>Ga0187889_10000179_pt1 | contig 74693 bp, 62 predicted proteins | sample June2016WEW_7_10_2_FD_132992 | JGI IMG/M metagenome (GOLD analysis project Ga0187889, IMG submission 132992) | Peatland microbial communities from SPRUCE experiment site at the Marcell Experimental Forest, Minnesota, USA - June2016WEW_7_100 | ecosystem: Environmental > Terrestrial > Soil >... | reverse complement strand
GCTTGCAGAGTCGCTCGATCGGCATCGCTGACAGTCAGAGGAGGAGCAGGACGGAATGGCATGGTGAGAATCGTAGCTGCCATCGCACTAAGACGCTAGCTACTTGCGCAACGAGACACTAGGGCGATTCCAGCTGGCGGGTGGGTCCGGCGTCGACTTCCGTGTGGGTCAGGCCGGCCGGGCGATCTCGATCCGATTTCTGCCGGCGGCCTTGGCGCTGTAGAGGGCTTCATCTGCTCGGGCGAAAAGGGTTTCGGCCGAATCCTCGGGACTGGCCAGCGCGCCACCCACGGAGACGTGGACTTTCTGCGAGATCCCGTCTCGGCGCACCTCGGATGCGGCCACTAGTGCCCGGAGCCGCTCGGCGGTTTCCACCAGGCCAGCCTCGTCGGATGACTCGACCAGGACGGTGAACTCCTCGCCGCCCCAGCGTGCCAGCACGTCGCCCGCCCGGACAGCCCCTCTCAAACTCGCCGCCACGCCCATCAGGGCGGCGTCCCCGAAAGCGTGTCCATGGCCGTCGTTGACGCTCTTGAAGTGGTCGATGTCGACGATCAGCAGCCCAAACCTCCAGCCGTAGCGGGCCAGGTTCTCGAGGTGGCCGGACAACGCGATATCGAACATCCGGCGGTTGGGCAGGCCGGTGAGGTCATCCATCAGGGCTTCGTGGCGCGCGCGATCCGCACTCTGTACGGCCTGCACCAGGGCGGAGTCATCCGAGAAGACCTCCACGCCTCCGACGATCGTCCCCTCGGTATCGCGGACTGGAGCGGTCCGGACAAGAACCGGCTTGCGGTGCCCATCGGCATGGCGCAGCCAGACCGTGACGTCCCGAGGCTGCCCGTCACCCATCGTGGCTGCCAGCGGGCACACGGTGTGGCAGAGCGAGTTCCCCTGGCCGTCCACGTGGTCGAGGATGTTGTCGAAGCAGCGGTGCCCGACCACATCTTCGGGCCCGTAGCCGGTGATGCGCTCCGCGCCGCGGTTCCAGTACTTGATCTCTCGGCCGGGATCGACGAAGTACACGCCGTCGGCGATGGTATCGACGAGGGTCCTGTGGAAGTCGCTGTCAGACTGGCTGTCGGGCGTACGGCTGTCGGTCATCGCGGGGGCTCCAGCGACCGCTCGTGTGGAGCATGCGAAGAGCGGACGCCATAATCACTTTACCCCCAGCCGGTCGGTGGCCTGATGTCCGTGGCCGCGTGTCCGCGGCCACTATCGCCTGGCGCAACCGGGAGGGCGCTGGGACCAGGGTTCAGGCGCGTCGGATCCTCAGCAGTCGCCGGAACTCGGGCTGGACGATCACGCGAGGAACTCGTCGCTCTCGGCGCGATCCGGTCCCTCTGAGAGCAGTTTCGGCAGCCCGGCTCGTCCGCCAGATGCGGGGCAAAACGACCAGGACGTCGGTTGCGCCCTGACCCGGACCGCGAGTTGCCGATTGTCTTCGCGCAGGCGAAGGCGCATCCTTGGGCCCGTCCGACCCAAGTGCAGAGCCTCGGTCTCCGAGACTGCGTCGGGCCGCAGCGGGGTAGAATCCATGCTTCTCCTGGTCGTCCTCTCGTGACTGCACGGACCGCAAACGGCCGAACTGGCAAGCCGCACCCGCCGAACGGGAACTCGGGAGCCCAGCCTTCGAAAGTAGAGGCGAGCGTGCGATCGGCGGAATCTCGACCTGCCCCGGCCCGCGCAGCGGTGGATACGAGTCGGCAGCGAGGGGATGAAGACGAGCTGAACGAGCAGTTCAACACGTTGCTGCGCGATGCTGCGAACGAGCGCGAGGGACGGGCGCGGGCTCAATCGAAGGAGGACGCCATCGCTGCGAGCCAGGAGTCCGTCGCTCTCCTGGCCCTCGCCCGATCTGGAACGAGCAAGACAGCGGGCGCTCGCCGCGGCCAGCAGGGGTGACCGGTCGGGCCCCCGAAACACATCGGCCGGCGGCGTGCGCGGCTGCCCAAGGGGCGAGCCGTCGCCAATGGCTGCCCGGCTTCAATCGACAGGCCTGGCCACGTGCCGCGCAACCGCACCTCTCATGCCACGCCGGACCGCAGTAGGCTCTGTTGATGCCCGACTTCTACGAACTGCTCCAGGTCAATCCTCGAGCGGATCCAGAAGTGATCCGGGCCGCCTACCGCGTTCTCGCCCGCAAGTACCATCCGGATCATGGCGGCGATCCGCTTCGGATGATCGAGCTGAACAATGCCTGGGATGTGCTCGGCGACCCGGCCCGACGAGCGGCCTACGACGCTTCACGGGCGTCGCCGGCTAACCGTCAATCTGTCGAGACGGTCGCACGTCCCGATGCAGGTGCACAACGGACGCCTGACTCTTCGCACGCCGGTCCGCCGCCGGGTCGTCCCTCCGGGACCGTCCTGGACTTCGGCCGCTACGCCGGCTGGTCCCTCGGAGAGATAGCACGCCAGGATACCGACTACCTGGAGTGGCTCCAGCGCGCGACCTTCGGACGGCGGCTGCGCTCCGAGATCACGGCGCTCCTCGCGCAACGTCGCAGTCCCGGGGTAGCGGGGCGTGCGCCCTCCGGCGGGGGTTGGAAGGGGCGACTGTAGGGTCACCCGGCCGCCGAGAATCAGCTCGCCAACTCGAAGCCCGCCATCGAAGAGTCGGTGTCGAAAGCAAAGGCTACGTCGAGGCGGTTGGCCCGCATGAAGGCGAAGCTCGTTCTGTCGACGAAGCTGATGTTGCTCGCGGCGGCATCGCGGTAGGCCGCCAGGGCGGCGACATGCAGCGGAGCGTCCACGGCCACCACACCGACCACGGGCAGAAGCGCGTCCAGCAATCTTTCCAGTGCAGCCCGTCCCAAACGCCGTGAGACCAGGGTCAGAGTCTCCACGAGAACGTAGGCATGAGTCACCAGTTCCGAACCCTGAAGCCGGGCAAAAGCCTCATCGGCGGCCCTGTGGTTGGTGTCGCCCTAGTCCAGAAGGCATACAGGGCGGAAGTGTCGACGAAGACCTTCATCCGTCGAAAACGTCACCCACCTCGCGGTCGTGCTCCGCGCTTACGTCGGAGACGTCTGACCTGAAGCCGCCCACGGCCGCCAGCGCGTTCGCCCACCGTTCGTCAGCCCGCCCGGGCTGAGGATAGGCTCGATCCACCGCGTCCCGAATGAGCGCGGCCATCGACGTGCCCCGTCGTCGTGCGAGCGTTCGAAGTCGGCGCGCCTGATCCTCGGTCAGCGAGATCTGCGTTCGTTCCACGCCATCCATGACATAGGTCTCCCAAGGTGATGTATACGCGCTCTCGTCCGAGTGACGTGGCGCGGCACGAACATACCTGCATGTGCTTACGTCCGACTTCTCTGTATTAGGATTTCGAGCGACATGAAGTTCGGGCTGATACTGCGGAATACCGGGACCGGGTCGAGCCGTGAGGCCATCGAGGCCGGCGCGGAGACCGTCGAGCGCCTCGGCTGGGAGACCGTCTGGACGACCGACCACGTGCTCGTGCCCCGCTCGGCTGCAGTTGAGTACGGTCGAACCTTTGAGGCGATTGCGACGCTGGCGTGGGTTGGCGCCCGCCATCCGAAGCTGAGGCTCGGCGCGAGCGTCATCGTCGTCCCGCAGCGCAACGCCGTGCTGCTGGCCAAGGAGCTTGCGACTCTCGACGTTCTGAGCGAGGGACGCCTGATTGTCGGCGTCGGCGCCGGATGGAACGAGACCGAGTTCGCTAACCTGGGCGCTTCCGGCCGCTTCCACCGGCGCGGCGCCTACCTCGACGAGACGATTCGGCTGTGGCGACACCTCTGGTCGGGCTCAGCCGAGCCGTTCGAAGGAGCGTTCCACGGCTTCAGCGACTTCGTCTTCGGGCCGCTGCCGGCTCAGAAAGATCGCGTCCCGATCGTCGTCGGCGGCGCTTCGGAGGCGGCGTTGCGGCGCGCGGGGGCGCTGGGGGACGGGTATCACGCCACGCGTTCCGGGCCGGAAGTCCTGGCTGGGCGAATTCCGACGATCCGGGCCGCGGCCGACGCAGCGGGCCGTCCGATGCCCGGTCTATCCGTGCGTACCGCCGTTGCGACGGCAGGGGCCGGGAGCGCCGGTTACTCACTCGCCGGAGATCCAGAGTCGATGGTCCGCGACGTCCGCGCCTTCGACGCCTTGGGGGTCGAACACATGGCTCTCGTATTCGGCCCGACCGAACCGGCGCAGCTCGCGGCGGTGATCGAGCGCTTCGATATGGAGGTCGTCAAGGCGCTCGCGGGCTGAGGAACACCCGTCGGAGGCGCGTGCTGCCGGCGCTCAGGGCGCGGCGCTACGGGGGCGGTTCGGGCGCGGCGCGACGGCCCGGACCGCGAGTCGCCGATTGCTTTCGCCACCGCATGGGCGCATGCTCGATGCCTGTCCGACCCCCGTGCCGATGCCTCGGTTCCCGAGACTGCGTCAGGCCGGCAGCGGGATGGAACCGATGCTCCCCCTGATTCTTCTTTCGTGCGCTCTGGTCGGGGTGCTCCTGATCCAGGCGGGCACGCGGCTGTTCTCCGCGGCGCGATCGATGCCGGTCGGTCTGTCTCCGACTAACGTCGCCTCGATCGGGCGTACGATCGCGCGGCGGGTCGAACCCGGCGAGGCGATCGGCGACTGGGAAAACGAGGGCGGCTTGGTGGCGATCGGCTCTCGACGCGACGCCCGGAGAGGAACGCGATGACGACTCCCCGAACAACAGGCGTGTGGATCTCGGCCGCTTCGGCCACGATCCTGCGGTGGGGCCCCGAAGGGGTCACCATCCGCGAGCGAATAGACTCTGCTGTCCCGGGCAAGCACCGCTCCACCGGGCGACCGCCGACCGAAGAGCATCCCGCCGGCGAGGGTCACCGCGACGAGCATATGAGGGCGTTCTTCGCTCAGATCATCGCCGCCGTGCCGATCGACGACGACCTGCTACTCGTCGGCGATGGCGAGGTCGTCGCGCATCTCGCGCACCAGATCCAGGCCCAAGATCACGGCCGCGCTGCCGCTCGGCGCGTCGAGGTCGAGAAGAGCGGCCCGGTGACGGAACCTCAGTTGCTCGCCCGAATCCGTGCCTTCGCCGGCTCGCCGGCCAGACGCACCCGGCCGGGCTGAGCGGGGGGACGGCCGAGACTCGAACTGCGAGCGGCCGTACCAACCAACGGGCCAGCGACGACGCGCGATTGAACGAGGAGGTCCATACGTTGCTGTGCGAGGCCGCCGACAGACGCGAGGGGCGCGCCGTTCGCCGCGAAGGCCACCGCTTCTTGCGGTTTGCCAATACCAGCGGTTTGCCAATACCAGTTGCGTAAGACTCAGACCGGGCGCTCGGACCCGGCTGCGCAGACGTCCGCCGGCAGGTTGATCGCGGTTCTCACGCTCCCGAGCGCACCCGAGATGGCCTGCTGGGCCGAACTGAAGTCCGAATCCGGGACCCGCCGGCGCCTAGCGCAAAGCCCACTGGCAAACCGCAACAGGCGACGGCAACCACCAAGGTTGGTACCCCGGAATCCGGGCACCCAGACGGGACTGGCGTCCGGCCATCGGCCGAAAGCCGCGCGATTGCAACCAGGTGACAACCTGTGGCGAGGCTCCCATCAGCCGCGCCACTCCGCCTCCGCTTCCACCACGGCCTTCGTGCTAACCTACGCGCAACCTTTGCGGCCGGTCCTGTGAGGCCGGCGTACCGGTCCAGAGAGGCCGGGGAGGAAGTCGATGCGTACCTGCCATGAGAACCACCGCGCCCGACCGGCCGGTGGCCTTTTTGTGTGAAGCAGCCGCCGTTCCCACTCCCCAACTCCGTCGTCGACCCGAGGATCGGTAATTACGGCCCCGCCCTGCTCGCGCTGGAGGACGGCCGCGTATTTCCCGGCATTGCCTTCGGTTCCCAGCGATCCGGCCAGGGCGATCTCGTCGTCAACACCAGCCAGACCGGCTACCAGGAGATCGTGACCGATCCGAGCTACGCCGGCCAGCTCGTGGCCATGACCTACCCGCTCATCGGCAACTATGGCCGCGTCCGCTACGACGACCAGTCCGAGCGACCGTGGCTGCGCGGCCTGGTCGTGGCTAACGCCACGGCCGCCGTCCTCGACGACGCCCGGCAGCTCGCGACGATGCTGCGGGAGGCCGGCATCCCTGCGATCGCAGGCGTCGACACGCGAGCCCTGGCGCGGCACCTCCGGGCGAGTGGGAGTCTGCGGGCGATCGTCACTGCGCCCGGCGAGACCGATGCGGAAGAAGCTCGCGGGCTCGCGCGAGCCGTGCCCCGATGGGAGGACCAGGATTTCGTGGCGGAGGTTTCGCCTGCGGACGCGCGCGACGAAGGCGATCCCTCCGAGGGCGGCCCGCTGGTCGCGATCATCGATTTCGGCCTCAAGACGAACATCGTGCGGGGCCTTCGTCGGCGGGGGGCACGGGTGCGGATCCTGCCTCACACCGCGACCGCGCAGCAGGCACTGGCGCCCGAGGTCGACGGCGTGGTCTTCTCCCCGGGTCCGGGCGACCCGGCCAGGTTGGACGGCCCCGTGGCCCTGGCCGCCGCCGTGATCAAAGCTGGCCGGCCGCTGTTGGGCATCTGTTTGGGCCACCAGATCGTGGGTCGCGCTGCGGGAGCGAACACGCGCCGACTGCCGTTCGGCCACCACGCCGCGAACCACCCGGTGAAGGACCTCGAGACGGGTCTCGTCCAGGTCACGGCTCAAAATCACGAGGTCACCGTGGTCGGCGAGACGCTGCCGGCGGCGAGCGGCTTCGTGGTCAGCCAGATCGACCTCAACGACGGATCGGTCGAGGGCCTTCGCCACCGGACGCTGCCGATCGAGACGGTCCAATACCACCCCGAAGGCGGCCCCGGCCCGCTGGACGCCCTGGCGGTCTTCGACCGGTTCGTCTCCGCCGCACGGACACGCCACGACGGCGCCGAGCCCGCGGCCACGGTCGGGAGAGTGGAGCCGGTCCACCTCGAAACGGCCGATCTTCGGCGCCGACTCAGGGACGTTGGAGGCCGGCCGGTGACGGGCAGGCGTAAAGGTGAGACGGTCACGAACGGCGGTGCACCGAACGGCCGTGGCGCGCTGAAACCCGAGTCCGGCCCGATGATCGCGATGCCCGTCCCTGCCAACCCCGCTCCGCGCGCCGACCGGCCCAAGCCCAGGAGCGCCCTGATCATCGGTTCCGGGCCCGTGGTGATCGGGCAGGCGGCCGAATTCGACTACGCCGGAACGCAGGCCTGCCGGGCCCTTCGGGCGGAGGGCGTCCGGACGATTCTCGTCAACTCGAACCCGGCGACGATCATGACCGACGCCGAGGTGGCTGACGCCGTCTACCTCGAGCCGCTGACAGTCGAGGCCATCGAGCAGGTCATTGCCAAAGAGCGGCCGGAAGGGCTCCTCGCCGGTCTCGGCGGCCAGACCGGGCTCAACCTGGCCGTGGCGCTGGCAAAGACCGGCGTGCTGGACCGTTACAACGTCCGGTTGATCGGGACGCCGCTCGAAGCCATCGAGATGGCCGAGGACCGCGAGCTGTTCCGCGATCTGCTTGACCGGATCGGGCAGCCGTACGCGCCGAGCTGGATCGTCGAAGGCGAGTCTGAGGCCGAGCGCGATACCGCTGCCCACGAGGCGCTCGAGAAGATCGGCCTGCCGGCGATCGTTCGGCCTGCCTTCACGCTGGGCGGCACCGGCGGCGGGATCGTCGAAACCGAGGCCGCGTACTGGGAGCGGACCCGGACCGGCCTGCGTCTAAGCCCGATCCACCAGGTCATGGTCGAGCGCTGCCTGGTGGGCTGGCAGGAGATCGAATACGAGGTCATGCGCGACGCGGACGACACCTGCATCGCCGTCTGCTCGATGGAGAACGTCGACCCGCTCGGGGTCCACACCGGCGACTCGATCGTCGTCGCGCCCGTCCAGACGCTGCCCGACCCGGTTCACCAGCGGCTGCGGTCGGCGGCGCTGTCGATAATCCGGGCTCTGGGTGTGGAAGGCGGCTGCAACGTCCAGTTCGCCCTCTCGCCCGACTACGCCGAGTACGTGGTGATAGAGGTCAACCCGCGAGTCAGCCGTTCGTCGGCGCTGGCGTCGAAGGCGACCGGATACCCGATCGCACGCGTCGCGGCCCAGATCGCGGCAGGACGGCGGCTCGCCGAGATCCCGAACGTCGTGACGGGCACGACCGTTGCCGCGTTCGAGCCGGCGCTGGACTACGTAGTCGTCAAGCTGCCGCGCTTCCCGTTCGACAAGTTCCCCACGGCCGACAGAACGCTGGGCAGCCAGATGAAGGCGACCGGCGAGGTGATGGCCATCGATCGGACGTTCGGCTCCGCGTTGAACAAGGCGCTGCGCGCCCTGGAGCAGGCCGGCGCGGGCTGGCTCGCCGAGAGCTCCGCCTGGCGGGCGACGCTCGATTACCTGATCGAACCGGCCCCGTCCGAACCGGCGTTCGTCCCGGTCGACTCGGGTGGGCTGGTGTGCGAGGCGAAAGCCCACGCCGAGCGGATGGCCTACCCGATCGTCCTGAAGCGCTTCCTGGCTCCTTCCGACTCGCGGCTGTGGCGGATCCTTGCCCTGCTGAGGCGGGGCATGCCGGCCGAGACGATCCGCGGCGTGACGGGGATCAGCCCCTGGTTCCTGTGGGAGCTCGAACGTGCGATCTCGCTCGAGCGCGAAGTACGGAAGATGGGCGCGCGAATGGCGGATCCACGGGACGGCGAGGCGGCCACGCTCCTGGCGACCGCAAAGCGCGACGGTTTCGGGGATCGCGAGCTGGCGCAAATGGCCGGCGTCGGCGCCGAGGCGGTTCGCCTCTCCCGGATGGAGCTGGGCCTGGCACCGGGCTATGCGATGGTGGACACCTGCGCCGCGGAGTTTGCCGCGGAGACGCCCTACTTCTATGCCACGTATGCGGCCGCCGGCTCGGAGCCGGAGCTGCCGCCCGTGGAGCGGCCCGCGGCTCTGGTGATTGGCTCGGGACCGGTGCGGATCGGGCAGGGGATCGAGTTCGACTACTGCGCGGTCCAGGCCGCGGCCGAGCTTCGGGAACGGGGCTGGCAGGCGGTCATGATCAACTCCAATCCCGAAACCGTTTCGACCGACTTCGACGCGTCGTCGCGCCTGTACTTCGAGCCGCTGGATCCGGAGAGCGTCCGTTCGGTCGTGGAAGCCGAGTCGCCGGACCGGCCGTTCTTGCCGGTCTTCGTCCAGTTCGGCGGGCAGACGCCGCTGAACCTGGCCGCTTCTCTGTCCGCGGCCGGGATCCCGCTGCTCGGCGCAAACGTGGAGACGATCGACCAGGCGGAGGACCGAATTCGCTTCGCCAACCTGGTCGAGTCGGTCGGCATCCCGCAGCCCGAAGGTGGGATGGCTCGATCGATCGAGGAAGCGCTCGTGCTGGCGGACCGGATCGGCTATCCGGTCATCGTTCGGCCGTCGTTCGTCATCGGCGGCCTGGCCATCGACTTCAGCTATTCACCGCCCGATCTGGTCGAGCAGCTGGCGCGCGCGACGGTCGTCGACCCCGACCGGCCGGTTCGGATCGACCGCTACCTCGAAGGCGTCGAGGTGGACGTAGACGCGGTCTCCGACGGCGAGACGGTCCTGATCCCGGGGCTGCTCGAGCACATCGAACGGGCCGGCGTCCATTCGGGCGACTCGGTCGGGATGTTCCCACCGCAAACAGTCTCCGTCTCCGACCAGGAGCTGATCGTCGCGGCGATGGATCGGATCGTGCGGGCGCTCGACGTCCACGGCCTGGTCAACGCCCAGTTCATCGTCCGTGACGACGGCGTCTACCTCATCGAGGTGAACCCGCGCGCCAGCCGGACGGTGCCGTTCATGTCGAAGGTGACGGGCGTTCCGATGGTCAGGCTGGCAGTCCGGATCGCGCTGGGCGAGACGCTGCGCGAGATGGGGTGGGGGAACGGTCTGCTTGCTCCTCCGCCGCTGGTCGCGGTGAAGGCGCCGGCCTTCTCCACGACTAAGTTGCGTGGCGTGGACCCGTCGGTTGGGCCGGGGATGCAGTCCACTGGCGAGGTCATTGGGATTCACACCGACCCGCGAGTGGCGCTGGCGAAAGCGATGCAGGGAGCGGCGCTGATCCCGCCGCGGCCCGGCGCGGATGGGGCCCTGGCGCTGATCTCGGTCGCCGAACGCGACCATGCCGAGCTGCCGCGCGTCGCTCACGCGTTGGCCCGGGCGGGCTACCGGTTCGCCGCCACCTCCGGCACGGCGGCCGAGCTGCGGGCGCTCGGCTACGAAACGCAGGTCGTGGCCAAGGTAGGGGAGACTCCGGCGGATGGCCGAACGCCGATCCTCGACCTGATCGAGGGCGGGTCGGTCCGGCTCGTCGTGAATACGCCGTCGCCCAGGTCCGGCCCGGTGCGAGACGCCGCAGAGATCCGCCTGGCCGCGACCGCCGAGGGCATCCTCTGCCTGACCGCGATCGAGACTGCCGTCGCCGCGGCCGAGGCGCTGGACCCGGACCTGCGGTCGCGCCTCGCCGAGGTCCGCTCGCTCGGCGAGTGGGTCCCCGAGCCGGGGAGGCCGCGGAACGCCGTCTCGTTCTGGTAGCCGCGCGTCGCCGAAGGCGGGTCGCTCGCCGATCAGGCGTGTTCGATAAGAGCCGGGGCTTCGGTCGGGATCGGCACTGCCACCGCCTCCGCAGCGGCGATCCGGTCGGAGCCGCGGAACCATGACCAGAGCAGAGCCGTAGCGACCGTGTAGAGCACGATGATCGTGACGAAGTCCACCGCGTAGCCGGCCGTGAAGCCGAGCGTGGCCTGGAGCTGGCTGTAGTAGAGCGGCGCCACGGTCCACCCGAGCGACCATAGAAGCGTCATGCCGGCCGCGAGCGTGGCTCGCTCCGCCGGGGAGACGTGCTCCATGGAGAAGGCATCGAAGATTGGGCTGCCGGCGTTCATCAGCGAGTTGCGCACGGTCAGGGCCACGACGACGGTCCACAGCACCGGCGAGAAGCCCAGGACGATCAGGAACGGAATGCTGGCGCCTTGAACCAGCACGATCGACCCGATCCGCCCGAACCGGCGCGCCAGAGCCGGCTGCGAAAGGATTGCCAGCGCGGTGCCGAGACTCGTCACCGCGAAGACGAGGTTCACGGCCGCGAGGTCCAGGTTGAACTTGGTCTGGATGAAGACGTTGAGGAACGGGATCAACTGGCCCGCGCCTAGCGAGGTCAGGAAACCCGGCAGCAGGAGCCGGAAGAAGAGGCGGCGGTCCAGGATAACCAGCCCGAACCGACCGCCGCCCTGTGGTCGCTCACGGTCGGGAGCCGGCCGATCGCTGGTCAGGAGGTAGACCGTCCCGAGTGCGGCGATCCCCAACACCGCGACGCCAGTGAGCAGGATCTGGTAAGGCGCGGAGGGTGACGTGAGACCCAGGAATCCCGCGAGAGCAGTCGCAACCGCGCCGCCGACGACGGCCGAGACGAGCGAAGTGATGAATCCCAGCGCGGACCAGACGGCGAAGTACTCGTTTCGCTGGTTCGGCAGCGTGTGCTCGGCGATGAACGGTATCTGCACCACCGACACGATCTGCGAGCCCGCCCCGAGCGCCATCACGCCCACGAACAGCAACGCCCGCTGGCCGGGCAAGAACGCGAAGAGCGCCACTGCCACCAAAGACATTCCGGCTGCCATGAGCGTGCGCCGCCCGAACCTGTCCGAGAGCGCGCTCGCCGGTAACGCGACCAGGACGCCCGCCAGCTGCGACAGCGCGAGCATCAGGCCGATGGTCGGGCGGTCGAGCCCGATCGACTCCAGGTAGAGGTTGAAGTCGATCCAGTAGAGACTGAGGGCCGCCCCGAAGACGACCGTCGTCAACAGGAAGAGCCGAGCGTCGCGGCCGAATCCGGTGAAGCTGCGCAGATATCGAACCAGAGACTCGGTCACCTGGTGCCTCAGGTATAGCTACGAATGGATCGGGTCCGGGCAGCGGCCATCATCTTCGTGCAGGGTTCGCCCGACGACGATCAGGAGCGTGCCCAGGTGAAGGCGTAGGCCGGTGAACCGGCGCTGACCGCGAACGGTCGGGCGGGTGACGGAACGATTGGCAGCGGCCTCAGCAATCAGGTCGGCCTGCCGGTGCCCGATATAGGACTTGGCAACGGCAGTTAGTCGCTCATCTAACATACGGTCGTGGGTTTGAAGCATCGCAATACTCCGGGTCAGCGGGCCAGGTAGGCCCGAAGCTCGACGCCGGCCTTATCGGCACGGTCGCGTCGCAGGCTGTAGTAGGTCAGGTTGCCCTGGTCGGTAACCGTCACCAGGCCCGCGGCACGCAGCAGGGCGAGGTGGTGCTTGATGGTCGGTTTGCTGAGCTCCAGCTCGTTCGCGATCTCGGTCAGGTAGCTGTCTCGTGCGGCCAGCAGGCGCAGGATTCGGAGGCGACTGCCGTCGCCGAGGGCGCGGTAGAGGCGCAGCGTCGCAGTCGGGGGAGAGAGCCGATCGGCGGCCCCAAGCGACGAGTCCGAGATCGGGTAGCAGACAAGCTGGACATCGCCGACCTTGGCCAGCGAGTTGTAAGGCCGGCCGAAGTAGGTCGGGGCCAGGACGACGCGGTGGATGCGCTGCTCGGGCACGAGGCGGATGCCGTTGGTGATCCGCTCGACGAAACCGATCGGATCTCGGGTAGCATCGTCCGTTCGCCGGGTCGCGGCGTCGCGTTCGAGCATTCGGCCTACCCGCGCCTCGATGGTCTCGTATCGGGGCAGCCACGAATGCACCACACGGCGCGCGCCGGGGGCCAGGTCGACCATCGACTGGGTCATGACCGGGTGGCCCTTGTTGGAGTCCAGTCTGGCCTGGAGATCCCGATAGGAATCCATGTCACCGTCCAGGGCGCGGCGGGTGATCCCACCCAGGTCGGCATCCTCGAGCAGTTCGCCGACCAGAGCCTCGAGCAGTTCGCCGTCCGCCATCGCGTCGATAGCCTCGACGACGTCCCGCGCGGTTCGAACCCCCGGCCGTCCGACAAGCAATCTGCCCAGCTCTGCGACGAAACCCGTGCACGTCTGGACGAACGAGTCAGTTCCCATCTCCGTGGCCAGAGCCGCCCGCGAATCTTCCAGCCAGCGGCGATCCTCGGGCAGAAGATCCTCGAGCTCTCCGCATTCGTTGCACGCGCTCGTGAGGAAGTCGTACCCGGTGCGGGGGTCGAGTTCCACGGCGGGTAGATGCGCGGCCGTGAAGCCCGGGCGGACCAGGCCGCCGGGCCTTATCGGTGCGCTGCTGGGGTTTCGTGTCGCTGCCATGTAGCTCTAGTTCTCTTATCTATGTTAGATGAGGGTCTAATAGGGTCGCCGCCCTGTCAAGCCCGCACGCCGTTGTGGCGCCGGCCAGGTCTCGTGGAATCGCGCCGCATCGGACCGGGCTGACGATGGGTCCGGCCGCGGCCCGTACAATGCCAGCACCCACGTCATTGCCCCGCGCCCCGGCGCGCGACCATGGAGGATCCGGACCGAATGACCGCTCCAAGCGTCAGGTTCACCGACGGGCGCCTGGCCAACGGCCTTCGCCTGATCATCTCGGAAGACCACCTGGCGCCGGTCGTGGCGGTCTGCGTCCGGTACGACGTCGGGTCCAAGCACGAGGTCCTGGGCAAGACCGGATTCGCCCACCTCTTTGAGCACGTCATGTTCCAGGGCTCGGGCCACGTCTCCAAGACCGAGCACGCGGCCTTGATTCAGGCCGTCGGCGGCACGATGAACGGCAGCACCTGGTTGGACTGGACGAACTACTTCGAGACGGTGCCGAGCCACCAGCTCGAGCTTGCGCTCTGGCTCGAGGCGGATCGAATGGCCACTCTCCTGGAGGCATTGAACCAGGAGAACCTGGACAACCAGCGCGACGTGGTCAAGAACGAGAAGCGCTCGTCGTACGACAACCGGCCCTACGGGGCGTGGTTCCACAAGCTGCAAGAGCACCTGTTCCCGCCGGAGCACCCGTACCACCACGCCACGATCGGGTCGATGGACGATCTGGACGCCGCGTCCCTGGAGGACGTGGCCGCGTTCTTCCGGACCTACTACGCGCCAAACAACGCGGTCCTGTCGATCGTCGGCGACGTGGAGGCCGGACAAGCCCGGGCCTGGGCCGAGCGGTACTTCGGCGAGATACCCGCGAACCCGGCGATCCCTCCGCTGGGCGACATGACGCTGCTACCCATCCTCGGGGCGGAGACGCGCGAGGTGGTCGTCGACCGCGTGCCGCTGCCTCGCCACTTCTTCGGGTTCCGGGCCCCGGTTTTGGGCGACCCACGCTTCGACGCGCTGGAAGTGGCCTCTCAAATACTCGCCGGCGGCAAAGGCAGTCGTCTCTATCGACGCCTCGTTCGCGAAGAGCGTATAGCCCAGGACGTGGCGTTCTTCTCGGTCGGTCTGGTCGGTGGGGCTTCGATGGTGGCCGGTCAGGCCACGGTGCGCCCGGGCGTCGACCCCGCCGTCGTGGAGCGCGCCTTCGAAGAGGAGCTCGAGCGGCTCGGTCGGGAGCCCGTCACCGACGACGAGCTGACCCGGGCCAGGGCCCTCATCGAGACCTATGAGCTCGAAGCGCTCCAGCGCGTGGACGAGCGAGCCGACCGGCTGTCGATGTTCGCGGCCCTGCTCGATGACCCCGACATGATCAACCGACAGCTCGACCGGTACCTGGCTGTGGGAGCGTCCGAGATCCAGGCTGCAGCCGCCGAGGTACTCCGACCGGACAACAGGGCGGTGGTGACATATGTTCCGGCGACGGAAACCGCGGCTGCTACCACTGACGAGGAGACGGCGGCATGACGCTTGGAGAGATTCTGGCGACTCGTCCGTCGCCCGGGCAGCCGCGCACCTACGACTTTCCGCCCTTCGAACGGCTGATCCTTGCCTCCGGCCTGCAGGTTCTGACGGTGAATCTGCCCGGCCGACCACTTGTCACGGCCAACCTGATCGTCCGGCGAGGAGCAGGCGACGAACCGGCCGATGTGGCCGGAGCGACGATTCTCGCTGCGCGCGCTATGACAGAGGGAACGCAGCGCTACCCGGGAGTAGAGTTGATCGAGGCTTCCGAGCGTCTTGGGGCGACGCTCCACGTCGACGCCAGCTGGGATGCCTTCGCAGTGTCGGTCGATGTGGCTGCGAGCCGCCTTGGCGCGGCGCTGGAGTTGCTTGCGGAATTGGCGCAGCGGCCGACGTTCCCGGAGCCGCACGTGGCTCGACTCCGCGACGAACGGCTCAACGATCTGCTGCAGGTCAAGGCGGACCCGCGCAGGCATGTCGATCAGGCCTTCGTCTCGACGATCTACACGGCCGACTCGCCGTATGCCAGACCTGCCGCGGGTAACGAGGAGACGGTTCCGCGGCTGACGCCGGATGTGCTCCGAGGCGTCCACGCATCCGTGCTGGATCCGGGCCGGGCGGCCGTCGTGATCGGAGGCGACCTGACGGGCCTGGATGTATCGCAAATGGTCGAGGCTGTGCTGGGGTCTTTTGGGACGGGTGGCGACGCGCGGGTCGCCACCGCCACTCCGGCACCGCGGGCTGGCTCGGCAGTGGATCACCCGATCGTCCGCATCTATCACCATCCCGGTGCGGTCCAGACCGAGCTTCGGATCGGCCACGTCGGGCTGCCTCGCCGGGTGCCGGATTTCCACGCAGTCCAGGTCATGGCCGCGATCCTCGGTGGCCTGTTTAACTCGCGACTCCAGATGAACCTGCGCGAGGAGAAGGGCTACACGTATGGCGTCGGCGCCGGCTTCGACATGCGCCGCGGCGCCGGCCCGTTCTCGGTCCGGACTGCGGTGCAAACGGCCGCCACAGTTCCGGCCATCTCCGAGTCGCTGGCGGAGCTGAACCGTATCCGCGAGACCGAGGTCACGGCTCCGGAGCTCGCGGCCGCCCGGGACTACCTCGTCGGGGTCTTCCCGCTTCGGTTCGAGACGCCGGGCGCGGTCGTGGCGGCGCTCGCAGGCCAGTTCGTAAACGAGCTCCCCGACAACGAGCTGGCGCGCTACCGCGGCGAGGTCGAGGCGGTCACGATCGAACGTATCCAGGCGGCCGCGCAGGATCACATCCATCCGGATCGACTGGCAATCGTGGCTGTCGGCGATGCCGACGCGGTCGCGGCCGAGCTTGGGTCGGCCGGCTTCGGCGAGCTCGAGGTGGTCCTCGAGGAGTTGCCGCCCGAAGCGAGCCAAGGCGAGGAGGAGGGCGAGTGATCATCGTTGTCGGGCTGCCTGCCTACACCGAGTCGCCGGACGGCGAGAGGTGCGCCGGTGGGCTGGGCGTCGAGGTTGCTTCCGCGGCGAGGCTTCGGGGCGCTACGGTAGAGCTGGTCGGTAAGGTCGGCGACGACGGGACGGGGGATGCCGTGGTGGTTGCCCTTGGGCGGCTCGGTATCGGCCATGCTGCGTTGCTGCGCGACCCGGCGCGCCCGACCCCAGTTCTTGCTGCCGCGGTCATGGACGCTGATGCGGCGGAGGTCGAGGGCGGGGGCCCCGAGGCGCGGCTGCTCCCCGAAGATCCCGACACGCGACCCGCGCTGGAAGCCGCCGATGTCGAAATGGCCCTGCACTATCTGCCCGGTGCGGGCGTCGTCATCCTCGCCGATCCAGGCTCGGAGGCAGCGGTCGCGGCCGGAGTGGAGGGAGCCGCCTTCGCCGGCGCCCGGCTTATCGTCCTGGTGCCGGCCGGGACGAAGCCACCGTCGGTCCCGGCGGGAGCGACCGTGCTCGAGGCACCGGCTGACGACGACGGCTCTTTCGGGCGGCTGGTCGGCCTGTTCGCAGGGGCGCTCGACGCCGGAGTGGATCCGGCCGCGGCCTTCCGAGAAGCGGTTTCCGCCTCAGGCTGGGAGCCCGTCGTCGACTAGACGAGCGTCGTCGGGAGCGTCCCGGGGTGCGTCGGCGGTGACGTCACGGAGAGCCGCCGACTTCCTGTAGAGTGCCGGGCATGGATCGCGTCACCAACGGGCTAAACGTCGAAGGTCATCCCGGCCTCCCGCCCGGATTCGACCCAACCGCCCGGGGGCCGCTCGATCGTGCGACGGCGATCGCGGTCCTCTCCCAGGCGGACGACCTGATGGAGCAGAGCGAGCCTGAGCACGCCCTGACGCTCTACTGGCGGGTGGTTGGGACCGCCGACCGCGACGTCTCGGCGGCCGGCTTCTATGGCGTGGGCAACGCGCTGTATCGGCTCGATCGCGAGATCGAAGCGCGCCAGGCCTGGGAACGAGCCACGAGCCTCGGCGAGACGGCCGTCGCGTATCGAGCCTGGCGCCAGGTGGCTGCGGCTCGCGTTCGCGAGGGCGATCTTCGCGGCGCGGTGGACGCCTACCGCGAGTGCGAGAAGCGCGCTCCCCGGGATGACCGCGCCGAGATCGCCTCTCGGCTGGGCTGGCTGAACAAGGAGACCGGCAACGCCGGCGCGGCCCGGCGCTACTTCGCCCGTAGCCGGGGCGATTCCCGGCCGACCTTCATGACCTACCTGATCATCGCCGTGACCTCGGTCACTTCCCTTGTGGCGATGTCGGGCGCAGTGACGGCACAGGGATATCTCAACCCCGGGTCGCTTGAATGGCAACTGGTCCTCAGCCCGTTGCTGGTGGCCCACGGCGATTACTACCGGCTGCTGTCGGTAGTCCTGGTCCACGATCCAACCGACATCCTGCACCTCCTCTTCAACATGTATGCGCTTTGGTTTGCCGGCCAGCTCGTCGAGCGGATGTACGGGTCGTGGATGACGCTGGTCCTGTACGTGATCAGTGGAGTCGCAGCCAGCGCCGCCAGCTACGCCTTCGGGTTGTCGGCGACGGACTGGAGTGTGGGCGCGTCTGGAGCGATCTTCGGCCTGTTCGGAATCGTTCTCGTCGCCACGCGCTTCCATCACGCCGTCCTCGACGCCCAGTCGCGAGCCGTGGCTTCGCAGGTCGGCCTGCTGATCGTGCTGAACCTGGTTCTCGGCTTCTCCGGCATACTGCCCGTCGACAATTTCGCCCACGTCGGCGGGTTGCTGGCCGGACTGTGGCTGGCCTTCGTCCTGCCGCCGGGCCAGGTGCAGACGCTTTCATCGATCTGGCAGACGTCTCGGAGCGCCAGGTCGCCGGCTCAAACGATCGCCGTCCGGGTAGTCGGTGTGGGTGCGCTGGTCGCGGTTGTCTTCGGCGTCGTCGCGTACGGCACGCTCAAGTGGCAGGCGGACCCCTACTACCAGGCCAACTACGGCGTGGCGTCCCCCGGGATCCAGCTCGAAGTCGCTGCAGGCGCGCAGCCGGAGTCTGTGGGGCTGGCGATCCGATAGCTGGTTCAGCTCAGGTCGTCGCGCCAGCCGTAGCGGTCGAGCACCCGGTACATGTTCCGGCGGTTGAGCCGCGAGCGATCGGGCGGCCAGGCGACCCCCTCGCGTTCGAGAGGAAGCTCCACCCGAACGGCCCGGCGCGGGGCAGGGAGATGGACGCCCGGCTCGGCCACTTCGACTGGCACCGATGCTGCCGGCCCGGCGGTGGCTTCGAGGTCGTCTTCCGATGCGACGTATTCGGCGCCTTCCGGCTCGGCGCCCGCCCGAAGGCGCAACGTCCACCAGACATCGAGCCAGGCCGGCGTGACGAAGTGCTCGTCTAGCGGGCCGAGGTCGCGATAGTCGGAGCGACGGCAGGCCAGCCAACCGCCTTCGAGGGCAGTGACGACGGGAGTGGCCGGGACGTCGGCCGCGGCCGCGGAGCCCGAGCGCAGCAGCGCGTTTGGGCGAAGCGGGCCGGCCTCGGCCGGTACCAGCCCGAAGCCGCCGGCGGCCGCGACCGCGGGATCTTGCAGCGCGGCCGCCAGCGGCGTGATGGCGTCGCCGGTCGGCCAGGCCGTGGTATCGGCTACTAGAACGAGTTCACCCGTGGCGCGGCGAAGGCCGATGTTCAACGCTGCCGCGTAACCCAGGTGCGTGGAAGTGCGAAGCACCTCTGGCACGATGCCGCCAATAGGCGCGCGGTCCGGCGCCTCGGGCCGAAGGGCCGCTATCTGAGAGTCGCTCGGGTCGTTGGCTACGGCGACCACCTGGGTCCCGGCCGGGGCGTTGGCGCGCAGCGCCCCAAGCAGCCGAGACAAACGTTCGGGTGCCTCCGAAGCGACGACGACGACGGTCCAGGGGTTCGTGGCCGGCGCATCCAGCCGCGACGGCACGGGCGAGGCCGAGCCGTATCGAAGGTCGCCGTCGACCTCCACCGCAGGCGGCGCTGCCGGGCCGACGCTGGTGCGGTTGCCATGGTCCACTACCCTCCAGCCGGCCTCTTCGATCTGGGCCTTCAGGGCATCGGCTCGAGGCCAGTCACGGCGAATTCGGGCTTCCATCCGCTCGCGAACGAGGTGGGTAATCTCGGGCGGGGGCCCGGCCGGGGTTGGGGGACTGCTCACGAGACGAAGGATAACGGTGCGGCGGCCTCCGGCGTCGGTACGGCATCCGGCGTCGGTCCGGCCGCTGTCGGCGACGGGCGGGTGCTACTCCGGCCCGGCCGGTTCCGCCAGCTTTGCGGCCGCCATGTCCGGAACGACCGGCATCAGGACGGTGACTCGGGCGCCGTGCGGAGCCACGTTCTCGGCCCAGGCCTCGCCGCCGTGGGCCCGCGCCAGCTCTCGGACGATCGCCAGGCCCAGGCCGGAGCCGCTGCCGCTGCGCGAGGGGTCGGCTCGGAAGAACCGTTCGAACACCTTCTCGGTCGTCCCCGGCGGAAGGCCCGGCCCGTCGTCGGTGACGCTCATCGAGATTCCGGGCGCTCGGCCCGGGAGCGTAAGAGCCGACGCGCGAAGCCAGACGTGGCCGCCCTGCGGGAGCACCGAGAGGGCGTTCTCGACCAGGTTCTGCAGGATTCGTTCGGCCGCGAGTCGATCACCGGTGAACGTCAGCCGAGGCTCCCCTGGGCCAGCGCCCGCCACCTCGATCACCACGCCCTGGCCGGCCGATCGGCTCTCGAACCGCGCCGCGGCGTCGCGGAGCAGCTGCGTCGCATCGAGGATTTCCGGCCGAAGCGATGACGGTCCTTCGCGGAGCCGTTCGACGACTCCCAGCTCACCGACCAGCCGCTCCAGTCGTTGCGCCTCCTCGGAGATGGTTTGCGCAGCGGCGGCAGCCCGGTCGCCCGAGGCCGTACCGTCGGCGATCGCCTCCGCAAACCCGCCGATGCTGGTCAGCGGCGTCCGCAGGTCGTGGCGCAGGTTGGCCAGCATCTGCGTCTCCTCGTGCCGCGTCGACGCCAGCTCGTGAGCCATGGCGTTGAAGCGCTCGGTCAGGATCCTCACCTCGGTCGGGCCTTCAAGTGGCAGTGGCTTGACATGGCCCGAAGCCGTGGGCAGGTCGCCGGCCGCCTGGGCCAGCCGCCGCATGGGGGCGGTCACCGATCGCGCGAGCAGCCAGGCGATCGGCAGGCCCACCAGCAGCAGCACAACGACGATGATCCAGAGCGTTCGGTACATGTCGTCAAGCGTCTGCCGGGTTGACGTGTCCGGCATCGCGAATACGAACTTGAAGCCACCGGTGGCGTTCGCGTTGGGTTCGATGTAAACGTATTGCTCGCCATCCGACGTCTTGAGCGTTCCGATGGCGTTCTTCACGGTGGCGGCCGGTGGCGACGGCATCGCCGCCGATGAGGGGTTGCCGGCAACCACTCGGACTGCACCTCTCGGGCCCTGGACGAGGATGAAACCGCCCGCGTCGACGATCGAGGTGGTCAGGTTCGTGATCCGCTGTTCGAACTGCGCCTGTCCGGAGACCGGGTTTGCCAGGAGGCTGGCCTCGACCACGACGACTTCGTAGCCGAGCGATTGTTTGATGTCGTCCTGGTGCGCATTGCGAAGGACGACGAAGAGCGAGGCGCTGACGGTGACCAGCATGGCGATGCCGAGAGCGGCGAAGGCCACGGCAATCCGCTTGCTGAGGCTGCTCGGAAGCATCAGCCCGCCTACCGGTGGGGGGCTGCGGGCGGATCGGCCGGCGGGGCTGCGGCAACGGCCGTCCCCCGCGGCGGCGGCACGAGCCGGTAGCCGATTCCGCGGACGGTCTCCAGCTGCGGGCCGTCGTGGCCGAGCTTCTTGCGAAGTTCGGCCACGTGGACGTCCACGGTGCGAGTTTCGCCGGGGAAATCGGTGCCCCAGACGTCCTCGAGGAGCGCATCACGGCTCAACACGACACCGGGGTCGCGAGCAAGCGCCGCCAGCAATTCGAACTCCCGGGCGCGCAGCTCAAGCGGCCGGTTGGCGACGGAAGCTTCCCGCCGGCGCGGGTCGATGCGCAGGTTGCCGACCTGGATGGGCCGCCCACCCTTGGCTGTAACGTCGGTGCGCCGCAGAATCGCCTTGACGCGGGCAACGAGGGCTCGAGGATTGAACGGCTTCGTCACGTAGTCGTCCGCTCCGAGTTCGAGTCCCACGATCGCGTCGATGTCCTCGGAGCGGGCCGTCAGCATGAGAATCGGCACGTCGCCCCGGCGCCTCAGCTCGCGGCAGACCTCGAACCCGTCCATCTTCGGGAGCATCAGGTCCAGCACTACGAGGTCGGGGTCACTGCGCTCGTACTGGAAGAGGGCCTGCTCGCCGTCGCTCGCGGCGACGACGTTGAAGCCCTCCTTCTCCAGGTACAGCCGCACCAGTTCGACGATGTTGCGCTCGTCATCGACGACGAGGACAGTCTTCATGCGCGGAGAATACGTCGTTCGATCCGGCGCCCGTCGGGACTATGTAAGGGCCGTGTAAGACTGGCGCCGCTTGAGCCCGGACGGGGCCTTAGCCGCGTGACACAATCCGTCTCAGATCCACTGCACGGCGGACCCGAACGCTCGCCCCATCGCCTCGACGAGGCCCGGATCGAGCGGCAACACGACGGAGGAGTGGCCTTCGACCCCACCGCAGTCCGCGGCGAGGTGCACGGTCAAAGACCGGCCGTCCCAGCTGAGTGAGTCCAGACGTTCACGCGGCACCGCCAGGAGGTCGATGCCATACCGGGCGAAGTCGAGGCTGTCGGACGGCTCGTTCGCGATCACCAGCTCCCTTGGCCCCAGGACGGCGACGCCGGAGGGCGGACCAGTACGGCCACGGCGGATTCCGGCGACGTCGCCGACGGCGATCAAGACCGGCTCGCGCAGGTTGGGCCGAACGGTCGGATAGTCGAGCGCCGCCTGCCACCTGAACGGCAGGTCCGACTGTGTCATTTGCTCGTTCCGAGGATCGAGCCATTGGAACCCGGATTCGACCGCGAACTCTTTCCGGGCCATTTGGCTTCGGAGAACGCGCAGGTTCTCTTGCAGCTCGTCTCGGTAGACCGAGTTGTACCGGACGACGAGCTGGGCCCCCGCGGCAAGGAGCCGCAACCGGCCATAGAGCAGGATCGAGCGATTATCGACCGCGATCAGCCGATCGATGGGAATCGACATGACCCGACCGCCGGGGCAGTCGTCGACCCAGAGGGCTACGTCCTTCGCGCCAAAACCGAGGACCCTGGCTGGCGTGATGACGCATTGTTTGGGGGAGACGAGACGAGTCGTCTTTGGGACAACGAACAGGCGCTCGAGGGGGAGCGGTCCGCAGTGGACCTCCAGAGCAGCCCGCGCCGACGGGGGGAACATCATCCGGCCTGGAGGGGCGGAACGGGGGGCCGGGTGGCCGGCCGGCGATCTTGAACCGGTCCCGCGAGGAGACCGGTATCTCCCCGGCCTCAGCCGGGTCGGTCACGGACCAACGAGAGCCCGGGATTAACCGCCGTCTGAGCCTGGCCCATTTGCCGCCCGGCCGTTTGGCGCTCGACGGGAGTGCATCAGGGATGGTTCTCATGACCTGCAGCATGCGCGACTGATCCCGTTTCTGTCGACCAAAGGCTGCCCTGCATCTCTCGGGCAGGATCCGAGGGCGCGGAGCTCCTGCCCCAGGCTCTGTCGCTGGCGGGAGCGTACCCGCCGTCCCAAAACGCCGGCAAGCACGATCGGGGCCGTCCGCGCCATATGTGCCGGCTCGGTGGGGTCGCTCTCCCGTCCGACCCGCTACGATGACCGGGCCGCGAGTTGCGAGCCCGCTTCGCTATCGCGCCCTCGCCCGGCCGCGCAACCCGGCTCTCGCCCAGGAGGAACGATGCATCTGTTCGGAGAAACCGAGATTGCGGCCAGTCGCGGGCGCGTCTGGGAGACAATCAGCGACCCGAACCGGGCGGCTGCCTCGAATTCCTCGGGCCAGGCCCAGGTAGAGAAGATCGATGATCGTCACTACAAGGTCACCGTCTCGACGTCGGCGGCGATGATGCCGATAACCGTCGTCCTGGACCTGCAGCTGACTGAGGTGCAGGAGCCGTCACGACTCGCGGCGACGATAGAGGGCGCGATTATGGGCGGGCCGATCAACGGCACCGGTTCGATCGACCTGGGGGAGCTCGGTCCGAAGCTGACCCGCGTATCGTGGGTCGCCGACGCGACGCTGGGTGGAATGCTCGGCGGGTTCGATGCGATGGCCCAGGGCCCCGTTCAGCAGGCCGCGGAGCAGGGCATGGCCTCCTTGAAGGCCCGCCTCGAGGCCGAGGAAGCCGCCGGGGCCTAGTGCCCGAGGTTCGTCTCTGGTATCGCCCGCCGGGTCGTGGAGCCGCCTACCTCTGGCGGGTGTACGTCCCCGTGAGCATAGTCTGGGCGAGGATTCGGACGGTCAGCTTGGTGCGCACCTCGGCCGCGGACGGAGTTCCATTCAACCCGAGCCGAGACGACAGCGCCCACAGCGTGAACCGATAGTGGTGAGTGCCGCCCGGCGGGCATGGCCCGCCGTAGCCCGTCCGACCGAAGTCGTTGCGGCCCTGCAGTGGTCCGCCGATGGCTCGTACGCCCTCTGGCAGCGAACCGCTCGCGCCACCCGAGAGGTCGTACACGACCCAGTGGATGAACCCGCGAGCGTCGGGATCGTCGACGATCAGGGCGAACGAAACGGTGCCCTGCGGCGCGCCCTCCCAGGCCAGCGCCGGCGAGACGTCCGCCCCGTCGCACGAGTGGCGGATCGGAATGGCGCCGCCATCGTCAAAGCTCGGGCTCGTGAGTACGAAACCGGCCATCGCTGTCTCCGTGCTGAATTGACGGCCGGAGTGGTGTCATCGGCCGACGGCTCCGGCTCCGTAGAGCATGACGCACAAGGGGGTGCCAGCGCCAGCGAACTCCGCGCCCGGGGTCCCCGAAATGGCGGCGGACACGGGAGCTAGGTCTTGCGGTTCACTCCCAGCCGGTGTAGCGCTTGCGCGCCATGCTATCGGCCGAGGCGTTGCGGACTGCCTTCTGGAACCGGCGATCCTTCTCGCGCCGTTGGGCGGGCGAAGGTTGCTCGGCCAATTCGCGCGCAAGATGTCGGTAACTCTTGAGCCGGCCCGCGTCGAGCCGTCCGTCGGCGACAGCCGCGCGAACCGCGCACCCAGGTTCGAACTTGTGTGAGCAGTCGGCGAATCGGCAGCCGGCAGCCAACTCGACGATCTCAGCGAAGGTCTCGTCGACACCCTCGTCTGCATCCCACAGACCGAACTCGCGCATACCCGGCGTATCGAGAACGAGCGCGCCGCTCGCAAGGAGGAACAGCTCCCGGTGGGTGGTTGCATGCCGGCCCCGTCCATCGTCTTGGCGGATCTCGCGCGTGATCATCAACTCCGCGCCCGCGAGCCGGTTGAGAAGCGTCGACTTGCCGACGCCGGACGAACCGGCGAGCGCGAGCGTCTTGCCAGGCTCGAACCAGCGAGCGACGGACTCGATGCCTTTGCCTGTGTGTGCACTGATGGCAACGACCGATACTCGCAACTCGATTTCCAGACGCGCTACGTCACCGTCCGCGTCCTCGACGAGGTCCGCCTTCGTCAGCAGAACGACCGGCTCCGCGCCCGACTCGCGACTCATCGCCACGTAGCGTTCGAGTCGCCTCGGGTTGAGATCGCCGTTGAGCGACGACACCACGAATAGCGTGTCCACGTTGGCGGCGACGATCTGAGCGCCGGGTCGGGAACCGGCGGCCCTCCGTTGGAAGGTCGAGCGCCTGGGAAGAACCGCGTCGATCCGCGCCTCGCCGTTGTGCGGCGACGAGACGCACCCGACCCAATCGCCGACCGCCGGCAGATCGCCGTCGTCCGCGTTGTGCCGGAAGCGTCCGGTAGGGGAGGCCGCAGCCTCGCCGTTCTCGCCGACCACGACCCACAGCCCTCGATGCTGAGCGATGACCCGGGCCGGCCATAATCGACCGCCCGTCAACGGCGCGAAGTCGGCCGTCCGGTGCTCGTCCCAGCCCCAATCCCGCAGGTCGGCCGTCTGCTGGAGGTCGAGAGCCTTCATCGGTCGGACTCCGGCCGTGGTCGAGCCAGGCGATCGTCCAGGTGGCGCTCGAATGACAGGCAGATCGGGTCGAAGGCGCGCAGCCAGAAGCGCCGGGCGAGCACGTTGGCAGTTTCGAAGTCGACCGAGAGGCGTTCGAACCCGGCCGAGCTGGCCCATTCGATCACGCGAGAGAGGAGCGTTGTACCGACACCCGTGCGCCGGGCGTCTGGCACGGTGAACGCGCCGCCGATGCTGATGGTGCCAGGGTGGCGGACTGCCTGACAGACGTCGTCGTGCGGTGGACGCAGGTAGATGAACGAAAGAGCGCGGGAACCCAACCGCGAAAACCAGACCGACTCGCCGGGAGTTTCGATCCAGCGGGCGAGCTCCTCCCGCGGGTCTTCGGTGTCGTCTCGGATAAGGAAAGTTGGCGCCAGGCAGTAGTAGGCGTCATGCCCCATCGCTAGCGGCAGCAGGTGGTCCACGTCATCAGGCGTCGCTCGATCGATTTTCACCCCGTCAGGCGCGGCGGCCCCGAGCGGATTGAGCCCACGGACTGCGTCAACTGGGAAAAGCCCAAAGCCAAACCACGCCAGCGCTCGCCCCAACTCGGGGTCGCCGGGGAAGATGGATAGGCAGTGGCAGAGCCAGCCTGCCTCGGCCCATCGAGCTGAGATCGCCGTATAGAGCGACTCGTAGACCTCTGAGCGGTCGCCTCCTGTGGCGCCATGGGCCCACTCGGGGACATGGACGCCCGTACCGGAACCGCGCAAACGCGGGACGGGGAAACCTGCCATGTAACCGGCCAGCTGGCCGTCCCGGATCGCCGCCACGGCCGGCCCCGCCGAGATGGCGCGCCGCAAGAGCGGCTCCGCCATCTCGGGGTCGAGGAAACCCGGCGGCAGGGCCGGGACGGCCCCCCGCAGCCGCCGGAACTCGGCGGCATAGAGCCGGGCGGCCTCGGCGAGATGCGACGGGTCGAGGTCCACGATCTGGACGGCGTCGCCCCGGCCGGGGCGGGCAAGCGCCGGGCCGCCATCGGCGGCACCGATATCAACACTCATCTCTCAGCCCACTCTCTTGAGCTTGCCGGTCCGCTTGGCGTAGCGCTCGGCACGGCCGAATCCCCACAAGCCCAGTGGAATGAATACGAAGGCCATGACCAGCAGCGGCCAGAGGTCGGGCAGGAGCTGATCGACGGACGCTCCGTCGATCAGAGACCGCCGGACGGCGTCGAGGACGTAGGTCGCCGGGGATACGCGCGAGATCAGCTGCATCCAACCGGGCAGGATGTCGGTCGGGTAGTAGACGCCGCTGACGAGCAGCAGGCACGACTGCAGGACGAAGACCATCTGCGAGCCGCGCTCAACCGACATCATCGGCAGGATGGCGGCGAGCATGCCGATCCCGATGAAACTGGCGGAGCCGACGGCCATGAACAGAGCCGCCGCGCCCAGGTCCGCTCGTCCGAGGTCGAGCGAGAAGAAGAGCGCCAGCACGATGAGCAGGATCGTCGTGTGGATCAGCCCGTAGACGACCGCGTACAGCGCCGATCCGAGAAGCTGCACCGAGCGTCGAACGGGCGCCATCATCGTGTACTCCAGCGTGCCTTCCCATCGCTCCCAGCTGATGGTGTCGCCGATCGAGCTGAAGACCACCGAGAGGTAGTTCCAGAAGACGGCGCCGACCACAAGGAGCATCAGCAGTCGGCGATTGCCGACGGATTCGCCGATCAACGAAACCGACAGCGCGCCCGCGACGGCGTAGACCAGGAAGGCGACTTCCCAGCCGAGGTAGCGTTTCGTCAGGTTGAAGTTGCGCTCCACGAAGGCGTAACTGGCGCGCGCTTCGCGGTTGAGTGCGATCACGGTTGCATCTCCTGTGTGAACCGGCTTTCGCGGGTTCGTGTGGGCGTTGCCACCCGGCGCCTCAGCGCCCGGTGGCAAGCTGGAGCGGGCCGTCGGCCGCGAGCGTCGACCCGAACCGGATCAAGCCGCGGCCGACCCGCCGGCGGATGGAGCTTCGAGGCGCCGGCGTCGGGTTGCCGATCCGGAGCCGGAGCCTTCGCTCGATCTCGCGCTGACGTTCGAGGTGTATTTCCCTGGCAACCTGGTGCGTGAACAATGGAGTTTCCCTTTCGGAAGTGATATGCAAGTTGGTGCGAACGCGGGCCGGTGAGCGACGCCGTCCGATCGATGTCATCTGGCAGCGCCTACTCGCCCGGGTCGGCTTCGCCTTCCTCGACGTCGTCGTCGAGAGAGCGGCCGGTGTATTTCATGAACACGCTCTCGAGCGTCGGCTCCGCGCCGGTCTCGATGGCGATGTCGGCCTTCAGCCGTTCGGGCGTTCCTTCCGCCGTCAGCCGGCCGCCGGCCAGGATTCCGATTCGCCCGCACAGCCGATCGGCCTCGGCCAGGTCGTGCGTCGTGAGCACGATCGTGGCGTCGTGGTCGGCCTGGAGTTCCTCGATGAAGGCCTGCACGTCGAGCTTCGAACGGGGATCCAGCCCCGTCGTCGGCTCGTCCAGCAGCAGCAGCGCCGGGCTCGTCAGGAGTGCCCTGGCGATCGCGACCTTCTGCTGCATGCCCCGGCTCATCTGCTCGAGCGGCCTGTTCATCCGCTTCTCGCCGATGCCGAGGCGGGCCAGGATCTGGACCGCCTCGCGCCGAGCAGTCGACGGGTTGAGGCCGTAGAGACGGGCCGCGAACGAGAGGTTCTCGGCCGGCGAGAGCTTCTTGAAGAAGGCGGCGTCGACGCTGACCCGGTTGATCAGCCGCTTGACCGCCATCTCCTCGCGAACAAGGTCGTGTCCGAAGACTTCGACCCGGCCCTCGTCCAGCGTGAGCAGCCCGCTCACCAGCCGGATGAACGTGGACTTGCCGCTGCCGTTGGCGCCCAGCAGGCCGTAGATCTCGCCTCTCTCCATCCGGATCGAGACGTCGTCAACGGCCACCACGGGCGGTTTTCGGCGATCGACCTTGAACCGCTTTGTGGCGTGCTCTACTAGTAGTGCCGCCGGTCCGGCTGGAACTTCGGCGAGGGGCCAGTCCGCTACCGGCGATTTGTTTGGCGATTTAGTCGGATTCAGAACCGCGATGCTCATGTCACCTCCCTCGAGGCGGGGCTCGCGGAATGCAGAACCGCGAGCTGGTGGGAAGGGAGAAGGGCTCGCGGCTCGCTCTCAAAGGCGTCGGGCGCCTCGAGGAGGGCATGAAAAAAGCCGGGGCCCGATCTGGCCCACGGCTCAGAGGTTCATCCGGCGGTTCTACCGCCTGGCCTTACCTCTCGGTGGGCGCAGATCTCCTGGACACGGCGAAGCCGCCGCCCATTCGGGCGGTTGCCGCCGGATCCTTGACGAGACTGCGCACGACACACCTCGTATACGGCTGCCTGTCTGGCAGACCCGGGGATAGTAGGCAGCCGCGTCGGATGTGTCAACGCCCGAATTCATCGTGTCAGGGCGCAGCCGAACGCGGTCTGCCGGACGGGCCGGCAACTGGACCTGAACCGGCGCTTCAGGCTGCGGCTGGCTCGAGGCCGTATCCTCGTGTCAGGCATTGCCTTGCGCAACGAGACAAAGGGGCATTGCCGGGAGGAATCGATGCCTGAACAGACAACCAGGATTGCGTTGATCGCGCACGACGGCCGCAAGGCCGATCTGGTCGCTTTTGCCACCTACAACCGCGAGCGGCTGGCCGAATTCGACCTGGTTGCGACAGCGACGACCGGAGACCTCTTGATCGAGAAGGTGGGCCTGCCCTGCCAGAAGGTGCTGTCGGGCCCTCAGGGCGGCGACGCTCAGATCGCTGCCATGGTCGCCGAGGGGTTGGTCAAGGCTGTGATCTTCCTGGTCGACCCGTTGACGTCCCACCCGCACGACCCCGATATCCAGACCGTCCTGCGCGTCTGCAATGTTCACAATGTTCCGATCGCGACCAACGTCGCTGCCGCCGACCTGTTCATCGCCTCGGAGCTGCTGCGCTCGCACGAGTCCCTTGTCGAGGCGGGCGCGGCCAGTTGAGCGTCTCCCTCTGCGCCAGACACCTGACCTCGTGCTTCGGCCGGCCGAATCGGTCCGACCGACACCGCTGAAGCCGTCCGCTCGGCGGCGCTGATGGTACAAGCGGCAGGGTAGGCGGCAGGTCGGTCCGTGTACCATTCACGGGCCATTCGTGACCAATCACCCGGCCCTGCGGCGTGCCATCCGAGTGCGTTGCCGCCGGGCGTTCTCAGGAGAAGAAACGCATGCCCAAGGTCGCCGGCTCCGTCAAGGAGCTTCTCTCCACCCTCGACGGCATCGCGCGGATCGAGGGTGACCGCCTCGTCGTGATGGATGAGGACGGCCTTCGGACGCGCGGCATCTACGACCTCGCCTGGACCGCCACGTTCAGCCAGGACGAAGCCACGGTCGAAGCCTCCCGCTGGATCGTCTGGGAAGCCAGCCAGGCCGTGGGCGCTCGCTCGGCCAGCATCCAGGAGCTGTACAAAGCCCGGTCCCGCGGCGAGTACGAGGGCATGACCGTCCCGGCCATCAACCTTCGCGCCCAGACGTTCGACATGGCCCGCGTCATCCTCGAGACGGCCGAGAAGAACGACAGCGCGGCCGTCATCTTCGAGCTGGCCCGGTCCGAGCAGACCTACACCTTCCAGCGTGTCTTCGAATACGCGACCGGCGTCCTGGCGGGCGCCATTGCCGCCGGCTGGAAGGGTCCGGTCTTCATCCAGGGCGACCACTACCAGTTCAACGCCAAGAAGTACGCGGCAGACGCCGAGAAGGTGACGGACGAGATCCGGAAGGCCTGCCGCGACGCGATCGCTGCCGGCTATCGGAACATCGACATCGACAGCTCGACGCTGGTGGATCTCTCTCACCCCACGCTCGACGCTCAGCAGCATGAGAACTACATGCGTGCGGCCGAACTGACGGCTCTAATCCGCTCGCTCGAGACCGACGGCGTGACCGTCAGCGTCGGCGGTGAGATCGGCGAGGTCGGCAAGAAGAACTCAACGACGGACGAGCTCAAGGCCTATCTCGATGGCTATCGCCGCGAGCTCGACAAGCGGTCCAACGGCGCGATCGGCCTGTCGAAGGTCTCCGTCCAGACCGGCACCAGCCACGGCGGCACTCCGCTGCCGGGCGGCGGTGTGGCCGTGGTCGCGCTCGACTTTGGCGTCCTGGGCGACCTCTCGAAGGTCGCCCGCGAATACGGCCTTGCGGGCGCGGTCCAGCACGGCGCCTCGACCCTGCCCGACGAGCTGTTCCACAAGTTCCCCGCCACCGGTTGCGCCGAGATCCACCTCGCCACCGGCTTCCAGAACGCGATGTACGAGCACCCGGCCTTCCCGGCTGAACTGCACAAGGCCACTGAGGAGTGGTGCTTCGCCAACGCCCTCGACGAGCGCAAACCCGATCAGACGGACACTCAGTTCGTGTATACGGCGCGCAAGAAGGCAATCGGCCCGTTCAAGCGCCAGTTGTGGGATCTGCCGACCAAGGACGCCATCCTGGTTTCACAGGCTGCCAAGGTCGACTTCCTCTTCAAGCAGCTCGGCACGCCCGGCAGCCGGGCTCTCGTCGAGAAGTACGTCAGGCCTGTCGAGTTCCACCGGTCGCTGCCGGAGGCCCTCAAGGCTGCCAGGTAGGGCCCGGGCGATTGGCGCGCCCATCAGCGGCAACCAGCGAAGGGCGCCCCAGGGGCGCCCTTCGCTCGCCTGAAGCTGGCGAACCGGCGAGCGGCTGACTTCTCCATTGGTACAGTGCGGGCGATGGGGCGCAAGGACATGCGTGGGAGGAACCTGGTGGACACGTGGAAGTTCTACGACATCACGCACCGCGATCATGTCGTCTGCAACCCCACGAGTATCGGGAAGGTCGACGAGCTCATCGCGTTGCTCGATCTCGGGCCGGAACCGCGAGTCCTCGACATTGCGTCGGGCAAGGGAGAGTTCATCGTCCGGGTCGCGGAGCGGTTCGGTGGGTCTTCGGGCCGGGGCGTCCAGGGCGTCGCGGTCGATATCTCGCCGTACTGCATCGCCGACCTTCGAGCGACCGCCGCCAGACGGATCCCCGCGGCTGAGCTCGAGATCATCGAAATGGACGGCGCTGACTATCATCCCGCTGCGGGCACGTTTGACCTGGCCTCCTGCATGGGCGGTAGCTGGGTGTTTGGCGGTATTCGCCCAACACTACGCTTTCTGGCGCAGGCGACGCGGCCGGGCGGCTGCGTTGTGGTCGGGCAGCCGTTCTGGAAGAAGGAGCCCGTGGCGGAGTACCTCGGATGGTCGGGCATGGCGCGTGACGAGTTCGGCAGTCACGCTGGAAACGTCGAGGCTGGCGAGGCCGAAGAGCTCGTCCCGCGGCTCGCGTTGGTGAGCTCGGATGACGAGTGGGACCGATACGAGACCCTCCAATGGCGCGCGGCGGCCCGATACGCCGACTTGCACCCCGACGACCCGGAGGTGACCGAGCTACTCGCCCGGGTGGAGAAGAGCAGACGCGAGTACCTCAGCTGGGGCCGGGACACGCTCGGCTGGGCGCTCTACCTATTCGCAACGCGGCAGAATCCCGCGCCGACGGCTCCATAGGAGCCCGCCGAGACGACGTCGAGGCCGCAGACGGTTCGACCGCGCCTCCGGCCCTCGGCGCAGCGTCGCCCCAGGCTAAACGGTGTGCCGTGAGTGTTCGCCGCTCGAGCCGGTCTCAGTGAAGCGTCGGGTGTCATAAAGGGCCCTTGTCTCTGGACACGTACTCGTCGTCGCCAGTCGTCGAACCGACCTTCCTCCCGCTACGATTCGCTCATGAGTGAAAGCACTCCATCTCCGGCCGAGGTGCTCCGCTGGCGCGAGACGGCTCTTTCGATCTGCGACGAGGCCGACCGGATGGCCCTGGCCGGGTTTCGGCGGAACGTCAAGGTTTCGACGAAGTCCGACCGAACGCTGGTGACCGAGATCGACCAGTCGATCGAGCGGATGGTTCGAAGCCGCCTGAAGGCCGAGTTTCCCGGCTGTGGCATCGTTGGCGAAGAGGAAGGAACCGAGTCCTCCGGCGCCAGCATCTGCTGGTATGTGGATCCAATCGATGGCACCCACAACTTCGTCCGCGGCATACCAGTGTTCGCGACGATGCTCGCGGTTGCCCTCGACGGCGAGATGCAGCTGGGCGCCGTCACCGCGCCGGCGCTCCGGGAACGCTGGGTCGCGTGGCGGAGCGGCGGGGCATGGCGCGGTTCCGATCGAATCTCCGTGAGCAACGTGGCTACGATCGAGGAGTCGCAACTGCTGTACGGCAGCCGGTCCGACGACATGCGTTCGGGCGAGATGCCGGGCCTGGATGCGACCCTCGCAGAAGCGTGGCGTGAGCGCGGCTTCGGTGATTTCTGGGGCCACGTGCTCGTGGCCGAGGGCGCGGCCGAGGCCATGATCGAGACGGGCGCGCATCCGTGGGACTGGGCAGCGCCGCTGGTCATCGTCGAGGAGGCGGGCGGCCGGTTCTCGACTATAACCGGGGAGCGAGCCATCGACGGAGCCTCGGCCGTCGCCACGAATGGCCTGATCCACGACGATCTGCTGCGGCGGTTGAGACGGACATCTCCACTCTAGAGGCGATCACATTCGGGCGATAGTCGAGAACCCAACGCTGGGCTACGATGCTCGTGTGTTGTCGGTCCGAAACAAGGGCGAGCACGCATCCGAAGCAGGCACACGGAGGAAAAGAGATGGGCGACAAGACACCCAAGCGACCGCCGAAGGTCAAGAAGCCGAAGCCCGCAGCCAAGCCACCCGTCAAGGGTGCTTAGGTGGCGCCCGGAGACGTACGCTCGCGGCCGACTGCCGCAGGCCGCCGTTTCAGGCGCCGCGAACTCGAGCTCGCAGAAGGCGGCAAGCTGGTTCTTCGCGGCGATGGTTCGATAGTTCAAACCGATGTCGCCGGCGAGACGACCGGAACGTGGGTGGCCGGTGACGCCGACTGGGCCCGCCACGCAATCCGGTTTGGGTTGCAGCCTCAGGCCCAGACCGTGGCACCGCACGGTCGCGGTGTCCCCGAACCGAGGACTTAGGCCGGGCAGGAGCCGCGCTCGCGTCGCGCCATCGTCCGGCTGGGTAGGATCTACGTCGAATCGCGTCCCATCCCGAACGCCGGAGGTCTGATGCTCTCGCCCGTCCGTCCAGCAGTCCTCGTTGGTGCGCGGCTGCTCGATGGGCGGTCGCCAGACGCGACGGCCGACGGCGCGCTCGTCACCGACGAGGGAGGACGAATCGTCGCTGCGGGGCGTGGGGCGACCGCGGCCGCACCCCGGGATGCCGATCGCATCGACGCGAGCGGCCTCACCATCCTGCCCGGCATCATCGACTGCCACGTCCATCTCAGCCTTCGGCTGGAGCCGGTCGCAGACCAGGCCCAGCGTTCCGCGACTGACCTCGTTGTTCGCGCCCTCGGGACCGGCCGCGACTTTCTCGAGGCGGGCGTGACCACGGTCCGCGACGCCGGCCACACGCCGGCGGGCATCAAGCGTGCGTTCGCCTCGGGCGCGTTCCCGGGGCCGCGCACACAGGTCAGCTGCACGCCACTCTCCCAGACCGGCGGGCATGGCGATGGCTGGACCCCGTCCGGCGCTGTTCTCGAAACCGAGGTCTCCGACCTCCCGCCCGGCATCGCCGACGGCGTGGACGCCGTGCGCCGAGCCGCGCGCCTTCAGATTCGGGCCGGTGCCGATTGGATCAAAGTGATGGCCACGGGCGGGGTTCTGTCGGCGGCCGATACGCCCGACGCCAGCCAGTTCACCGTCGACGAGATCCGCGCCATCGTCGAAGAGGCCCGGGCGGCAGGGATCAAAGGCACGCTTGCGCACGCGGAAGGAACGGCCGGCATCAAGAACGCACTCCGAGCTGGTATCACCAGCATCGAGCACGGCGACCTCATCGACGACGAGGGGATCGACCTGATGCTCGAGCGAGACGTCCCTCTCGTGCCCACTTTCAGTATCAACTTCGCGCTGATGGACGAGGGCCGGGTCGCCCGCGGCGACGTACCGCCCTGGGCGGTCGATAAGATGCGCTACTTGTTCGAGAAGCAGCAGACCAACTTCCGGCACGCCGTGGAGCGCGGTGTGCGCGTAGCCATGGGCACGGACAGCTTCAGCGGCATGTACCCGCCGGGCGAGCTGGCATACATGGCGGAGTTCGGGCTGGGCCCTTTCCGGGCCATCCAGGCGGCCACGACCGAAGGAGCGCGCCTTCTCGGTCTTGCCGACCAGGTGGGCACACTCGAGTCCGGTAAGGGAGCCGACTTGATCGCCGTCAGCGGCGACCCGCTGGCCGAGCCGGGCCTTTGGCGCGACCCCGCCCGGATCGTCCTCGTGATGCAGGGTGGGCGGATCGTGGCGGACCGCCGCGGGGCGTAGTCGGTGGTCTTTCATAGGGCGGCCGTCATCCTGGATGTGTGGCTGGCGATCGAACGCGGAGCGAAGGCCTTCTTGGGCCGACAGGTTCGGTTTCGCGATCTGTGGCGCACCCTCCCCGGCGATCTCCTCGGCATGATCGTCATGCGGGGCTGCGGCATCGATGCCCCGACTCGACAGGTTGAAGCAGACGACGTCACCGCCGTCCTCGTCGAGGATCCGCGGGTGCGGCGATGGTTCAGAGCCCACCTGATCCCGATCCGCGCCCAGACGCTGGGGCGGTACGTCTTCGCGCTCAAGCCCGTTCAAGACGACATCCTGGCCCACGAATGCGAGCACATTCGCCAGTGGGAGCGGTTCGGGCCTTTCTACCTGCCGCTGTATTTCGGCTCCTCCGCCGCGGAGTTCCTGCGTGGCGGGCGGCCTTACTGGGACAACGCCTTCGAAGTCGTGGCTCGGGGCCGAGCCGAACGCGAGACGGCCGCTGATCGCGACGCTGGGTGAACCCCGCAGGACAGGTCGGTGAGGCCTGCGACAATGACGCAACCGAGAATGGTGGAGGTTTCGATGGCCACAAGCATTCAGGTCGTTTTCGATTGCACGGACCCCGGCAGGCAGGCGAAGTTCTGGGCCGAAGCGCTGCACTACCGGATGCCCGAGCCACCCGGCGCCTCCGCGACCTGGGAAGAGTGGGCCCGCGCCGAGGGGATCCCGGAGGATCATTGGAACGACGCAGCGGCGATCGAAGACTCGGCGGGCCTGGCGCCGCGCCTCTTCTTCCAGAAGGTGCCCGAGGGAAAGGTGACCAAGAACCGCGTCCATCTCGACCTCAACGTCAGCGGCGGTCCCGGAGTGCCGCTCGAGGTACGCAAGATTCAGATCATCGCCGAGGTGGACCGTCTCAAGGCACTCGGCGCCGACGATCACCGTGGAGCAATCGACCAGGGCGGCGAGTTCTGGGTCCGTATGAACGATCCAGAGGGGAACGAGTTCTGCGTCCAGTAGCCGGGGGCGTGGCGGCGAAAAGCCGACCAAAGCCGTAGGATATCTGGCGGAGCCGCGTCAGCCGAAGGCTCGCCCAGACCGTTCGAGGAACTCGCCCGCTATGCCGACACTCACCGAAGCTGCCGTCCTCAAGGCCCTCTCGACGGTCCAGGAGCCTGAGCTCGGGGGCAATCTGATCTCGCGGAACATGGTCAAGGATCTCGTCGTTGACGGTACGCGCGTGGCGTTCACGATTGAACTGACCACCCCAGCCTGCCCGCTGAAGGACGAGATTCAGGCGAGAATCGAGGCCGCCCTTCGACCGATTGGGGCCGATCAGATCGAGGTCGAATGGGGCGCGATGGTTCGGCGGTCAACCCCAGCGGCTCCGCAGTTGCTACCCGGCGTGAAGAACATCGTCGCCGTTGCTTCCGGCAAGGGTGGGGTGGGGAAGACCACGATCAGCGTCAACCTCGCCGTGGCTCTGGCCCAGGCCGGCGCCTCGGTCGGGCTGCTGGACGCCGACATCACCGGCCCCAACGTACCCATGATGATCGGGGCCGAAGGCCAACCGACCGCCAGCCCGGACGGCAGGATCACCCCGATCGAAGCGTACGGCGTGAAGGTCATCTCGATCCAATTCTTTCTGCCCCAGGGTCAGCCCGTCGTCTGGCGCGGACCCCTGGTGGGCGGCGCCATCCAGCAGTTCCTCCGCGATGTGGACTGGGGCGAACTCGACTACCTGGTGGTTGATCTGCCGCCCGGCACGTCCGATGCGCAGCTGACGCTGGCCCAGTCGGTGCCGCTCACCGGCGCGGTGCTCGTGACGACGCCACAGGAAGTGGCCCTCGCCGACGTGGCCAAGGCCATGGCAATGTTCAAGCGTGTGAGCGTGCCGATCCTGGGCCTGGTCGAAAACATGTCGGGCTTCGTTTGCGCCCATTGCGGCGAGGTGACCGACCTCTTCGGTCGCGGCGGCGGTGAGCGCTATGCCGCGGAAAATGGCATCGATTTCCTGGGCGGGGTGCCGCTCGACGTCACGGTTCGACAGGGTGCTGACGTCGGCGTTCCCGCTGTGTCCCAGAGCCAGCCCGGACCGGGCGCTGCCGCTCTGGACCACATTGCCCGGGCGATTGCCGGCAAGGTCAGCGTCCAGGCCGCCCGCGAGCAGCCGGTCCTGACTGTCTTATAAGCGCGGCATCGAGGGTCTTCCGCGGGCGTGACATTCGGTCAGGGTGAGGTCCCGAGGCCTCGCCACCACTGTTCCGCCCCGAAGGTCCACGGTTCCGGCGTCTGCCACCAATGTGGCCGCCGCCTCGACGCGCCCCGGCCACGACGACGACGCGCTGCGGGCCTCCCTGTGCGCCCTCGAAGATGAAGGCCCTACCGTCCCGGCATGTGACTGGCGACGAGCATCCGATGGAGCGTTTCACGACGCCGGCGGGCCATCGGCACGAGAGGCAGTGCCAGTCCGAGCGACTCAGAGTCGGCCGGCGCGTTCGCCGCTGCGATGCCGCGCCCGGTTGCGCTTGACGAGAGTGGCACGGAAGCCCAGACGTCGGCCCGCCAGGCATTCGCGGCCATCTTCGCCTGTCCCGAAAGCGACGGGTGGAAGTAGTCGACGGTGCTCAGGTCTTGGATGGTGAAGTCGGACTCGGCCAGCAACGACGCGTTGTACGTGCAGAATAGGTGACCGGTGGCCGCTTCGTTGGCGTCGATGTCGTCGCACATCTGCTTGAGGCTGGCGTCGTACTGGGACAGGTAAGAGTCGGCCTGGGCGGTTGACGAGGGGCCGTTGGTCCCGAGATACGGCGCGCAGCGGTCCGAGTTCTGGAGCAGCGCCAGGTTTGTCCTGGCGGCGGGGTCTGCCTGGGTGATGTCGTGGAAGTGCGGGAAGTCGGGCACGGCCAGGATCAGGATCCGACTCCCCGGCGGCAGTCCCGTCCTCAAGGTCAGGATGGCCGTCCGGAGCTGCACCTGGAAGTCGACCGTATCGGTCATCGGGTTGGGGCTGGCGCACAGGTCGTTGGTGCCGAGCTCGAATGTCACGTATGCGGTCTTGCCGGGTGCGAGCTTCTTCGCCGCGGCCACCACGACGGCGGCCTGGCGAGGCGCGTCGGCCATCGTCCTGCCCGACGTGGCGGCGTCGACGACGACCGGTGAGTCTCCGAGCGCCTGGAATCTTTCGAGCAGGCTGAACACTCCATCGCCCTTGGCCGTGCCTATCACCCAGGAGAACTGCGGGTGGTCGTAGGGGTAGGCCGGCGAGACGCTGTATGCCTGGCTGTACGAGTCGCCGATCGCGGCGAGCAAGGCGGGGAGTGGCGCCGTGGGCCCTGGCGTGGACGTGCGGGAGGCAGTTGGAATCGGGGCCGGTGACGCCGTCGCCGTCGCGGAGGGCCTAGGTGTCGGCGAGGCCGATGCGACTGCCAGCTGCGATGCGCTTGGGGCGAAAGAAGTGGAGGCGTTTCCCGCCCCCAACCAGCCGGCAACGGCGAAAATGAATGCCAGGGTCACCAGAAGAAGGGCACCGATGGCGACTGCCCCGCGCCGGCCGAGGTTCAGGCCGGCAAGGGCCCCCGAGCGCGGCTCGATCGGTCCACGGGGCGGTATCTCGGCAGGCGGGTGCCCGCGGCCGGTCAAGTTCGGATCCATCTGCCAATCCTAGTGGCCCGGGCCGACCAGCCGCGAGCCGCCCGGCCCAACCAGGCGCGAGCCGTCTGGACTTCCACCGTCTCGCCGGGGCTGCGCTTCGGTCGTCGGTCGGCAGGCGCCGCGTGGTCGCGCGGGCAAGTGGGGGTTGAAGGCCCGTCGCGTCGGTGGGGAATCGTCTCGACTGGCGGAAGCCTCGACTGGGGCCGCCTGCAGCGGCGCACCAGCGGCCTTATCAGCCGTCGGCCGGGGCATTAGCGACAGTTTCAGCCGGCGGAAATCACACCCTCGTGGCCCAGCTGCAGGAGCTGCGCCCGGCTCTCATCGAGATGTTGAGTGGCAAATCCAAAGAGCCGTTTGAGCAGCACTTCCGACTGGACCGACCCACCGGCAAGCAGGGAAAGCAATTCCGCAGCCGGCATCGACACGATCACCGCCGGACCGATGGCTCGGGCCGTCGAGAGGGCCGTGGGGTCCTCACGCAAAGCGGACCAACCCAGCAGGTCCCCCGGGTGGAGAGTCGAGATAAGCACCCAGCGGTTTTCGTGGCGAACGCGCAGGCCAAGCTGGCCCTTCTCGAGCCAGTGAATCTCAGAGATCTTCTGCCCCAGTTCGACGAGCGTCTCACCGTCGGCGAGGCTGCGCCGGACTGACCTCAACGAGAGGAGGTCGAGGTCGGACAGCTCCAGGCCCTCGAACAACGGCAGGCCCGCAAGCTCGGCTGCACTGACTCTTTCTGTCGTGCCCATGCTTCGCTCCCACTTCAGGGCCGCCGATTGCCTCTTCATATTCTCCGCCAGATGCGGAGGGCGTGCTGGACCGTCTAGCCGCGGGCTTCGTCCTTGAGTATCCCATTCAGGAAGGCCGCGGCCGCCAGGCCCGCACGCCGCCGACCCTCGGAGCCGCCCAAGAAGGCAGTCTGGCTCGACTCCGAAACACCCCAGGGCCCTACAGCCGCCAGTTCGACTCGCGTGTCTTCGCCCGTCTCGACGGCTCGGATCGCCAAACCGATTGATGCGCCCACTTCCTGACGCGCCCCCTCCGCCAGGTCGGCGAGTGCGCCGGCAATGGCCGAGTCGATGGCCGTAATCGCTCGCGTTGCCCTCAGCCACGGGGCTTCGCCGAAGAGTCTGGCCGTGGCCCCTCCGGTGCCAACCTCCACGAGCGCGGCGTGCCAGCCATGTCGCTCCAGCTCGCGGCCGAGAACGGCGGGCCACGTGTCGTCGTCGTAGCCCCAGATGTAACCGCCGACCGCTGCCAGGACGACGGCCGCGGCCTCGTCGGCGAGCTCTGCAGCCGAACGGCCCGCCACGGCGATGGCCGAGATTCGGACGTCCACGGCGTCGGCTCGAGCATAAGTGGCCACGACGGGGTTCTCGGCGCGGAGCAGCGGCTCTCCCAGCAGGGCGGCCACGGCCGACTCACCGATGCCCGCCAGCCTGTACGTCCGTGTGACCCGTTCCTGTCCCAAACCCCGCTCGTGAAGCCGTGACAGAACCCAGCCCTGCCACATCGGCCGCATCTCGCTTGGCGGCCCCGGCAGAGCGACTATCACGCGTCCGTCGGGACGATCCACCCACCAACCGGGGGCGGTGCCTCGATCGTTGGGGACGGTAGTGGCCGACGGGATCAGCCAGGCCTGCTTGAGGTTGGTCTGGGCGAACGGCGTGCCGCGACGCTCGAAGAGATGGCGGAGCCAGCGTTCCATGTCTGCATCCATCACGGGCCGCTCGCCACATACCTCGGCGATTGCCTCGCGCGTCAGGTCGTCTGGCGTTGGCCCGAGCCCGCCCGTCGTGACGACCAGATCCGCGGCCGCCAGCGCCCCACGAAGCGCGGCCGTGACCGAAGCGAGCCGGTCCGGCAGCGCCGAGATCCACGCCACTTCGACGCCGGCCTCGGCCAGCGAGCGGGCCAGCTCGCCGCTGTTCGAGTCTCGCGTCTCTCCAACGGTGAGCTCGCTGCCGATTGCCAGCAGCACCGCACTCCGAAGGGATCTCGCGAGTGCGTTCGGCGTATCCATGGCGGGAGTGTACGGTGAGTCGCCCGCGCAAGCCTGGCCCATGTCTGGAGGGGCTCCCCGCTGCTATGATCGCAGTGCTGACTGACACCTACCCGAAGGAGGCCCCTTGACCGACCGGCCCTCCTCGAACGATTCCTCACCCGGTTCCGGACCGACCGCCTCTGGCCCGGCGACGTCCGGCTCCGGGCCTGCGCCCGGTCTGGGCGAGCAATTCGGCCGGACGCGGAGCGCGCTGCTGGGGCTCATCGCCGCTCACGTCGATCTGGCGCGCGCCGAGTTCTCCGAGATCGCCGCCCAGGTCAAGCGCGCCGCCGCGCTCGGCGGAGTCGCCCTGTTGCTGCTCTTCCTGGCGGGGACGCTTATCGTCATCGGCACATTGCTGTTCCTGGGCGAGGTGATCTTCGGCTCCATCGGCTGGGGTCTACTCGATGGGGCGGAGCTGCTCGTCTGCGTGGCAGCGTTGCTCGTCTTCGCCATCATCGATCTCAGCTGGGGTCGAGCCATCTCGGCGTTCGTGGTGGCCCTGGGAGTTGGGCTCGTGGTGACCGGCCTGCTCGCGGTCGACTGGTCGTACGTGAGCCACCACAACTCGGGAATGCCGGCGGCCGTGGTTCTGGCGGTCGTCTGTGGTGTGGTTCTCATCGGCGCGCTGGGGGCCGTCCTCGGATCCAGCTTCGGGCGGTGGCCGGCAGCGGCGGGCCTGTTCTTCGGCGCCGTTTGCGGCCTGCTACTCGGGCTGCTCGCTTCTGCCGGCCCAGGCCTGCGTGTCTCGGCGGCTATCGGCGTCGCGGCGCTGCTCCTGTTCTGGCCGATCGTCGCGGCCGTCTTCGTGTTCAGGCACGGCATCGACATGGCCAGGCTGCGCAAGCGTTTCGTTCCCGATCAGACCATCGAAACTACCAAGGAGACCATCGAGTGGGTGCGCGAACAGATGCCGCTCGGGCGGAAGTCGTAGCCCGCCGCGGGCTCCTGCTGGACGAGGTCGTCAGGCTCGAGGCCGCCGGCCGCTCGGCGATCGATATTCCCGCAAAGATTCGCCGGGCGCCCGGAAAGACCGCCGCCCTGGCGGCTGGAATGGCGTTCATGGCCCTCGGCGGGCCCAAGCGCACCTATCGAGCCCTCCGGCGCGCGGTCCTGGGGCCCGCGGCGGACCTGCCGAAGTCGATGCTTCCCGATCAGATCGAAAAGGCACTGCGATCGCTCGGCGACGACGGAGATCGAGTCCGCGGCCTCATCGAGCGCGAATTCGTAGACTACCTGGAGAAGAACAAGCCGGTTCGGGAGGCCCGCGACCTTCGCGGCACCGTCTCCGAGCTAGGCGGCAACGTTCTGCGTCCGGTCACGGCCGAGGCCGGCAAGCGGCTGGCGAAGGAGCTCTTCAAGCCCGACGGCGGCAGTTTCAAGGACGTGGCTGATCGTATCCACGCCCGTCGCTCGGCCAGAGGGTCGGTGGGAGCGAGCGGGTTGGGGTCCGCTGCGGCGGAGGGAGCGCCAGGCGCCGCCGCCGCGCGCCGAGGGCGCTCGAGCTGTGGCCGGAAGGACCCGGGCGCCGGGTAGATCGCTCGACATTGGGGCGCCGGTGATGTACGCCCGGTTGCGCGGCTTCGCTAGACTCTGTGGCCGAGGGCGAGTGGCGGAATGGCATACGCGCCAGCCTTAGGAGCTGGTGCCGCGTAAGCGGCGTGCGGGTTCGACCCCCGCCTCGCCCACCAAACAACGGGCCGGCGAGCCCGCGTGGCCGCGCGGTAGCCGGGCTCGGGCCGTCACCCCGGCGGCCCCGCCCCGGACGGCGCCGCCGCCTATAATCGGCCGACGATGCAGACCACCAACAGCCCCCTTCCGAAGTCACGTCTTCAGCTCGAATTCGAGCTTCCGCCCGAGAACCTCTCGCGAGCCATCGACAAGGCCGTCAGTCGCCTCTCGCGCAGCAACCGCGTCCCGGGCTTCCGACCGGGCAAGGCGCCCCGGCAAGTGCTCGAGCGGGTGCTCGGCCCGCACATAATCCTCGACGAGGCCCTGGAGCAGCTGGTGGACGACGCTTACCGCGAGGCCGTTCTCGCCCAGGACATCTTGCCGTTGACCCAGCCCGAGGTCGAGATCACGCAGGGCGAGGAAGGCAAGCCGGTCATCTTCAAGGCGACCGTCCAGATTCGGCCGGAGGTCCAGCTGGGCGACTTCGAGCATTTCGGGTTCAAGCCTGAAGTCCAGGCGGTCGATGAAACGATGGTCGAGAAGGTCGTCGACGACCTTCGTGATAGCCAGGGCAGCCTGAAGCCGGTTGACGACCGCGGGGCCCAGAAGGGCGATTACGCGATCATCGCCTTCGAGGGCACGCGCGACGGGGTCCCCTTTGAGGGTGGCTCGTCGGACCGGATGCCGCTCATCGTCGGCGACGACCGGCTGATCCCGGGCTTCCAAGAGCACATCGTTGGCCTTGAGAAGGGCGGGGAATGCGAGTTCGACGTCGTCTTCCCCGAGGACTACCAGGAAGAGTCGCTCCGCGGCCAGAAGGCCCATTTCAAGGTCACGCTCGAAGAACTGCGCGGCAAGATCCTGCCCGAGGCAAACGACGAGTTCGCCCGCTCGGTCGGCAAGTTCGAGGGCATGGCCGACATGACGGTCGCGTTGCGGGAGCGCCTCGAGGCGAACGCCCTCGATCGTGCGCGACACGATTTCGCCGACAAGATCATCGATTACGCCGTGGCCAACGCCACCATCGACCTGCCGGACGTCCTGGTCGACCAGGAAGTCGACGTCATGCATGACGAGATGCGCTCCGCGATCGCCCGCCAGGGGATCAGCGAAGAGGCCTATCTCAAGGTCGTGGGCAAGACCGACGCCGAGATCCACGAGGAGCTCCGACCGGGGGCCGAGAAGCGGGTGAAGAGTCTGCTGGTCCTTTCGGAGATCGCAAAGGTCAGGGGTGTGGAGGTCACCGACCTCGAGGTCGAGGTCGAAGTCGCGCGGGCCCGGTCTCGCTACGCGAACGATCGCAGCATGGTCCAGTACTTCGAATCGGAACGCGGCCGAAACTACATCAGGAGCACTGTCCGGCGGTCGCGAACGATCGAGCAGCTCGTGGATGAGTGGCTCGACGCCCACCCCGAGGCGCCGCGGCTGCGCCATCTGGAGGATGCAGTCGAGGGTTCGCCGGTCGCCAACCCGTCGCCGGGTGCCGCTGAGGTGATCGCGGCGACTGAACCCGCCAGTCTTACGCCGCCGGAAGCGGCCGCCCCAGCGGGCGCGTAGCCCAAGTCTTGCGGAGGAACGATCCGATGCTCGTGCCGATGGTGATCGAGTCCTCGAGCCGTGGCGAGCGTGCCTACGACATCTACTCGCGCCTCCTCCGTGAGCGGATCATCTTCCTGGGCGACGCCATCGAGGACACCGTAGCGAACCTGGTGATCGCCCAGCTGCTCTTCCTCGACGCCGAGGACCCCGAGCGGGACATCAGCCTCTACATCAACTCGCCCGGCGGGGTCATCACGAGCGGCCTGGCCATCTACGACACGATGCAGTACGTGCGTGCCCCCGTGAGCACGATCTGCATCGGTATGGCGGCAAGCATGGCGGCCGTCCTGCTCGCCGCCGGCGCGCCGGGGAAACGCTACGCGCTACCGCACAGCCGGATCATGATTCACCAGGGTTCGGGCGGCTTCCGGGGGAACACGCCGGACGTCTTTATCCAGGTCAAGGAGATGGAGACTCTGGTCAACACCAATCACGAGATCCTCAGTCGCCACACGGGGCAAACGATCGAGAAGATCGTCGCCGACACCTCTCGCGACTACTTCATGTCCCCAACGGAGGCCAAGGACTACGGCATAATCGACGCCGTCTACTCGGCCACGGGATCGCCGCTCGCGGCCAAGAACCGCCCGGGCGGTCTCACGGACAACGGTTCGGCGACGGAGAATTCGGACGAGGGAAACAGCCTCGCGGCTGCCAGTGAGTAGCGGGAACGAGGCGCAGGCGCGAAGGATGGGTCCAGGCGCGTGACGACGACCAAAAGCGGCCCCAAGGTTCCATATCGCTGCAGTTTCTGCGGCAAGAGCCAGGAGCAGGTTCGCAAGCTAATCGCGGGCCAGGGCGTCTATATCTGCGACGAGTGCATCAACCTTTGCCAGGAGATCATCGAAGAGGAGATGCTCGAGTCGCCGCGCGCCAAGCCGCAGGTCGCCAAACTGCCCAACCCGCGCGGCATCAAGGTCGCCCTCGACCAGTACGTCATCAGCCAGGACAAGCCCAAGAAGGTCCTCTCGGTGGCCGTCCACAACCACTACAAGCGGGTCAACGCCGGCCACCAGATCGACGACGTCGAGCTCCAGAAGTCGAACGTCCTCCTTGTCGGTCCAACCGGCTCCGGCAAGACGCTGCTGGCCCAGACCCTGGCCAGGATCCTCGACGTGCCGTTCTGTATCGCCGACGCCACGTCCCTGACTGAGGCCGGCTATGTCGGCGAAGACGTGGAGAACATCCTGCTTCGCCTGATCCAGGCCGCCGACTTCGACGTGGCTCGGGCCCAGCGCGGCATCATCTACATCGACGAGATAGACAAGATCGCCCGCAAAGCAGACAACCCGTCGATCACTCGGGACGTCTCAGGCGAGGGCGTCCAGCAGGCGCTGCTGAAGATCCTCGAGGGTACGCTGGCCAACGTTCCACCTCAGGGCGGCCGCAAACACCCGCATCAGGACTTCATCCAGATCGACACGACGAACATCCTCTTCATCTGCGGCGGCGCGTTCGATGGCATCGACAAGATTATCGAGGAGCGGGTCGGGAAGCGGTCGATGGGCTTCGGTGCCGAGAACCACACGCCCGTTGTGGACCAGGAGAGGATCCTCGAGCGGCTCATGCCGGAAGATCTCCTCAAGTACGGTCTGATCCCCGAGTTCGTCGGGCGGCTGCCGGTCGTGGTCACGCTGACATCGCTGACCGCCGAAGACCTGGTCCGGGTTCTCACCGAGCCGAAGAACGCAATTACCCGCCAGTTCCAGAAGTTCCTCTCCCTCGACAAGGTCGATCTGGTCTTCACACCGGCTGCGCTGCAGGCCGCGGCCGAGGTGGCGATCACCCGCAAGACCGGCGCCCGCGCCCTCCGCTCGATCGTCGAGGAGTCGCTGCTGGACGTGATGTACGACGTGCCGGACCACGGCGAGATCCGCAAGTGCATCATCACCGAGGAGACGATCCGCAGCGGCCGGCCGCCCCTCCTGCTCACGAAGACTCAGGTCGACGAGGGCTTCGACGAGACGAACTACGAGAAGCTTCTGGCGGAGCACGGCCAGAGCGCGTAGATCGGCGTCGGTCGCGAGGGCGTCTCGGGCCTGTTGGCCCGGAGTTCCGATCAGTCGCCGCTAACCGGCTTCCAGTGCCATTTCAAGAACCTCTGCCAGATGCAGGGCTCGTCGGCCGCCGGACTGAGCGATTTGTTCGCGGCAGCTGAAGCCGTCGGCGACGAGCAGGGCATCGGGAGCGGCTTCCCGGACCGCGGGTAGCAGTGCCCGCTCGCCGAGCTTCACCGACAGCTCGTAGTGCTCGCCGCGCTCGAAGCCGAATGCGCCGGCCATTCCGCAGCAACCTGGCTCCGGCTGGACGGGCGCCAGGCCGATCGATCGCAGAGCCACTTCTTCGGTCGCCATTCCCACGAGCGCCTTCTGGTGGCAATGGCCGTGCAGGATGGTCGGGGCGGCGAGGCGGCCCGACAGGGCCGAGGCGAACTCGCGGGAATGCGCCTCGACGAACATGCCCAGACCGACGGCCATGCCGTCCAGCCGCTTCGCCCGCGGGTCGGAGGGGAGGAGATTGCGGAGCTCATCGTGGAAGACGGCCTCGCAAGACGGCTCCAGGACCACGACCGGCACGCCGGAGTCGAGTTCCGGCTCGAACACATCGAGGATCTGGGCAAGCAGCCGGCGCCCCTGCTTGAGGAAGCCGCGGTCGTAGAGCGGGCGGCCGCAGCACAGGTTTGCCCGTGGCACTTCGACCGAGAACCCGGCCGCCTGCAGTACTCGCAGGGCAGCGAGCCCTTGCGACGGCGCGAACCCGTCGGTGAAGGTGTCCGCGAAGAGGACGACGCGCTGGTCCGAGCCGCGGCAGCCGCCGAGGTCCGTCACTCCCTTCGAAAGTTGCCGGCGGAACGTGCGCTCGGCGAACCGCGGCAACTCCCGGTGGGAATCCACGCCCGCGACGAGTTTGGCCAGCCCGGCGATCCCGGGCACGGTGCCGACCGCGTTCACCAGCCCAGGCGCGACCTGGGCCAGGTGAGCCCACCAGTGGATCAAACCCATCGAGTAGGCAACCCGTGGCCGCGGCCGCCCGGCGTAGTGGTGGGCCATGAACTCTGCCTTGTACGTGGCAATGTCGACGCCGACGGGGCAGTCGGCCTTGCAACTCTTGCAGGCGATGCAGAGGTCCAGGGCTTCGCGCACCTCGTTACTGCGCCACAGGTCGGGAAGCACTTCGCCCTCGAGCATCTCGAATAGCAGGCGGGCCCGGCCGCGGGTCGAGTGGCGCTCCTCCCGGGTGGCCTGGAAGGTGGGGCACATCGCGCCGCCCGACTCGCGACGGCACTTGCCGACGCCCACGCAACGGATCACCGCCCGAGCCAGCGATCCGCCGTCTTCGGCGAAGCCGAAGATCGTCTTCGGATTGGCAAGTGGCAGGCTGGGTCGCAGATCGGTGTCGAGGGGCAGGGGATCGACGACCTTGCCGGGGTTCATGCGCCCCTTCGGGTCCCAGATCGACTTGAACTCCCTGAACGCCGCGACCAGCTCCGGCCCGAACATCCGCGGCAACAGCTCGGCTCGGGCTTGCCCGTCGCCGTGCTCGCCCGATAGCGAGCCGCCATACCGGACGACGAGGTCGGCCGCGCTCTCGATGAATGAGCGGAAAGCGCGCAGACCCTCGGGCGACCGGAAGTCGAATTCAGAGCGCAGATGAAGGCAGCCGTCGCCGAAATGACCGTAGAAAACCCGTTCGAAGTCGAATCGGCCGATCAGGGCGTCGAGCTCGCGCATGTACGCGCCCAGTTGGGCCGGAGGGACGGCCGAATCCTCCCAGCCGGGGTAGGTGGGCGGCTTGCCCGGGACGACGGCGGTCGCCCCGACGGCAGACTCCCGAAGAGCCCACAGCGCTTCCTGCTGTGCCCGATCGACGACGACGCGCGCCGAGCCACGTCCGAACTTCTCGGCTGCACGGCGCGCCGCCGTCTCGGCTTCGCGGGCGTCATCCCCTCCGAACTCGACCAGCAGCCAGCCTCCACCCTCCGGCAGCCCGGCGATGGCGGCGCGGCTCAGGCCCTTGCGGCGGCAGGCCTCGACCAGTCGGTCGTCGAAGCCTTCGAGCCCGATCGGGCCGGCAGTCATGATCTCGGGCGAGCGATCGGCCGCCTCGAATATGTCATGGAAACCCAGGACGAGCAGCGCTCGACCGGGCGGGCTCGGAACGAGCCGGAGCGTCGCCTCGATGATCGTGACGCACGTGCCTTCGGTCCCGACAAGTGAACGGGCGACGTCGAAGCCGTTCTCGGGAAGAAGCGCCCCGAGCGGGAAACCGGAGACCAGCCGAGGGAGCTTTGGGTAGCGGTCGCGGATGAGCGCCTCGTGGCGATCCCGGAGGGAGCGGAGAAAGCGGTACGTCTCGCCCCTCGGGCCCGTCTCCGTGCAGATCCGTGTCAGCTCGGCGTCCGAGGTGCGGGCTACCATCAGGCGCAGCCCGTCGTAGGTGAGCACGTCGAGCGACTCGACGTTGTCACTCGTGCGGCCGGCCATGATCGAATGGGCGCCGCACGAGTCGTTGCCGAGCATTCCGCCCAGCGTGCAGCGATCGTGGGTCGCCGGATCGGGCCCGAAGGTCAGGCCGTGGACCTCGGCGGCCGCTCGCAGGTTGTCCAGGATCACTCCGGGCTGGACGCGCGCGATATGCCGCTCCGGGTCCAGCTCCACGATCCGGTTGAGGTGGCGCGAGACGTCCACGACGACGGCCCGGTTCGTGGTCTGGCCGGCCAGGCTCGTCCCGCCGCCACGGAGCGCGACCGGCGCATCGTGCTCGCGGCAGAGGCGGATGACCTCCGCCAGATCGTCGGTGTCGAGCGGTCGCACGACGCCGATCGGGAGCTGGCGGTAGTTGGACGAATCGGTGGAGTAGAGCGCGCGGTCGCCGGCGCCGAACTGAACCTCGCCGCGGACATGGGCGCGCAGATCGGCCGCGAGCGAGTCGCGGCGGGCGAAGAAGGCGGGCAAGTCCGCGGAGCGACGGCGGCCGTCGCCCGCGGATGTGGCGGTCGGGTTGTCCACTGGTTGAGGATACCGGTTCGGGCGACGACGTCCGGCCTTTCGTACGCGCCACCTCCGGGCCGGTCGGAACGCCGCCCTGTGCTACGATCGCCGTCTTCACGGCGTTGACCGAGAAGAGTAGCGTCGCCAGCCGGCGAGCAGAGAGCGGGGCCCGCCCCTTGCATGGCACGGGCGAGGTTGAAAGCCCCGCAGCCGGAACGACGCGAACGTAGCTCGCGAGCGGTGCGGGAGGCGCCCGATAGCGCGCCGAGAGGGCGACGCCGGAGAGGCGACCGGGATGACCGGCCGCCGGGCGACGCCGAACCAGCAGGTGGTACCACGACCCGTTCGTCCGCTGGACGAGCGGGTCGCTTGATCAACGGAGTGGTCGATGGCGGACGGGGCGAAGGCGAAGAAGGCGAGGACGGACAGCCCGAGCGGCGGGGTGGACCGGACGGAGTTGGCGAAGGCCTACCGTCCCGGCGATTTCGAGCATGCCGTTTACCAGAGCTGGCTCGACGCCGACGTCTTCAACCCGGACGGTGCCGGCTCGCGCGCCGACTGGTCGAAGCCTCCGTTCGTCATCATTCAGCCGCCGCCCAACGTCACCGGTTCGCTTCACCTCGGTCACGCTCAGCGCTCCACGGTTGAAGACCTGATGACGCGGCACGCCCGGATGCAACGCCGGCCGGCGCTTTTCCTGCCCGGGCTCGACCACGCTTCGATTGCGGCTCAATACGTGCTGGACAAGATCCTGGCCAACAGGGGCGAGACCCGCCAGAGCCTCGGCCGCGAGAAATACCTCGAGGCGATGTGGGGGTTCGTCCGCGAGACGCGAGAGACGATCCTGAGCCAGCAGCGCCGGATCGGCGCCTCGCTCGACATGACGCGCCTGCGGTTCACCATGGACGAGGTCTCGGCGCGGGCCGTTCGCGAGGCGTTCCTGCGCCTCTACGACGAGGGTCTGGCGTACCGGACCGAGGCGTTGATCCACTGGTGTCCCGGCTGCCGGACGAGCGTGTCGGACCTGGAGGTCATCCCGAAGGAAACCACGGGCAGCCTGTGGACAATGCGCTACCACCTGATCGGCGAGAGGACCGGCGCTCCCGACCCGGACGCCTGGATCGCCGTGGCCACGACGCGCCCGGAGACGTTGCTGGGCGATACCGCGGTCGCGGTCAACCCGGAGGATCCGCGATACATCGCGCTGGTCGGCCGCCAGGCCGTGATTCCCTTCGTGGAGCGCGTCGTGCCGATCATCGCCGACCCGGTTGTCGATCGAGCGTTCGGTACCGGCGCGGTCAAGATCACCCCGGCCCACGACGGCGACGACTACGAGACGGGCAAACGCCACGGCCTGCCGATGATTACCGTGCTCGACGACGCAGCTCGCATCAACGAGAACGGCGCCCAGTTCGCCGGCCTGGACCGCTACGAGGCCCGCCGCCAGATCGTGGAAGCGTTGCAGGCGCGAGGCGATCTGGAATCGATCAAGCCCCACGAGATGATGCTCGGCCGTTGCCAGCGCTCCGACGACGCGGTCGAGCCGCGTCTCAAGACCCAGTGGTTCGTGCGCGTGGGACCGCTTGCCGCCGACGCCCTGGAGGCAACCCGCTCGGGGAAGACACAGATCCTGCCGGAGCGCTTCGTCAAGGTCTGGGAGCACTGGATGACTGAGATCCGCGACTGGAACGTCAGCCGCCAGCTCTGGTGGGGCCATCGAATCCCGGCCTGGTACTGCCCGGACGGGCACACGACCGTGACCGCGGATCCGGCCGGGCCTAAGGCCTGCGACGTCTGCGGCCGACCAGCGGCCGACCTGCGCCAGGACGAGGACATCTTCGATACCTGGTTCAGCTCGGGCCTGTGGCCGTTCTCCACGCTCGGCTGGCCGGAGAAGACGCACGACCTCGAGCGCTTCTATCCGGGCTCGGTCATGGAGACGGCCTACGACATCATCTTCTTCTGGGTCGCCCGGATGATGATGCTGGGCATCCACCTGGCCGGCGACGCGCCGTTCCACACCGTCTACTTGTCCGGACTGATCCGAGACCCGTATGGCCAGAAGATGTCGAAGACGAAGGGCAATTCGGTCGATCCGCTCGAGACGATCGAGGAAGTGGGTGCCGACGCGCTGCGCTTTGCCCTGGTCAACGGCACGGCGCCCGGGAACGACTCCAGGCTCGGCGACGAGAAGCTCGACAACTCCCGCAACTTCGCCAACAAGCTCTGGAACGTGGCGCGGTTCGTGCTCGGGTCGCGGCCGGCGTCGATCACGGCGGACGCGCCGCGGGCCCTGCCCGACAGGGATCACCTGGGACCGGCCGACCGGTGGATCCTGTCGCGCGCCGCGGCTACCGTGGCTGCCGTTGATCGCGCCATGGGCCAGTACGCTTTCGGCGACGCCAGCCAGATCCTCTACGAGGCCATCTGGAGCGAGTACTGCGACTGGGGCGTGGAGCTGGCCAAGGTCCGGCTCGGCGACGAGCGGCTTGCTCCGGCGGATCGCGAGGCAACGTGGTGGACGCTCGTGGAGGTGCTCGACACGTACCTGCGCCTGCTGCACCCCACCATGCCCTTCATCACCGAGGCAATCTGGGGGCGGTTGCCTCACATGGCCGGCGACCCGGGGCTGTTGATCGTGGCCGACTGGCCGAGCCTCGGCGCAGACGCGGTCGACGGCGCCGCAGAGGTCGAGGTCGAGGTCGAGGCTCTCATCGATCTGGTTCGGGCCGTGCGCAACGCCCGCGCCGAGGCTCGCATCGAACCCGCGGCGTGGCTCCCGGTGGATGTCTTCGTGCCCGAATCGCTTGTGCCCACCTTCGAGGCGCTGCTGCCGGCGATCGAGCGACTGAGCCGGGCACGGCCTCTTCGTCGCGAACGCGACCTGGAATCCATCCGACGCGGCGTGGACGGCGGCCTTTCGGTCATCGCCGGCGATGCAGAAGCCGTGGTCCGGCCCGAAGCCAGGGACGAGATCCAGGCGGAGCGCGATCGCGCCCGCCTGGAGCGTGAACTGGCAGAGGCCCAGGCGCTACTGGCGTCGGCCCGCGCCCGGCTGGCGAACGAAGCCTTCACGTCGAGGGCTCCGGCGGCGGTTGTGGAGGGCGCTCGGGCGCGGGCCGCGGAGTTGGAGGAGCTTGTCGTTCGGCTGGCGCAGCGGCTAGGGTAGATTCGCATGGGACCGGGCGACCGAAGGGTTCGGGCGCGGCGGGTTCAACCACGTTCGGCTCATCGTAGGGCCGGCCCACTCGCAAGCCGGCCGGGTCGCCGTCGGCTGGGGTCGCACCGTCCTTAACCGTGCGATTGGATGGGACAACCGGGTCGAAGGCGCTGGTAGGATACGTGCAGGTTTGGATCATCTTTCAGGAGGGACAGTGCGGTTCTTCGGAAGGGCCAACCGTTCCGATCGAGATCAGGCTTCGCCGCCGCCTCTTCCGCCGGAGGTGGATTCGCATGAGTTCTCGCTGAAGCTTTCCTATTCGGCGAAGAGTTCCGACGGCGTACGGCTCAAGGCCGATCCTGGACTGAGCCAACGACTGCACAGCATGCTCGCCGGCTATGTCCAGGGAGAGTCGGAGCTGGTCGAGCCGCTGCCGGCCTCGCTCGGTCAAGCCTCGCCCGACATAGCCCGCCTGCCGGGCAGCGCTCAGTGGCTCCAATACCACCGCGATCGCTCGCCTGTGACCCGCCACGCGCTCGTCGTCCTCGAGTCCGTCGACGCGATCGACCTGGTCTACGAGAGTATCGTGTGCGGCCTGCTCTCCGGTGAAACCGACACCATGGGCTACCCTGAGTACAACGCCATCGTTGGCGGCGTGGTTTCGCATTTCGACGAAGTGACCGGCGATCCGATCGTTCGCGCGGTCGTCGGCTGGGGTGGCAAGGGCGTCCGGGGCGATACCGACCGGAACGCCGCGGGCATTCTGGCCGGCCTCTTCAACAACGTTGCCGGCGATAGTCTTGCCGTCGGTACGGTGGCGGTCGACCGGCCGATGCCGTCCTCCGGCACGGGCGGATTGGCCTGCCCCCACTGCGGCTTCGATTCGGGGCACGAACGTGCCTTCTACTGCCCGAAGTGCGGCATGCGGATGTTGCGCGTCTAGGGCGACCGGCGGGAGAGCTACGTGCCGATTCACGACTACGTCTGCGCCAACTGCGGCCACACGATGGAGGTCATGCACGCCGTCCACGGCCACGGGCCCACGACCTGCCCGCAATGCGGCGGACCCATCAAGCGAGCTTTCGCGGCTCCGGCCGTCCACTTCAAGGGGAGCGGCTGGGCGCGCAAAGACAGGTCGGGCACCGGCAAGCCGAACCGGGCCACGTCCAAGGAGCCCGGCTCGGTCTCGGCCGAGAAGTCGGCATCGACTTCAGGGGAGTCGGCCCCGTCCACGGAAGCCGCGGCGCCCGCGAAAGAGACGGACTGACCCATGTCCAAGCCACCCTCCGACTGGATCTCACTCGCCGAAGCGGCTGAGTTGCTCGCCTCCTCCAACGTGAAGTTCACTGCCGGCACGATTGGAAGGTGGGCCCGACTGGGGCACCTCCAGAGCATCAAGGTGGGCAACAGACGGTTCGTTCGGAGAGCGCAAGTTCGGTCGATGCTGCGGCCGCGCGGAGCGATTCACGACGATGACCTGCAGCCCGGCCTTTTCGAGGACTTCGACGACTGACCGGGCCCGGCCGGCTGCGCCTTCCGCTCGGTCGACAAGGCGCTGGATGGCCCGATGATCGACAACCCGCGGATCGGCCCGCCACCCGCAGTCTCGGCCAAAGACGAGCCGAACGTGCTGACCCGACCATCGAACCTGCCGATCTTCGCCGGCGTGGTCATCCTCGCGGCCGCCGACTTCGTCCTGCCCTGGGCTTCGATTCCCGATCAGGTCGTTGTCGATGGCCGGAACGAACCGGATGGCTTGATCACACTCCTTCTGGGTCTGCTGATTCTCGTCCTGGCCCTGTCGCGGGCGGCGCGGGAGAGCGACTCGCGGACCGTTCAGATCGTGCCCGTGTTGCTCGGCTTGAGTGTCCTGGCCTCGATGCTCGACGGTCTGCAGGTGACCTCGACTATCGTCAGCGGCTACGTGGCGTCTGGGGATAGCGCCAGCCTCGGTTCCGGGATGACGGCCGAGGTGATCGGCAGCGTGCTGGTCGCGGTCGGTGGAGTGGCGATGTCGGTATCAATCGTGAGGTGGAGCCTCGCCAACCCGTCCGGGGGTGGCGCCGCCCGGCCGGCTTCCGTCGGCCAATGGCTCACCTCTGGCTGGGTTGATCCCGAAATGGAGCGCATCGGCTCCGACATGGCAGTACTGCTGACGGTCGGGGCGGCAGGCGTAGTCCTGGGGTGGGTAACGGCCGTGTGGCTTGACGGGGCCATGGGCCGGAGTGACACCTCGGTCGCGCGGCTGACGGGGCTCGGCCTGATGGGCATTTTGCTCGGGCCCGCTGTCACAGTCTCGCTGTGGCGAAGGCTTACGCGCCGCCGGCCCTAGGATCGAGGGCTGCCATTCGCGGACAGGCCGCCGGGTGGACGCACCCGGGGCGACGCGCGCGTTGAGGGCGTCGGTCGACGCCCACGGATTCTGGTCAGGCCTGGTGCGTTCCGCAGCGGCGACAGTATCGAGCCTGCGTCGACACCGGCAGAGCGCAGCCGTGGCAGACGCGGACTGAACCGCGATTGAGCACCTGCTCAGCCGATTGGGCCCACATCTCGGCGAGCATGGGCGTCCCGGCCTGCCGGGCGGCAACGACCGCCGGAACCGCCGGCGGTTGAGGACCGGGCCAGGGCGCGCCAGGGTTCTCCTGGGCCGGCCAGCTTGCCCCGAGTGGCGGCCAGGGGGAGGACGGCGTTGCGGCCGGGCTGGAGGATCCGGGCGGCACCTGAAGAGTCTCGGCTGCTGGAGCGGTCCGGCCAACACGATTTCGGTCCAGTGCCTCGGCTCGCTCCCGGCGGAGTGCCTCCACCAGATCTTGATCGACCTCCAGCAGGGCCGGTGGCTCGGGCGCGGCGGCTCCCCGCTCCGCTGGCCCTTCGGGCGCCTGATCGGAGAGTGGGGATCCCCCGACCGGCGCAGCGGGTGCCGCGGCCCAGAGTGAGGCCATTTCGGGATCCGGCTGGGACTCGGATCGGGCGGCCTGGTCGACGCGGTCGGCGGCGCCGACAGGTCCAATGGCGGCGGCACATGCGGCCGAGAGTCGGACCGCGGCGGCATAACGGCCGTCGATCTGGGACGGTTCTAGCGGCTGCGTCATCGGCTCGGGCGCATCGATCCGATGGGCCGGCTCCGGGACCGGTTCGGGGGCCTCCGCCGGCAGCGCCGGAGCCGGGACGGGGCCCGAAGAAGGAGCCAGCTCCTCCGGTTTGACGTTCTCCGCGGAGGCGTCCGTCTCGCGCCACCGGTCGTGAGTGCGGACTGGTCGGTCCAACCATTTCGTTGGGCGCGGCCAGGGATCGCCGTCGGGTTCGCCTGAAGGCGCCGGAGCGGGGCCATGCTGGGCGGACGCCGCGGCTTCGGGTTGCGGCGAGGCGAGTCTGCCGAGCAGCCTTGCCACGATTGGGATGTGCTTGCGCGTGTTGGGTTGAGGCGTGGCAAGGCTGCTGAGCGGCGGCAGCGTCGCCATGGGATTGCGGAGGATGTGCCCGTGGCGATCCGCCACCTCGGGCTCAGGAGGCTCCCGGCGATCGGCACTGGGGGCGGCCGGAGCCGGCCCATTGTCGGTTACGGCCGCGTCGGGCTCCCGGGCCGCGTTGAAGAGGATCACCCTGTCGACGCTGCCCGAGGTCAGGTCGGCCGGGCCGGCCACGTCATCGGCGAGCGTGTGCTGAGGCGCCAAAGGTGCAGGCAGTTCGTCGCGAAGAAGGGGTTCCGGGGCCGCCACGAGGTCGGCAGCCGGATCTCGCCGGGTCTCCCCGTGACCGAGTCGGGCTTCAATGAGCGCCATCTCCTCCGGGGTGAGTGTCATCTCGGGTGCTATCTCATCGGCAATTGGCCACAGGCTCCAGGTTTCCCCGTCGGTTGGCTTGGTGGACGCGATGCGGGCGGTCTTGGTGGGACCCGCCGCTGCTGACGTGGGGCCAGCTGGCAGATCGGCGGCGGGCCAGGCCGGGAAAGCGGAGGCGTGTAGTTGGCGCTGCGACCCGGGCTCTCCTGGGTGGACGGCATGATCGAAATGCGCTTGATGAGCGGGATCGGCCACAGCTTCGGGCGCGGGACCGCCGAGAAAGGCCGACCAGTTGGCGTCCGATCGAGCGCCGGGTGTCCGGACGATCGAGTGATCTTCGGGCGCGACGACCGCGAGGTCCGAGTCTGGAGCGCAGGAGAGGCAAGCGGCGGCTGTCGGGTTCCAGCAGCGGTCGCATGCATACTGCCGGCACGTCAAACAGAAGTTGAATGTTCGACGGAACGCCTCGGTCAAGCGGCTCGAGTCCTGGCGGCCGTCTTCCTGGCGCGCCAGCGCGAGGGCATCGCCGATCGACTGGGCGTCGGTGAGAAGGAAGTTCTTCAAGCCCCGCGCCAGGACGCGCGCGCTCTTGAGCGCAGGGCCCTTGGGCGCGCTGGCAGCGAAGTCGTAGCGGGCGCCACACCGCTCGCAGAACGAGTCGGTCACTTCGGCCATTGTCGCTCCGTAGTCCTGCATGCCAGACTCGAGCGCTGCTGGCACAGCGTCTATATCGGAGGGTACGCCGCCATCAGCCACACGGCACTTGGCCTGCTTGTACTCGTCGATGAGGCCGATGGTCCCGTCGAATGCAAGGTCAGCTGCAAGGAAACTCAACTGGGGCCAGGAATCTGAACGCGGCGCACCGAAGTTGGGCTGCGAGAAGGAACTTCGCCGCCACTTGACGGCCCGGTCGGGCGCGAATCCTCGCCGCGAGACGAGGCCTGTCGCAGGAAGAACGGGCGGTTCGTCTCGGCGTAGTATGGGGTGGCCTTCCGCTCGTCCCTGTAGTGAAGGCTCCACCGACACAGGGCTCGGCGACGCGTTCTCCGGCCACCATCCCCTTCGTGTCCCTGGGAGGGAGTCATGACCACGATCAGTGAGACCGGCGAGAAAGTTGCCGCGAACGTCGAGCGGGTCATCGTGGGCAAGCGCCAGGAAGTCCGACTCACTCTCGTAGCGCTGCTGTGCCGCGGCCACCTGCTCATCGAAGACGTGCCCGGCACCGGCAAGACGATGCTTGCCAAAGCCGTCGCTCGAAGCCTCGGCTGCAGTTTCCGGCGTATCCAGTTCACCCCGGACCTTCTGCCGTCCGACGTGACAGGCCTGTCGATTTACAACCAGAAGACCCAGGAGTTCGAGTTCAGACCGGGCCCGATCATGGCTCAAGTGGTTCTGGCCGACGAGATCAACCGGGCCACGCCCAAGACCCAGTCCGCGCTCCTCGAATGCATGGAAGAGCACCAGGCCACGATCGACGGAACCACGTATCAGATGCCCGAGCCCTTCCTGGTCATCGCCACTCAGAACCCGATCGAGTATGAAGGCACATTCGCCCTGCCCGAGGCCCAGCTCGACAGGTTCATGCTGCGAATTCGCCTTGGCTACCCGAGCCAGGCCGACGAGCGGACCATCCTCGACGAGCAGAAGATCAGCCATCCTCTCGATGACCTCACGGAAGTGCTCGACGTGATCGAGCTGCGCGAGCTTCAGGCCGCTGTCCGTCGGGTATATGTCGATCCCGCCGTGGCCGACTACATCGTTCGGCTCGTCAACGCCACACGAACCCACCCTGACGTGTATCTAGGCGCTTCGCCTCGCGGCTCGCTGGCCCTCTACCGAACCGGCCAGGCCCTCGCCGCCCTGACCGGCCGCGACTACGTCATACCGGACGACATAAAGACTCTCGCCGAAGCGGCGCTGGCCCACCGTCTCATCATCAAGACCAGCTCGTCGATGCACGACATCGATCCCCGTCTGGTTATCGCAGAGTTGCTGGACACGGTACCCGTCGACGCCGCCAAGGCGGCACCCCCCGACCGCCGCGGGGCTATTCCGCAGTCGCAGGCAGGCGTACTTGGGCGTGGCTCTACCGGCAGTCCGGCGAGCTAGCCGATCCGAGAGCGTGCTCAAGTGATCCGGCGGCTCCAGTTCCTGATCGTCGCCGTCGTCCTCGTGATCGCGGCCTTCTCGACGGGACTCAGCTTTCTCTTCTACGTCGTCTATCTGGGTCTGCTGGCGGTCGGTGGCAGCTACGTCTTGACCAGGCTCGGCCTGGCCGATCTAGAGGCCGGGTATCGTGTCGACCATCGGCAGGCCCATGTGGGCGACGACCTGAGGACGACGTACAGCATCTCCAATGCGAGCGCCCTGCCAAAGCCGTGGTTGGAGGTCTACAACCCGACCGATCTGCCCGTTCCGCTGCCCGGCCGAGCTCTGATCTTGAGATCCTGGGCTCAGCGATCGTGGGTCGCCATCGTGCCGTTGACCCGCCGCGGGACCTTCCGTATCGAGCCGATGGTCGTCAGGACCGGCGATCCATTCGGCTTCTTCGAGGCGGCCGCAACCGTCGGGCGGCCGACCGCCGTGACCGTCTTCCCGCGGGTCGTTCCACTGCCGCGGTGGCGGCTGCCCAATGCTTTTCTGGAGGGCACGCACTCAGCCCCCGAGCGGAGTCTTCAGACTACGCCGCTGGCGACGACTGTGCGTCCGTACGCGCCTGGGGACGGTTTCAACCGCATCCACTGGCGCAGCACGGCGCGCCTCGGCGAAATCCAGGTGAAGGAGTTCGACCTGGAGCAGACGGCCGATGTCTGGCTCTTCGTGGACCTCGAGTCCAGGGTGCAGGCGGGCAAAGGCGACATTTCCACGGTGGAGGAGGCCATTCGCGTGGCAGCCTCAATCGCCCACGACGCCATCCTCGAGAATCGGGCCGTCGGTCTCACCACCAGCGGCCACCGGGTCGTCTCCATCCCCGCAGATCGTGGCCCAAGGCAGCACCAGAAGATCATGCAGCTGCTCGCCGCCGTGGAAGGCGACGGCCAGTCTCCGCTCGGAGAGGTTCTGCTGACCGGCCTGCCCAAGCTTCGACGTGGCATGACCGCCGTTGTGGTGACACCATCGCGGGAGCGGCAGTGGGTCCGAACGCTGACGTCGCTGCGCGCCCGGGGCGTGACCGCAGCCGTCGTGTCGCTTGCCGCGGCCAGCTACGAGGAATTCGATCGAGCGCGCCGAGGCGACGAGGGTTACGCGGAGGCGGCGGCCCAGGAACAGAGGGCAATGCGGTTCGCCCTCGCCGAATACGACCTGAAGGCCTACGAAATCCACGCCGGCGACGACCTCGGGGCGGTGCTCGCATGAACGCTCGACGGGTCGCGGCCGTCTGCCCTTGGCGGTGGTGCTAGCGATGGCGAACGCAGGCTGGCTGCCGACAAGTCGTCCGGAACCATACCGGCCCGACGGCCTGGTTTCAGGCCTCGACGAACCGGGTTTCCTCGCCCGGGTGTACGACCGAATGCATCCCGACGAAGGCTGGTCGAGCCTGCCGCTGATCCTGCTGTTGGTTGGGACGATGGCCTGGTCCATCTCGGATGCGCGATGGATCCTCGGGCGAGACGAGCTCACGAGCTTCCTGATCTGGGTCGCTCTGGCGGCGGCGCTCTGGGGTTATGTCAGCGGGCGGTTCAACCTGTCGCCATGGCTCGCCCATCTGCTGGGCTGCACCATCGGGGCCTTCGTGCTCATCGAGGCGGTTGGAGCGTCCCTGCCGGGTGCGACGCCGGGTTTGGTGGGATGGTTCCACGCCACCACCAACTCGGTCGCGCAGGCCTACCTCGATCTGGCCTGGCGGCATCAGCCGACCACCATCCAGACCGGCCATTTCGGCCTGATCCTCGGAATCGTGGTCTGGGGCACGGCCCAGGCTGCCTCGTACGATGTCTTCGGCCACCGCCGAACGGTCAACGGCGTGCTTCTGCTGGCCCTGGTCCTGATTGCCAACATGGCGTTGACGCCGAATGATCAATTCGCGGCCCTCGTGGCGTTCAGCGCCGCGGCCCTCGCCCTCCTGTTGCTGGCCCACGCCGCCGACGAGCGGTCGAACTGGCTGCGCCGCCGAATATGGCGTGGCCGTGAGTTCCGAACGCCACACCTCCAGGGTGGCGTGGTCTTCGCTGCGGTGGCCGTCGCCGGATCTCTGATCCTTACCACGGTTGCCAGCTCCGCTCCTCTCGCGAGCACATTCAGTGGGCCTGGATCCCGATTCGAGAGTGCTCTCAGCTGGCTGGACGGCCTCTTGCCGAACGGCGGCGCCAGCCGAATCCAGCCAAGCGCCGACTTCGGGGCCACGGCCCCGATCAGCTCGAGCTTCCACGAGTCCGCGCATCCGGTCTTCACCATCAGCATCCCGAACGGCTCCGCCTACCACTGGCGGCTGGTCGCCTACAACGACTTCCAGTCCACAGGCTGGTCGCTCGGCCCCGACACCCAGCAGGACCAGGTGGGCGCAGGCAGCACGCTCGAAAGCGGGACCCTGGACCTTGTGGGCGCGACTACGCCGGGCCGGACTGAGGTATCCATAACCGTTCACGTCCAGGACACGACAATCAGGCACCTCATCGTCGCCGATGAGCCGGATAGCGTGAACGTCGGCGTCCAGCGGACGCTGGTGGGCAACAGCCCGTCGAGCTTGGATATAGCCTCGCTGACCAGCGATGCGACCGACTACCTGGTCGAGGCCTACGTGCCCGACGCGGATCCGAGCGGCAATGGCCTCACGCAGTGGCGGCTTCGCCATGCCGGCACGGACTATCCGACTGGCCTCCAGGCCAGATACACCCAGGGCACGGACCTGGTCGGCTCGCAGGGTAAGGCCCTGCTCTCGGAGATTGCGAATTGGGCCCGCGCGAACGGCAACGCCTTCAACACCGAATACGACGTCGCGAGCGCGATCCAGGATTACCTGCGCAGCGACAGGTTCGTCTATAACACCGACATCTCGGCCTTGATGCCGCGCTGCGCCGGCCTTTCCACCGTGGACTGCTTCGCCCTCGTTCGCGAAGGGTTTTGCGAGCAGTACGCGACGACGATGACGATGTTGATGCGAATGGAGGGATACCCAGCGCGTTACGTGCAAGGCTATCTGCCGGGTGCGATCGATCAGAACACTCGCGTCGAGCAGGTCACGAGCCAGCAGAAGCACGCTTGGGTCGAAGTCTTCTTCCCGACCTACGGCTGGATTACCTTCGACCCCACGGGCGGTGGCGTCGGTCAGCCGACGGTTCTCGTGCCGGGCAGTGCAGCGACGGCGTCTCCGACGGCAAGCTCCTCGACCAACCCGGGCAAGTCGGCCGGCGCCGGATCCAGCAACGGTCCTGCCTCAGGCCAGGGCGGCGGCACGACGGTTCCAGGCGGCCCGGCCGGCGTGCTGGTGCCGACCACGGGCGGGGCCATTCTTGCTCTCGTGCTGCTCGTCTACTGGCGGCGTCGGCCGAGGCGGCTGGAGGGAGCTGAGGACGTCTACCGGCGTGTCGTCCGGCTGGCGAGCCGTCTCGGGTACAGGCCACGGCCGACGCAGACGGTCTACGAGTACGCCGGCATGCTCGCCGACCTGGTGCCCGAGGCGCGCGATTCTCTCGGGGTCGTGGCAATGGCGACGGTCGAGGTCACGTACGGGCGACGGCAGCTCGGTTCAGCTCGACTGGTCGCTCTGGCGGATGCACACCGGCTGGTTCGACAGGCGCTGCTGAGACTGGCTTTGCGGTTGCCAAAGCTGCGTCACGGAGGCGGAAAGCCGGATGGCCCGGGAGGACGCGGGGGCGCGGCCGGTCGTCCCCGACGATGATCTCGCACCAGCTCGAGGGGGCGGGCCGGCGCATTGCCTTCGGCGGCTGGCGGGCTGACTACAGCGCGCCGCTGTCGTTTCGCCTGGAGGATTCATCGACTGCTGGCCTAGCTCGAGCGCCGAGGTGTGAGTCGAGGTTGAGAGCCCGAATGACCGCACGGCCGGCCCTGACTTCGACCACGGTGATCTCCGCCAACCCGAAGTCGAAGTTCCAGAAATGTTCGAGTGGAAGGCCGAGAAGGACGCAGGTCACGACGCGGAAGACGCCGCCATGGCCGACGATCAGCGACCACCGGTGCCGATCCTGCCCCGCCTCGCCGTAGCCTAGGACCTGGTGGCGGTCGTGGGTCCCGGGCTCGGTGCCCTCCGCCATCTCTGCCAGGAGCGTCGAAAGCGAGGGCTCCACCCGGGCGGCGACCTCCTCGAGTGTCTCGCCACCTGGCGCGTGGAACTTGGTTGGCCAGCGACGCCAGCCGGCGAGTGAATCGCCGAAGCGGGCGGTGATCTCCTTGTCCGTGAGGCCCTCCCAGGCACCCTGGGCGATCTCGGAGAAGCCCACGTCGGAGCGAAGTGGGGGAGCGGAGCGCCCGGCTGCCACCAGGGCGTCGACGACGAGCTCGGCGCTGCGGCGCGCCCGCCCCAGCGGCGAGTGGACGATCGCAAACGGCGGGGCGTCGGGGATCGGCAACGGGGGATGGGCCCGGGGCGCTGCCAGCCTGTGACCGGCCAGACCAGCTTGCAGTACGCCGAGGGCCGTCAGCGGCGCCTCCATTGCGCCCTGAAAGCGGTTTTCAACGATGAATTGAGTCTGGCCGTGGCGTAAGAGGACGAGGACCGCGTCGAGACCGGCAGGAATCAGCGAGACGGCCCCGGATGCTGGCGCCTCACCGAGCCGGGGCCGCTCCGCATGCGGCAGCGTGGACTTCAACGTTCGGTGGCGGCCCGGATGACCCACACGTCGAGGACCGCCGGGTGGTTCCGGATCTGAGCCGCGACCGCGTCCGAGACGTCGTCGTCCACGGCGAGGAGCATCAAGGCGTCCTGGCGGGGGCCGGATCGGGCCAATGTCATGGAGCTGATATTGACATCTGCTTCACCGAGTATCAGGCCGATCCGGCCCATGGTCCCGGGCTTGTCCTGATGCCGGGTGATAACCATCAAAGGCGTCGGCGTCATGTCCAGCCAGCTATCGTCGATGCGGACCAGGCGCTGCTCGCCGTTGGCGACCGTCCCGGCCAGTAGCGCTTTGCCCGAGTCCCCCTCGACGGTGAGGCTCACGAGGGACGCGAAGGTACCTGCGTCGTTGGTCTTGCGCTCGGTCACGATCAGGCCGCGGTTTCTGGCAAGGAACGCGGCATTGATGAGGTTGACCCGCTCGCTCGTCGCGTTATCGAGGATGCCACGTAAGGCGGCCGCGGTAAGTTGCGCGGCGTCGTAGGCGGCGAGGTCCCCCGCGACGTCGACGGTCAGGGCCCTTATCCCGCCACGCAGGTACTGGGCGGCGATGCGACCAAGCGTTTCCGTCAGCGGCAAGTAGGGCGCGATCGCACGGGCCGTTTCCGGAGTGAGCAGGGGGGCGTTGACGGCGTAGCGGGCGGAGCGCCCTGCCAGGACGTCGATGACCTGTTCGCACGCCTCCTCGGCCACTCGAACCTGGGCTTCGGCCGTGGAGGCGCCGAGGTGCGGTGTCAGGACTGTGTTCGGCGCAGACATCAGTGGCGAGTCGACCGGCGGCTCCTTCTCGAAGACGTCGAACGCGGCTCCGGCGATCTTCCCATCGAGCAGGGCCTCGGCCACGGCCGCTTCGTCGTAGACACCGCCGCGGGCGACGTTGACGAGCATGACGCCGGGCTTGAGCTTGCCGATCTGTTCGGGGCCGATCATCCCGCGCGTCGCCTTGTTTAGCGGCACGTGAACCGTGATGACGTCGGACTTCTCGATGATCTGGTCGAGCTCGACCAGGGCGATGCCGTGCAGAGCGGCCTGGTCGGCGGTCACGAACGGGTCGTAGCCGATGACGTTCATCTCCAGGCCGTGGGCCCGGTCGGCCACGGCCTGTCCGATCTTGCCCAGGCCGATTATGCCGAGCGTGCGCCCCCGCAGCTCCACGCCGGTGAAGGCGCTGCGCTTCCACTCGCCCCTTCGCACCGAGGCGTCGGCGGCCGCGGTCCTGCGAGCGAGGGCCAGCATCAGGGCGATCGTCTGCTCGGCCGCGGAGACGGTGTTGCCGGTCGGGGCGTTCACGACGACGATACCGGCCCTGGTGGCGGCTTCGAGATCCACGTTATCCACGCCGACGCCGGCTCGGCCGATCACGACCAGGCGAGAGGCGTGGGCGAGGATGTCGGCGGTTACCTTGACCTGGCTGCGGACGAGCAACGCGTCGTACTCGCCGATGATTGCCGCCAGCTTGTCCGGCGAAAGGCCAATCTTCTCGTCCACATCATGATGAGCCCGCAGGATCTCGAGACCCTGCTTGGCCAGTGGCTCGGCGACGAGGATCTTCACGTTTGGCTCCTTACCCGGCCAGGCCGAGGGCTTGCAGCGCGGCGACCTGGGCAGCCTCCACGGCTGCGCCCGGCTTGATGGGTCGATCGAGCTCGATCAGGGTCTGCTCGATGACGGCCATCGCGTTGAGGATGGCCGGAACTGTGACGTGGCCGAGGTGCCCGATTCGGAAGATCTTCCCTTTGAGCGCACCCTGCCCGCCGGCGACCACGAGGCCGAGCTTACGTAGCTTGCCGTTGAACGCCTTCCAGTCGAGGTCCTCCGGGATCCAGGCGCCGGTGACCGTGTCGGAGGCGAAGGCCGGGTCGGCCAGCAACCTGAAGCCCAGTGTCGTGAGGCCTGCCCGAACGGCGGCGCCCACCGCTGCGTGGCGCCTCCAGATCTCCGGCAGAGTCTCCTCTTCCATCATCTCCAGGGCCACGTCGAGTTGGAACATCACCGCAACGGCAGGGGTCCAGGGCGTCTGGCCCGCTTCGGCGCTGGTCTTGTGGGCTGCCAGGTCGAAGTAGAACTTCGGCATCCTGGCGACTGCGGCGGCCTCCCACGCCCGCGGCGAGACGGAGACGAAGCTCAGGCCGGGAGCGACCATCCAGGCCTTTTGCGAGCCGCTGACGACTACATCCAGGCCCCAGGCGTCGGTCTCGAACGGAACGGCACCGAGGCCGGAGATCGCGTCGACAAGGATCAGGGCTTCCGGAGCGGCGGCCTTGACCGTGGCCGCTAGCTCGGCGATGGGGTTGGTGACCGCCGTGGAAGTCTCGTTGTGGGTCAGCAGGACGGCCTTCCACGGGCCTCCGGCCTCGAGGGCCCCACGAACGCTGGCCGGGTCGGCTGCTCTGCCCCAATCGAAGGCGAGCCTGGTCACGTCGGCGCCGTAGGTGGTGGCGATCTTGGCGAAGCGGTCGCCGAATGCGCCGATCGTGACCGCCAGGACCTTGTCGGCGGGCGAGAGGAAGCTGACGATCGCCGACTCCAGTCCACCCGTCCCGGCAGCCGTGACTATCAGCACGTCGTTTCGGGTCTTGTAGAAGGCCTTTAGGCGATCTATGACCCGGTTCTGCAAAGCAGCGAACTCGGGCCCGCGATGGTTGACCATCTGGCGAGCGCCGGCCTCACGGACGGCATCGGGGAGCGAGGTCGGCCCGGGGATGCGCAGGTTGGGCTCGAAGCGGTTCACGTATTCCACCTCTCTGCGGGAACGGATGCCCGGAATACTACCTTTCGGCCGGGTCCCAGGCGAGTGTGGTATATATGACGTCATATGCAGAAGCGAACCACCATCCTCATCGACGTGAACCTGTTGGACCGGCTTGACCGCTTTGCTGCCCGAAGCGGGGTGACGAAGACCTCGGTCCTTGCGGCAGCCGTAGAGTCGTACCTGGAGGATCACGACTCGACGCCCGACCTGTCGTTTCTGGCGGTTGGTCGGAGCGACCACGGCCGGCTGTCACTCGATGGGCGGTCGATCGCGCGTCGTGAGGCGGGCGTTCGGCCCGGGCCAGACGAGTTCTGAGCGATGGCCATCCTCCTGGACTCCAGCGCTGTGCTGGCCGCGGCGGATCAGTCTGACCTGAACCATCGGGCCGCCCTGGCCTGGTTCGGGCGCGTCGACGAGCCACTCATGATCGGGGCGCTGACGCTGGCCGAGTTGGATCTGCTGTTGCAGCGCGAACTCGGTCTGCGCGCAACCTTCGCTCTCCTGACGTCGATCGGCAGCGGGGCCGTCAAGGTCGTTGCGCCCACCACTGCGGACTTGATCCGCGCCACCGAGCTGATGCGCGAGACGTCCGAGTACCGGCCGCGGCTGACCGACGCGGTTCTTGTGGCCACGGCCGAGCGGCTGGGAGTGACTCGGGTGGCCGTCTTTGATCGGCCGCCGATCGCGATCTTCCGGCCGAAGCACGTTCGCGCCCTCCACCTGGAGCCGTAGGCAGCGCCCGCGCAGGCGCGTGTCAATGCCTTGCGGCGGCTACTCTTCAGCGTCGCGGCGCTGTTCGTCGGCCAGGGCGCGAAGATTCTGCTGGCGACGGCGCATTCCCTCCGAGCCGGTGGCCATCGGGTCCGCCGCCGGCCGGCTTTCGACGAGTCGCTTCCGACGAGGGGCCTCTCGGCGCGCGTTCGCAAGGCGCCCCAGCCGCTCGCCAATCCTGGCCTCGGCGCCCTGATCGCCCGGGAAGTAGTAGCGGCGGCCGACGAGCCCATCCGGGAGGTACTGCTGGTCGACGTCGTCGCCCTCGAAATCGTGAGGATAGCGGTAGTTGCGACGGCCGATCCCACTCGACCGCAGATGGGAGGGGACCGGCAGGGAGCCCTTGCCCAGGACGTCGGCCAGGGCTGCGAAGTAGGCCCGGCCGACGGCGTTGCTCTTGGTCGTGACCGCGAGCATGACAGTAGCCTGGGCCAGGGCGTACTGGGCCTCGGGCAGGCCAACCCAATCTAGGGCCTGAGCGGCGGCCACGGCCAGTTCTAGCGCGCGTGGATCGGCCAGGCCCACGTCCTCAGATGCCAGGATGATCAGACGCCGGGCGATGAATCGAGGGTCCTCGCCGGCGGCGATCATGGAGGCCAGCCAGTACAGGGCCGCGTCCGGATCGTTTCCGCGAATGCTCTTGATGAACGCGCTGACGGTGTCGTAGTGGCCGTCGCCGGCGCGGTCGTACGCCAGAGCCCGTTGCTGGGCGGCCGACTCGACGTCTTCGAGCCGGGGTGCAACGTGCCCGTCTCCGTCGCGTATCCCCTCCGCGTCGGCGATCGAAACGGCCCCTTCGAGTACGTTGAGAGCCTGGCGGGCGTCCCCGGCGGACAGCTCGACGAGATGCCGGAACGGCTCCGCAGCGAGGGCGACGCCGCCTGCCGGCCCCAGCTCACCGGCCAAGCCGCGCTCGGAGTCGGTCATGGCGCGGCGGACAACCGCCCCTACCTGCTCGTCGGTGAGTGGCTCGAGGCGATACACGCGCAGCCGGGAAAGAAGGGCCGAGTTGACCTCGAAGTAGGGGTTCTCGGTGGTGGCGCCCATCAGGACGATCGTGCCGTCTTCGACATGCGGCAGAAGGGCGTCCTGCTGGGCCTTGTTGAAGCGGTGGATCTCGTCGATGAACAGGATCGTCTGCCGGCCGTTGAGGGCGAGCCGCTCGCGGGCTTCGGCGACCAGGGCGCGAATCTCTGCGACCCCGCTCATAACCGCGGAGATCGTCACCAGCCGAGCTCCCGCCGCCTCGGCCAGGACGCGGGCCAGGCTCGTCTTGCCGCTTCCGGGCGGTCCCCAAAAGAGGAGCGAACCGAGATGGCCGCCATCCAGCGCTCGACGCAGCGTCCCGCGTTCGCCGATCAGGCGCTCATGGCCCACCACCTCGGCGAGCGTGCGAGGGCGCATCCGGGCTGCCAGCGGCTGGCGCTCAGGTGGCGGAACGAACGCGGGCTGCTGTTCACCGGATTCGTCGGCTGGCGTGGTCTTGACGCGGCGCGCTGGCATCCGTCGATCGTACAGGCTGGTCGACTGGCGGGCAGCGGCCACGGCGCGGAATCCTTCGTCGACGCACCGATCTACCTCGGTCGCGGTGGCGTCCGCGGAGAGTCTTCTCCGGCTGGGAGATTAGCTCAGGGGCGCGGCTGAGCAGCCCTCGCCAGGCTCCAGGTTGCGGGAGCCATAAGAGGCTGTGCTATGTGTCCTGGAAAGGCCGCAGCGAGAGAACTGAGGTCACCCGGGGGCGAAGGAGCCGTTTTCGCTAGCTGATCGTAACGACGTGGGCGACATCGATCAGGACCCAGAGAACGGCCAGGGCTGCGGCAATCGTCCCACCGACCAGCAGGATCCTGCGCACGTCCCTGACCACGTACGCGTATTCCTCTGCCGCCCGAGCGGCGAGTAGACCCTGGCCGGCGGCACGGCCCGGACGCGGAGGTTCATCGCCTCGAGCACGATCCCGAACGCGCGTCCGGGTGGCCTCCGCGGCACGATCCTGGGCCACGATCTGGGACTCGAGCTCGGCGGCTCGAGCCTCCTCGGCAGCCGACAGGGCGCTCGCTGACCGAGCATCGGGGCGTGACATGGGTCTGGCGGAGCCGTGCCTCTCGGCATGTCGCTGGCCAGGACGGTTCGATCCACGAGTGCGCTTGGCCATGTGTTGTGAGAGGCCTCCGTTGAACTCTGTCGGGGGTGGGCGCGGGGCAAGCGCCAACCCGTTGGTATCCCTTCGAGCTGTCGCTGGCGTCGAGAATACCATCATGCTCCCAGATCGGGTCGGCTCCCCTTAGCCTCAAGAGCACCCCTACGCCCGCGGCTGGTAGACTCGGGGGCGATCGAGTGGAGGTAGGTGTGGGCTTCTTATCCGACAACTTGGCTGCCATCGTGCTCGTGCTGGCGGGATTGGGCCTCGTCGCGCTGTATGTGTTGCAGTCGCTCCAGGTGAACAAGCTCAGGCGGCGGATCGAACAGCTCACTGGGGGCGTTGAGGACGGTGACCTCGAGACCGTCCTGGGACAGCATCTCGAAACCGTTCATCAGGTTGGGCGCGACCTGGACGAGCTCACGGAACGGCTGGCAGTCCTCGAGATTGCCGCGCGCCACCACTTCTCGCGGCAGGCGCTCATCCGCTTCAACCCCTTCCCCGACACGGGCGGTAATCAGAGCTTTGCGTGGGCCTTGCTCGACGAGTCCGACGACGGTGTCATCGTGAGCAGCCTCCATTCTCGAACCGGCACGCGCATGTACGCCAAAGCTGTGACCGGTGGCAGGGCGGACACGTCCCTCTCGACCGAAGAGCAGGATGCAATCGACGAGGCGCGGTCCAGACGCCCTGCCCGACCGGCAACACCGCCCCGATCTGCGGCCGCCAGCCGCATGGCGCCGGCCGCTGGCGCGGTGCCTGCCCCGGTCGTCCCAAGTCCGGCAGCGCTGCCGGTGCCCGGCCCAGCCGCTGGCGCGGTGCCTGCCCCGGCTGGAGAACCGGCGCCCGTCGCGGGGGCGGCTCCCTCTCCAGCCGCGACGCCTGCGGCTCCGGTTGCGGAGTCCGCTGCCGTTGAATCCACCCACGAGATCTCCGACCGGGCGGCGACCGAGCAAGCGAAAGGCCAGGAAAAGTCGACGGATTCCGGGGCACCGGATTCGGAGGATGCCCCTGACTCCGAGCGCGTTGGCTACAAGCTTGGGCGGCCCCCGGAATCCGAAGCCCGGGAAAAGTAAGCGGATCCCGGCCAGACCGTGACACGTGAGATGTCACTGCCGCCGGCGAGTCTTTCAAGATGACCCGTCCGAGCCGCAGGGCGTCCGCGAGCGACCCGCCTCCGCTACAGCAGATCCCGGTGTGGTGGTCGCCGCCGGACGGCGACGAGCCAGCCGCGGTCGCGACCGAGGGCGTCGAAGCGCTTCTCGCGGGGCTGAACGCGCAGCAGCGGCGTGCCGTATGCCACCGCGAGGGTCCAATGCTCGTCGTCGCTGGCGCAGGCACCGGCAAGACGCAGGTCATCACCCGCCGCATCGCCTGGCTGATCGCCACGCGTCGAGCCCGCCCGTCGGAGATTTTGGCCCTCACTTTCACGGACAGGGCCGCGGACGAGATGCAGTCCCGGGTGGATCAGCTTGTGCCCTACGGCTACACGGACTCGGCTATCTCGACCTTTCACGCCTTCGGCGACCGGCTGGTCCGCGAGTTTGCGCTCGAGCTCGGGCTGCCGACGGACTCGCGAGTCCTTTCGAGGCCGGAGGTCGTGATCTTCCTGCGGGAGCGGCTCTTCGAGTTCGAGCTGGACCAGTACCGACCGCTCGGCGACCCGACGCGTTTTCTCGGCGCGCTGGCGACTCTCTTCAGCCGCTGCAAGGACGAGGACGTGAGCCCTGCCGCCTACCTCGAGTTCGCGACAGGCCTGGCTGCGGCGCTGGACGGAGGCCGGGACGGTGCTCGTGCGGCCGCTGGAGCTACCGCCGCCGAGCCTGCGTCGGACGAGGCGGCGGCGCTCGGAGAAGAGGCTCGCCGTCAGAATGAGCTCGCTCGCGCGTACGAGCGGTATCAGAAGCTCCTGCGAGAGGCCGGTCTCATCGATTTCGGGGATCAAGTCAGCCTGGCTCTCCGTCTGCTTCGGGAATCGCCGGCCGCTCGGCTGGAGCTTCAACGCCGCTTCCGGTACATCCTGGTCGATGAGTTTCAGGACACGAACCGGGCTCAGTCGGAGCTCGTCGAGCTGCTCGCCGCACCGCACGGGAACGTGACCGTCGTCGGCGACGACGACCAATCGATCTACAAGTTCCGCGGCGCGGCCATCAGCAACATCCTCGAGTTCAAGCGGCGCCACCCCCGCGCCCGCCAGGTTGTGCTGAGGCGCAACTATCGGTCCCGCGCCCCCATCCTGGACGCGAGCTATCGCCTCATCAGGTTCAACGACCCGGACCGCCTCGAGGTCCGAAACGGCATCGACAAACGGCTCGTCCCCGAGCGTCGAGGCACGGAGGTGCCGGTCCGGCATCTCGTCTTCGCGACGGGATCCGAGGAGGCCGACTGGGTGGCCCGGGAGATCGCCGCTCGGGCTTCGGGCGGGGCCAGGCCGCGGGACTTCGCGGTTCTGGTTCGGGCGAACGCGGATGCGGATCCGGTCTTGCGCAGCCTTAACCTCGTGGGTGTGCCTTGGCGTTTCTCCGGCACGTCAGGTTTGTATGCGCGGCCGGAGATCAGGCTGCTGCTGGCGTTCCTGCGAGCCGTCGCTGATCTGTCCGCCAGTGTCGACGTCTACGCGGTGGCAGCGTCCGACGTGTACGGCCTGGGCGGTCCCGACCTGACGACCATTGTCAACAGCGCTCGCCGCCGGAACCGCTCGCTCTGGGAGGTGCTGGACGAGCTGACGCGACAGCCCGGCCTGTTGCGGCTCAGTCCCAGTACGCGGGCCACGTTGGAACGGCTGGTCGCTGATTTGCGGCGCTTCACCGAGCTGGCCCATGCCAGACCCGCGGGCGAGGTCCTGTACCAGTTCCTCCGGGACAGCGGCCTGCTTTCGAGGCTTGCTTCGGCTGACTCGGTGGCTGCCGAAGAGGCGCTCCAGAACATCGCTCGTTTCTTTGACATCATCCGGGCCCAGTCGGATCTGCTGCCCGACGATCGAATCGTCTTCGTGGCCCGGCACCTGCAGACGCTCATCGATGCGGGCGACGATCCGGCGACTGCCGAGATCGATCCGGACGCGGACGCCGTCTCGGTCCTGACGGTGCACAAGGCCAAGGGGCTCGAGTTCCCCGTTGTCTACATGACCGGCCTGGTCGATGGTCGGTTTCCGGCCAGGACGCGGCGCGATCCTTTGTCCCTGCCGGGAGGGCTGGTGCACGAGACCCTGCCGGAGGGCGACGCCCACCTCCAGGAGGAGCGACGGCTTTTCTACGTGGGCATGACCAGGGCCCGCGACGAGCTGGTTCTTTCTCACGCCTCGGACTACGCCGGGCGGCGGGCCCGGCGTGTGTCTCAGTTCGTTCTGGAGGCGCTCGACCTGCCGGCCACGGCGTCGACGGGGGCTGCAGCCGAGGCCTCGGCCCACGCTCCGCTCGAGCGGCTGGCCGCGTTTGAGCCCAAGGCGGAACCGGTTGAGCCGGGCCGCGAGTCGGTCGAAGGACCGCTCTCCCTCAGCTTCTATCAGGTGGACGATTACCTGACCTGCCCGCTCAAGTACAAGTACGTTCACGTCCTGCGCGTGCCGATCGCGCCGCACCACTCGATCGTGTACGGATCTGCGCTCCACCAGGCCGTGCAGGAGTTCCACCGCCGCCAGACGCGCGGCTACCTGATGACAGAGGACGAGTTGCTCGCGGCGTTCGATCACGCCTGGTCGAACGAGGGGTTTCTGACTCGGGAGCACGAGGAAGCGCGCCTGGCGGCGGGCCGGGCCGCGCTGCGCCGCTTCAGGGAAGAGCAGATGCGGCCCGGGACGGTGGTGCCGGCCTACGTCGAGCGCGAGTTCAGCTTCACTCTCGACGGGGACCGCATCCGGGGCCGCATGGACCGCGTCGACATCGAGCGCCTTCCGGCCGCCGCCGCGTCCGAGCTCGAGGGGGCGGGCGATGGACAGCTTGCGGATACGGTGACGCCGGCCATTCCCGGTCTGTATCCAGAGCGCGTCACCATAACCGACTACAAGTCCAGCGACGTTCGAGACCCGGTCCGGGCTCGCGAACGTGCCCGCGAGTCGCTTCAGCTCCAGATCTACGCCATGGCCTACCAGGCCGAGACCGGACGTCTGCCCGACTCGCTGCAGTTGTGGTTCCTCGAGTCGGGCCTCGTCGGGCGAGCCGACGTGGACCAGAAGCGACTCGACAAGGCCCGGGAATCGATCCGTCGGGCGGCGGGCGGCATTCGCGGCCGCCGCTTCGAAGCCACGCCCGACTATCTCGCGTGCGGCTACTGCGCCTTCCGCGACATCTGCCCTGCGAGCGCGGCCCGATGATCGGTGGCGTCGAGGCGATCACGTTCGACTTCGGGAACACGCTGGTGCCTTTTCCGGCCGGGCCCATGGACGAAGTCGTGCGCGCGACTGCGGAACGGGCAGCCGACCTCGCAGGCTGTTCCGCGGACGACTTCGCAAGAGCCTGGGGTGAGGAGCGTCAGCGGCAGTTTGCGGGAGACGTGCCCGCGGGCCGCGAGGCCGACATGGAAATTCGCGTCACTCGCGTCCTGGCCAGGTTGCGCGGCCGTCCGGTGCCGTCGATCGGAGAGCGCTGGGACGACACTTCGATCGCCAGTTACTCGGAGCCGTGCGAAGCCGAGATGATCCTCGAAACCTATGCTGATGCTTTCGTCCGGAACATCGTGGTTCCGCCGGATGTCGGCCCGATGCTCGAGCGGCTCGCTCGCGCCTACCGTCTGGCCGTCATTTCTAACTGGCCTCTCGCTCTGTCGATCGATCGGTTCCTCGAGGCCGCCGGTTGGATGGGGAACTTCGCGGCGGTCGTGGTGTCTCAGCGGGCCGGCGTAATCAAGCCACGGCCGGAGATCTTCCAGATTGCGGCCGCGGAGTTGGGCATCGCCTCGGGACCTGCGATCCTGCACGTCGGGGACGACCTCGGCGCGGACGTGGCGGGGGCCCACCACGTTGGCTGGAGAACCGCCTGGATCCGGCTCAAGCCTGAAGACTCGCCTCTTCCGGTGGCGCCGCCGGCTCGCGATGCGCGACCGGACATCACGATCGATTCGATTTCCGATCTCGAGACCGTGCTCGGCCCGCCCGGCCATGCCCTCGATAAGTAGACTGACGTGAGTGGAAGCCAAGGATCGCCTGGGCAATTGCATTTTCATCGGCGCGGCGTTCATCGCATGGGTGGCAGTGGCGCAGATAGTGACGACGACTTATCCGCGAGATAACGCCACAATCGATCTGGTCGGCGCCGGCATGATCGGCCTCGCTTGCGGACTGACTTCCGTGCCACTCTTCTGGCTCCTGCCGTTTACGCGCCACCGCCGCATCGCGCTCCTGGGCGATTGGGGGCGGGCCATTCGCCGGGGTGCCTGGGTGACCGCGATCGTGGCCCTGTTCGTGGCGCTACGTATCCAGGCCGTGTTGAGCTTGCCGATCGCAGTCTTCGTCGTCGTCCTGGTCATCATGGCCGAGATCGCGCTCTCGGCGGACCGCTAGGCGCTAGGCTGTACCCGATGGCCGATCTCCGAAGCGATCCCAGCACCGCCGCCGCACTTGCCCGCCTGTACGATGTCGATCTGATCGAAGATCCCGGCGACCTCGGGTTGTACCTCGCGCTGGCGTCGAGGACCGGCGGGCCCATCCTGGAGATCGCGGCCGGGTCCGGGCGAGTGGCGTTGCCGCTCGTGAAGGCTGGCTATCAGGTTACTGCCGTCGACGTCGATCCGGCGATGCTGGCCCGGGCCGAGCAAGCCGGCACGCAGGCCGGACTCGAGAGTCGTGCCCGGCTCGAGCTGGTAGAGGCGAACCTGATCGGCCTGAGTCTGCCGGGTGGCGCCAGGTTCCGACTGGCCATCCTGGCTGTGAATTCGATCCTGCTGCTGGACACCCGAGATGCCCAGAAGGCAGCGCTCGAAACGATGGCCCGCCACCTCGAACCCGGCGGGATCGCCGTTGTCGACGCCGGGCTGCCGAGCGCAGAGGAGCTGGCCAGCTATGACGGTCGAATCGGCCTCGAATATGTGCGCCAGGATCCGGAAACCGGCCTGCTCGTTACGAAGACTGCCGCAGCTCAGTACGAACCCGCCACCGGCCATGTCGTGGTGACCGCGATCTACGAGGAGGGAGAACAGGGTGGCCCGCCTCGCCGTTGGATCCGTGAAGACCGGCTGCGGCTGCTCAACGCTGACGACCTGCGTGCCATGGCCGAGTTGGCTGGCTTAGATGTAGAGGTGGTCGCGGGCTCTTACGACCTGAACCCGATCGGCCCTCAAGACGAACGGGCCGTCCTGATTGCGCGGAGGCCAGGATGACCCGCCCCGCGACCTTGATATAGTCGCCCCGTGGCCAAACCCGGTTCGATCCGACTGTTAGTCGCGGAGGACGTGCCGCAAGTCAGCCAGCACGTCCGCAACCTGCTGAGCGTTCAGTCGCAGATCAACCTGCTCGAGGTGATCCACGATGGCTCCAAGGTGGTCGATGCCACGCAGCAGCTCCGGCCCGACGCGGTACTGATCGACCTGCTGCTGCAGGGCAAGGTCAAGGGGCCACAGTTGATCGAGAAGCTGCATGAATCCGGCTTGGACGTTCCGGTCGTTGTGCTTACCGTGCCCCAGCATCCGCTGGCACGCGACCCCAACCGTGGCATCGATGCCGTGCTGACCCTGCCATTCAGCGCCTTCGAGCTGGTCAACACCTTGAGCCGGGTGCTGAATGACCGG
>Ga0187889_10000177_pt1 | contig 75135 bp, 90 predicted proteins | sample June2016WEW_7_10_2_FD_132992 | JGI IMG/M metagenome (GOLD analysis project Ga0187889, IMG submission 132992) | Peatland microbial communities from SPRUCE experiment site at the Marcell Experimental Forest, Minnesota, USA - June2016WEW_7_100 | ecosystem: Environmental > Terrestrial > Soil >... | reverse complement strand
TTCGAATTGTAAATCGTCACGTTAAGCTCGCCGAAGTTTGTTATGGAAAGGTGTGAGGTGTTATTAATGTTTGTCATCGTGATAAAGTAGTTGAATGTGTCGCCTGCCTTGAAGAAGGGTGTGCAGGTCACGTTAAGCATGATACCGTTTTCTATAACCCATGTAGAAACCAGAACATCGCCTGCTTTTGCTACAAAGGGGAACCAGTATGGGAAGCTTGTCGTGAACGCTGTCGTGAGAGAGGTGGTTCGATAGAACTGGTTTGTAATATAGTGCTCAACAGTTTCGGTTTCTGTAATCGTTACATTCGATAAAACGATAGTAGTTGTTGTAAAAGTTGTTGAACTTGTTATAGTAGTTGAAGTTGGGCCTTTTACCAGTTCAAAGGCAGATATGGAACCGAAGATGACTATAAGAACAGCAAAAGCAGCCAGCAGCAGATTCTGTTTCTTCACAGTTGGCATTGTTAGCCTCACTCGCTGACCAGAAGGTAGAATCCTGCTGCAACAGGCTGGTCTATCACCTGACCACCCAACCCATATTCTCCTGGAGCGTAGAACACTCCAGCCTTGGGGTTGCTATGGTTCGTGAAGGCTAATGATGTCGTAGGGAAACCGCACCATCCAACGTTCAACCTCTCCGAAGTCCCATCAAGGAATATGATTTTAATGTAGTAGACTCCGCAGCCTGTAATTGAAGTGTTAAGCGGCATACTGTAGAAGGTAACATTCCTAAACGTGACAGACGAACCCGCTGGTAAGTCCGCTATTCTCTCGTATGCAAAGATGTAGTAGTTTGTGCCATATACGAACTTTATTTCGCTTTCATTGAGCACGTACGGCACCGTTGCGGTGACAGTTATCACAGAGGTTGAAGTCCACATTGCTGTCTTTGACTGCTGAACTTGGAAAAACTCGTAAGCGGATAGGGAACCTAAGATTATGGTAAGCACTACAAACGTCACCAACAACACGTTCCTTGCCTTTATAGACGACATCATGATTACACTTGTACTAAGGGGACGGGCCTTCTGAGTACGCTATTGTGGCGTTAATGGCGTTTACCCAGAAGTCGTAATATAAGCCCTCTATGTGATTCGGTGGAGGCGCCACATTAACGTCTACGAACCAGTAGTACCCGCGAAGCTTGACTGTGGGGTCTGGAGCCTGAAGGGACATGCCCGCTTCAACAGTTAATGTTTCACCAGTGCTGGCGTTGACGGTGTATATGTTGACCCATCCGTTTTCTTCCTTCAGGTACCTTAGCTGTGTGTAAGTTGGATAGGAAGCCATTTCGGTGGCGTTCCATCCTTCGAAATTCATTACGGCTTTCAACGCTTCAGCGGATGAGATTAAGCTAGATACGGTCAGCACTGAAGTGACGGAGACGGTATATGTAGTAGTCAAAGTTGACGTAGTATTAGTAGTCAAAGTTTCCGTGGTTACGGTAGTCGATGGTGTTAATGTCACCGTAACAGTGGAGGTGGTTATGCTTGGGCTCTTTAGCTGCTGAATTTGGTAGAACTCTGAGAAGGATAGGGAGCCGAATATTATCGTCAACACTACAAACATCAACAGTAACATTTTTCTTACATTCGTTTCTTTTTTATTCTTCTGCTGGGTTGTCATGGCAATGAACCTTTATCCTCCAGAAAGCACTACTGTACCGTTAACAGCGTCCACCCAGAACGATACTGCCCCATAACTTGAAGTAACAGATACAAACCAGCTGAATCTGATCTAAAGGTGCAGTGATACGATCAAACAATCGGTCGATAAAAGCTCCTATAAGATAGCTTTGGTTGCCCTTATAGTTACAGCTGCAGTTGTTGGAAGCATCATCTACTTTAACCCAGCATTATTCAAAGGTTCAACAAGTCCTCCTAATACAACTTCAACAACAGCACAGCTCCATTCAAATACAACTACTACCGCAACACAGTTCTCTCGCACCATTTCTCTCACGACACCGTTCACGACATCGTTCCCCGTTAGCGACAACTTCTCTCAACAAGCTGGTGGTGTTTTGGTTTCGGTGTGGGTCGAAGAGCGGGGTATTTTACTTAATCTAACCTACACTCCTTCATTTAAGGTTGGCGGCACCTTCAAATATTTCGTTTCCATGGAAAATGTCAACAACTCCTCACATCTTTCACTACTCGAATACTATGGCATGTTTAACATAACAATTTACAACGAAAAAGGTAACGCTGTATACTGGGAGTGGTCTCCTTACGCTACAGGCCCTATAGGTCCTCCGCCACCGAACTTCATCAAGGGTTATAGCTGGGCTCTCAGTTACACGTGGGATACGGGCACAAACTTGCCAAACCAGCTAGGCCCAGGGAGCCCACCTCCCAAACAAACCCCTGGTAATTATACCATCATTGTTGAAGGTATTTACTACAACATTGACCTTAACGAGATTGAACAGGTAGAGCTACAGGCTCCTCTAATAATTGCTGGATAAAAGCAGAGAAGGTATTTGAGACTTAAACCCAATTCGATTCAAATCCGCTCGGCCTGTTGTATGTTTTGAAGATGAATGGGTTAAGGGATGCTATTAGCAAAGAATGTCTTTGCTAGATATAATTAAGCCTAGAGAGAATATGCTGAAGCAACAAAAGATATTCAGACTCTGCAAATGGTGGGCCGGCCAGGATTTGAACCTGGGACCTACGCCGTGTCAGAGCGTCGTCCTAACCAGACTAGACGACCGGCCCATGCACTCATTCCAACCAAATTAACAAATAAAAATATTTGTGTTAGTCCACATTTATGCCCTATTAAATCTTAGAAATGCGACCGCCGGGATTTGAACCCGGGTTACCAGCTTGGAGGGCTGATGTCCTAGACCAGGCTGGACGACGATCGCATCTGTCCGTAGTCATGTCTTTCCTTCTACGGCGGCAACAGTGTTGGCGGACGAATCACTTTAAATATTTTTCTACGAAATTTTGTGGATATGGCGTCCAAGATTTATCTTCAAACGTGTATGCAACCTTGAAAAGTATTGGACAAAGCAGAATTAGAGGCTTCACTGAAATACGAATGTCATGGTATTGATATATAATAATTAAATCCTGTTTTAACGTACCTCTTGATTATTGTGTGAAGAATTAATGATAGTGGGAATTGACTTAGCTGGAGTTGAATCGAGGCCGACCGGATTCTGTGTGATGGATCAAAACATGAACGTGAAGACCTCTCTGCTCTACACAGATGACGAGATCATAAAAGAAACTCTCAAAACAAGGCCTAAAGTTGTAGCTATAGATGCTCCATTGGCTCTGCCAAAGGGAAGGAGGAGCTTGAAAGTTAAAAGTAATGTCCATTTGAGGGAATGTGACAGGGAGTTGTTAAGGATGAAGATAAAATTCTTCCCAATAACCCTTGGGCCGATGAGAAAGCTGACTGAAAGGGGGATCAGGTTAAAGAAAATTTTAGAAAAGAAGGGATTGGAGGTTGTGGAAACGTATCCGGGTGCAGCTCAGGACATCCTGAAGATTCCCAGAAAGCAGCATGGGCTATCGAAGTTGAAGGCTGGATTGGAAAAGTTTGGAGTCGGGAAATTGAATGATTTGATGAACGGAGATGAATTGGATGCGGTTACGTGCGCTCTAGTTGGAAAATTTTACTTGGAGAAAAAACATATAGCCATTGGCGATCAAGAAGAGATACTGATGATTCTGCCAAAAATGAATCATTCTAATTCAAATTGATTATGGTTTACCTCCAAGCCTTCTCTTTCTAGACCCATATATTGATTATAAAATCAAAGGTTGTAGAAATTGAAGAAATGGTTTAATAATTAAACAGGTAATGAACTGGATAAGATAACTATCAAAAAGAAGTGAATCGAATCAATATTAAAACGTTGATGGTAGACTCAAGAAATATTGAGAAGTTTTTCTGTTTCATATAAGATCCTTGAAACAACGACATGTGCTTCAAGACCGTATTCGCTGACAGAGAAAACATTATTCATTAATTTAAGATTTTTTTCACTAAAGTGTCCCCTTGCAAATCCTCCAACCACAAGGGCCGGTCTCCCATACTTTAAAGCATGCTCAGAAATTTCTTCAAAGCCGCTGTGTTTCCCTATCCTAGAGAGCCCGATCACCGTTGAAGGCTTTACTTCATTTAATAGTCCCTCCAAAGAGCTCTTTGAGAGTCTTAAAAGTTCCTTGCCCTGATAGCTAATGCTCTCTTTAACGTAAAGTTGCTCGATTAGTCCGATAAATCTCTCATAAACCTTTGGCAGCCTTACGTTCTTTCCGATCCAGATTACCTTGTCATCTATTGTGTGAAGGTAAACGTCTAATTGATCCCTAAAATATAGTGGTATCGAAGTTGCTTCAAGAAGGCTGAAATGCGCTATATCCGGTCTGCCACGCTTTTCAGGCTGACTAAGTTTCAATATCGCTTTATGGTGATAACTCTGGTCCAAGAGGGTCTGTTCTGGGAGCTTCGCTTTCCTCTTACAGAACATTTTTATGATTTTTTCGTTCATTATTTCTTCAGGTATTATCTCAAGCGAAGATTCGGCTATGATCAGCGTTATTCTTGTCATGATCGGATCACCTGCTCTTTGTGTGTTACGTTTTTATTTAACGTTATTGACGGATTTATGTGGAAAAGAAAAGGAGACTGCAAAAGAGAATAGGTGTAGAGCGTGTACAGATTATCTTCTCTAACGCAATGCACTATGCGTCTATCGACCCAGAAATAAGTAGAAAGCAGTTAGAGGTCGCTCGAAGGATTCTTCTCAAGTTTAATATACGTATGCCATACCCTGAAAAGCTATTCTACTGCCGGAAGTGCAAGTCTCCCATTCTCATAGGTATAGATTCAAAGATAAGGATAGTCAATTCACCAAAATTGCACATCAGAGTTTCCTGTCTGAAGTGCGGTAACGTCTATAAAAAATTTCTAGATTAAGGCAACGAAACAATGATGTTTCCTTCTTCATCCTTTTTTACTTTAACCGTGATTCTCCTTGGAGGCCTCCTGATGCCCTGCGCCCAAATCTGTTCATTGAGCTTGCTGTCTATAACAAAATTTCCGTCCTTGACTACCTTAGAAACTTCTTCCCTTAAAACGGAAAGAGCCTTCTTTGCCCTTCGGTAGCTGCCTGTTTTGTGCGTCTTCCAAAGGGGGATGACAATCGTCCTTTCTTCGAACTCCTTTTCGGACAAAATTTTTCACCCTAAAGTTTGAGCTTGTTCCTTCTCCAGTGCCTTCTCCTTGGATTTGTTCTAACCCTCATCTTTGTTTTTAGCATAACCCAAGTAGGGACCTTTCGAGAGTTTCTATTTTCGATCAAGAGTCTTCTTTTCAGACCTTTGCTCTTTATTGCCCCCATGATCATACCCTCCTTATTTTAAATTCCCTCCTCTCCCTTCCTGCTATGTTGCTTAATATTTCTTTAACTTCCTCATCATTCAATTGTCTCTTTAATTTTCCAGAATTAACAAGTTGAATTATCTGTTCTTCAACAAAATCGGCTATTTCAGGTTTCACCATACGAACGTTGTTCAGACGCTGCCTCGCCTCAGAGGTCAGGAAAAGTCTCATTACTTGTTCTCTTAGCTTTTTCTTTTCATCTTCTCCCTTTGATGGCTGCGCAGCTTCGTATTCGCTCATTTTCCTCACTACAAATACTTCTTTAACTCGGGTTGATTCTTAGCAATTTCCACTAGTATCTCTTTACTCGTTCTGTCGACAACGCTTCTCCCTTTGCCCGTTAGAATTCTTCCTCTTTTCTCTAATTTAGTTACCAGTCCCGCACTTTCTAACTGTTGGACGACTTTTCTTACTGCTGCTCCCCCAGAATCCCTATGGTGTTTGAAGGCGTATCCTGTAGTCTTTGCACCACCGTACATGCCTCTTAGGTCCCCTATCCCTATAGGTCCGTATAAGTAAATCTTCCTTATGAGAGAAGCTGCTCTCTTGTACCACCAATTCTTGTCCTGAGGCGGCCTTTCTGCATGAGATCCTGTCTTCACATAAAATGCCCATTCCGGCGGAGTAACCTGTGCAACATTATTCTTAATATGTTCAACTAACTTGTCTATCAGCAAATCCGCGGGAACTTCATAAGCCGTTGTCATACCTAGTCACTGGGCATTAAAGCCCTTACTTATTTAATATTTAGCTTTTTCATCTGCAAACTATGGATTTTTTTAAAACTTAAAATGTATCAACTGCGCATTTTTGGGGATGATTTAATGCAAAAAAAGGATCTAGATACCTTTGACAGAGGGAAGGAAGTAGGTCCAGCAATATTTTATGAGAGCATTAGGTATGCGTCACAACGCGGCGCACTAAACACAGAGGGATGCAGGTGAAGCATGGCCAACGACTTGGTCAAAATTTTATAGCCGATCCCTACTATCTAGATAGGATTTTATCGGTTGCTGAATTAAACTGTAGCGATATCGTTCTAGAAATAGGCACCGGATATGGGGATTTAACTGAGCGTCTGTGTAAAATTTCAGATAAGGTCATATCTTACGAAATTGACCGGAGACTTTTTTCTCTGGCGAAGGAAAGGCTCTCATCCTGTACAAGTCTGGTTCTAGTCAACGGAAACGGCTTAAAATGTGATTACTTTTTCAACAAAATTGTTTCTAATCTTCCATATGCAATTTCTAAGGATTTTATCTATTGGCTTATGGAGAAGGATATTATATCGGCCACTGTTATATTGCAAAAAGATTTTGTAGAAAAGCTTCTGGCACAGCCGAAAGCGAAGAATTTTCGAGCGTTATCCGTAATCGCACAGCTTTCCTTTAAGATTTCTGTATTTGATGAAGTCCCGCCAGAAGCCTTTAATCCGATTCCAAAGGTTTACTCCAGCATCGTGAAGTTCGAACCTGTGAACCCTCAGGTTATCAATATAAGGTTAAGAAAACAGATAAATCTGCTCTTCACTTTCAGAGGAAAGAAGGTGAATTCCGTTCTCAAGCGTCTTCTGAAGAAACCATATGATCTTCCAAGGGAAGTGGATTTGATCAGAGATGAAAGAATAGAGCATCTTCCACCTAAAAGTTTTCTAACCTTAGGAAACTTCTTATTGTCGTCTGTTAAGGCGGACTAGCACATGTATAGCCCTTCTGAAGACACCTTTCTCATGATAAGGGGGATCGAAAAGGTTGCATCCTTAGGAACTGTTCTTGAGATAGGGGTTGGTTCTGGAAAGGCTGCTGAAATTTTAGGTCAAGAAACTAATGTGTACATCGGATGTGATATAGACTTAAGCACCTTAAACCAGATAGCGCATAAGGAACTGCCAAGAACTGACCTAGTTTGCTGTGATTCAGCTGATTGTTTTATCGATGATCATTTTGATACAATAATATTTAATCCACCTTATCTTCCTTCCGAAGGAATAGTTGATCAGACGATAGATGGAGGAAGACATGGTAACGAAGTACTCCTTAAATTCCTTGAATCTTCATTTAAGCTTCTGAAACCAGACGGGTCAATATTTTTCATATCTTCATCTTTGGCCGATGTACTTGAAATCAAAGATTTCATCAAAGAAAAAGATTTTGATTGCGAAATCATAATGAAAGAACATTTTATGTTTGAAGATATTTATCTATTTCGTTGCAGAAGATCATCTTGATCTAATTTCTACTACATCCTTGTCGTTTAATATAAAATTTCGTCCAACCCTTATCTCTTTACCAGCACGCCATAGCTTAGCGTACATAAAGTTCTCTGCAAGTTCTTTATGAATTATTTTAGCTACTTCTATGATATTTGATTCCTTTCCAACAAGTATTGGCCGCTCTGCGACTTCTGAGCCATGTCCTTTGGTGTAAATTCGTATCAGGCCTAGTATTTCGAGAACTTGTTCTAGGAAATAATGGTTATTGTATGTGGAGGTAGTAAATGGTACGTTCTTGAAATTGGCTTTTATTTCTGTCTCTTGTACGGAATTTCTGCACAGGACAAGAGCTGGCTTACCGATCTGTCCAAACAGCACGGCTTCTATGTCATCCAGTTTGGTTTCCTCTGATACCTTTATGACTCCATTGACTATTTTATAATCTTGCAAGAACTGTCTTATCTGATCTTCTGTGCAGAACTTTGACTTGCCAACTATTCTTATTCCACCGGTTCCCGTCTGCTCAATCTCCACTTCCTTCTTTTTCAAGCTTAGAATTATGTTATATTGAGTAAGCCAATTAATCACATCAGAGCAATATTGTATATGCTCGCTTTCTGGGAGGACGATTATTAATAGGTCCATGTTATTTAGAAGGTTACCAATTTTCCTCTGTCTTTCTTCACTTAATTCTTTATCGAAAGGGCACAGAATTCCTTGCAGAAGCACTGAATCCATTTTTATTGCCCTAATTGTGGGCTTGGTATACGTATCAAATTGGTCAACCATCTTCCCTGTAAGTTTGCTAAAGTATTCAATTGATTCTTCAAGTCTTCCAATGACGGCTAGCTGAAGCTCCTCTCCTTTCTTTATGTTCCAAATGTTTACGACCTTTCCGTGTTTCTTCTTTCTTCTTTCGATTTCCTCTTCAAGTCCCTTCATCTGCCTTTTAAGCTGCATTTCAAGCCTTTCTGTAGATTTATGTTTTGGAAATGAGCTATAGAATTGTCTGAGGAGTTCAAGCTTCTCCTTTGGGTCTTTTGTCACCATCGCTTTTGCCCAAAGTGCCTTTGCTCTTGCAGGGAGGTTGGTTACCATTATCTACCATTTCCCCTTGGTAAGTTCGATGTCTACCCTGTTTAATGCGGTAAGAAGTAGCCCAGCCTCCTTCCTAGATATTGAACTCTTACCAATTGTGTTCTTAAAAGCTTGTTCTATCATTCTTCTCTTGTAGTCAGGAAGGTTTGTTTTGGAAATTATGTGTTTAAACCTTTTTAAAAGGTTCTCTTTAGTATTCACGTCGATTGGGGAAGATAATGTTATTCGTCCTATGTTCTTATAGATCTCATAGAATATTATAGCCGCTGCAGTAGAAACGTTTAATGTAGAATATAGAATATTTGCGGGAATTGTAATAACAGCGTCACAATAGTCTAGTTCTCTGTTTGATAATCCTCTACTTTCTCTTCCAAATAGTATTGCGATCTTTCCGTCTGTCGAGGAGATAAGGGATGCAAATTCTGAAGGTGTCATCGCATTTCTGGTTAAATTGGAAGGTCTCTTGGCAGGTATCGCTGTTGTGCCATATAGTAGGCTACATTCTTTCTTTAACTCTTTAAGGTTCTTTAGGATTTTTGCGTTTCCAAGTACATCTTGCGCGTGAGAAGCCATCTTTCTTGCGTTGGCTCCTATTTCATCTTTTGGGTTGATTAAATAGAGCTGCCTTAACTCAAAGTTCTTCATGCTTCTTGCTACCGCTCCTATATTGCCTTGATTTTCTGGTTCTATCATTACAACAATGATTTCTGCCATATCTGCGCTCGCTCCAACCTTTTATTCTAGATTTATCAAAACGATTTAAATATTAGTGTAGAACCGGGGAAGTGAACGATATGCAGGGAAAGAATTATAGACATTCAGCAGGAATGGCCTACACTAGGAAGAAATATATCGGTGGGTGCCCTCAGTCTAAAGTTGCGAAGTTCTCTCAAGGAAAGGCCAGCGGTGACTATGATTTAGAGTTTCAGCTCGTATCATTGGTTAATGTTCAAATTAGACATAATGCTTTAGAAGCAGCTCGTGTTGCTGCGAACAAGAAGCTTTCAGACTTAGGCGAGACAAACTATTATTTACTTTTAAAAACTTATCCTCATGTTATTTTGAGAGAAAATAAGATGATTGCTACAGCTGGTGCAGATCGTCTTCAGGAAGGCATGAGAAGAGCTTTTGGTAAGCCTATCGGCTTGGCTGCTAGAGTCGGTATAGGGGGAGTAATAATGATCGTAAGAATTAGTGACGTCAACAAGGAAAGAGCAAAAGAAGCGCTTAAGGTAGCTTCTTCTAAGTTGCCCATGACAACTAAGGTAAACATTGTTGAATTAAAGAAGGCGGCGGCTCCCGCATAAGCGTTTTATATCTTCTTCCCTTCCTCCATTTTTATTAAATTACATGCAGCGATTGTAATTTCATCACCTACGACAACAATTTTTTCCACATTTGCGGTTTGTAACATTTTAAATTAAATCTTTTTTTATTTTATGTTTGCAAGATACAATGATGCTAGTAGGCGTTGTAGGTAAGACAAATGTTGGTAAGAGCACCTTCTTTAGCGCAGCAACTATGTTGAACGTACCCATAGGAAACTATCCTTTTACAACAATAAATCCTAATGTAGGATTAGCATATTTCAAGACTAAATGTGTATGTAAAGAACTAGGCGTTCAAGACCACCCTACGAATTCAGTATGCATAAACGGTATTAGACTCATTCCTGTCAAGCTTATGGATGTCGCTGGTCTTGTCCCTGGTGCCTCGTCCGGCCGAGGTTTGGGAAACAAGTTTCTCGACGACCTACGACAGGCTGATGCTTTAATTCATGTTGTTGATGCTTCTGGTTCAACAGACATCGAAGGGAGACCTATAACACCCGGTTTCCATGATCCTTTAGAAGATATACGCTTCGTTGAAAACGAGCTTGATTTATGGTTGTTAAATATTCTTAAGAAGGACTGGCCAAAAATCTTCAAATCTAGTGAATCCAACTTTGATTCCGGCGTGATCCAAATTCATCAGAAGCTGTCTGGGCTGTCTATACTCAAAGCTGACATTTTGACTGCCATTGAAGCCACAGGTCTAATGAATAAGAAACTTTCAACTTGGACTGAACAGAATCTCCTTGAATTAGTGAAGCATATTCGTAGGATCGCAAAGCCTACGACTATTGCAGCAAACAAAATAGATCTTTCTTCCGCTCCATTAAACTTTGAGAAGATAAAATCGACTGGAAGATCGTGTATACCTTGTTCCGCCGAAGCTGAGCTCGTTTTAAGACGTGCAACTGATAAAAAGCTTATAGAATATCTTCCCGGTGACGGTTACTTTAAGGTTGTATCTCAGCTCGGTGATCCACAAAAGAAAGCTTTGGAGCTGATAAAAGAAAAAGTGATGGATAAATGGGGTTCAACTGGCGTTCAGGAAACAATTAACTTCACATTTAAAGAGCTTCTCGGGCTAATCACGGTATATCCGGTTGAAGATGAGCGTACTTTATCAGATAAGAAAGGCAACGTCTTACCAGAAGCGCATTTAATCAAGAAAGGTTCTACGGCAAAGGATCTCGCTTATAAAATACACACGGATTTGGGGGAAGGCTTCCTTTACGCAATAGATGCAAGAAAGGGATTAAGGGTCAGCGCTGATCATGAGCTCCTTGATTGTGACGTCATAAAAATTGTTTCAGCTAAGGCTAGGGGCTAATTCTTTCTCTTCGTTCTTTTGATAACTTAACACCTTGAGCTTTCTTATGCTCGTATATCGTATCTTAACTATCTTCTTTGAACCATCGAATATTTCAGAAGCCATCTTTCCTAAAACTGATTCCAGCACGAATGGTCCAAAAGTAAGCTTATTTGCCTTCTCTTTCACTATATCATCAGCTATCTTCCTTATGGCTTTCTTCCTAGAAGCGTTTATCTTAGTTGAAGTATAAATAATTCCAAAGACCCTGAGTTTCGCTCCATCTTTTGTTTCAATATTTTTATAGAAATCGACTATCGATGTTCCCTTTCTAATTAAACTCTTAAGGGTTTCTCTTGCCAGTTCAAACTGCTTGAAGTTTGTTTTTGCTGAGTTTCCTTGTACCTCTTTAACTTGAAACTTCAGCTTCATTGCATGTTGTTCTTCTTCCTCGCCTACCAAGTCATATAATGTTGTTTCTACTATTCTTCCAGCAGCAAGCTCTGTATCCATAATCGGGATCTGTGCTACCACTTTGTTCCCAAATATTGCTGGAGCTTCAACTTGAAGCCACGTCTTCTCCTTCCACTTATCCTTCACTTTAATCGCTTTTCTTGGCATTTTATTCACCTAAGACTTCTTGATATTTTTCTCTTACCGAATCTGGCCAATCTTCCTCTTTAAAACCTTTTTCTGCAAGGAATGCAGCAACCCATCTGGATAAACCCAAGCCAGTGCATCCAGTCCATATTTCAACATTATCTTCACTTTTTATTTTAAAGGATTCAATAAACTTCTTTTTGTGAACAAAGCAGCCTGCCACCTCGAGCCATTCAGACTTCTCCCTTGGCCCCCTATATGGTAGGTATATCTCTATGTCATATGCCGGGACTTCTATACTGTTATTGGGATTAAATTTAGCTGAAGATTCCTTGACATAGAATGGGGTTGCTGCTGTTATTCTCCATTCCAAATCTAATACTTTATCAGCAACATATGTCCCTCTTTCCACTATTTTATCCCTTATCTCAACTATTTGTTCTGGTAGGCCAACATAGGTCAGCTCTATTCGCTGAAATTCTGTAACACGGACTAGACCTTCTACACCTCCGCCTTCCCATCTGTAGGTATATCCTGAAGCATCATAGTACTTTAGCGGATAAGAAGAAGAATTGTGCCTCGCGACGCTGTAATATTGCCAGAAAGGTTCACATTGTGCCGGAGCTAACACATAAGCTGGATCTCTTAAGACCTTCTTCAGTTCTTCTATCGGAATTTCTTTTGTGATTTTATACTCTTGCTTAAAGTTATCAAACGCCTCTGGCTCCCTCGGCGGCGGTGAAACATAGAACATTCCTTCTGGTATGCTGTCAAAATATCCGGGCATCTTCTTCATAACCTCAAATGGAATCAATTTTGGCAGAAGAAAAGGTTTGAATTTAAGCTCCTTTTCGATATCTTTAATCAAAATTGACTTGATTGTCTCAAAGAGTGCGCTATACTTGCTTGTGTAAATAAACTGGCCTCTACCAGGAAAGTTAACAATCCAACCTAACTCTAGTCCTGAAATAAGGGGGTCGCCAGAAAATTTCATTTTCTTTTTCTCTGAAGTTTTAACTATAGGCTGCGTCTGTTCGTATGAGGCATGTTTTTCTCTAGTTACTTCTTCCACTAAGGTTATCAGGCGGTCCACAAGATTTTCTCTGAGATCTGTCTCTTCTAGTGGTTGCAGTTCGATTATCGTTTTCTCTTTATCTGAAAGCGCAGCTGAAACTTTGGGGATGGATTTTATTTTGTTTATTGATACATCATCCATTTTCTGGTCGAGAATGATTTCAAATTTCTTTGTCCCCGTATCCCTAATCCCTATTCTAAGTTTTTCTCCAAGATTCTTGGCGAAGACCTTTTTAAGCCTAAGCATACCTACATGTGCTCTTACGAGGTTTCCTGATGTAAGATTAACATTCAAAATATTTCCATTAACATCCCAATCGTTCAAATAGCATGCGTTATCAGGATCTCTTTCTGATCCCTTAAGCAAAGCTAACTTGGCTTCTTCTACACTTTCTTCTATAACCTTGTTAATATCCTTCTGTGCTTTGCTAAGAATAAAATATCCCTCGACGTTAATTCTTATTTTTACCATCGTTGCCCACCATTAAAGCTTGTACACATAAACCTATGCTATCGAGAACCTCACGAACAGTGGATATTAATGTTTCGTAACCTTCTTCAGAGGACACTATTAACACTATCTTGTTTCCTATAAAATCAAAGTTGAAAGACACTTCCTTTGGAACGTTCACATTATCCGGTTTTAAAGCATTAAAGATGGCTGAGACGATCTTCTTATTTTCTGACTCAAATGTTAGGTTTAAGGTTATTCTATTCATCGCCTACCTTTTTAGCAATTTCTGCAATAAACTTTTCATATTGCTCCAAAGGTATTTTTGCTCCTGCGGCTGCTGCATGTCCTCCTCCTGTTCCCCCTATCTCTTTGACAACTTCCCTTATCACTAGACCTAGGTTAAGATCTTTGTTCGCTTCTCCTCTTCGAGCTGAAATCTTTAGGTCGTTCTCTTTTGTCTTTGTGCGTAAGATTATTATTTTCTCTTTAAATGCAAGTGAGCTTGAAAGAATTGAGGAGACCGCTCCGAGCATCTTTTCGTCCACTAGATCGTCGCCGATTACCTGTACGATTCTCTTTCCACTTTGCATTCGTTTAGGATCTGTGTTTATGACTTGGAGGTACTGTGTCAGCATTCTTCTGTAATCTTGGAGTATCTTCTCTCCTCCAGAATACGCTTCATTTCTGTCTCCTAAGCATATTAGAATTCCTGAGCCAGCTTTACCGCTTCGGCCACACGCATTGAGAAGTGAACTAAACTCTCTCGCATCTCTTAGATTTGACCTCTCCTCCTCCTTAAGCATTGTGTAAACATTACCGAAAAGTTCCTCGACGACATCGCTTTTAGCCCCTCCTTTAGTTATGTAAGGGATGAATATCTCTATTAGCTTCATCTTTTCTTCATAAGAGAGCTCAGAGAGCGTTCTCCATCTTTCGCCCTCTTTTACTTTGAAGTTGGCAGAAACAAGAGCTGCTAAGCATGCATCATAATTTCCAGTTAATAAGGGTATAAACGGTATATTGGTAGACGCTATTGCTTCATGGATGGGTTTCGTTTCCCGTCCATAGAATATGAGATCCTTTTCTTCTTTTATTAACCCTATGTCCTTCGCGTCCTTTAAGGGAACTTTTTGATTTATTCCTATCAGGCTTTTTGATGGCCCTTGATCTTGTCTATCTCCAAGTGCTCCTACAACTGATATCGCTGAAAGCTCTCTGTTAGAACTGTTCATTTTCTTGGCTACGACATAGGCGACCCCTGAGCCGGAGATTTCAGTTCCCCCATCTACTCCAAATTCATGGGGGTTTAGAACTCTAGCATGCTCTATCTCATCCTTAGAACTTTGATGGTGGTCAAGGATCGTCCACCTGTCATCAAGTTCTTTATCGAAAATGCTGACGTATCCCATTCCGATATCTGTGAAAATATAAAAGTCATATTCTTGCCTTTTTAGATTAAAGATAGCATTTGGGCTGAGATCATTGACAGCTCTTATGACGGCTTTCCCATCTTCTTTGAATATACTTTTTCCAATAATGCTTCCTGCCGTTAAACCATCTGCATCAAGATGGCATATAACAATTATCTGTTTTCTTGCGTCAATAGCTCCTTCGATGAATTCAGAAATAACTTCTGCTTTTTCTCTGAATTCTTTAAGCCCCATATATTTGGCCTTATTCGAGTTGAGCTATTATAGTTTTATATCTCCAACTTTTTTCTAGTAGTCCTTTTTCTTTGTAGTATTTTGAAAGTCTGTGTATTCTAGCTTCTGCAAGTTCCAGTGACCTAACATTATTTCCATCTTTTTTGTGCGTTTTAAGATGCTCCTGCAATTTCATAGCCTTCCTGATTAGATTTTCTAGATCAGGGGGCATTTTAGGTATAAAATTATTTTCTTTTAAAATCTCTGTTATAGTCTTTCCTGTTATTTGTTTCTGGAGAGGTATACCATATTCATCCCTTAGCTTGATCCCTATCTTACTAGGTTCTATTTCATCAGTAGCCATTTTAATTATCAAAGAAGCTACTTCTTCAGGCGTGTATGTGACCCATTGGGGACTAAGTTTGTAAACTGGTCTAGTAGAATGTGATTTTCCCCTTTTATGGGAATATTGTCTTGTCATGTGCGAACACACTCTCTACTTCTATGCTTTAAATATATTTTGTCTTTTGTAACCATTCTCCTAGTGCCCTGAATGCTTTTCCTCGGTGTGAGAGTTGATTTTTCTCAAATAAACTCATTTGAGCGAAAGTCTTTACATTTCCTTCCGGAATAAATATTGGATCGAACCCGAATCCTGATTTCCCAACTTTAATGTTTGATATTGCCCCAACTGTTTTTTCTTTAAAGAGCATTTTTCTTCCCTTATATTTGTAGCCTACTACCGAAATAAATTCCGCTTTTCTGACTTGTTCATTTGCAATTAGACTCAAAATTCCATCACATCCGATTTTTTTGAAGACAAAAGAAGAGTAGGGTCCTGGAAAGCCATTTAACTTGTCGATAAACAGGCCTGAATCTTCGATGACAACAATTCTATTCTGTTTTTTGATTTGCTTAAGAGCATAGGCGACTATTTCTTCAAGTTTTTCAGCCTGCAATTCTACTTTTTCAGTGTACACCGGTTCTACTTTTATCCCAAATTTTGAAAGTATCTGTCTTGCCTCATAAATTTTATTTTTGTTTTTTGTTGCAAAAAATATTTTAATCAGGGGCTGCATATCTTCCTCTCCTCTCGATTTCTTTAACGTTCTCTAGAATTCCTTTAAGCGACGTGAACACACTACCATATCCCGTTAAAATTTTTTCGTATCCAGTTTCATAAAATTCTGAATGCGCGCTTTTCATGACCTGTTTTAACAGATGCAGGTCAACCGCCTTGTCTTCAAGCCTTAGGGAATGAAAAGCAAGTCCAAAGTCTATGAAATAGAGTTTATCTTCCCTAACAATAAAGTTTGAAGTTGTTGGATCACCGTGTATAACATTATGGGCATGCATACGCGCAAGGTCCTTCCCTACCTCGTAGAGCATGTTGTACCCTTTTTGAGTGTCCTTCTTTAGCAGGTCTTTAACCCTTTCACCATTTATGTATTCCATAATTATCTCTCCCTTAAAAGGGTCCACAAAATAAATAGTGGGCGCTAGAACGCCATACTTCTTAACGGTGGAGATGAACTCCGCTTCCCTTATTGTTCTAACTCTTCTTATCTTCTTGTCTAATTCCTCTCTCCAATAAGGTTTACGTCTTCTCACCTTTCTAATTACTTCTGATCCACCCCAGTGGTCAAGGTATATGTTAGCTTCAGCACCCATCCTAACTAGTCTCTCCAAGTTACATCAACCTCATCTATCCTCCATGACTGTCTTACTTGACTCCTGTCAATACTTATCAAATTGTTAGATCGATATTGCAGTAGCCCTACTAACGAAATCTGGGCTCCACAATCACCGCTAAATTCCTTTGGTATTGCTGAGAAACTTGAGCTGTGTACTTCACTCAAACCTTTTATCATATCTTGGAGCCTTCTGTTTGCAGCGACCCCACCGGTTAATATTATCTCATTCTTTTCTGAGAACGCAAGTAGCCTTTCGGTTACCTCTGTTAGCATTGCAAAAGCTGTTTCTTGAACTGAGAAGCAAACATCTTCTATCCGGCTTCCTTTCTTGATCAAATTTTTTGCGTATGTTAATAGACCGGAATAAGAAACATCGTTGCCCTTAACCGTATACGGCATTTCTAAGTAGTTCTTACTTTGGCTCGCTAAAACCTCAATACGCTTTCCTGCCGGGGAATTATAACCAAGCTCGCGTCCGAGTTGATCAAATAACTGCCCTAAAGTGATATCTAACGTTTCTCCAAATATCCTCCATCTTTTTACTAGGTACGTTGAAACTAGCGTGTGTCCTCCTGAAACCAAGACTATTACAGGATCTTTTGATTCCGCAAAGAAGTTCGCCAATTCAATGTGCCCTATCGCGTGATTGACAGCTGTCAAAGGTTTATCATAGTAGGCGGCAAGGCTTCTCGCCACGACCGCTCCTACTCTTAGACATGGGCCTAAGCCTGGCCCTGCTGAATATGCTATGACGTCTACATCTTCTACACGTTTTCCACTCTTATCAAGTGCGTTCTGTAAGACCCTTCTAGCTACCCTAACATGGTGTTGTGCTGCTTCATATGGATGAATTCCTTGGCCCATGGGGGGGACATAGGTATCCTTTTCATTCGAAATTATTCTGTCATTCGATATTATTGCCACTGAAAAGGTGTGGGCCGTAGACTCTATACCAAGACAGATTTGTTCTTTTTCCATTTGTTCATTTTGGGTTAAAAATTTATTTATTTATGTTTATAGTAATCAGCGAATTAAAGATGGGACAGAAGCATAAAAATATGGTGATTTTGGAAATGTCGTTTAGTGTTCACGCTACAGAAGATGAGAAGAAACTTTTGGGTATTTTGAAAAATAATTTTGGTATTGAAGAATCTGCCTTTTTTAAAACAGTTTTTGAAGGATATCACGGTAATCCCATTTCCAAATATAATGCTACAATAACAGATGCCTTGGCACAGGACATTTTTAAAATAATTTTTAAAAAGCTGTCCTCTAACGATAAAAAAAAGTTGTTAGAAGATATCTCTCAGAATATTGATTCAACAAAGGCTCTGTACGTGAGGTTGGACAAATCAAGTCTCTTTGAGGATCGATTTAGAATTAATGGGTCTAACATCTTCCATTTCAAATTTAAGCCTAGGGTGAAATATTTAACGGAGGCGTCGGATTTTTACAAGAAATTAATTTTGGACTCTGACGATGCAAAGGGAAAAGTTTAAATTGTTATCACGTCTATTAAAGACTTGGGATGAAGTGCAAGCCGTCCCAGACTGAGCCTTGAAGGCATTGAAGAATTTACAACTACACTGACCAAAATATTTTCTTCATTTTGATTGGATGGTTAAAATAAAAAGGTTTAAACATACGTTTTAGAAGACTACTGTTTAGAAAAAAAGAGGTGTAGGAATATTTTCGGACCTTCGGCAGGCTACGATCGGGCGTTAACAATATTTTCGCCTGATGGACGCCTATATCAAGTGGAATATGCTTTAGAGACGGTTAGGAGAGGTACAATAGCTTTAGGCTTGCGTGGAGTTGATGGCGTAATATTAGCTGTGGAAGAAAGAACACGCAAACTTCAAACTCCAACTCTTTCACAAAAGATTTTTCAAGTAGACGATCATGTGGGAGTTGCCGCAGCCGGATACGTACCAGACGCAAGGGTTTTAGTGGATAAAGCACGAGTCTTCTCTCAATCTAATCGTCTTCTTTACGACGAATCTGTTGACGTTGAATCAGTAGCTAAGTATCTAGGTGACTTAACGCAGGAATTCACGCAATACGCGGGTGTTCGCCCTTTCGGTGTTTCACTAATAATAGCTGGAGTTGATAGAAGAGGCCCCTCTGTTTTTCTAGTTGACCCCAGTGGAAGCTACCTACAATACGAAGCTGTATCCATAGGAGCTGGCTCTGACCAAGTAACCCAATTTCTCGAAACCAACTTTAACACCTCGATGTCCATTGAAGAATTGGCGGTTCTGGCTGTTAAATCGATTTATTTAGTGAGCGAGGATAAGGCAAGCGTCAGTCACATAAGGATAGCTTCTATAGATAATAAAACTAAGAAACTTAGGAGATATACGGAGGAAGAAGTTATGAAGTTTGCAGCAATGGCCAAGGAAAAATTCAATCCTCCATAAGGTGTAAAAGGAATGAGTAGTAAATTTACAAGTGTCCGTTTAACAGCGAATGGGGAACGTTTTGAGCTCCTTGTCCGTCCTGATCCAGCTCTTAACTACAAAACAGGTAAACCCTTAGAGCTCTCCCAAATAATAGGCATAGAAGAGATATTTTCAGATTCAGCTAAGGGGCTGCGTGTTTCTGAAGATAAACTAAAAAAGGTTTTTCATACCACTGATTTCTATACTATTGCAGAAACCATCCTTAAAAAGGGTGAGCTTCAACTAACTTTAGAGCAAAGAAGGAAGCTTATAGAAGAAAAGAAGAAGGCAATAATTGCAATACTGTCAAAAAATTTCGTTGATCCAAGAACGAATTCTCCTCATCCACCAACCAGATTTGAACAGGCTCTAGAACAGGTTCATTTGTCAATAGATCCATTCCGCCCTGCAGAAGAACAACTTCAGAATGTTGTGGACGCGCTGCGTCCAGTAATGCCATTAAAATCACAGAATGTAATTCTTCAAATAAAGGTTCCTGCTCAGTATTCATCCAAGTCCATTGGTCTCCTCAAGTCTTTTGGAAAACTCTCTAAAGAACATTGGCTTCCTGACGGCTCATATACGGTTGAACTAGAAATCCCAGCCGGTTTACATCCTGCCCTTATCGAGAAGCTTGGTTCACTAACAAAAGGTGAAACCGAAGTTAACGTGGTGGCGAGGAAGTGATTCTAGAATGACGGTTGTTCGGTCAAAAGTTCTACCTGGTGATCTCATTGGAGACGTACCTCCAGGGCCTCTGCCCTTTAACACTTATAGGGTTGGAAACAAACTCTACTCATTAAAGGTCGGACTAGCGGAAGTTGAAGATAAAGAAGTAAAGTTCATTCCTCTCTCAGGGCCCTATATTCCACGGGTAGATGATTTCGTTATCGGGACTGTAGTCGATCTTAATGCTTTTACTTGGGATGTCGACATCAACTCCTTGTATATGGCTCATCTTCCAGCACAAGATGTCTTTGGAAGAAATTTCTCATCTGTATCAAATTCTTTAACTGAACAGTTTAGCGTTGGTGACATGATGATCGCAAAGATTGTAACATATGATAGGACAAGGGATCCGTTGTTGACGATCCGCGAACCTGGACTCGGTAAAGTATTAAGAGGCGAGCCTGTCAAGCTTTCTTCTTCGAAGATTCCACGGCTAATCGGCAAAAAGGGTTCGATGGCTAAAATCATCGAATCAAAGACAAAGACAAAGCTGTTTATCGGACAGAATGGTATTATAATTGTTCAAGGTCCTCCTGACGGAATAGTCTTAGCAATTAGAGCTATTCGATTGATAGAAGAAAAGTCGCACGTCGCCTCCCTTACAAATATGATTAATGAATTATTGTCAAAAGAGGGTGTTTAACATGGGAGAATTGATCGCGGAAAATGGTATACGCCTTGATGGGCGTAAGTTAGACGAACTAAGACCTGTAAAGATTGAGGTAGGAGTAATAAAGAATGCGGATGGTTCAGCGTACATAGAATTCGGCAATAACAAGATTGTCGCTGCAGTTTATGGACCTCGAGAAGCGCATCCAAAGCACCTTTCTCTTCCAGATAAGGCGTTCATTAGATGCAGATATCATATGTCACCGTTTTCCACAGAAGAAAGGAAGCCGCCACAACCAACAAGAAGAGAAATTGAAATTTCGCTAGTTTTACGCAGAGCCATGGAATGTGCTGTCTTCCTAGAAGAGTATCCGAGGTCAATAATTGACGTCTATGTTGAAGTTCTTCAGTCTGATGGTGGCTCTCGATGTGCTAGTATTACCGCGGTATCTGCTGCTTTAGCGGATAGTGGTATAGCAATGCATGATCTAGTAGTTGGTTGTGCCGTAGGAAAGGCAGATGATCAAATAATCTTGGACTTAAGCGATAAGGAAGACAAGGAAGGTCAGGGTGATATTCCTGTTGCATATATGCCAAATCTAGATAGGATTACCCTACTCCAATTTGATGGAATATTCACTGAAGAGGAGTTCAAGAAGGCTATCGAACTAGCGATTATAGGAAACAAGAAAGTCTATGAAATCTTAAGGAACGCGTTAACAGAAAAGTACTTTAAATTAGGAGAGGAAAAATAAATGTCTCTTAAAAAATCTCCAATAGTAGAGAACCTAAGAAAGACACAGATGCTTGATCTAATGTCAAAGCAGAAAAGAGTTGATGGAAGAGCGTTTAATGAATATCGTCCAATTACGATAAAGCTGAATCCAATACAGAAGGCTAACGGCTCAGCAGAAGTATCTATAGGTAATACAAAGGTGATCGCGGGAGTCAAAATAGCAACTGGGACACCTTTCCCTGATACACCAGATCAGGGTCTCTTAGTGGTCAACGCAGAATTTCTTCCATTATCTTCCCCATTGATCGAACCTGGTCCACCCGACGAAGATTCAATAGAAGTTTCAAGGGTAGTGGATCGTGGAATAAGGGAGTCCCAAATGCTGGACCTGAACGCTTTAGTGATAGAAACAGGGAAATTAGTCAACTGTGTATTCGTTGATGTAGATATATTGAACATGGATGGAAATCTCTTTGATGTAGCTTTCATAGCAGCCGCTTTGTCGCTTGCTACCGCGAAATTTGATAAGAAGATAGTGAAGGAGGATGGAACAGAAGAAACCCAGAAGGTATCGTTGCCATTACGTTTGATCCCAGTGTCTGTTACATCAATAACAATCGGCGATAACATAATACTTGACCCAACTGCAGAAGAAGATTCTGTGCTTGATTCTAGGATGACAATAACCTTCGATGAACAAGGACATATATGCGCAGGGCAAAAAGGCGGATCTGTCGGTCTTCCTGTGGAACAGTTATTTAAAATAGTTAGCATTTCCAAGGCTAAGGCAGAAGAAATACTGTTGATGATTAAGAAAGTGGTGGAGAATGCCTAAAGCAAAAACACCAAGAACCACTAAAGGACTAGGTCCACGCTACGGTTCTACGGTTAGAAAACGCGTTTCTAAGGCTGTAACTGTTCTCAGGCAAGTTAGGCAGTGCCCATCATGTGGTTCTGAAAGATTTAAGAGAACTAGTGTTGGTATATGGGCTTGTAAAAAATGTGGTTACGTAGTTGCAGGTGGAGCTTACGAACTATAGAATTTGGTGATATGACATGAGTGAAGAAATCCCTCCATGGTTAAAAGAAAGGCTTGCAAGATTTGAAGAAACCCAGAGAAACTTTCAATCGGTTCAGATACAGAAGAGGCAGGTCGAACTAGAAATCAACGATGTCGAACACGCTCTAAGTGAACTCAAGAAGACGGCAGATGAAGATCTCACGTACAGATTTTCAGGTCAGATATTGATTAAGGTTAACAAAGATGATCTTCTTAAGGAGCTAGAAGAAAAATTGGAGCTAGACAAGACAAGGACAACAATCTTGGCAAGGCAAGAAGAGAAGCTTAAACAAAGTCTCGCTGAAATTCAAAGCAAAATAAGTGGTGCACTTTCAAATCAGCCTAATCAGGGTTTGAAAGAAAGCTAAGCATGGAATCTCTTTTTTCTAATATAGATCGTCTTGAATTACTGACAGTTAAGAGGGTTTTCATTGTTACACATAGGCTTGGCGATGTGGACGCTTTCTGTGCAACATATGCCTTAAATTTTCTTTTAAAGAAAAAGAAGCCATCGATACAAATTGGTTTCATATTTCCAGGCGGTCTAGACTCTAAAGCTGAAGATCTTAGGAAGTACTTCCCAGTAGAATCGTCAGAAACAAAGGTCTTCGACAAATCTGACTTTGTAATCGTGGTTGACACCGGTTCTCCCAAACTACTAGACGAGTACTTTGAAATTCTAAAAAATACTGTGGCTCAAAAGCTATTAATAGACCATCATCCAATACAGGAAGAAAGTAAGCTCTTTTACAATTACCTTTATGTTGATCAGGAGACTACCTCTTCTTCTGAAATGGTTCTCACATTATTTAGGAAGTATTTTGTCGCTCTCCCATCTGATATGTCAAACCTCCTTTTGTTAGGGGTCCTTTTCGATACGAGACATCTTCTGGTGGCGCATGAAGAGACTATAAAGAACGTTTCATTTTTAATAGAATCGGGGGCTAGATTAAATTGGGGTCAAAACCTTATCACACATAAACATGATCGCTCGGAGGTTATCGCTAAACTAAAATCACTGTCAAGACTTAGTCTATATGAAGCTGGCGAAATAATAGTAGCTATTGTCAAGGTCGGATCATTCCATGTATCAGTCGCAAATTTTCTCGTTGGCGTAGGCTGTGATATTGTGATAGCTTATGGGAAAGAGGACAGTCTGCTTAAAGGAAGTATCAGATGCTCTATCGAAGTAGGTAGGAACGAACTGGTCGCACTAAACGTTCTAGCTGAAACTCTTGGGAAGACATTTAATGGCGTTGGGGGAGGTCACAGGCTAGCCTCTTCCTTTAATATTCAATCCGATGAAAACGAGTTTATTTCGACAGCTCTTAATTTAATTGAGAGTATGTTATCTAAAAAAATAAGGAAACTACCATTAAAATAGTAATATCCTTTTATATTGTATTTTTGTCTGCTATGTGGAAACGTTGGCCCCTCCAATACAGTTTATTGACTTCAGCTTTTCCTATCTAGGATCATCCGCCCCTATTCTGAAGAATATCAATTTGGAAATTAACGAAGGTGAGTTTGTCCTATTAGTAGGCCCAAGCGGTTGTGGAAAGTCAACTCTATTGAGATGTGTTAATGGCCTTATCCCTCATTTATACAATGGAGTATATCAGGGTAAGGTCATCGTAGACGGGGAAATTGTGTCTGAAAAAAGTGTTAGTGAGTTAGCGACGAAGGTTGGTTTTGTCTTTCAGAACCCTGAAAACCAGATTTTTATGTTTACTGTCGAAAAGGACATCGTCTTTGGTCTAGAGAATATAAGGGTTGATAGGGAAGAAATAAGTAGACGAATTTCTTGGGTTCTAAAGACATTAAATATAGAGCATTTAAAAGATCGAGCTCCTTACGAGCTATCGGATGGACAGAAACAGAGGGTTGCGATTGCAGGAACGCTTGTTATGAATCCGAAGATATTGATACTTGATGAACCTACATCCCTTTTAGATCCCCGAACGGCCTACGACTTTATTCTTACACTGAAAAGGTTGAATAAAGAACTTGGTATAACAGTAATTGTTGTAGAACACAGAATCGACTTACTTACAAATGTTGCGGACAGAATTGTCGTTATGGATAATGGAAAGATCATGCATGACGGTCCTTTAAGAGACATAATAAAGCTGAAAGATCTGTATCTTTACGGTGTCTCTGTTCCTCCGATAATAGCGCTGCAAAACAGTCTTTCTGAATCTCAAATAAAACTACCAAACTTTTGTTTGAATGTTAAAGACTTTGCCAAAATGGTAAAAGAAGAGGTTTCTAGTAAATGATAGAAATCGATTCTCTCTACTTCAAGTATCCGATGGCAAAAGATAACATCTTAAAGAACATTAATCTAAAAATTGGTTTAGGTGAAGCTGTTGCTATAATGGGCAGCAATGGTTCTGGAAAAACTACTCTTATAAAGCATTTTAATGGTTTGCTCAAGCCTAATGAAGGTTCTGTCAAGGTTTTTGGGAAAGATACCCGTGATGAATCAGTGGCTTTCCTCTCAAAGAGGGTTGGTCTGGTTTTTCAAAATTCCGGACATCAGATATTTTCTGATACAGTTTGGAATGAGTTAGCCTTTGCACTGAAGAACTTTAACTTAGAAGAAGAGGTTATAAATAAGAGGGTTAAATGGGCTCTGGAGTTTTTTAACTTAACACAATATAAGGACACTTCTCCGCTTCTCCTAAGTGGTGGTGAAAAGAAGAGGTTATGTCTAGCATCCGTTCTAGCTTGGAATCCAGATTATGTTATTCTAGACGAGCCTACAGTTGGCCAAGATTTTCTTCAAAAGGAAAAACTTAGGGAAGTTATCAAGATGTTGATTACACAGAATAAATCGGTTATAATAGTATCGCATGATGTCGAATTCGTATGGCTTCTGCAACCGAGATCGGTTTTGTTGTCTAACGGTGAAGTGGTCAAAGACGATAAATGTATTAACGTCTTCAAGGACAAAGATTCTCTAGAGAGATGCGAAATAATAAATCCTCAGTTCGTTGAGCTCCAAGAAGAGCTTTCCACTTTGATCTCAAGTCCTCCGATAGACGTTCTTGAATCAAGAGCCGTTCTCTTGAATCTTTTCAAGGAGGATACGTAATCTTGTTCTGGCTTGCTCAAGGCTTAATCTACCGAAGTCAGAAAAGCCCTTTCCATTCACTTGATCCGAGGATCAAATTGTTTTTCTCAATAATGTTGTTTTCACTATCATTATTAAGTGGCACGATACTAGAATTTATTGTAATCCTATCAATAATCCTCCTCATAGGACTTGTCTCTAAGGTTATTAAGAGGATGGCTAAGACAATAGTTTTTTCGGCTTCCTTTTTAGTTCTTATATTTATAATAGATATATTGGTTGGATATAGCATACTCTTCTCCGTAATAGTATGCTTGAGATTCGTCTCTGTGGTCTCTTCTTCTTCTATATTCTTCTTAACCACATCTCCCGACGAACTTGAGCTTGTAATGAAAACATTCCGTTTACCATATGATCTGATTTTTGCTTTTGTGACCGCGGTACGATTTGTCCCTGTAATAATGCTTGATGCACTTCAGATCTTGGATTCCCAAAAATCAAGGGGTCTAGAAATAGAGAAAGGTAACATAATGAAGAGAATAAGGAACTATCTTCCTGTTCTGGTTCCTTTGATAGTTCAGTCAATAATCAGAAGTGAAGAGCTTGCTGAAGCAATGGAGTCAAGGGCGTACGGTTTCTCCAAGAAAAAGACATCATATTATTCTTTACATCTTAGGAAAAGGGACTACCTAGCTTCTGTTCTATGTTTGATTTTCATAATACAGTTTATAATACTCGTATACTTCTTGCACATATAGAAGATGGGTATGAGCTACATTATCGTGGATCACAGAGAGTCCAAGTCTTCGGTGCCATTTCTGTTAAAGGAAATGGGCATCAGAGTTGAATTCAAATTTTTGGAAATTGGTGATTACATTATAAACTCTGAAATAGCTGTTGAAAGGAAGACTCTACACGATTTTATTTCCTCTCTATTTGATGGCCGCCTATTTCAACAGGTAGACCGTCTCTCATCAAATTACTCTTCACCTTTTCTGATAGTTGAAGGGAACTATAGCGAAATTGAGGTATACGTTCAAAATCCGAAGTCAGTATACGGTGCATTAGTGTCCCTTCTGTTGATCTATAGGATCAATTTGATCAATGTACCTTCTGAAAGAGAAACAGCTGTTGTGCTGTCTTCATTAGCTAAACAATTTTCTAGGAAGCCCTCTTATTCCATAAAACATGCAAAGAAAGAAAGCTTCATAGACCAACAGATTTACGTTATTTCTTCTCTGCCAAGTGTGGGAAAAACGATTGCCACCAGGCTCCTGGAGCAGTTTGGTTCACCAAAGGAAGTTTTCCTAGCCTCTACTGACGAACTTGCAAAAATTAAAGGCTTAGGGCCTAAAAGAGCAAGAGAAATAAGATCATTGCTTGATACTTCATGGAAAAGATACAGAAATTACTTCGAAAACATAGGCAAATAACCTTTTTATTCTCTTAAAATCAACCAAAAAACATGAGCAATAATAGCACAAAGGTCAAAGACAAGGCTATTATTCTCTTAGACGTAATCAAGGAAAATTTATCTCAACTTGAAGAAAAAGAAGTTGAACAGTTCATCGAAATTCTGAAATCCCATAAAAATAATAAACTCCTAATCATGGGTGCAGGAAGAAGTGGACTTGTCGGACGGGCCTTCGCAATGCGTTTGCTTCACCTAGGCTTTAATGCATTCGTCCTCGGAGATACAATCGTGCCTTCAATAGACAAGGACGACCTAGTTATTGCTATATCTGGCTCTGGTTCTACGAAATTGATTGTTACAGCTGCTCAAGCAGCTCAACAAGTTGGCGCTAAAATTGTATCCTTAACGTCTTATCCTTCTTCGCCACTTGCTAAACTATCAACTCATACGGTGCTTCTTAGAGGTCGAATAGAAGTGTCTACAAAAGACTATTTTGCAAGGCAGATATTAGGTTTGCATGAACCTCTAGCCCCTCTCGGCACTGTCTTTGAGGATAGCGCGATGTTGCTTCTGGATTCTGTCATAGCATCATTGATGGTGCAACTTAATGTTGAAGAGGCAGAGATGCGTAGGAGGCATGCCAACATCGAATAGATTTACCAAAATCTTTTAAAAGTATCTGTTTAGTGGTTTAGTGTATGATTTACTATGCCAAGATATAAGTCTACTACGGAAGCATTAAAGATAATAGGCAACAAAGATCAGATTCGAAAGGCCTAGAAATAACAATTCTAGCCCGAATTATCTGGGCGTTGTTGCTCACGTAGACCACGGTAAAACGACAATGAGCGATAGCCTCCTAGCCGCATGCGGTATGCTCAGTCCTTCCCTCGCTGGGCAAGCGCTAGCTCTGGATTATATGGACTTGGAACAACAAAGGCAGATGACCATCAAAGCAGCAAACGTCACACTTTACTATGAGCAAGATAATGTTCCATATGTTATTAACCTTATCGACACACCTGGTCACATCGACTTTACCGGTAGAGTTACGAGAAGTTTGCGCGCAATCGACGGTGTTGTTGTTGTTTCTGATGCAGTTGAAGGCGTAATGACGCAGACTGAAACCGTTACTAGGCAGGCTTTAGAAGAGAGGGTTCGTCCTGTACTTTATATTAATAAGATTGATCGATTAATCAAGGAACTTAAGCTTCCACCTGAAAAGATGCAGGCTTGGCTTGCGAACATTATTAACGATTTTAATAATCTGATTGATATATATGCTGAGACCGAATATAAAGATAAGTGGAAGGTTAGCATACAAGATAGCAGCGTCGCTTTTGGTTCAGCAAAAGACAGATGGGGCTTCAACTTTACGACCACTCAGAAGAGAAGTGTAAAATTCAGCGATATCTACAAGGCTTATGAAGAAGGTGATATGAAAACTCTCTCGGAAAATTTTCCGTTACACGAAGCCATTCTTTCAATGGTTATTAAACATCACCCACCTCCACATGTCGCTCAACGATATCGTATTCCAAAAATATGGAAGGGTGACCCGGATTCTGAAATCGGTCAATCGTTGGTTAACTGCGATGAAAAGGGTCCGATCGTAATGATGGTTACAAACGTTGTAGTGGACCCTCAAGCCGGAGTCGTCGCCGTTGGAAGGCTGTTCTCTGGAACAGTTCATGATGGTGATGTAGTATACCTGCACGACGCTAAGACTCAAGCGAGGATACAATCGGTTAACATGTTCATGGGTCCTTTTAGAGAACTCATAGGTGTCTTAGGTTCTGGCAATATACCTGCTCTGCTAGGACTGGACGCCGCCAGGTCAGGAGAAACGGTTTCCTCAGTCAAAGATATAACACCATTTGAGGTGATAAAGTACGTTTCCGAACCTGTTGTCACAATTGCTGTTGAGCCAAAGTTTCCGCGTGATCTACCTAAATTGATTGATACCTTAAGAAGAATCTCTATCGAAGACCCAAACCTCGTCGTCAAAATCAATGAAGAAACAGGAGAAATGCTGATGGCCGGTATGGGTGTATTACATCTTGAAATCGCAACCACTCTCATACAACAGGCAGGGCTTGAAATTGTGACGACTGAACCTTTGATTAACTATCGTGAGACAATCACAGGTTCAGCAGGTCCAATCATGTCCAAATCACCTAATAAACATAACCGCATCTTCATCAAAGTAGAACCCCTTACCCCTGAAATAATTGAATTAATCAGGAATAACACAATCAACGAACAGCTTGATAAAAAGACGGTGGCCAAAATATTAAGAGAGCACGGCTGGGACGCAGATGAAGCGAGGAATGTTGTTTTAGTTGATAACAAAGGAAACATATTCGTTGACGCAACTAAGGGTGTACAATTTATGCAAGAGTCAATAGATTCGATAAAGGTTGGTTTTTCGAATGTGATGGAGAATGGTCCTTTAGCGCAGGAAGCGTGTAGAGGCATTAAAGTTATACTTCATCACGCAGAATTTCACGAGGATTCAGCACATAGAACATATGCGCAGCTTCTACCGGCTTCTAGAAGCGCAATATTGGGTGCAATGCTCCTAGCGAATCCAACGCTTCTCGAACCGATATTAGGTATCGAAGTCAAAGGAAGCAGCGATCTTATAGGTGCTATCGCAGGTGTTATTTCAGGTAGAAGAGGAAGAATGCTTGATGTCCAACAAAAGGGTATTCTGACGATAATCGAGGGCGTAATTCCTGCATCTGAAACATTCGATCTTAGTGAAGCTATGAGGGGAGCTACGGCAGGTAAAGCTATGTGGAATACCCATTTCAAAGAATGGAATATAGTTCCCCAAAGTCTATTACCGCAGTTAATCGTATCAATCAGGAAGAGGAAGGGTCTAAGCGAAACGTCACCTACAGCGGATGAGTTCATCGACAAAGAATGATCATCCATACCCTTTTCCTATGTTTTCTTCCTCAGCATTCTTCCACTCCTTTAGAAAGTTCTTTAATATTCTAGTTGACTAACTATCGACTAAGCTGATAATCCTTATCTTGCCGAATCTTTTTTGCATTATTAATCCATTTCTTCAAGTTCGATTAGGTACTTTATTGCTAATGGATAGGCTATTTGCGTTCTTCTCAAAAGCGCAGAAATATTAATTTCTTCTTCCTCTAATAGTATTTGCAATATCTTAGACTTTCCACTGCTGCAGAAGGATTCTTATTAGGCCAGAATTGGGTATATTTTAGAGGTTCCGTGTTATATTTTTTACAAGTTACATCATATTCTGCTCTAATTCCTTTGATGTAACCTTTTCTCCAAAGTTCTCCTTTTAGCATCTTCGATAATGATAAGAGTATGAACTTCCCGTGATCATCTAAATAGCTCAGTCCTCTTTTCCAATCCTTGATATTAGGTCTACAGTTTCACTTTTTACTGCAAAATATGTTAGGGCTCGGCACTCAAGATCTATCTCATGAAAGATCGATGCCGTTTTTCCTCATCGCCCTACAAAAATATATTTAATAACTAATTTATAGACGTTTGTCTTGGAACCAAGCAGACAGGCGATGATATGGTAGAAATAAATCTAACTGTACATTTGGATAAAGTAAGGTATTTTCTCATAGATAGCACATGTCGCTCTTTCATGCCTATTAGTTATCTTAAAGATCCAGAAGTCTTTCCCGAAAAAGAGAACGGCCCAGGATCGATATACATCGAAGCTGTTGATAAAGTGACCTTAACCAAAATTCAAGATATCACATTTGTTGACGCCAAAGATATTTTAGGAATCATATACGTATCAAAAAGTGGTAATACTAAGTTGAAGTGGAGGCAGATAAGGGGGAGGATGGGGAAACTGATTGGTAAGGCTTCCACGAATTCCTTGGTCAACTTGGTAGAATCTGGGATTTTATCAGTTGATCAGGTAAGGACTATTGTCTCTAAACAGGAGGAAGAGTCGCCCTCTGAGCCTCCAAAGGAAGTTTAGTCCATCTCATAAATTCTTCGCTTGGTCTTTCATTTTGATAAAGTTCTTCACGCTTTGCCTCCAGCAGTAGGTTTGGCTTATCTTGATATTCCGCAAAGGTTTGCACTCTGTTTCCAAATTTTTTAGCCTTCCTGTTTAATTCTCTTACAAAGTCTAATGTTCTAAGGTCTCTTAGGAGGTGATGGTCAAGTATCATCAGCTTCGTCTCTTCTATAAGTCTACTAAGATTTCTTTTCGCCTGCTCAATATTTTCTTCATTTACGTTGCTTAGGTAAGTTGGTGGTCCCCCTATAATTAAGACATCGGGTTTCTCTTTTAAAATAAAGTCAAGCGTTTTATTCGATATTGGACCTTGGACGTCTGATGCGTGTATAAAAGTTAAGTCTCTACTTCTGAATATTGTTGCTAGAACATATCCTAGTTTGCTGCCCTCTTCTCCATGATACAGTGGTTCACTGAATTGGATCGTAGTTCCTCCATAGTAAAAGCTCCTGCCATCTGCCTTGTAAACCATTTTGGCGACATTTTTGAGTAATTTAGAGAAGATCCATCCCCTTCCTTTCTGACTATAATTGATGGAGGACTTAAAATCCTTGATGTATACTATTTTGTTTGAATACACTTCCTCTGCCACTTTCTTGTCGCACCAAGTCCACTTGGTGTCCAAAGTGCTGAAAAACGGTGAGAAATGATCATAATGATAATGAGAAATGACTACCACATCACTTTTTGCTGCGTAGTAAGCTATCTTTTTCTTAGCCTCTCCTAGAGCCTTATATTCTAATGTATGAGGGAGTAAACCATTCCTTGGACCTAGAGCTGCACCCGCATCTATTAGAACTTTGATATCAGGTGTTTCTACATATGTTGAGGTAGACCTGACTCCTAGGCTTTCAGCGCATAGTGGCTTGACTAGTATTTTCAATCAACGGAGGGTATTAAATGGTAAAAGATTAATTTTTATTTCTAGGTAAATATAGTGGTGATGGTGAAAAAGCATGGTATTAGTTAAAGTATTCAGAATAACTAGCTACAGTGCCCCTGATACAGGAGCTCAAGGAAAACAGATAGAGCTAGTTGAAGTAAAAAGACAACCGGTTATGGGCCAGCAATATGGCGATGATACAACTCGTGTTACTCAATCAATAATATCACAGATACAGTCTATGGGTATCTTTCCTCCCATGCCAAAGGAGATCACATATCCTAAAGTCATCCTCTTTCTTACCGAAAATGAATTTGATCAGCTTCAAGTTCCGATGAATGTGAACGATACCTACGAAATGACTTTCGAAAAAGAAAGGATGATATTTAAGCTACCTGAGTAAAAAAATAACATGCGGCGTTGATCCAGTGGCCAAAGATGCCAGCCTCCCAAGCTGGATAGCCCGGGTTCAAATCCCGGACGCCGCATCTCCGAATGGAATACTTTCGATCAAATTGCTATGATTTAAGAATAAATGCTTGTACAGAAACTGTTAGAAGAAAGTTATAGGAAGCAAACAATCAGGAAAGGACTAACTGATATCTTGTCGTTATAGAAACTGGCTTTTCTATAAAAACTTTCTACAGAATTATTTTATTTGAATTTGGCGTATTTTTCTGGGTTTTAACGTTTGTAAGCGCTATAAAAAACAATTTAGCTAAATCGCCTCTATACAACGTTTTCTTTTTATACCCGTCACCTCGGTTTCTATGAATAGGTGATATATCTTGGGGATGGTCAATATCTCTGAAAAAAAAGAGGTTAAAAGGGAAGCTATCGCTGAAGGTAAAATAATTTTAAAGCCTGAAACAATAAATTTGATCAGAGAGAAGAAGATAGAAAAAGGTGACCCCCTACAGATATCCTTGGTCACTGCTACCAATGCTGTCAAAAGAACTCCCGAACTCGTACCTTTTTGTCATTTTATTTTACTGGAAGATATTAAGGTTAGCTTTGTTGTAGATAATTTCTCTATCACCGTCAGAGTAAAGGTGAAATCGACTTCCAAGACAGGTGTTGAGATGGAGGCTCTTTCAGGTGTCTTAAATGCGCTTTTGAACATTTGGGACATCGTCAAAAAGTATGAAAAAGACGACTCTGGGAATTATCCATTCACTTTTATAAAGGATGTTCGCGTAATTAGTAAAGTGAAGGGTTAATGAAGAGTTATGAAATTCATAGGGCTTCTGCTCCCTCTAAAATACGATGTTCCGTAGTGACCGTTAGTACTTCGAGGTATATTGAAGCTTCTAAAGGCCACAAGTTAGACGATGTGTCCGGTCTGAAGATTGCCGAGAAGTTGATGAAAAATGGGTATATCGTCGCGTCTAGGAAGATAGTATCAGACGATATTGGCATGATTAGAAAGGAGACATTGAGGTCAATTTACGAGGAGGGCTGTAGCGTGGTGGTTCTAACTGGTGGGACAGGTGTAGCATCATCAGATGTGACTGTTGAAGCTTTGTCATCTCTTTTTGATAAGGAGCTTCCCGGATTTGGAGAAATATTTAGAGCGCAAACTTTCTTAAAGGCTAAGGGTGTAGCCCTAATTTCTAGGGCAAAAGCGGGAATAATCGCCTCTTCTATCGTTTTTTGTCTGCCAGGTTCGCCTGATGCAGTCAACACAGCTCTGGACATAATGGTCGACGAATTACCGCATATAGTGAAACATGCTCGTGAATAAGTATGTTGTTGGATCTGTACAACCGTCCAATATATAATCTGAGAATTTCGGTTACCTCAAAATGTAATCAGGATTGTTTCTATTGCCATTCTGAAGGGGTTATGAACAAAGAAAATGGAGAAATGTCAATCGACGATATCGTTATGATAGCTAGGCTGGCCGCTTCGTACGGTGTAAAGACAATAAAGTTGACAGGCGGCGAACCTCTTTTAAGGAATGATATAGTAGAAATTGTGAAATCTCTTCGAGACATTGAAGCCTTTTCAGAGATATCAATGGTGACAAACGGTCAGCTTTTAAAAAAGTACGCTTTGAAACTGAAGTCTGCAGGGCTGAAGAGAGTTAACGTTAGCCTTCCTACCTTGAATGAAAAAAATTATAAAGAAATAACTGGAGAAAGTTTAAAACCTGTTCTTGATGGTATAAGTGAGGCTTCGAAAGCAGGTCTTGATCCAATTAAAATAAATATGGTGCTGCTGAAAGGCATTAACGAACATGAAATCGATTTTATGATATCATACTCTGCAAAATCTAGTACGGTATTGCAGATCATCGAACTTGAACCGGTAGGAATATCGTCGAAGCTTTATTCCAAATATCATGAGCCAATTAATGTCTTAGAGGAAAGATTGGCTAGCATGTCAAAGGCTGTATATTTTAGAGATGACATGCATAAGAGGAAGATATTTGAACTTGATTCAGTAAAGGTTGAAGTGGTTCATCCAATTGAAAACACTGAGTTTTGTTCACATTGCAATCGGCTTAGGGTGACGTACGACGGCTCCTTCAAACCTTGTTTGATGCGTTCAAATAATCAAATTGACGCCAAAAAGTACCTAGACTCTAAAGACTATGATGGATTAAGATATACGTTTCTTCAAGCGGTTATGATAAGGAAACCATTCTGCACAGCCTGATATTAAGAGCTCATAATATAGCTGGCATAATTTTCTTCGCTTTTTAAACAATCTTTGCAGAGACACAGTGTGGATGAGTTGTAATAATCGCATTTATTATTATATTCACAAGTTCGGCAATCTACTTCTTTCAAACAAATGGCACATTTTTTGTATATGATGACATCCTCTTTTAAAACTTCTGTCAAAAACGTTACAAGGAGTTTCTTGTTAGTTCCATCATAAATCAGCATTCCCTTTGATTTATCATATTTTAAACCCAAGGACATTAATGTTTTAAAATCGTCCGTGCCAACATATGGAAGTCTAAACCATTCTCCTTCAAGTATTTCCATCAGCCCTTCACCTTTTTCTCGAAAAATGAAATTACGCTGTCATCAAAACCCATACGCCCTAGATAGCTTAGAACAGTTCCTTTATCTTTTCTAGCTAAACTGATTAGGCATGGTAGATAATACAGCGAAAACTCTCCCTCAGAGATGTGGTACTTCTGATTAATTCTCTCCCTCATACCTTTAAACACTCTTAATTCCGTCCAATACTTTAGTTTCAGATCCCAGATAGGTTCCTGCTCAGAGTATCTGAACCCTTGTCCAATATCTAATGTACGAAATCGTCCAACGATTATTCTATCATACCATCTTAGCATCCTCCACTCTTGTGTGCTCTCCAATCTTCTCTCAAAAACGTCTACGTCTGCTATTGCCTTCAACCCAGCTTTCCTCTGTCCTTTTTCAAGGTAAGATGCCAAGATCGAATAGAATAAGATTTGTAGTTTTTCTCTGGCGTCAGCATCTATTTTTGAGAATTTGTTATACGCTTCCTCAAATGTCTTCTCTTGGAATAATGCGAGTGCCGCATCCTGTCTTGAGATAACTGCATCCTTTAATATTTTCATCGGTTCTACCGTATCTGGTACCTTTATTACACTCTGGAGGAGATTTATGGCTGCTCTAACATCCCCACTGCTCTTTGCTGCGACCTCGCTGAGCAATTTGTCGCTGACGCTAATTTTTTCTAGGTTAGCAATATGTTTTAAGTACATGGCAATCATTCTTAACGGCACTTTCTGAAAGGATATCACGATAGTTTTCTTAGAGAGTTTTATAACACTCTCATTTAGGATGTCGTTTGCTGTTAACACTATCGGAACAGGCGGTTTTTCCAAGAGCTGGTTTACGTATTCTGTTCCCCCATAGTCTTCTCTTCCATATATTCCGTCTACCTCATCAAGTAGGACCATTCTCTTTTCATCAAAGAGATCTGAGGTGTAGAGAGAGTTTCCAAGCTTCTTATTAAGATTCTCCCTCGTTCTTATGTCACTTGCGTTAAGTTCTATGATGTGATATTTGAGTTCACGAGCTGCTGCATATACCGATGTATTTTTTCCGGTGCCCGCTTGGCCTACTAAGAACACAGCTTTGTCTCCTATCTTCCAGTTCTTTAGCCAGTTGTAGAAGGACTCCCTTGCCTCCTCATTACCGATGATCTGGTTAAATTTTATGTTCCTATATTTTTCTGTCCACATCTGCGCCGCCATGCTATCGAATCACCATTTTTTCGGCAATAAATGCTATGAAACCAAGCAGCATTCCAATTAAAGCAAATTTTTTAACACGATATACATTTGCGCTCGAATAATTTTTTAGTATTGAGTAAGAGAGATAAACAAACAGTGCGTCAGGAACCATCACCATGGCCAAATACAGTATCCCTGCTTGTTTTGAGAGGTAAGGTCCAAAGGTGGAAAACACCGCCAGGATAAAAAGAGTTGCACCAGCTCTAGCAGAATTTTCTTCTCCAATGGAATGAGTTATCGATTTGACTCCTCTTGTTCTATCCCCTTCTGCGTCAGATATCGTTTTTATGACTTCTCTCCCTGTAACAGCTAAAAAGGACACTATAACAGCCCAGAGAAGCAAGGAAGATGAGCCTAAAAAAAATGTGCCTTGAATAGTTGGAACCACAGCAGCTGAGACCACGCTACCGTAGATGTAGGGAATCGAGGTTGAAAGTGCGACCGTCAGATTTCCGATAATTCCCTGTTTCTTTAGATAGAAGTTGTAAAACCAAGATATGAATCCAAATACTACAGTGATAATGAATCCTGTCAGGCTTGTTAATAATGAGAATACTATGCCGAGAAAAAGTAATGTTATAGCATAAGCCCAAGCTACAGAAATTTTTATTTCACCTTTGACAAGAGGTCTATTCAGCCGATTAACACGGTCAACCTCTATATCATAAATATCATTGACTACCATCGAGAAACTTGCGACAAAGAAGCCAGTTAAAAAACCAAAAAGAGTTTTCCATACGAGAACCGCCTGCAAAGAAGTAAGAATGACACCGATAATTACGGCCGCGCCTACCATAACGCTATTTGTAGGCCTGATCATCTTAAAGTACGTGTTTAAACTAATTTTCTGCATTAAAGACCGCCTCAGATATCTGATAATATATCACTTCTCCCCTTCTATCTATAACTGCTATGATAGATTTCTTCCCCATCCTTTTAATATCAATAGCATCCTGTACGATCTTCTCAAATCTAACATCATTTCCTTCATTTAAAACGAAGACAACATATTTTGCTGTCTTTTTACCATATTCCCCTTTATCGTAGACTCTAAAGTCAACCCCGAAACCGAAGCCTTCTTTGACAATAAAACCTCTGCTCCTAAGGTCTCTATAGACTAGAAATCTGGTTAGAATTTCCTTATCTTTATTGTAGAGTATGCCTATTAAACTGTCAAAGTTTATGATCTTCTTCTTTCCAATCACGTCAACCCTATTAATACTGCAAAGATAGAGCGCTTCATAGGGGTTCAACACAAGACTCTTTCTTTCCTTTTCTCCAAATCCACTCTGGTAAAGTTCTTGGGCATCATCAAAATTTTCAATAACAATGCGATTTAATTTTAACTTTCCAGAAAGTCTTGTTTCCTGACCCATAACTACTCGTCTCTACCATAAAAGCATGATTTAAAGTTCTTGATAAAATAATCCTATTTCGAATATTTTGTTAAAAATAAAGCTTTTAAAGAGATGTTGGGGAGACTGGGTGTGAATAATTTGAACATCTCTCAGCTAAGGGATGGCATGAAAAAGGTTGATATTGTTGGTAGGATAACTGATAAGCCAGAGCCTCGCGAAGTAATGTTAAGAACTGGTCAGAAAGCCCGTGTGGCAGACCTTACAATCACTGATGAAACTGGTAAGGTAAAGCTTACTCTTTGGGATGACCAAATTGATAAGGTTGATGTTAACGATACTGCTAAGATAGAAAATGGTTACGTCAACAGCTTCAGAGGGGAAATCCGTCTTAACGTCGGACGTTTTGGAAAGCTAGATGTTATTACCAACGAATAAGTGTGATGCTGAAAAATACTAGTTATCTGTCTGAATATTCAGTATTGATGCTGAGCCACATTTTGGGCATCTAGAAACGGATGTGCTCTTAGCACCACATGTCCCGCAAGAGATAAGATTCTTCCTTACTTTAAAAACACCAATTCTCGAAAGCATATTCTCTATGGCGTCCCCTATGTCAAGTTCATCGGTTAGTGTTGAAACATCTAATATCGCATGATATCCTCCCTTTGTCTTGTCTATCCTAGCCTGTATCCTTTTAAGAAAGTTCTCATCTTCTAATGCCTTAATCCCAAGAACTGGTATTTGTGAATACTTCCCTGTGATTGATAGAGTCTTACTTTGGGCGGTTTCTGGAAAAAGTTCTCTGTCAAGCTCATAGAATCTTTCTGCTGAGCTATCCACGTAAACTGAAGTGAAGACTCTTGATTTTGTCTTTTCTCCTTCTAGTATTTTCTGAGAAAAATCAATCAGCTTAATCCACATTTTATTTTGTTCTTCTACGTCTTGGGGTATAAGATATCTTACAAGCTCTTCTAAACCAACCATATTAAGTACTATTTCTATACTGTTCTTTGGAAAAAGATCGTTATTGTATTCGTAAATATATAAAAGTTTTTTCTCCATCAAATCTATTAGGATATTTTTCCTTGTTTCCATGATGTTATATGTCTTCTGAAGTCTGATCTTGAGTAGACTCTTAAGGTAGGATTCTTCTGTCCCACTGAAAAAAAATCTTGGTAGATTTAACGCTAGTGAGTGTAGGACTATTGTTCCCGCTGGTAAAATATCGTTATCATCGAAGTTCTTCCTTATGCCGAGGTAGGAAATAGGTCTGGTTGGCTGTGAAGCGATCATGATGTTTCCTCCATTATTTAAGATTGTTATGAACGAACCTAGTTCCTCTTTGAACAAGGTTCTATCGTAGACATTTAGGACCAGCTTTACTCTAGATCTTAGTGTTCCTCTTAGATATAGCATGTAGGCATCTATAATGCCTTCCAAAGCCTTCCTGTCGGTCTCAGCATTCAGGTTGATCTGGAAGCTCAAAATGTTTTTAGATATAGGATTTATATTTGATATTGAATTGGAGATCAACTCGTAGACCTTTTCTTTTATCATTTGTCTATCTTGATTTCCACTTATCTGGGAAATGAATTCAACAAAATTTTCGATAACTATTTCGTCAGAGGTTTCTTCAAGCATTTTTTTAATAATAAGTTTTATTTTCATTAAAGCAGGTTCATTGTCTTTCTCATTGCTCACCCTTGACATTGCAGGATTCTTTACCCCGAACTTGACATCTGACGAAATTAAGCATAACGCATCGAAGAATACACTATCTGGCATTATTCCCCAGCATCCAGAGTTGACAATACTAATATCTCCTGAAAGATGCATGTCAAGCGCTTCAGAGCCTATCTGCGTTAGAAGAAGGTAGTCTGTGAATACTGCATCTGCAGCGGCTAATCTGAGGGAAAGGACATCACCCTCGGAAAGTCCTATCTGATATATTCTTTCTGCTACATCCTTTACGGGTAGACCTAATCTAGTAAGTTTATTTCTATATTCGTCCAAGCCCTTCTCGACAAGTATTGAGTTTACTAGTTCGCGGATCAAGGGAGCGGTCAAGTGGACATTCTCTAGTTTACTTATTCTTGACTCCGCTTCTGCTGTAATCTTTGAAGCTAGATCTCTCGGAATATTGGCTTCCCTTATCAACGACTGATAAATCTTGTCGCTGTCGAATTCCTCTATTTTATGTCTAGATGTTCTAACATAAATTTTACCTGATGACTGAAGTGCCGCATCCTTCAACTCATTTGTTACGGTAAGTACTACTCTTCCAAAAGGTGTCAGAGAATATTTTCGAGTATTTTTATTCAAGGAAATTAAGTTAACAGCAGAGAGAAGTCTCAAATGATAGGCAAACCTACCGGACTCCCTTTTCTTAACAAAACCACAGTTATTCTTTAACTCAGTATAAGAAAGGGAACCGCTTTTATTCAGATCCCTTAAAATGGTCAAACGTTCATTTGATCCAAGAGCCGAATAGACACTTTCAAAATTGACGAGGTCATCAGACATTATAGCCAACCAACCATCAAGATATGGTTAGACAACTAAAAAATGTTTAAGAACAAATCAATAATTATATACACAATATTCCGTAAGACATGAGTAAGGGGTCGTGGGCCAGTCTGGTCTACGCTGCGCGGCTTGGGACCGCGCGGACGTGGGTTCAAATCCCACCGACCCCATTAAAATTGAACAAAGTTTTTACGCAATTAAATGTTATTATTGTTTTCTAACATCCAACTTATTTATAACAACTTTTTGTTAGCAAACAAAGCGTTAAGCTAAGTTGGAATAGAGTGGTCATGATCCAAAAGTTTCTTCTAAGACATCATTTTTGACCGTTTTAATATCATAATTTCCAGGGTTTTGATTACGTCAATGGTTACAAATACGAATTGGAACAAAAAGGGAGGGTAACCAAAGTATAAACAGCATGTGTGGTCTTTCTTTATTTTCATTCTCAAGGAAAAGGAAAAATATAACGTTTATATAATAAATGGTGGTAAAAGCCTAATGAGTGAAGATCAGTTTCGTGAATAGGTCAATAGTAGATCACGCCTACCCTTCGCAGTTAAGGTGCACTCGTTCGTAATTAAGGGTTATAACATAATCTTGGTTGATGGAGGACAGTTTGTGTACGAAGAGGCATTGCAGCTGGTGAGAATACTTAACTCCAGGAACCCCTTCACGCAAATCAATGCCAGTATAATGATTTGGGAACGGAATGGGATTCTTCGCTTGGTCGTCTTGGCCCTGATAGCAGTTATTCTCGCTGTCATTATAATTCTTGCTTGGCGCTAAGCTCCGAACTGTTATGACTTAATGGTAACATAGTATAACTTAGTCACACTTTGGACAGGGATTCTGAGAATGCCAAAGTTAAGGTTTTCAGAAACGTCAACCCAAGCATAGATAGCTTTCCTCAGTTTCCATTTGTTTAGAAAGATGAGAATTGGAATATTTAAGAATTTAAAAGTGTTAAAAAAAAGCTATATGTTAGGTCGCTCGAATAAAATATCGTTAATATTCTCTGAAGATAAATTATTTTTTACGATAGTTTCTCTATGAGCTATATTTAATTTCTCTAAACTTATAATGAAGAACTACTCACTGAGAAAAGCCGGTGCCATATGATATAGTTAAGTCTCTATATCGAAAAGAAATGGAAGAAGCGGGCCCGGTGGGATTTGAACCCACGGTCCCCGGCTTCGCAGGCCGATGCCTTAATCCGTACTGGGCCACGGGCCCATATCTCATTCCCACTATTTCCTTAAAAATGCTATCATGTATTTTCACAGCCTTCTAAGATAAGTTTAGATTTATCTTTTTTATTCTGTTCTGGCCGGTTAACATATTATCTAAGTTGGGGAACGTTTAATCGCTTTAGTTCCTTAATTAAATCGGAAAACGTTCTCCACTTTGGGTCAATCGAAAAAAGTTGATTAGAAAAGTTAATTCTAAAGAAAACGTGCTTTCTTTAACTCTCCGTTGACTTTGTTAAATTCTTTGAAGGTGTCTTTTAATACAATCGGCGCCTTCTTCTGCATGTATCGACCTGAAATAAAAAGGGCCCATCCAACCGCATCTGATATTGTTGGATCAGGTAACGCTACCAAAGCGATACCGAAGTTAGAAATTTTTTTGCCAACATTTGTTGAATGAGTAATGTTATACACTCTGGGCTTTAGAGAATTCGAGTCTATAGAAGATCCTGTTTCCTTTAAAAAGGAATAATGTTCATTATATTCAGTAGACACTTTTTTAATTTTATTGACCTTGTCCGAGGGCTTGTACATTATTGTGCATGATTATATTATCTGTTAATTAAATCACTAAAGGTTCGAAAAATGCGGTTTAACGTCAAAAAAATTTTAGCATAAAAAATTATTGTTCATCAAGTGTTGTGAGCAGTATGGTTCGTGCTTTATCAATACCTAAGTCGACAAGGTATGGACCTAGTCTTGGGCCACTTTCCGTGCCTAACAGAATTCTATATAGGAGCTTAAAGAAATCCTTCGGTTCCAACGAATGTTTTCTTGCTACCTCGAAAACCGCGAACTGTATCTGTTTGGGATCTAGTGTATTAAGGCTTTCCAGGAATTCGTTCACAAGCTGTTTTTCGCTATCATTTAGAAACATCTTCTTTCTCTCGACTGCCTGCATTTCTTTAGACCATTTTAGTGTCATTCCAATTTTCTGTGTTAGTTCTGGATCTACTTCCTTTATCATCCCATACTGCTTAAGCTTATTGCTTACATATTCTATTTCTTTACCTTCAGGTGCAACTGCGCACAGCTGTACGAGTAGAGAATATGGAACATGCTGTGAAGGTTTTTCCGGAGGACTTAGTAGGTTGATGTACTCGTACAGTCCCCTTGTCTTTACGTCCTTCATGTCCTCGGACTCATTTTTACTAAAATAGAATTGCTCCAATTGATCCACTTCGTCCATATAGGTCGGTATATCTGAAACTGAAAGAGTTCTCGTACCAACTATTCTCTTGTAGAGTAAAAGTAAAAGCGATTGAGTTGTCCCATACTCCAACCATGTCTGGGGAGTGAAGACGTTTCCCGCGGACTTGGATATCTTCTTCCCTCCTTTATCCAGGAACATTTCATATCTGACGTGATATGGGTTAGGATAGTTCAAGATGTTGTCAGACACCCAGTCATTGACCTTAACCGAATCGGCGATGTCTTTACCGTACGCTTCATATCTTATATCGAGAGCAGCCCATCTTGCTGCGAACTCAACCTTCCAAGCAAGTTTACCGTGAGCTTCTGTAACCTTTACCTCACCTTCATGACCACATCCTTGTATAAATTTCTTCCTTATCTCAGCCCCTTCACATTTGTATGACACTTTTTGGCTGCCTTTATCGTAGCTTATAGCTTTTGGAAGATATATTCTGCCACAATTTTCGCATATCGGAAAATATGGTAGCTGTTCTTCATATTTAGTTTGCCCTGTTATTTCTTCAATAGCTTTACCTATCACATCCACTTTTTCTAAAATTTTCACTATCTGGGAATTGTAAGCGCCTCTCTTATAGACGTCTTGTCCGCTCATGAACGTATACTTGATGCCACACATGTCCATGGCGTCCATAAGCATGGAGCTCATGTGTGACCCATAGCTTTCATGGCATTTGAAAGGATCAGGTATCGTAGAGACAGGATACACTAAATAGTTACTTAACCAATCGGGCAGACCGTAGGGTACCTTTCTGAGCCCGTCCATGTCATCTGAGAAAGCTATAAATTCTGACTTGTATCCAAGATTTTCTATGGCAAGCTGAACAGCCGCCGCTCTTGCGGCATCCGCTAAACTGCCTACATGGGGAATGCCGGAAGCGCCGAGCCCGCTCTCGACACGTATTAGATTCAGCGATCTGTTAAGGCTCTTCTCTCTCTCAATAACCTTACAGCCTACTAGGTCTATCCACGTACCTTTCCCTATTATTCTCATCTACATATGGGAAAAATTAGGGATGTAATAAAGAATTTGCTTTACCTGTAGTACGGTTTTATCTCCTTTTCCGGTATCTTTCCTTCTTTTGTAGAGCGAACTCTATTTATCGCTTCATCAACGTGTTTCTGTGTTATGATAGCCTCGTCAGCGTGCTTCTTAGCGTCTTCAGGTGAAGGATACCTTGAGATGTACTCTTGAACAATCTGTGATACCGCAGTATTCGCCACCGACGCAAGATCAGCTCCTGAGAAACCATCAGTCGCGTCAGCGATCCTCTCGATATTAATTTCTGGAGCAAGAGGCTTACCTTTGAAATGTATCTCAAGAATCTGTTTCCTCGCATCCTTGTCTGGTAGAGGAACAAATATTAGTTTGTCGATACGTCCGGCCCTAAGCAGTGCGGGATCAACCATGTCTATGCGGTTCGTTGCCCCAAGGACGATAACGTCGTGAAGCTCCTGTATTCCGTCAAGTTCTGTCAGCAGCTGGCTGACGACCCTCTCTGTTACCATGCTTTCTCCTAGACCATACCCTCTGACAGGAGCCAGTGAATCGATTTCATCAAAGAAGATTATACACGGCGCAGCCTGTCTACCTTTTCTGAATACTTCACGTATGCCCTTTTCTGATTCACCCACCCATTTTGATAAGATCTCCGGTCCTCTGACACTGATGAAGTTGACCTCACTCTCTGTCGCGACTGCTTTAGCCAACATGGTCTTGCCTGTGCCTGGTAAACCCCATAACAGCATCCCTTTTGGCATCACGTACCCGACTTTCTTGTAGACTTCAGGGAAACGTAGAGGCCATTCAACCGCCTCCTGAAGCTCCTTCTTTACACTCTCAAGTCCACCTATTTCAGCCCATTTAACGTTAGGTGTCTCCAAGAACACTTCCCTTAGTGCGGAAGGCTGCACATCTTTCAAAGCCTTCTCGAAATCGGACATCGTAACTTGCAGCTTCATCAGCGTTTCATAGTTTAATCTTTCCTCTTCAAGTTTAAGCTCGGGCAGAACCCTTCTAATAGCCTTCATGCCGGCTTCTTTGCAGAGGTACTCCAGGTCCGCTCCTACAAAACCATGTGTAATAGCGGCGAATCTTTCAATGTCAACATCTTCCGCGAGAGGCATGTTCCTTGAATGGATCTGTAAGATCTCTAACCTTCCCTTCTTGTCAGGAACTTTTAACTCAATTTCCCTATCAAAGCGGCCAGGTCTTCTTAATGCAGGATCAATCGCATTAGGTCTATTCGTCGCTGCTATGACTATAACCTTTCCTCTTGCCTCAAGACCATCCATAAGTGATAAAAGCTGGCTTACTACTCTTCGTTCAACCTCTCCGGTGACTTCTTCACGTTTAGGTGCTATAGAATCGATTTCGTCGATAAAAATTATAGATGGAGACTTCTCTTTAGCTTCCTTGAATATCTCTCTTAATCTTGCTTCTGATTCGCCGTAATATTTACTCATTATTTCGGGTCCACCAATACTGACAAAGTATGCGTTGCTTTCATTTGCAACCGCTTTAGCCAGCAATGTTTTACCTGTTCCTGGTGGGCCAAATAGCAATACACCCTTTGGAGGCTCTATTCCGAGGCGCTCGAAGATTTCAGGATGTCTTAGGGGTAACTCTATCATTTCACGCACTTTCTGTATTTCATCCCTAAGACCGCCTATGTCTTCATAGGTGATTTGCGGAACACCCTTCAAGGCCTCCCCTCTCTCTGAGATCACAAACTCGGTTCTCTTGGTAATTATAACAGAATCAACATTTGGAGCAATTGAGATTACGTTGAAGATCAACTTACTGCCAAAATAGGGGACCATAATGTTGTCTCCTTTTGTAACAGCAAGACTCTCAAGAACTTCTGCAAAGTACCTTTTATCTAAGGGAGGATAACCTTCAGGTGGTATAAGAGTGATCTTTTCAGCTGGAAGGGCATTGATTTTCCTTACCATGACCGTGTCTCCTAAAGGAACATCTGCGTTATTTCGTGTGATACCATCGATTCTTATAATGTCTTTTCCTTCATCGGATGGGTGCACTGGCAGAACTTTTGCAACAGTTTTCTTTCTACCTCTAATTTCTATTACGTCACCCGTATGAGTTTGTAGAAGGTCCATAATCGAATAGTCTACCCTAGCTATTCCACGGCCTACATCGCGTGTATAAGCCTCCATTACCTGAAGTTTTATTAAATCGCTCATGTCCGTCACCACTACTACTAAATGACGCTTATATTTGTAAACCCGTCTTTAAATTCCTTAAGTTTAAATTTTACAGTCAAGATTCCGTTCTTGAATGCACTTAATGCAGAAGACGGCTCCACTTCAGAGTCAAGAATTACTTCTGCATTATATGATCGATCTTCGTCCTTGGCATCAAGCACCAGTTTATTCGTTGAAGATTTAAGCTGTATTTCTTCCTTTTCAATTCCTGGCAATTCGAAGATAACAACGAGCTCCTTCCTTTCCTTGTCAATGTACTGATCGTAAAAGGGAGTCCTTACGTCTTTAGATTGCATAAGGCTGTCTCCAAATTTCGTTAACTTCGGCATGCCATTATCATTCATCTGTATTGAAAAGCCATAAAATCTTGGTTTATCAAGCTCCTTCACATCCTCACTTCTGAGAAGCATTCTCATCGATTTCTCCACGTCCTCCAGAGCGTTATCTATCATCTCTTCCAGTTCTTCAAAGAAGTCTTCATATTTTTTGTTGTTGTTTTCCTCTTCCATTGCTTACCATCAGTTAATTAACTAAAGGTTAACTTTATAAAGATTTCTATATCATATACTGTTGATGAGTAAAGATAGCATCAAACAGCTCTTTCAAATTATCGGAACCTACAATAGGTTCAAGATGTTAGAGATGCTTTGCAAGGAACCATTAACAATGAACGAATTAGCTAAAATGCTTAACATCTCTGTACCGGCAGTTTTAAAAAATCTTACAGCGTTAGAGGGAATAGAGATTGTAACCTCCAGAAATATTGAAGGTACAGGAGGTCGGCCAAGGAAGGTCTATTATCTGACCCAGAAGGTCATACCAAAGATCATTATTGATGACGAAATTCAGGCGATCGAATTCTACATAGTGAAACCAAAACCTGGAAAAGAGGAGGTTGTAGATAAAAAAGACCTTGAATTAAGAAAGACAGTACTTAAAATAAAGTTGAAAAGATTGGAGAGGAAGAGGTTAAAGATCATCAAAGAACTTGAAAGATTAGATAATGTTAGGAGGTAGTTCCCCGATCAAGTTTATAAGATAAATCTGAACCAAGATCCTAATGAATGAAGACTATTTTAGCACCAATGATGACGGGTACTTTAGTGAAGGTATCAAAGTACTCTAGCTTATGCGGTATCGGGTAGTCCTGCTGACGCTGTCATGCTTGGAATCCATTCCATTCTGAGGCAAACACCTGATATTGTTATCTCAGGAATTAATTATGGAGACAATCGCACATTTCAAGACTTTTTCGCAAGTGGTATAGTTGCGATAAGTCTCAATTTGACAGCGGAAATCAAAAGAGACAGTCTTAACGAACTTGTTGATCCTGTCAAAGAAAGACTTTAAACGTTTTAATCAATTCTTAGGGTTTGACCTCATCCTTCGAATAGTATTCTACTGATACGACCGCTGAATCCTTTGAAGACAAAATATAGAGTTTTTTCGCGTCCAAAATCACAAAAGAAGACTGTGGAGATTTGATCAAATTAGCTATCGCAATTTCTTTGCCTGAATGCGTTGTGATAGCGACGGTTATCGAAGAGACATTAAGAGTTAGACCAGAAAGGGCATCACCATCTCTGAAGACAAGGAAACCGTCTTCTATCCCAATAAAGTTTAACTTTACAGGTTGTTCAAAAAGATATTCCGAACTCAATTCGTCACACCTTCAGTAACGTTCATAACCTTTGCTTTAATATAGTGTTCGGTAGGATGGTTAGTACACCGTACTATAAAGGAAGAAGCAGAGAATATAAGGTAATGTCAATGCTGAGGGAGGACGGTTGGGTATGCAGTCGAAGTGCGATGTCCCATGGCCCCGTAGACGTCTTTGCCGGAAGAGACGGAAAAACGATCTTAGTGCAGGTAAAGTGTGGCAAAGCGAGGATGGGGAGATTGGAAAAAGAAGAGCTTATAAGATGGTCTAAAGCTTTCGGAGCTAAAGCAGAAATATGGTATTTTAGAAAAAGAAACGGTGTTATAAAAGAGAAGTTAACTTAATATTTTTTAGTATCTTTGAACTTAACCTCGTAAAACAGAATTAGCAAGCCTAAAAGACCGAACGCAACTGCCAGAAATCCCAACGCGAACATGAAGTATGGATCGTTTATCGCCAAAACCTGCAAGTTCATATATTTCATCCTTCTTACGTCCTAAGATTATATAACCTTTTAAAAGGCATCTTTTTCGCTTAACAAAAACATTCACAGGTTCTTCCACCATTCAACAAAAATGTTAAATAGTAACCTTTTACGCAATTACTATTCGTGAAAACACAAAACATAGACTCGGAACTGCCATCTTATGCAATTGGAGTAGCGGAAAAAGCTGGAGCTGAATATGCTGAAGCACGTATCCAATCAGACGAGCACATAGTATGTATGCTCAAAAATGGGCAGCAGCAGCCCATTGCAATCGGTGAATCTTTGGGACTTGGCATTAGAGTCATACTAAATGGTGGACTCGCCTTCTCTGCTACGAATATCCTTGACAGAATTCAAATAAGGGAACTTGTCGAAAACACTGTCAAGAAAGCGAAGGCAACCTCAGAGCTTCTCAAGAATAAGATAAAGTTCAGCAGGGAAAAAAAGGTAAAGAAAAAGTGGCAGGCTGAAGAGAAGGAGAAGCTTGAAGATAGAAACTTTGAAGACATGATTAAAACATTGAAGGATTTAGACGGCATTATTATAGAAAGAAAGGAGTACATCCCAATGAGATTTATAGAAATGGAAATTTCTTTTGATAGCAAGATTTTTGAAAATTCTCAGGGAGCGCACGTAGAAGGGTATGTGCCAAGACTGTATGTCTCAGGTTTTTTAACAGGGATGAAAGGTGATAAAATGGCTCAGAAGTCAATAGAGTATGGAGGCAGTGGTGGATGGGAGCTACTTGAGAAACTCAAGATTAGAAATGGATTGGAACACCAAACCAAAGTAATAAAGGACATTATTGACGAAGGCCGTAAGATGGTTCCAGGCAGCTACGATATAATAACCGGTTCAGAAGTCACAGGTATAATGGCACATGAGTCCATCGGACACCCCTTTGAAGCTGACAGGATACTTGGGAGAGAGGCCGCGCAAGCGGGCGAATCCTACTTACAACCGTCCGACGTCGGGAGAAAAATTGGAAGTGAACAGGCTAATATCAGCGACGATCCTTCTATTCCTAATTCGTACGGCTTCTACCTATATGATGATGAAGGGATTGCTTCTAGGAAGAGGAAACTCGTTGTAAACGGTGTTGTAAACGAACTTTTACACAATAGAACTACCGCGAGAACGTTCAAGACAAAGAGCAATGGCGCAGCACGATCGGTTGGGTTCGACAGAGAGCCTATTATACGCATGGCAAATACTTTCGTGGAAGCCGGAGACTATACTTTTGATGAGCTCATAAAAGAAGTCAAACACGGCATCTTCATCAACTCTTTTATGGAATGGAACATCGATGACATAAGGCAGAACCAAAGATATGTGGGGCATGAAGCTTACGCAATAGAAAAGGGTGAAATAGTGAATCCCCTTGTCAATCCCATTATTGAAGTAGCGACAGAAAGGTTGTGGAGCAGTCTTGATGCTCGCGGAAATAACTTAGATTTTTGGGCCGCGACCTGCGGTAAAGGAGACCCTTCACAGGGCGCTCCCGTCTGGGCAGGCGGCCCCAGCCTAAGGTTTAGGAACATGATGGTGAAAACCAGATGAGCGTCGAAATTCTAGATAGGATAACTGAAGCGACGTATTCGAAAGCTCTCGCATTAAAGCCCGACGATATCTCAATTATTTCGGCTTACAGCGAAGAATCGATGCTGAGGTTCAGCAATAATTCCGTTACGGTGATTGATACACTGAAAGAAGTGGTTGTGTTCCTATATATGGCAAAAGAAGAAAAAAAAGTTGTAGGTGCAACATCCACTGTAAATGAATCCAATTTAGACAGCTTTGTCGAGCGACTGTTTTCCAGCATAAAATTCACAGAAAAAAGTGTGGATTACGTTCCTCTTCCAAAGATTAAATCTATTTCTACTTCAAGAAACTACGATAGTAGAATAGAGAAGTTGGGAGAAAAAATTGTTGACTTGGGTGGTGAGGCAATAAATGCCGCACTCAGGGAAGGGGCTGAAAGAGTTTCTGGGGTCTTAACGGCGAACACAGAATCGTACAAAATAAAGACTTCAGGAGGAGCGGAAAATTCGGACAAGGTGACCTCGATATCGATAAACGTAAGAGCTTTTTCAGGCACTAACTCAAGTGGTCACGGGCTTTCTTGTGCTGCTTCACTTCCGAACTTCAACGGAGTTGAAGCGGGAAGCACCGCTGGTAGATTCGCCAAAGAATCTCAGAAGACCGGCCATTGGGAAGAGGGCGAATATACGCTGATAATGGGGCCTACTGTAACAGCAGATTTCCTAGAAATAGTGGGTTACTCTTCTTCGGCTTTCCGTGTTGATGCTGGAACCTCTTTCTTAAAGGATTCTTTGGGTAAGAAGATTGCGACCGAGGATTTAACGCTCGAAGACTATGGAGCAATTGAAGGAGGACTGGCAGGCAGGTCATTTGATGATGAAGGTGTTCCAACTCAGAGAACGGGCATAATAGACAAGGGAACGTTACAGACTTACCTTCATAATTCGTCTACAGCAAAGAAATACGGTACGAAGACTACTGGAAATGCGGGCATCATCGCTCCTCATCCTTGGAACCTCGTCGTCAAGTCAGGAAAATCTGATTTGGATGAAATGATTCGAGAAACTAAGAAAGGGGTCTATGTTACGAACAACTGGTATACAAGGTACCAGAATTATGTGGCAGGAGAATATTCAACGCTTCCAAGAGATGCGACTTTTCTTATCGAAAATGGTTCAATAAAGTACGCTATCAATGGAATAAGGATAAGCGACAACGTACCGAGACAGCTGCTGAACATCAAGGGGATCGGCAAAGAAAGAAAGTGGATTGAATGGTGGGAAGTGGAAACACCGATATTGACACCTGCATTGGTTATAGATAACGTTGCAATAACTAAAGCGCAGCTATAGCGCATCCTATAGACCCAAGAGTTTGGCTGCTAGTCTTCGACAATGTGCCTAATGTACATGTGAGTCTGGTGTATTGTCTGCTTCTTTCCTTCGTATGTCCCGGTGTTCAGTAGATAGAATGAGACACCGCAGCTGTAAAGTTTTCTAAAGAAAGCTTCTTCAGCGCCCAGGTTGTGCTCTGGTGGATACGGGTTATAGAAAGGCTCGTAACCGTACTGCCCCCATTTCTCAGGTGGGCCTGAACCCGGTCGTATTATAAACTTCCCTTCCTTGAGCACCCTAATCGCTTCATCTATGCCCAGAAGTGTTACAGGCTTTGTGGTGTCATCGCGAGTTAAGAGCAGCACATATTTTACACGACATTCGTTTGATAGGTTCTCTTTCCCCTTGGGAACTTCGACGAGGTTTCCTAAGGCGTCTTTTATCATCATAGGAAAACGGTCCCTTGGAAACATAACCCTAGAGTTGGCATATGACCAATAACATCTGTCCGCGTTTAGGTCGAAGACGCATTTTCTTTCCCCGTTCATTACAGCTTTATAGCATTCACCTATCTTTTCGCTTTCTATAGAGTATTGAGCGCATTTGGCTTTCTCGTTCACGATGTTTTCGAGTGGTAAATCGTTGAAGAACTTGGTAAATATTGGGTGATTAAGGGCGATCTCAGACCTCATATAGAGCCAACTTTCTGTAGCGTAGGCAATGGGATCAGGTTTAAAGAAGACAAAGACATAGTCGTCAGAGTGAACTTTAGCATCTCTTATATTATATATTAGTTCATGGAACTGTGAAGTCTTACCCGTGCCTGTTGGTGCGACGATGACGACTCCGTCATAGCCGTGACTGTTAGGTACGCCAACACATGCGCCGTGAATCGCGTACCCTCCTCTTTTTTCCAACAGACGCGTTGACAAACCCAGTGCGCCAGCGGATTTTGCTGCTCCATAGTATTCACAATTAACTATAAGAACCCTGCTTGTTTTAAAATCATAGTAGATGGACGGCTCTAAGTCTTCAACATCATTAATGTCATAGATCCAGCCGTCTATTTTATCTTCCTTTGAACCAGGAAACCAGTTAAGCTTCCAGTATTCATACACGTGGCTAGAATTTGTCATCAGCTTTATTCTGACACCACATATGTCGGCAACTGCTTTAAAAGGCAGATCTTTGTGGGTTTTAAGAATTCTATCTATCTCCCCCTTATCCTTTACCTTTGGAGGACGACGGTCGGGATAAGTGAAATAGTTGTTCTTTATCTTAGGGTCCTGCATCGCAAAAAACCCACTAGACAGCCATCCTATAAACTTTCAAATGGTGATAGTAGCAAAATGATAGACAAAACGCAATTTAGTTTAACTATTTTTGGCACTTTAACAATTCTTGATTCCCTTAGAAGTACGGATGCTATTTAACTTGCACTTCCTTTATTACCTTGTGGATTAAGCGATAAGTCCGGAGAAGAGGTGGCGATTAAACCAAGTCGACTATGTTGACTGGCGGGGGAAGAAGCTGCCCAAGATCCCAGTGTTAGATTATTTTTTCAAACTGCTGGAAAATGATGGGATAAAAGCCAGACACAGTTTTTGGCGTTAAAAAATCTAAATTTAACAGCAAATTTAACACACAACGCAACATAACACCGACTTAACAGACCTGATAGCCTATTTGTCCATAATCAATATTTACCAGACTTTTGTCAAAATTAAAATCATAAAGATAATTCCCAGATCAAACCTTTTTAATAAAATCGGATGCTAACCCAAAATTGTAGCCAGATGATCGAGTCTTATATAATTAAGTAAGATAGTAAAATAATGGGATCATACGCTATAGTAAAATGGAAAAAGCTCTCTCCAACAAGGTTTTTAATCTATGTCAAGAGCAACGAAAAGTTCTCAAAACTTAAAGCTTATAGGTTTCAAGAAACTTTGACTTTAAAGTCCTCCTTTACAACGTTAAGAACGACGTTTGTAACTGTTCTTTTCACATAAGGTATGGTTAAGAGTTTCTTTACGAAGACGTTTAAATCGAATTTGTTCTTAAACCTTACAGTCACTGCGATATCAAAATCTCCTGTAATATCATATACAATAGCAACATTATCAATTTTTGCAATCTCACTTTCTACCTCTAAGAGGTGAGCTCCTTCAGCTTGGATCAACATGATGGCAGTCATAGCGTATCCAAGTTTAACGGGATCCACGAGGACGGTATAGCCTTTTAAGATTCCTTTTTTTTCTAAGTTTTTGGTGCGGTTATATGCTGTTCCGACGGATATCCCTAATTTTTTTGCTATCTTGTTAAAACTTAGGCGCGAATCTTCTTGAAGTAGATTAATAATTCGGAGATCAACTTCATCGAACTTCTCAAGTGAAGCGGGTTCCAACGTTTTCTCTCACAAATACTTTTTATTAATAGATATATAAGTATTCATTAAAGTGCGAAAATTTTAAATATTTATATATATAACTCAAAAGATTTATATATATATCAAAAGGGAAAGTCAATCCATTGAATAAAAATGAGCGACATGAAAGATGCTGAGCCCTTAGAAAAGGCTATTGAATCCTTGAAAACGAACAATATACGCTGGGTGCACTCGACCTTCGTGGACATGCGGGGTTTGATGCAGGACATGGTCTTACCTGCAAAGGAGTATATTAATGGCGACGCTTTTACATCGGGTCTAGGTTTCGATGGATCTTCGATCAGAGGCTTCAAATCAATCGAAGATTCAGACATGATCCTTATGCCAGATCCAAAGACTTTAGCTGTAATCCCTTGGACTACTGATGCAAACCAGAAGAGCGCAATCATCATAGGAGATGTCTATGAAGCCTACGGTGGTAAAGAGCCCTCTGAAGTATGTCTGAGGGGATATGTTGCGAAAAGAGCTGTGAAAGCGGCAAAAGAAATGGGATATACTGGATACTTCGCCCCCGAATTGGAATACTTCGTCTTCTCATCAATCGACCCTACCAAGCTGGTTTGGGACCTTTGGGTAAGCCCGAAAGGAGGTGAAGGGGATTCTTGGGGAGCCCCAAGAGTTGTACCCCAATCAAATGAGATCACTCCTGGAGGTTTCATTCTCAGACCTAAGGAAGCGTACTTTAGGCCCCCTCCAGAAGACACAACTTGCGAATATCGCAATGAAGTCTCTTCAATACTTGAGGATTACTTTGGCTTTTCAATCGAGAAACATCATCATGAGGTAGCTACATCTGGCCAGCTTGAAATCGACTTCCGCTACGGAGGCTTGATCGACACGGCCGATAAAGCATTATACTACAAGTTTGTAGCTAAAAATGTAGCCAAAAAATACGGGTTGATAGCTACCTTCATGCCGAAACCCGTCTATCTCGACAACGCTAGCGGAATGCATGTCCATGCTTCTTTATGGAAGGGTTCAGAAAATGTTATGTACGATGAGAATGACGAATACGGGGAGTTCAGCCAGACTGGAAGATACTTTATCGGCGGGCTACTGGAGCACGCCAGAGCTTTGACAGCGGTATGTTGCCCAACAGTCAGTTCTTTTAAACGGCTTGTCCCAGGCTTTGAGGCCCCAATCTACATCATGTGGTCCCGTCGTAACAGGTCTGCACTGGCAAGAATACCACTGTACTACAAGGGGCCAGAGCACGTCTCTCAAAAGCGCGTTGAATACAGGGGTGTTGACCCATCGTGTAATCCCTACATCGCATTCTCATGCATTCTAATGGCCGGGCTTGATGGAGTCAAGAAGAAGATCGATCCAGGCGACCCTGTTGACGAAGACGTCTACAAACTGTCTCCCGAAAGGCGAAAATCTTTGGGGATAAAGGAGCTCCCAACAACGTTAAAGGACGCCTTGGAGGAGATGAAGGGTGATGAAGTGATTCATAAAACACTTGGGAGCCACATATTCGATGCCTTCATAGAATACAAGACGAACGATTGGAACCAGTACTGTCTATACGTGACACCGTGGGAGATAATGAAATACCTCGATTATTAAAGATGAAAAAAAGAAGAAAGAATAATATTCCAAAATGATATAAATTCCTACCGGTTCATAATAATAAATAGGAACTCAGGTGCTGAAAGGAAAATAGTTAAAGAACTCAAAAAGATAATTGAAGTCAAAGAAGTGCACCTGGACTACGTCAGATTCGACATTATAGACAGTTCAAGCGCACTTGATGGAAATAAGACTGTTGCAACAATCTTAATAGAATCGCTTTCGTCCCTTTTGAGTGAAGGTGCATGTGTAAAGGAACCCAAATGGATTAACTCTCTTCGGTATCGAATGTTAAACTGCGAGCGCAGCATCCGTGCGGGGGGAGCCTCCGTCAATCCTCCAGTTGTTGAAACTTAAACTATACGATTCTACAAAAGTTCAGAATCAGCTCTGCGTTAAGTACTTCAGGATGGAATAAGCAGCCGTATATTTCCTGGCCTTTCTGTTTGATTATGCTTGCTATGCAACCAGTTGTAGCGATCACATCGAAACTGCTATTTACCTTAACTATTTTAGAAACCAGAAAATATGAATAGAACTCCCCGCTAGATGACAGAGGATTCTGCTTCACAACCTTGACCTCATGTTGGCCGATTATTTTTCTATCCAACAGTTCACCACCAAACGTCTTCGCTATTATCTGCATTCCTGCACAGATACCTAGAACAGGCTTGCCTAGCCCATTTAGATAATTGAAAGCCTCAATATGGTGAAGGTATTCGAAGTCTTTGAGGGAAGTACCGCAAATTATGATCTTATCTACATTTATTAGTTCATTTGAATTGACTTTTAAATAATGTTTTACTTGGAAGACGTTATTTACTTTTTCAAGAATTTTACTGATCGGTTCGACGAATTCTAGCTCACTTAATCTGTCAAGGCAGACGTTAACTATAAGAATCATTTCTTGATCAGCCTAGCTCTCTTTATTACAAACCATCCAGAGTAATTTTTGTAGACTATATCGTGCTCTAAGATTTCTATTTCCTTTTTAAAGAAGGGTGCGTTGATAACTGTTGTCTCTATTTCGCCACCTTCTCCAGCGGGGTTAAGACCATATTTCCTTGCATATATCTCTAATTTTGCTACCATATCATCGTTGATGGTCTTTCCCAAGAAGTTAATGTCCAATGGATAAGCAAAGACACCTGAAATGATTGTCTTGATTCCAGCTGATAGGCCTTCCCTTAGAACCTCGACCTGATCTCTTAACCATAGAGGATTAAAGCACCAAAGAGAAAGTTTGTCACAGACTTTCTGTATCCTGCTAGCTTGATAAATTGATTTTATGGATCCCATAACAACCCCTTCGATTTCAAACTTCTTTTTAGCGATCAATATTGCCGCCTCAAGATCTAACAGTTCCTCTTCCTTCTTTCCTTCTGTTATCTTATGGATCAAAGGCAGGCCTATTGCCTGAGCCTGCAGTGATGTAATGGAAATATTGGGCACATGGAACATGTAACTCTCCTTATTTTTAGAAATTAGACTGATCAAACAGACAACATCATGATATCTTCTAGCTTTGTAAAAGGCTAAACACGAATCCTTTCCACCTGAGAAGAGTATGCCGACTCTCACAATGTATCACAGAACTTCAATATCTTATAAATGCTGTTCAATAGGTAGTATATGAATTTCACTTTTACTGAAGAACTGTTAGACTTGTCGAGGTGGTCAGTTTAATATACAATGTGAAGGTTTTAAATAGAAAGCTTGAAAATTTCAATTAAAGGCTATGAAATGATTATAAGTAAAAAACCTTCCAAAGGTTAGTGTTTGAATATGTATCCTATGCTGAGAAGTGAAAGAAAGATGGATGCCAAAAAAGTCAAGGAATTCTTGATCGAAGCTAAAGTGGGGAGATTAGGTTTGTCGCAGAACAACGAAGCATATGTAGTCCCAGTCATCTACATCTATGATCCAACAAATGGGATGATTTATATTCACTGCGCCAAAAAGGGGAGAAAGACTGATATGATAAAGTCTAACCCTAAGGCATGTTTTGAGGTAGACGAATCGTCCGGACTTGTAACCGGCAGCTCTCCATGTGAAAACGATCAAATCTACCGAAGTGTGATAGCGTTCGGAGAGGCTAATTTCCTTCATGATCCATCGAGGAAGGCTGAAGTGTTGAACATGATCGTAGAAAAGTACGCTTATAGCGAGAGAAAAAACAGGGCTTCGGTTACACCTGAAAAGGCTGAGGGAACACAAATCATCGCGATAAAAGTTTTGAGTAAATCTGGAAAGGAGAACAAGGGCAAGACCATACCATATCAATGAACTCCAGCGGTGAAAAAATAAAGAAAGTCAGGTGAAGGGGATCCTTTTGTTTAATAAAATATAGGTTCGGGTGTGATATTGCTTCCGTATAATTGTTTTCAGAGCTTAGATCCAGAGGCCTGAAGATGTTGGAACTTGGCATTACGTGGAGTTACTAATGGATGTCGATAAAACCTTTGAGGCAAAAGCTCAAGTGAAGATGACAAGAAAGCTTGGGTTCTAAATTTAATATTCTTCTTTCCCATTTCTGCCTTAAATAGGATCTACTTTGTTATTCTTTTATAGATCACGTTCATTATCTTCGCGTGTCTATCTTCATCTACGATGATCCAGTCTACAATTGTGCTTATCAGACCTACGTCTATGCCTATCTCCTGCGCTTCAAGCTTAGCTATTTGAAGGTTTAATGAAGTATACTTCTCTTCGCCTATAAAGCTCTCGAACTGAGACATCTTTTCTACAAGCAGAGGTAAATTTGGTTCTCCAGAATCCATTGTCTCCTTCATAGCCAATTCTTTTAGTCTACTCCATACTGCACCCATAGAATTTTCGCAGATTATGATATCTTGATTGAATTCGAAATCATCCACGCTCTTAGCTATGGCGCTTAAGATAAGTGAATGCTTATGGCTGTCAGTTGAAATGTAGAGTAAAAGTTTCTTAACAATAGCATCATTAACGGTATCAGCAAGGCTCTCATAAGCTTTGGATATTGCGTTTTCTAACAAACTTGTACAGAAAAACGTCTTAGCTATTTCTCTCTTGTTTACTCCACTGTTCACAATAGATAATTACTTAGGGGCTTATATAAAATTTATATATTGTATTCACCTTAATGCAATTTTCGAATTTCTGGCCATCTCACCAAACTAGCTGTCACAGAAGTTGTGTGAAATTAAATTTTATAAGACGGTAAAGGAGTACACGAATGTTACCATTTGATCTATTCGCAGAAGCTTATTCAGCAAAGAAAAACTTTAGCAAGCTGATATCTGCCTACAGAGAATATCGATCATTTCTTCTTTGGCGGTAATGATTGAACATATTTTATTGAACACCAACCATCGCCTAATTAAATCTAGGCAAGACTTTAATTTTAGTTAGATTTGTTAAAAGCTTATATTATTTAATTATTTGGGTGTTTTGGCCAAAATTCTCCATCAATTGGTTCTTGACGGATGAATGGGGGCTTAGTTTTTGAGCCCTCAACATTTGGCCTAAAAAACTGCTATCATCTATCTCCTTTTAATCGATGGTTGCAAGACTTGTCTATCCTTAGCTGTGAGTTAACAATATTAAGCCTATTTTTCATTCAATCTAATTTATTCGTTTCCCTCTCTTCTTTTTATTTAGTAACCCTCGGAAAGCTTGGCGACAAAAATCAGATATCTACGATCACATTATCCGCCGAAAAATATTGGGATTCAATGCTTCTTGGAATAAGGATTGCTTTCGCAAGCACAGTTGGTGTTGGAACGATTCTTGGGACAAAAGTAGTTGTCCTCTCTTCTTAAAAAATGGTTGAGAATCGGTTCATATGGCTTGTTCATAGCTATTGGAATAATCTCTGTCATAAGCTCAATTATTGGGCTAAGTATCTTTTAAAAACGTTATCCCGGAAAATCTGGCTGTTTAATATGTTTCGAAGGAAAGTTTAGTGCGTTATCCTTCTCTTGGTGCTCATTTTTTACAAACTTTTTTTTCGCTTTTATTATGGTTTCGATGAACTGTATGCTGAACAGAATCAGATCCTTAAGAAATATAGAACTAATAATTTATATAGACATTTTCCAACTGGATAGATACCAACCATGCGCAAGAGAATAGATAAAAAAGAGTTTAAACTTAGTGAAGAAAGGTCCACCACATTATCAGTGCTCTGGTTGTCTAAAGTGCATTTTAGGTGATTGGATGATTCATGATAAAATAATGGTCTCTTTTCAAGGAGAGTTTGGAGCGTATAGCGAAGAAGCCGTATTCAAATTTTTTGGCGATAAGATGAAGACGCTCCCCTGTAAAACGTTAGCTGACGTCTTTAAAGCTGTAGAAGAAAAGAAGGTCAAGTACGGCATAGTTCCAGTGGAAAATTCTATTGAGGGAAGCATTTTTCAAACATACGATTTGCTGCTGCAGTCAAACCTTAAAATCTGCGGGGAGATAATACTCAGGGTAGCTCACTGTCTTATTTCATGCGAGAAAGAAATGACCTCTGTGAAAGAGGTTTACTCTCACCCTCAAGCCTTGGCGCAGTGTAGAAAGTTTCTGGAGGAGCTGGGATGCATTGTGACACCTACTTACGATACTGCAGGTAGTGTTAAGATGATTAAGGAGAGAAATCTGAGGAACGCGGCAGCGATTGCAAGTGAAAGGACGGCTCAAATATACGGCATGAATGTTCTAGCACGGCATTTAGAAACGAACCCCCAAAATTATACTAGGTTTTTGGTCATATTCAGCAGGGACCACAAGATGACGGACAATGACAAAACTTCGATAATCTTCTCAACAAAGGACATTCCTAAAGCTCTTCTAAAAGCACTTGTACCACTTGCTAAGAGAAACATAAATCTCATGAAGATAGAGTCTCGTCCCATAATCGGAAAGCCTTGGGAATATAACTTCTACCTCGACTTTGAGGGTCACAGGGGAGAGGAAAGGGTTCAGAAGGCTTTGAAAGAATTGGGGATGAATTCAACTTTTTTGAAGATATTAGGTTCTTATCCGAAGGCGAAAGAAGATGCTGTATGAGATCGCTGAAAAAGTGATAAAGCTTCAGAATGAAGGAAGGAAGATAATAAAGTTCAACGTGGGCGATCCGGATCAGTCTACGAATGAAGAAATTGTGGACACAGCATTTAAAGCGATGAAAGCTGGAAAGACAAAGTACGGTTCATCTTCTGGAGAGAAAATACTTAGAGAAAAGCTGGCCGAAATCTACAACGTTAAGGCGGAAAATGTAACAATCGCGCCTGGATCAAAGTGGGCAATTTTTTCATCGATGTTTGTCACGCTTAAGAAAGGTGACAACATTGTTCTTCCATCTCCCCATTGGAATGCGTATTCACTTATGGCGCAACAGATGGGGGTGGAAACAAGGCTTTTGAAATGTGAACTAAAGTCGGACTGGAAGATAGACGTGGACAAGATGAATGACCTGATAGATGAAAGAACTAGGATGATAATCTTGAACAATCCGAACAACCCGACCAGCAAGGTTGTGGACGGAAAGACCGTTGAAAAAATAGTTGAATTGTCAAGAGAAAACTGCTTACCTATTCTTTCAGACGAATCCTACAGCGACATAAGCTTCCTTAAAGTAAGGAGTATCTTAGATTTTCCAAGGGACAATATCTTTGTAAACAGTTTTTCGAAGACTTTTGCGATGACGGGGTGGAGAATAGGCTTCACGATATCAAATAAAGAATTGGCTGAAAAACTCACGAGGTTAAATCAGATAACTATTTCTTGCGTTCCACAGTTCATTCAAGAAGCTGCCATTAAAGCTCTGGAGCTGAGGGATAGAATTGCAGATGAAGTTAAAGAAGTGTATAGAAAAAGGGTGGAGCTGGCTTACGACATTCTTTCAAGAAGTAAACTGGAATTTTCTAAGGCTGATTCACCCTTCTACCTGTTTCCAAGATGCGGTGGAGACTCGGAGAGGTTTGCTCTTAGAATGCTTGATGAGGGCGTCGCCGTAACCCCTGGAACCGCTTTCGGAGATTATAGGGAACACTTCAGAATTGCCCTAACAGTCCCGGATGTGGAAGTTGAAGAAGGGTTGAAGAAGATAGCTGAGATGTTTCCATGAACTTGAAGAGTGTTGCGATAATAGGCGGAGCTGGGAAGATGGGGCGATGGTTCGCGAGATTTTTTGTCAAAGAAGGCTTCAGGGTTGTGGTCTCAGGTAGGACTCAAAGCAAATTAGCTAAGCTTAAGGAAGATATACCAGAAATTGAAGTTGCAGAAGATAACGTTGCAGCAGTGAAGGACATCGACATGGTTGTGATTTCTGTCCTTCAACAAAACTTTGAGTCTGTTATAAGAGAAATAAGCTCTTATCTGAAGCCTAGGCAGATAATAATCGACATAACATCAGTGAAGGAGTCTCCTGTAAAGTTAATGCACAGATACATCAAAGACTGTGTGACCCTTGGGACACATCCAGTGTTCGGTCCCTCTGTAACAGACTGTAACCAAAACTTTATTCTTACCCCAACCAATAATAAAGAAAAGGATTTTGCAGTAGGGTTCAAGAAATGGCTTGAGGAAAGGGGGTTCAGAGTGAGTGTGATGTCACCTAAAAAGCACGACTATCTTATGAGCACGGTACTGGGGCTCTCGCATTTCATAGGGTTTGTAACCTGTGAAACCTGGTTGGACATGAATCTGAAAGAATTGAAGAAGGTTAGCGGAACCAGCTTCAAAACGCTATTTAACCTAGTGGATAACGTTGTACACTCTGACCCAGAATTCTATTCTGAGCTGCAAATGAGCTTTCCGGACGTAGATAGAATTGAAGAAAGATTTGAGTTCAACGTTAGGAAATGGTTAAAAATAGTGAAGAGCAAGAACAAGAATAGATTCACAAATGAAATGGAGAGATTAAGGAAGAACCTCGATAATCTAGGATAGGCCACCGCAGACGGGAACTTTTGTCATCATCTTTCCGTTCCCTTCTAGAAATCAGTTTGTTTGACATGTATCCATTGCATAAAGAGACTGAAATCGTCCATTTACTCTGGATAAACTGTTGCTCCTTTTAATCTGCGTTGTCCTTGATGTTTTCCGCGTTTCTGCACAACTTTATTATTTCTTTAAAAACGGTTATGCAATCTTCTGGACTTGTCCCAAGTTGCTTTGCACTATCTTCAATTTTCTTATAAATTGCGGTTTCTCTTCCAGAGTCTAAAACTGGTCTGTTAAACTTCTTTTTTACTTTCCCGATGTCTTTAGCGAGGTTAACTCTCTCAGATAAGAGCTTCATAATGTGCTCGTCTACGGCATCTATCCTTTTCCTAAGTAGAGCTATTTCTTCTTCACTTGTCAAAGCCACCGCCTCTTAAAACTCTGGGTAGTAATCCGGCTCTTATAGTGTGGTCTGCGAGTACGATCGCAATCATGCTCTCAACAACCGGTACAGCACGTGGCACAATACATGAATCATGTCTTCCCTCAACTTTTAATTTTACAGGTTCCATCTTCTTGAGATCGACGGTGTCTTGACTTTTTTGGATAGAAGGCGTGGGTTTAACGGCTACTCTCAATAGGATTGGCATTCCGTTACTTATTCCTCCTAGGATTCCGCCGGAGCTGTTACTTTTTGTGATCACTTTTCCTCCCTTAACTGTGAAGACATCGTTACTTTCTGACCCCTTCATACTCGAAAGCTTGAATCCGGACCCGAATTCAACCCCCTTTACTGCAGGAATTGCGAAAAGTGCTTTAGCCAAGTCGCCTTCTAAGGTATCAAAAATCGGCTCGCCGAGGCCAACCGGCACATTAAGAGACACACTTTCTATTACTCCTCCTACGCTGTCTCCTTCGTCCCTTGCCGCCTGAATGCTTTTAATCATTTTTTCTGCAGCGGTGAGGTCAGGGCATCTAACCGAATTCTTTTCAACGTTACTTATGATTTCTTTTATCGTCTTCGGTTCAGCCTTTATGCCGGCGATTTCCAACGTATATGCGAGGATTTCGATATTCAATAAAGCTAACAATTTTTTTGCAACTACTCCTGCCATCACAAAACCGGCTGTAATCCTGCCAGAGAACCTGCCTCCACCTCTGTAATCGTTGAAGCCTCCAAATTTGGTAAAGGCGGTGAAGTCGGCGTGTCCTGGTCTTGGTGTAAACTCTATTTTTTCATATGCGCTAGATTCTATGTCTTTGTTCCACACAATCATGCATATTGGAGCACCAGTAGTGAACCCATTGAATGTTCCTGAAACAACTTCTACTCTATCTTCCTCCCTTCTTTGGCTCGCATAGATGCTTTGACCCGTCCTCCTCCTTTCCAGCTCCCTCTGAACAGTATCTTCCGAGATTTCAAGGCCTGCTGGGCATCCGTCCACGACTGTACCCACACATCTTCCGTGACTTTCCCCGAAACATGTTACTTTGAACGCCACACCTATAGTGTTCGCGTTCATGCAACTCCCTCCAAGTTGGCATTCAAACCTTTTATTACGCGCCAAAAGTTTGGGAAGGACTTGCTTACACATTCTGCGTTCGTTATCACCGTCTGCCCTTCCGCTGTTAGGCCGAGTATCGCCGAAGCCATCGCTATCCTATGGTCGTTAAAAGGGTTTATCTTTGCGCCGATCGGTTTAGAGCCAAATATTTTCAAGGACCCGTCTTCTATTATTGTTTTAATACGCATCTTTTCCAAACATTTTACCATAGTTTTAACTCTATTTGATTCTTTAAACTTTAGTCTACCTATTCCAGTTATTTCGCTCACACCATCTGCTCTCGCGCAAAGAACACAGAGTGGAAGGAATAGGTCCGGACAGTCGGATACATCAAATTTTATCGGCTTGGGAACCGATTTTCTGACCGTAATCGTTTCCCCCTGTGTTTCAACCCTAATTTCCATCATCTCCATAACATCAATTATCACCCTGTCGGCTTGTATGCTTTTTAGATCTAGACCACTTACGGCTACCCTACCTGTAACTGCGCCAGCAACTAAAAAAAAGGACGCTGAACTCCAATCGCCTTCAACCTTAAAAGTGGTTGGTCTATACCGTTGAGATGGAACCTCGAATCTCACGTCTCCAAAGCTTTCCACTTTGACTCCGAATTTTTTTTGCACATCCAGCGTCAAAAACACATAAGGCTCGGATCGAACTGCTGTGACAGATTTGATAGTGGCTCCATGTTCGATTAGAGGAGCTATCAGCAGCAGCGCTGAGATGAACTGCGAACTCACATCGCCTATTACATCGACTTCCCCACACTTCGGCTTACCTTTAACAGATACGATCATATTTTTTTGATAGCATTCTACCCCTAAGTATTTGAGAGCGTCAATCAGCGGCTTCATAGGACGCTCCATCAAGCTCTTGTACCCGGTAAGTTTACATTCTTCTCCAACCAGACAGCAGACAGCGGTAAGAAAACGTAGTGTTGTCCCAGAAGCGCCACAAAAAATCTCTCTCTGAGGTCTTTCCAACCTGCCGCCTTCCGCGATCAGTTCGTCCTCTTTAACATCCAGCACAACACCTAATCTTCTTAAGCCTTCTATTGTAGCAAGTGTGTCATCGCACAATAAAGGAGATCGCAGTACGCTTTTGCCATCCGCTAAGCCGGCACACACGAGTGCTCTATGTGTAACGCTTTTTGAAGGTGGCGCCTGGAAATTCCCCTCCATTTCACTTTTTCTTACTTTTACTTGCACCTATACCACAACTCTTTCTAACAATTTCAGTAACCTTTTCAGCTACCTCTTCTACACTTAATTCTGTAGTATCAATTACGTAATCAGCTGAATTTTCGTATAAGGGGTCTCTGAAATTAAACATCCTTCTAATTTCCTCTGTTCCGCCTCCAGCCATTAAAAGAGGCCGTTTTCCTTCTTGCTTCGAATTCCTTTCTAGGATAGCATCAAACTCTGCTTTAAGCAAAAATATGATTCCGTTTTGTTTGAGCCTGTCGATGTTCACCCTATTCTTAACCACGCCTCCACCACAATCGATAACCACATCTCTCATTTTAGAAACTTCTTCTACCGTATTTACCTCCTTTTTTCTAAACACTTCCTCTCCTTCTTCATAAAATATTTGCGCAACCGTCTTCTTGGATTTTTCTACTATCAAGTCATCTGTGCTCACATACCTCCTCCCTAGTTTCCTTGCTACTTCCTTAGCAGCGCTAGTCTTTCCCGTAGCCATAAAACCTATGAAAACTACGTTTTCCTTTATTTAGGCTCACCCTTTTAACGCTTCAACTGCAACATCCTTCATTACATCGACGGGCGCTTTGCACCCTGTCCATATTTCAAAAGCGAAGGCCGCCTGATTCACGAACATGTCTACTCCATGTATAACTATCGCGCCGGCTTCTCTGGCATCTTTCAATAATCTTGTCTCAAATGGAACGTACACTATATCCATGACTGCAAGCCCTTTCCTCAAGAGATTTTTTGGAACCAGTGTTCCATTAAGGTCAGGCGCCATACCGACTGAGGTGCAGTTTATGATCAGATCTGTATCTCGTATTTCATCCTTTAACGACTGATTTTCTAGCTTCTTTGCTGTGACTGGAATGCCTGTTTTAGCTGAGACCCTGTCAGCGAGTTCCCCAGCCTTCTCTTTAGTTCTGTTCAGTATCACTATGTTATGTGGTTTCCCTTTTGCGGCTGAGTAGATGACAGCTCTTGCGGCACCTCCCGCTCCGAGAATAAGAACTTTCATGCCCTGGAGAGATATTCCACTTTCGACCAAAGATCTTAAGGCTCCTTCTCCGTCAGAGTTGTATCCAACGAGGATTCCGCTGTCGTTTACAATTGTGTTAACAGCCCCTATATCATTTGCGACTTCGTCTACAAAGTCAATGTAGTCCATAACTTTGACCTTGTGGGGGATGGTAACATTCATTCCACGTATGTTAAATGCTCTCATGCCATCAACCGCTCCTTCAAGCATATTCTCCCCCACCCTAAATGCAACGTAAACAAAGTCCAAGTCAAGGGTTTGGAACGCTTTATTATGGATTATAGGTGAAAGAGTGTGTTCTATCGGATCGCCGATAACGCAGCAGATTTTTGTCTTATACGATGTCATAGATTATCACAAGATGAAAGCTCGGACCCGAGCATTTCATATATTTTTCTAAAGCTGTTTAATTCGATCTGTCCGCCAGCAGATTCTAAACCCGCTCCAGCCGACACGTAAGCAAAGTCGCTTCCGAATAGGGGTGAGAGCACCCTGCTGATGGAACCTTTTTCACCCATACAGAAGGAGATAAGGCGTGTGCGATTCGCAAATTCTTGAAGAAGTTTAAGGGCAGTCAAGTTGTCTTCAAACTTTTCAGCCATCACAACCACTTTACATAAATCAGCATCTAAACCCATCTGTTTCCTAACGATCTCCCTAAGCTTCTCAATTTCAGGTGTCCCCTTAAAGTCATGGAAAGAAATGAGAACTTTACTATCCTTTCCTTTAACATGCTCAACGACTTTCTGTATGTTAGGCGAATTAAGTTCTATGTCGATAAAGGATGCTCCTAGAGAAGCCGCTCTCAAAAGTTCTTTGATTCGATCTTTTTCATTTCCAGACCAGAAGCCTCCCTCACTTCTTAGCCTGTTGCATGCTATCCAGGGCCTCTTGAGACCTTTAGACAACTCGGACCAGGAACTTCCTATAATATCTATTCTTACTTCTATGAGATCCGCTTTGTTGACAACTTTTACGCTTTTCCTGTCGGTATTTGTAAGCACGGCACAAAGTTTAGGTTTTAGCATCCATCGATCACCCTGCAAGGGCCTCAAGTAGATCTTTCTGCTCCACTTCCCTGACCACAACCTTCCCTATCCGCTCTGGTAGAACGAGCACCGTTTTTCCATACCAAGCTTTCTTATCCTTCAGCGTTTCTTCGACTATTTTCCTCCTTTCTAGCCTTGTTGATACGGGTAGGCCAAACTTTTTCAAAACATCCTCCACCTCCTTTTTCTGCTCGAATCCAATCATCTTTTCTGCAACACTGCACGCCATCATTATACCTATTGAAACTGCGAAGCCATGTCTTATCTTGTAATTTGACATCTTTTCTATAGGGTGACCGAAGGTGTGGCCGAAGTTTAAGATTCTGCGAAGGCCCCCTTCTCTCTCATCTCTTTCCATTACATCAACCTTCATAGAGATACATCTTTCTACAATTTTCTGTATGATTTCTTGATCCTTTGCCAGAACCTTTCCGGCATTATCTTCAAGGAAACTGAAGAAATTTTCATCAAATACAACCGCGTATTTGACTACTTCAGCTAAACCGTTCAAAAATTCCGCTTTAGGCAAGGTGTCTAGGAATTGCGTGTCAACCAAGACAAACTTGGGCTGATAAAAGGTTCCAACAATGTTTTTTCTGTGGAAGTTCACTCCAGTCTTACCCCCTATGCCTGCATCAACTTGCGAAAGCAATGTTGTTGGCACCTGGGCAAAATCTATCCCACGCATAAAAGTTGACGCAGCGAAACCCGCTACGTCGCCCACTATCCCACCGCCTAAGGCTATAAGTAGGGATTTTCGTGTGAAATCTTTTTCAAGAAGTTTTTTCCAAATTAATTCCGCAGTAGCCAGACTCTTGTATCTCTCTCCATCGTCGATTTCTATCGTATCAAAATTGTTATCTGAGTCGATGATCTCAGCCACTTTATCGAGCCAGAAGGATGCAACAGTCCTGTTTGTCACAATACAAACCTTTGAAGGACTTATTTTTTCAATCTCTGCATTTATCTGATTTAGCACATTCCTTCCAACCACTATGCTGCTGAACTTACTTTTTATCTTCACTTTAATTCATCCAACTCGTGCATCAACTCTTTGAAAGAATCAAAATCGAGCTGCTGTTTGTTGTCGCTCAATGCATGTTTAGGGTCTGGATGCACTTCGATTATGAGGCCATCTGAGCCTATCACCTTAGACGCCTTAGCTAAAGGTTTAACAAGGTCGCTGGAGCCAGCGGCGTGCGAAGGATCGACTACCACCGGCAGGCTTGAGAGCTTCTTGATTATTGGTATCGACGCCAAGTCTAAAGTGAACCTGGTTTCCGTTACAAAGGTTCTGATCCCCCTTTCGCATAAAATTACGTCGTGGTTACCTTCGTTCATAACGTACTCAGCCGCGCTAAGCCATTCCTCTAACGTCGCGCTAATTCCCCTTTTCAATATGACTGGTCTGTTGGCCTTTCCAACTTCCTTTAACAAGGCGAAGTTTTGCATGTTTCTTGCACCTACTTGAACTACATCAGCTATTTCGCAGACCCGTCTTACATCACGTGGATCAAGGACCTCTGTAACAACAGGTATATCCACCTCATCCTTCACCTTCTTCACTATGGCTAATCCATTAATGCCAAGGCCTTGAAAGGAATAAGGAGAAGTTCTTGGTTTGAACACCATCGCCCGAAGAAGGTGAGCGCCGCAAGCTTTAACAAATTGGGCAGTGTTGAGCAATTGCTCCCTAGATTCCACAGAGCAAGGCCCTGCCACAATTGTGAAGTCTTTTCCTATTCTTAAGTCGCCGACCTTTATCTCCCTTTCTTTTTTTTCTAAGACAAGCTTTAGGTCCATTTTTTTCACTTTATAAAGGATGAAATCTGCTTGGTTATACCATCAACGTCTAGTTCGAGCTTTTGTAAGAGTTCTTGATAGTCCCTTGAAGATTCGCCGAACTTGTCCGCCACGCCTATTCTCTTTACTCTTATGCCGTGTTCGGAGAGTGCTTCACAGACCGCAGACCCTAATCCGCCGATGATGCTGTGCTCTTCTATTGTTACCACTTTCCCAGAGTTTTTGCAGATTTGTATCAGCTTTCCATCCATAGGCTTTATTGTGTGAAGATCGACCACGGACGATTTTAAACCTTTCTTCACCAACTTTTTGCTTACATTCAGGGCGAAAGAAACCATTATGCCGCATGCAACTAGAACAAGGTCATCTCCATCTTCCAAGACTTTAGCCTCTCCCAATTTGACTTCGTCTTCGTTTACGTAGATATTAGGACAGAAGTCTCTGCCAATTCTCATGTAGACCGGCCCCTTGGCCATCACAGCCTGTTCAAGGAGACCCCGTGTAGACGTGGCATCAGAAGGTATGATAACCCTCATACCTGGTATTACTCTCATCAGGGCAATATCCTCTAGGCACTGATGGGATGAGCCATCAGAAAAATCACTCAACCCACCGTGCGTGGTTACGATCTTGACATTTAGGTTATCCCTTGCTATAGTATTCCTTATCTGCTCCCACGCTCTTAGGATAAACATCGAAAATGCTGTAGCCACAGGGATCATCCCTTCCAATGATAGACCCGCGGCTATTCCTATCATATCTTGTTCACTTATCCCCACGTTTATGAATCGGTCTGGGAACCTCTGTCTAAACAAAGCTGTCTTAGTTGAATCCCCAACATCTGAATCTAAGACCATCAGCTGCCTATTCCTTTCCCCAAGTTCCTGCAGCTTTTCCCCTAACGCGTTTCTAAAGCTTTCAGCTTTCATTTATATCAATCACCGCTCTTTCGTACTCCTCTGGTGTTGGGACGTAGTGAAAAAGGTTTTTCTTAAATGACTTTATTCCCCCACTCCTCTCGGTTAAAGCGATAACAGCCACAGGTCTAGTCTGGTTTGACTTGAGTTGCTCAAATATGCGTACAAGTTTTTCAGGGTCATGCCCGTCCGTAACCATCGTTTCCCATCCAAAAGATGACCATTTTTCCTCAAGTGGCTCTAGCCTTTTTATTTCTTCCGTGTTACCGTTCAGTTGGAGAAGATTTCTATCGACTATCGCGATAAGGTTATCCAGTGTATGATGTGCACCACTCATAGCGGCTTCCCATATCTGGCCTTCGTTTAGCTCACCGTCCCCTAACAGAACTATGACTTTTCCTTCTTCCCTCTTGATCTTTTTACCCAAAGCTATACCTACTCCAATGGATAATCCCTGACCAAGTGATCCTGTTGAGACCAAAGCTTCTGGCAAATATTTCCTCTCAGGGTGACTTTGCAGCCTTGAACCAAGACTCCCAAGAGACAACAGCTCTTCCTCGTCGATCGCTTTCTCTTCAGCTAGCATCGCATATAACGCGGAAGCAGCATGTCCCTTGCTCAAAACGAGAGAATTACAGCTATTTACCATGTTTGGTGAAAACACTCGGAAGATAGATGCGATCAAATCGCTTGCCGATAGAGAAGAAGGAAGGTGACCTACCCCTGTGGAAAATCCCTGCTTCAAAACCTTTGTTTTTGCGCCCTTGAAAGCTTGGTCCTCGCTAAACGATTTCTTGGAAACATGTTCCTTTAAGGGAACAAGCATGTCGACGAGCATTCTTCCAGTTGCTGTAAGCTTAATCGGCCTAGTTTTACCTGCAGTGTAATAGGTTAACAGACCGAATTCCCTAAGAATTCTTGAATTAAGTTTAAGGCTTGATAAAGACACGTCTGAAGCCTTCGATAATTTTCTGAGAAACGAAGAAGCAGGTAGGTTTCGGCTTCCCTTAATGTTTGAAAGAATAAGTAATTGGTCTTCATTAAGAGCTTTGAGTAAAAGTTTTGCGAGCACTACTCTGTTGTTTAAGGATATTGGTTTTCCATTTCCACTCTCACTTAACGAAATTGGCTACCCATGCCCACTCTCTTCTAAAGTTCTTAGCAAAGGGGTTTAAAAATGTTACTAACATTCAGAGCACATAGATATAAAACAGACGGAAAACTGCATCCACTAGCGTTTTAAAATAGTTAACGTAGATGAAGTGAAAACCAAATCTGCATGATCATGTAGAAAAACGCTAAACATCTTATGCGCAACACTTAAAAGGTTAAAAGAGATGTAATATATTGGGCGCTGAAATGTCTGTTAAACCTTTTGATGAAACCGAAGCCCTTGAAGCTGTAGACCAGATCGTCGGCAAGTCTCAGTACGTCAATTATATATCAAGACAGGCGTACAAATCAATAGAGGACGCTCTTAAAAAGTCTCTAGAAAGGTCAAGGGTTGTAATCCCAGTCACAGACCCTGCTCGTGTGATCTTAAGGGGGACCACATTCCAAATGCTGCTAGATGGGATAAGGAATTATGTAGGTCCAGATGAGCATAAGAAACTTCTTCGAATGTTGGGGGAAGAAATAGGAGAAAGCTTCGGACATGCCCTCATCGAAACACTCAAACAAAAGGGAAGACTTCCTAAAACAAGTAAGACTATACTTGTCGTTTGGTCAATTTTTGATAGCTCCGCAAGATGGGGAGATATAACAGTGGATCGATTCGATGAAACGAGAAAGCGTGCGGAAATAAGGGTGAGCAAGAATTTCCTAACAAGTGGTTACGAACATGACAGGCACCGTCATTGCTCCTTTTTTGAGGGCTACATAATGGGCGTAACTAATCAAGCGTTCATGGAGTGGGGTAGGTGGGTAAAAGAATGGTATCCTTCCTCAAACACTCTTTTATGCGAATCTATAATGGAAACACAAAAAAATGAAAACTGCATTTTCAGTATGAAATTTAAGGAGGAAGAGTTGACGGGGGCCTGTGACAGGTTAGTTGAAGCCATTAAAATGCATGATAATGGTAAATGGGAAGAATCTGTAAAACTTTCCTCAGAAAGCTTGGAGACTGCTTTAAAGGAAAAAGTTGATTGGATCAACGGGAAATTCAGCTTTAGCCGAGCCTTAAACGTCTTCCCTAAAGTCGCGGTAACTTTACCTTCGTCTGATCAAGCGATCAAATTTAACAAGTTCGCAGGTGAAGTTGCACGTCATAAACTGGGGCGCGCGGTTACAGACGAAGATTCTCACGCATTTGTTGTTTTCGCAAGAAGGTTCATCACCGAACTAGAAGAAATTCGGTTAGGAGAAAGGTTAAGGTCCATTCGAACAGATTAGGGTTAGACAGGAGTTGTTAGTGATGGTTCCATAGGATAAGTAGAACCAGTTGGTAACGTTATTGTTGTTGATTGTGTTGTTGATGTAGTAGAGGTTAATGTTGTAGTTGTCGTCGGTGATGTGCTCGTTATATTTGTAGGCATCTGACTACCGCCCGAAACCGCGACGGATGCTGAAGAGCCGTCAAAACATTTAACAAAATAGCCTCCTCCATGTATGTTCTCCGGTGTTGGAATGTTGATCCAATTGTCACCTATGTAGATGCCGCTTGAGAGTATGGTTGTTGTATTACGTAGATCGGCAACATTAAAAATCGGTGAGAATTGGAAGTCGCCAGCTGAAATCTGAGAGAAGCCGTCTCTGCTCCATACTAAATAGAACTGGCTGCCTGCAAAAGTTACCTGCGCAAAGTTAAGGGTTAAGTTTTCCCCCACAGTTATATATACGGTCGAAGTCGATATGATATGGGTCTGGGGAGGTACTCCAACAAGTATATCTCCAGACGACGCGTTCGCGACCTTGACGGAGGGTAAGAATGATATAGAAATAACTGAAAGCAGTATTGCAAGTACTATAACTGTTTCAATTTTATTCATTAGTTTTTGCACCTTCAACTTAGACAGATGCTAATAATAAAATAGAATACTAGCTGCTATTTAATCTTTTGACGTACAATAATAAAGATCTGGCATAGCATAAGAACGGTGCCTAAAGTAATGTGAAAGGCCTTTACGGCAGTACCACAGCTATCTTGCAATCATAACAGTCTTTTCCTGCTTGAGATCTGGATTTATAGCATTTAGATTATATTTGCAGTGTTGTTTAAAAAAATTTATTTTAGTTAAAGGTTTGCTCAGAGAATATATTAAGTCGGCTCTTATCTCAGTAAAGTCCGATCGTAACAGACCTCTATGGACTGAATAAAATCTATTATCTTCCTCTCATGTTCAAGCTTATAGATCGTGAACATCAGAACGACCATCGTATTATCCGATTTAATTTTTAGGCTCGACATTATTCCCAACCTGGCATATTTTTTTGAGGGAAACCTTAAGATTATCAAGCCTCGTGGGGACAACGTTTGATGCAGAAAGAGCGACATAGTGTTCGAACCCATTTTCTGTGAGACCCCTTCTAATGTTTATTGTAAATAAATCTTTAAAGGACAGGGCAAGGTGTGGCCAGTCGACCTCTGACATCCTTGATTCTTCCATTCGATTACATTATCTATAGACCCCACTTTTTGGGCCAGGGACGATGTTAGACCTTGGCAAAGTTTTCGCCAAATTTTTTATACTGCAGTGTTTCAGTTATAGTCTGGTAGAGTGGTAAATAATGAGAATTTTCAAGCCGACTAAATATTATAGTACATATAGCGCCTTACATCCGCCAGCTTTTGAAGTGGACAATGGTGAAACATTCACGGTCGAAACCGCAGACGCATATAGAGGGAAAATTAGGTCAGAATCAGACCTGCCAACCTCCGATAGAATACCTTTCGAGAACGGTAATCCACAAAGCGGTCCGATCTACGTCAAAGGTGCAGAAAAAGGGGACGTGCTTTCTGTTGAAATAGTCGATATAGTGGTTAATGCAAACCAGGGTGCGACAACGATAGCCCCGGATATGGGGGCTTTAACGCGCACGAACAATACAAGATTATTAAATGATCCTCTTCCACCAATTACAAGGATATGTCCTATAAAAGATGGTAAGATTTACTTCTCAAATAGAATTATAATACCTATGGAGCCCATGATAGGGACGATTGGAACCGCTCCCGAATTTGAGTCGATAACGAGCTTATCGCCTGGTACTTATGGGGGAAATATGGACTGCCCTGATATATGTATCGGCAACAAAATCATGCTACCCGTCAACGTCAGGGGCGCTCTTCTTTTCGTTGGAGACGTCCACGCGGTTCAAGGCGATGGGGAAATCTCTGGTTCAGCAATAGAAGTACCTGCAGTATGTGTTTTGAAAGCTGATTTGATCAAAAAGGGAAAGATAAACTGGCCAAGAATAGAATCAAAAGATTACATCATGACGGTCGGCAGCAGTAGGCCATTAGAAGATGCCTCAAGAATCGCACTCACTGAGCTGATACTCTGGCTTGAAGCAGAATATAAATTCGATAAACTTGAAGCATACCAGCTTTGCAGTCAAGTCGCAAAGATGAGGGTAGCGCAAATGGTCGATCCTCTCTATACCATCGTTGCAAAGTTTCCAAAAAAATATCTTCCTAGAATTACATAACATAGAATCTCTCTGTTCCGAAGTCAAGGTCTAAAAAATTAGAAAAGAGAATTCCCTTATTCTTAATTATGATCAAGTAGAGGCAGCTGGCTTCAAATATGCTAAAGGTTCTATAGACTAGGTTACCGAACCCCCTCAAATTCCCTATGTCTGCTTTCTTCTACTTCTCAATAGAAGGATTGCGGCAGCCGCCACTATCACAATAAATACCACTATGACAGCAGGTATTAGTAAATTTGATTCAGGGCCAGATGGTGTAGTTGTTGATGTAGTTGTTGTAGTTGTCGTAGTAATGGTTGAAGTTGTTGTAGTTGGTATCATCGTAGTAATGGTTGAAGTTGTTGTAGTTGGTATCATCGTAGTAATGGTTGAAGTTGTTGTAGTTGTCGTAGTAATGGTTGAAGTTGTTGTAGTTGGTATCATCGTAGTAATCGTTGTCGTCGTGGTAACGGTTGAAGTTTGATTAACTGCGTCTTCCAACGTAATTGTGTGTGTTCCCATCGATGTTATAGGCACCCTCACTGTCGTGTTAAAGAATCCTGAGCTGTTCGTCTGCGCTGTGCCAATTGCGGTATTATCAAAATAGATGATTACAGCCGGTGGGTGAAAGTAATTGCCTACGATTATAAGAGACTCGTTGACATAAACTTGGACCGTAGAGAACCCTGTATTGTTGCCGAACATATCACCGGAAGGAGAATAGACGTTACCCACCTGAAGAAGGCCTCTTCTGCCTTCCATGTAATCGGCCTCAGCTTGGTATCCTGTTGCAGTGTCATTGCTAAAAAACTTGATTATATTGAATGTTATCGGATTATCTCCAGCTGGTATCCACTGTTTTAGGTCCGGAGCTGTAGTTGCGTATGTGAAATTGCCTTGTGCGTCGGTTGATACGGTCGCGAGCGTTTCATTCACAGTTGTAATGGGATCATAATAGGTTAACTCCACAGCACTGTTTGCCGTAAAAGCAGTGCCTTCCAGAGAAATTGGAGAGCCTCCTGCCCCACGTGTGAACGGCGTGACTTCTAGTATTGGGAGCACGTTAACGTAGCTGCTTGTAACCGCAACAGAGTCTGCGGAACCGTCATAGCATTTGATATAGTAATCTCCTCCAGCTATGTTCTTTGGTATTGGACCGGTGACCGCATCGTAACCCACTGTATAGTTGCCTATCGTCGAAGTATAAGCTTTAAACGTTAATGCCGTTAAGTCCGAAGTTGTGATGGTCGGAGTGAATACGAAGTCGCCAGATGATATCTGTGAAAAGCCGTTCGAGCTCCATACAAGGTAGAATTGGGCTCCGGAGAATATTACTGAATGGAAGTCAAGTGTAATATTGGCTCCTGCT
>Ga0187889_10000175_pt1 | contig 75300 bp, 70 predicted proteins | sample June2016WEW_7_10_2_FD_132992 | JGI IMG/M metagenome (GOLD analysis project Ga0187889, IMG submission 132992) | Peatland microbial communities from SPRUCE experiment site at the Marcell Experimental Forest, Minnesota, USA - June2016WEW_7_100 | ecosystem: Environmental > Terrestrial > Soil >... | reverse complement strand
GGCCCACGTCCGCTCCGGCCAGCGGCGGCTCCAGCCCAGCAGCTCGAGATGCCCGTCAGCGGTCGTGGCGACCGTTCGCTCGGCGAGCTTGCGGCCGGCTTCATCGACGGCAACGACGGTGTGCGTTCGCTTGTGCGAATCGACTCCAATGACGACCATGTCGCTGTCTTCCTCTTCGTCGGGGTTGACGAGGACCGGTCGGCGGACACACCTGAGTTGGGGCGAAGCCACGCTCCTGTCAAGTCACGTCGGCCGGTCCAATATGTCCGGCGGCCGGCAGAACACATCGTGGCCACGCACACGGCGGGCAGTCATAGCGAGAGCCAGGCCGCCGGACGCGATTCACAGTGACACTCAGGTCATGGTGCGAATCGTTACTGCGAGACCCCCGACGCAACCGGGCCTTGCTGTCACGACGTAGCCGACCAGCGGAGCGGGGGCCGGGGCGAGGTAGCGGAGCGGACGACCAGCGGGCCCGTAGAGGGGCGAAAACGTGAGACCCGGCGCCGAACACGGGCCGGGTCTCTGCGCAGCTCTGCCAGGGGACTAGCCGAGCTTCTTGAGAGCCTGCTCCGCTTCGTCAAGCGTGAATGCACGAAGGGTTTCCGTATGGACGTTGCCGGTACCCCCAGCGCCAGCCGCCGAGGCCAGCATGGTCTCGGCGTCCGGTGCCTCGGCCAGCACCACGAAATCGTATTGCCCTTGGGTCAGATACCAGCCGTGGATCTTGGCTCCCAGGCGCTTTGCCCGTTCCTGGTTTCCCTCAGCGATCTTGCGGACGTCCGGGAGGTTCTTCGCCCCCTGGGCTGTGAACTTGCCGAGAACAACGAACATCGCCATGTGAGCACTCCTGCTGCGGGGGAGCGGGTCGGTCTCGCCATTGGCCCAGTGCGTCGGATTGGCGACCGCGTTGGACGCCGCGCTGTTGGAACCCCCTGGGGCTCCATGCCACTCGCCGTGTCGGCGGAGTGTGGGCGCTCCCTGCCCGACAAGATAGTCAAGTCCCGGCGGGTGAACCAGCTCTGTAACTCCGGTGCATCCGGTGCTGGGGAAGGACGGCCCCGCCGCGGCCTCACCAACTGGCCGGATCACGGTAAGCGCCTACCGACCCCGATCATTCCGGCACGCTCGGTGATTGTGAGGTGCTTTTCCTCCGCACTGAGTGATCGATGGGGGCGACCAGTCCGCACCCGAGGCGCTCACCATGACCGCTCAACCCTTGCCAGCCCTTGCCAGCGGAGACCCGTCGGCCTGGGACCAGGCCCTCTATGCCTTCTTGATCGAAAGGGGCAACCGCTCCGGATCGAGGAGAACCGTGGAGTCCTACGGCCGGATGCTGTGGCCGTTCTTCGCCGACCTCGGCAAGACGCCAGAGAGGGTGACGCCGGTCGACGCGCTCGCCTGGGTCCACGGCATCGGCAAGTCGGGCCGGACGCCTTCGGGAGTTCTTCGATCCTGCTGATGCGCCGGACGGGACTGTTAGCGTGCGGACCTCGAAACGGGCCATATTCGAGGGGTCAGAATGAGTTCCTTCAGGAGGCGATCCGTGCTCAGAGATTTCCAAACCTACCCCACCCTTCCGGCAAGTGATCTGGCGCGTGCCCGCCGTTTCTACGAAGAGACCCTCGGCTTCACCGTCGATTCGGTCACGCCGGCAGGAGTCATGTACCGCGCGAAGGGCTCGATGCTATTCGTGTACCCATCGTCCTTCGCCGGCACGAACAAGGCTACCGCCGCCGGCTTCCGGGTCGACGACCTGCCTGCCACCGTGGCGGAGCTCAAGGCTCGCGGCGTACGGCTAGAGGACTACGACCAGCCCGACTTCAAGACGGTCGGCGGAATCTTCCGAAGCCCAGAGGGTTTGTTGGCCTGGTTCAAGGACAGCGAGGGCAACATCATCGGCCTAGCCCAACTCGACTGACCGGGCCCTCGTGCCGATCCTGTCAACTGGGAGCCGACTAGGCCAGCCTCAGGTTAGGAATCTCCTACCGAATCTCCTGCGCGACCGGAAGCCCGAGAACGACAAAGGGGCGCCGGCCGCGGTCGCCGCCAGCCAAAACCGAACCATCCTCGAAGGCGTCGGACGCGAGTCGTCCGGCGCCGTCCGATCAGGTCAGTTACCGCCTCGTTTCACGCGCCTATCGTCCGCACGACCCCAGCCCCGATGACGGCATCGACGGCGCCGAGGCCATCGAGACGCCAGCCCGCTTAGTCGCTGCGGGCAGGTCCGTAACCTCATCCTCGACCAGCCGGCCGGAGTGTCGGAGCCCGGGCCGGTCCAGGCGGGAGACAAGTAGTACCTCGTCCTTCGGGACGCGAACGGCGTCCTGGCCGTATGTCGGGTGCGGAGGGGATGCTCAAGCGGCTTAGGCGCTAGCCGAAGGAAGTGGAGACCTGGTAGTTGGGCGTGAGCCCGAGAGGGAACGACATGGACGTGGATGACCTGGATGACGTGGACCCTAACGCCTCAGACGACGTGACCCTCTTACAGACTCGGGTGAGCGGTCTCGAAGTACAGCAGCGCACGGCCGCCTTCTACCGAGCGGCCGAAGAACTGAGCCGGATCTACCGGCAGAACACGGCGGGAGTCGAATGCCCACTGCCGGCTAGGTGGGCCGACTGCGGCATCACCGTAGAGGTCCGACGGACGGCCTAAGCACTCCTGTCGAGCTCTCCCCCGACGATGGAGAATCTTATGAACCTGCTTGATCACGACGACGTTGTCCCGCAGCTGGCGAAGCACCTGCGCCCGCTCTTCGAGTCGAGTCCAGACGGCATCTACATCTGGCTCGACGAGACGCACTGGCGTGCAACGAGAAACTGGCCCGCATGTTCGGCTACTCGGTTGCGGAACTCGAGAAATCACCGTGGACGCTGCAGCGCATGGTGCATGAGGACGACCAGGAGCAGTTCTCCTGGAACTACGGCAACCGGGTCCGTGCGCGCGGGTTTCCGGTGACGTTCCGGTTCCGTGGCCTTCACCGCGACGGCTCGACCATCCCCATGGAGACCGAGATGATCCCGCTGACCTACGGCGGCCACACCGTCGCCTATCACTTCGTACGACGGGTGGGCGCCTGAGAACGGCGACTCCCGGCAAGACCGACGAGCCAGACCCCGCCGACAGGAGGACGTCATGTACGGAACGATTTCGCGGCTCCGCATCCGGAAGGATGCGGAGGGCAGGCTTCGAGAGCTGATGGACGCGATGGAGGACCGCCACGTGGCGGGTTTCATTGCCAGCTACGTGTATCGCCTCGAGAGCGATCCGCAAGACCTGATGCTGGCCGTCCTGTTCACGGACCGGGATGCCTACGTCCGAAACGCCGACGATCCCGCCCAGGATGTGCAGTTTCGAGAGCTACGTCAGCTCCTGGAGCGCGACCCGGAGTGGAACGACGGGGAGGTGATTTGGAGTTCGACCGAGCCCTGAGGCCCGACTGACTTGAGCGAGGACTGGTTGCCCAGCAGGCTAGCTCAGGTGCGAAATGAAAGCGACGCGATCGGGCAATAGCGTTGCAGGCGGGGTCGGGCAAAGAGCCACTCAACCGTTCGGCGGCGGATCTTGCCACCACGCGTCGCCGTCCTCAAAGGTCGCGGCGATCATCCCCTCACGCAGCCCTTCGGGCACCACGGTCAAATCTTTGAGGCCGTAGTGAGCGAGGATCGCGGCGATGATCAATAGGCCGGGTGGCAGGATCTCTACCCGGGCCAGATCTTCCCCACTGCGCCGGGCGAGCTTGCGGGCGGGGTCCGCCAGGAGACGGGCCGCCAGCACCGAGAGCTCCGCCATAGTCAGACGCTGGTCGCCGGCGCAACCCTTGATCCGCTCGAGGCCGGCAAGGTTATGGGCCGAACCGCCGGTCGCCCAAGCACGGGCCGGATTGCCGGCCGGGGCTAACGAGAGGGCGGACCCGATGCGGGCGCCAGCCATAGCCCAACTGAGAGCCTCGGGCGGATCGCCCCGAACTTCGGCACCAAGCAGGGCGGCCCCGACCGGCAACGACGCCGATGCGACCCGACGGTGGCCGTCCGTGAGCGTCAGCTCGGTCGAGGCACCGCCTGAGTCGATGAGTAGCTGCGATCCGACAGGATCGAGTCGATGGACCGCGCCGGCGAGGCCGAGGGCGGCTTCTCGTGCTCCCGAAAGAACTCGCACGGGCTCACCCAGATCCTCTGACAGTCGCTCAACGAGGGCCGGTCCGTCGGTGGCTCGACGTAGCGCCTCGGTGGCCCCGATAACAACCCGATCGCTCTTGCGACGGGCGAGCCTCAAATAGCGGTTCAGGCTCGTCTCGAGTCGCGTCGCTGCACGCTTGCCGACCTGTCCCATCGTTGCGACCCGCCGGCCGAGCTCGATGAGTTCGCCCAGTTGCTCGATGTCGCTCACGAGCGGGCCATCGGACGACGCTGTGACGTCGGCGATGAGGAGGTGGACCGTGTCGCTGCCGATGTCGATAGCGGCGATGCGGACGTACTCGCTCAAAGTCTGACCTCCTGTCCGTGTTCGGCCGCTGTTGGTCCGAGACTCACCATTTGGACGCTAGAGAAGAGCAGGATCGATCCCCACCGAGGACCGATCCTGCTTGGTGTTGTCACGAGGAGGCACGCGCCCGGAGAGGGACCCTCGGATCAGTGCCCCCAGCCGAAACGAGTCTTACGCCGGCCGCCCAACAGTCCGACGGCGAAGATGACGATCATCGCTCCGGCCACCGCGACGATGATGCTCGTGGCGTTGATGCCGGTCACGTTGGCGATCTTCAGGACATCGCTGGCGATCCATCCGCCCACGAGGGCGCCCACGATGCCGAGTACGACCATCAGCACCAGGCCCTCGTGGGCCTTCATGATGACGCTGGCCAGGAAGCCGGCTATGGCACCGACGACCACCCAGGACAGGAGTGTCATGTTGGGAATTTCCATCGAAGTCCTTCTTTCTGGGCAGGCCCGTCCGGCGAGGACTCGCATCTGCGAGCCCTCGCCGGAAGACGCTCTGGCCATTGCTTTTCATCCATTCTGGGCTGAATCGGGCGCCGGCCGTGAGGATGGAAACCCCTCGCACTTGAGCTGCTGGGTACCGCCAAAGGACACGCGGCAACTTTCGCGTGGCCTCACAACCAGCCCGTCAGGGCTGGAGTGCTCGATATCGGGCACTAGTGCCCGTTTCACCAACGACTACCCACGGGCGTCGATTACCAATTGGAAGCGATGGTAATCCGCTGACGAGCCGGCCTACACTCGCCTCGTTCTGGCGGCGTCACTCAGGAGAGCCAAGTGATAAGCGGCGCTCACGTCGTCCTGTTCACCCCAGCCGCGGAGGCCACCCGCGAGTTCCTGCGCGATGCCCTCGGGCTATCGGCAGTCGATGCCGGGGGCGGCTGGCTCATCTTCGCCCTGCCGTCCGCCGAAGTCGCCATCCATCCGGCCGAACAGCCCAGTCACGAGCTCTACCTGATGTGCGACGACCTTGAGGCCACGATGGCAAACCTGGCTGGAGCCGGAGCAACCTTCGGCCCGGTCCACGAGGAGCGTTGGGGGCGTGTCACGGTCATGACTATCCCTGGCGGTACGCAGCTGTCGATCTACCAACCCTCGCACCCGAGGCCCCTCAACCTCGCCTGATCCTACCTGCATCGACACCCTTCAACAGCCCGGGACGATGCCGCGATGGTGTTGCAATCCGGGGCCCGCCGAGTGAGTCATGTGGGCGACCATCTCGTACCCGAGGCGCACACCGTGACCGCACAACCCCTCCCTGCCATCGCCAGCGGAGACCCGTCTGTCTGGGACCAGGCCCTCTACGCCTTCTTGATCGAGAAGGGCAACCGCTCCGGCTCCAAACGAACAGTCGAGTCATACAGCCGGATGCTCTGGCCCTTCTTCGCCGAGCGCGGCAAGACGCCCGACCGGGTGAAGCCGGCCGACGTGCTCAGCTTCGTTCATGGCATCGGCCGCTCTGGTCGGACTCCATCCGCCACAACGGTCGGAGCCCGGATCGCCTGCTTGTCCTCCTTCTACCGTTTCTTGATCCGGATGGGCCTGGTCGTCGGAAACCCCTGCTACGCAGTAGAGCGACCTCGGAGCGTTCAGTCGGTTGCCCGGGGATACGGAGCGGACGAGGTGAAGCGACTCCTTGCGGTCGTGCCCGACAGCGTTGCCGGCCGACGCGACCGAGCCATCCTGTTGACCCTCGTCTTGACCGGCAGACGGCGAGCCGAGGTCATCGGTCTTCGCGCCGGTGATCTCAGTCTGGAAGGCGAGACGGTCTTCTACGCCTACCGAGGCAAGGGCGGCAAGCGAGGTCGTCGGGAGCTCCCGCACCCCGCCTACGAGGCCATCTGCGCCACGCTGGCCGACACCGGCAAGGAGCTTTCGTCGATGGCCCCTGATGAGTCGCTCTGGCAGGCCGGCGCAGGTCCGGAGGGTCTGACGAGCGGGACGTTCTACGCTCGCTTCCGCCGCTATCTGCGCGTGGCGGGCCTGGCCCCGACCGGCATCCACGTGCTCCGGCACACCGCGGCGAAGCTGCGCCGAGACGCTGGGGAGTCGATCGAGGCGGTGTCGGCTTTCCTCGACCACAGCTCGCTGGCGGTTACTACGACCTACCTCCGCCGACTTGAAGGCGTCGAGGATCGGGCCTGGCGCGAGGTGGCCGAGGCGATCGGGGTCTAGCTGCGGTCCTTGAACAACCCCACCGGACAGCTGATCCCGGTCCCGTGTGTCATACACTGCGCGTTGACGTTCTTGTGCAGGTACTGCTGGTGATATTCCTCGGCGAAGTAGAACTCGGGCGCGGGCAGGATCTGGGTCGTGATCCTGCCAAGTCCGGCGGCGGCCAGCCGCTCCTGGAACATGGCCCGCGATGCCTCGGCTTCGCGTTGCTGGGCCTGGCCGTGGGTCAGGATGACCGACCTGTACTGCGTTCCCTGGTCGTTGCCCTGACGCATGCCTTGCGTGGGATCGTGCTCCTCCCAGAAGAGCTTGAGCAACTCACCGTACGAGATCCGCGCCGGGTCGAAGACGACGCGAACGGTTTCGATGTGGCCGGTTCGGCCGGTGCAGACCTCCTCGTAGGTCGGGTTCGGCGTGAAGCCGCCGGCATAGCCGACCGATGTGGAGACGACACCGGGCGTCTGCCAGAAGAGGCGTTCGGCGCCCCAGAAACAGCCCATCCCGAACTCGGCGATCTCCGTGCCGGCGGGATACGGCGGCCGAAGGGATGCGCCGTTGACGGCGTGTCGGGCGGGGACGCGCATCGCCTCGGCGCGACCCGGTAGTGCTTCGTTGGGAGATGGCATTCGGAGCTTGCGGGGATCGACGAACCAGTTCATGAAGCCAGTCTACGCCGCCAAATTGGGCCAGTCCGCGCCGCCTCTGGGCGGCCCGCGGGGCGAACCGAGAGGTGCGCCTAGAATCCGCCCGGTGACCCCAGAACGTGCGCGCTGCCTCGAAGCTCTGGCCAGAATGGTTCTGCGAGTCGAACGCCCGCATCCGGTAAGAGTCGCGATTGACGGACCCGACGCCGCAGGCAAGACAACCCTGGCCGACGAGCTGGCTCCGCTCATCGAGCGGTCCGGACGTCCTGCCATTCGGGCATCGATTGACGACTTTCATCGACCTCGCCGCGAGCGCATCGCGCGAGGCTCCGAATCGCCCGCAGGCTACTTTCACGACTCGTTCGACTACACAGAGCTGCGGGCAGCGTTGCTGGACCCGCTGGGTCCAGGCGGCAGTCGCGAATTCCGGCGTCGCATCTTCGATGTCCGGACCGACGAGCCCGTGACGGCGCCAGTGGAGGTCGCGCCCGCCCGAGCCATACTCGTGTTCGACGGGGTCTTCCTGCTTCGGCGCGAGTTGATCGACTGCTGGGACTTCAGCGTCTTCCTGGCCGTGCCCTTCGCCGAGACTGGACGGCGAGCCGTGGCGCGGGACCTCACTCTCTTTGGTGACGAGGAGGAAGTGCTACGCCGATACGCCGCTCGCTACATCCCGGGCCAGCAGCTCTACTTCAGCCAGGCCCACCCCCTGGAGAAGGCGGACGCGGTCGTCCACAACGAGGATCCCGACCGCCCACGCCTCCGATTGGGTAGCGCGTTCGCCTGATGGGGCGTCCACCGGCTCTCCGGCCGGGGCTCTCCGCCTCGCCGAGGCCTAGTAGGAACCGTTCTGGCGGAGGCGCGTGAGCACCGCGGGCAGCCAGCGATCCAGGTATACGGCGTCGTAGCTAGCGCGAACGGTAGCCGGTGCGGTTACGCGATCGAACGGCGAGGCGTCAGTCAGCGCATCTTTCACCGAAGCGTACACGCCGCCGGCGACGCCCGCCACGAGAGCAGCCCCGAGCGCGGCCGCCTCTTCTGTGCGAACGACTTCCAGCCGTCCGGGACCGAGGGCGGCTTTGGCCGCCACCCAACGTCGATTGCGCGCTCCACCGCCGGTGAGCTTGACGCTGTCCAGCGACGTCCCGGTGATGCGGGCAAGCTCGTCGAGCATCCACCGGACGTGGTAGGCCGCACCGTCGACGACCGCTGCGGCCAGGTCGACAAGGGTGTGCGTCTCGCGCAGCCCCTCGAACTCCAGGCTGGCCGAAGAATCGCGATGTGGCGCTGTCCGACCGCGCAGGTACGGCCGAACGATCGGCTCGACCGGGCCCGGTCCGGCCCTCTCAAGGAGCTCGATGAAACGAGCGTATCGGTCGGCTTCTTCTGCGTCCGTCTCGATCACCGGGCTGTATACGTGACCGCGGTGGTCGGAACCGGCCGCGACCCGAGTTGGGGGCAGGAACGTGGCCAGGAACCAGTCGACCAGCGCGCCGGACGACTGCAAGCCGCCAGACACATACGCCAGCCCGTCCATCGCGTGGCAGCCGGTTGAGAAGCCACCACGGCGGATCTCATCGGCGAGGGCCGGCTGCTCGGTGATGAGCAACGTGGCCTCGGCGCTGCCCATCGAATCGAGAACGTCTCCCGGCTTCGTGACGCCGGCACCCAGCGCAGAGGCCAGGTGGTCGTGGCCGGCGATTGCCACGGGCGTCCCGCTCGGCAACCCCAATCGAGCCGCCGCCGCCTCAGTCAGCCCGCCGGCCGCCACCCCGAGTGGCAAGACCTCGGGCATCTCGTCGAGACCCAGGCTGGCCAGGGCCAGCAGCTCGGAATCCCAGGCTCGCGCCGAGACGTCGAAGGCCAGCGTACGGCAGGCCAGCGAAGCGTTGGTCGCAAGCCTGCCGGTCAGGTCGAGGGCGACCAGCTCGGCCACGCCGGCCCAGTGCCGCAGGCGGGTGAATTCGGCGGCCTTATGTTCGCGCAGCCAGAGCAACTTCGGGAGTGTGTACTTGGGCTCGGGGCGAAGGCCCGTCCTCGCGTATAGGGGCGCGGCACCGATTTGCCGTTCCAGCCATGCGGCCTGGCGCTCAGGTCGAGTGTCGTGCCAGGCCATGATGTCGCCGACTGGCAGATTCCGCCGATCGACCGGGACGCCGGACTCGGCCATGCTGGCAAGGCCGATGGCAGTGGGCTTGTGGCGAGCGCCGGCCTCGGCCACGCATTCCTCGATTGCAGAGCTGACCGCGGCCAGAATCTCGTTTGGGCGGTGGTAGGCACCGCCACCGCGTACGGCGTGCGTCTCCGTGGCTCGGCGAGCGACATGGACCACGCCACTCCCCAACTCCACGAGCGCGGCCTTGATGTGGGTCGAACCAATGTCGACCCCGATCAGCGTCCTGGCGAAACTGGTCCGTTGGGCAGGCATGCGCCAATCATGGCGCAGGACCGGGCGCCCGTGGGGCCGAAGCTCGCCCTTGAATGTTCGGACGGGCAGCCCGGACTACGTCCGGACTGCCCTTATCGACCAAGGATGCACGCGAAGCTGAGCGCACCCTGAGATGGGGCGCCCGAGGTCAGTTCTGCTTGTTCGCCGGTCCGGCCGTGAGGTCGACCTTGACCGTCAGGTCCTCGACCCCGCGTACCAGCCCGATCTCGAGCCTGCCCACGCCGGCTTTCGCGAGCGCGGCGTGCAACTCGTCGGGATCGGTGACCTCCGTGCCGGCTGCGGAGACGATCAGATCGCCCTCGCGAATCCCGGCATTCTCGGCCGGACCGGCGACCTCTACACCGCGAACCAGGATTCCGTCGCGATCGGGAAGACCCACCGCACGTCGCAAGTGCCGTGCCACGTGGCTCGGCGCAACGGCGATGCCCAGCCGAGGCCGGACCGTTGACTCTCCGCGCGCCAGGCCGTCGATGCGAGTCTTCAGGGCTCCGTCGGCTGGCTGGGCGAGGTAGAAGCCCTCGCCGAGACGCTGCGTGTTCAGCCCAAGCAGTCGGCCTTCCGAATCGAGGATCGGGCTGCCCGAGGATCCGGATGCGAGAGGCGCCGTGTGTTCGATGCTGCCGCCGATGAGACGCCCGCCGGGACCGCGGAACGACCGCGCTACGCCCGACACCTGCCCCATCGTCGTCCTCACTTCGCCGCCGCCCGCGCTGGCAACCGCGAACACCACGGCCCCGACCGAGGGCAGCGCCGCCTCGCCGGACCACGCCAGCGGCGCGGCACCGGCGGTGTCCACCTCGAGAACGGCCAGGTCGCCGTCCATATCCTCGCCGAGCAGCTTGCCGCGTTCCCGCCGGCCGTCGGAGAAGACGCAGGTGGCTCCGTCCCCATGGACGTTGTGGGCGTTCGTCAGCACCAGGTCTTTCGCGAAGATCACGCCGCTGCCTCGATGCCAGCGCCCGCCGATGCCAACCACCGCCGGCGCCGTTCGCTCGGCCACCCTGGCCACTGCCTGTTGAAGTTCGTCAAGTGCGCTCATCGATCGCTCCTCAAGGCGCCCGTCGAAGTGGGTCGCGCATATACTGAATAGTCACTAGCGAGTAGCAAGTTACCTCGCTGGAGCCGAGAGCGCAAGGCCCGACCCGCTACCATGGAACTCGTGCCAGACGAAGCTCGACCAACGCCGCTGCAGGCTGCGCTGGACCGCGTCGGCGACCGCTGGAGTCTGCTCGTCGTGGAATCTCTTCTCGAGGGACCGGGCCGCTTCAACGACCTCCAGGCTACCCTGCCCGGCATCGCCCCGAACATCCTGTCCGACAGGCTGAAGCGGCTCGAACGCGAACGCGTCCTGCTGGCCCGCCCCTACTCGCAACGCCCCGTCCGGCTCAGCTACGAGCTCACCGCCGAAGGCCGCGAGCTCGCCGGCGCGCTGCGACTGCTCGCCGATTGGGGAGCACGGGCCGATTCGTCTGACACGCTGCGGCACCAGGCATGCGGCACGCCACTCGAGGCTCGCTGGTACTGTCCGACCTGCGCCCGAGCCATCGCCGAAGACGAAACCACGGAGTTGCGCCAGCTGTAGTCGCAGGCAGCGGGCGAGCGAGTGCAGCTTAGGCCGTCCCGTCGATCGCCTGTAATCGGACTGAAAGCTGACCCGGCGACGATGTCGTCATCGAACTCGGGCGGCAGCCCGGATCGCCGATCGTGCACCGCCACTGCCGCAGGTCGGTGCGTCCCGCCGGCCGGCCGCGGGCGCCCGGCCGGCGGTGACCCGCTCGGAAGCGTTACGTGTTCTTCGGTCAACGCCGCCAAAACCCGCGCCGGCCTTAAGATATGCAGGTCATCGAAACCGCGGCCGCTTGCTCTGGCTGCGCACGAACCATCCACGGAAGGCAAGCATGAGTCGAACTCCGCGCATCGGCATCCTCACCGGCGGCGGTGACGTACCGGGCCTGAACGCCGTCATCAAGAGCGTCGTCTATCGCGCCACCGAGATTGGCTACGAGGTCTACGGGATCCGACGCGGTTGGGAAGGCCTGACCCACATGAAGCCGGGCCCAGGCCTGGACCCCGACTACGTTGTCCCGCTCGATCGGATGAACACCCGCACGATCGATCGGACCGGCGGCACTTGGCTGCACACTTCCCGAACGAATGCCCGCAAGATGAAGGCCGGCAAGCTGCCGGCTCACATCTCGCCCGAGCGGCTCAAGCAGCTCGAAGTCCAGGACGGCATCTACAACTTCACGCCCGTCGTCCTCGAGAACATCGAGCGCCTCGGTCTGGACTATCTGGTCCCGATCGGCGGCGACGACACTTTGAGCTTCAGCCAGGTCCTGGCCGACCGGGGCGTCAAGCTGGTGGCCGTGCCCAAGACGATGGACAACGACGTTCAGGGCACCGAGTACTGCATCGGCTTCTCGACGGCCGTCACGCGGGCCAAGGAAGCGATCAACCGCCAGCGGACCACCCTGGGCTCGCACGAGCGGATCGGCGTCTTCCGCATTTTCGGCCGCGACGCGGGCTTCACCGCCCTGTATACCGCCTATGTCACGTCGGCTCGCTGCCTCATCCCCGAGTATCGGTTCGATCTGGATCACCTGGTCGAACTCCTCGTCGAGGACAAGCAAGGCAACCCAAGCAGGTACTCCTTCGCGATCGCTGCCGAGGGCGCGACGTGGCAGGGCGGAGAGATCTCCGAGTACGGCCCCGCCGACTCGTTCGGGCATAAGCACAAGGCCAACATCGCCGAGGTCCTGGCTTCGGAGATCCAGGCTCGCTCGGGCCAGGAGACCCTGGCCAGCGAGCTGACGTACGACCTGCGCTCGGGCGATCCGGACGCGGTCGACTCCATCGTTGGGATAACTTTCGCTAACGTCGCGATGAACCTGATCGCCGAGGGCGTGAGCGGCCGCATGGTCGCCATCCGCGGCGGCAAGTACAGCCACTCGCCCCTTCCGGACCCCAGCCAGGGCCCGCGTTCGGTCGATATTGCCACGATGTACAACACCGATCGCTATCGCCCGATCTATACGAACCGCATGGGTCTGCCGCTCCTCCTCGGCATCCCGGTTCCGGAGGATCCGTCCCTCCTCTAGTTGAACGTCTCCCGCCAAACCCGACGGCCTCGGTTTTCTCCCGGGGCCTTCGTTCATCCGAGGACGGGCGTTCGGTCTGCGTTTGACAGCGAAGCCCAGGCAAGGCACGGTTCACGAGTGACGACATCTTCATCTCCGGCGCCTCTCCTCAACGGCCGCGATCTGCTGCTGGCCAATGGCCTCTCGGTCGAGGGCCCGATCCTATGGGGTCGTCCGGCCAGCGGCAGCGGCCCGGGCGTCTTCATCGTTGAGCTGCCGGCGCCTCAGGCCAAAGTCTCGATCGATCCGGATGCCATTCGCGAATGGCTGGGCCGTGCCCCGGACCTGCGCCTGGACGGCAAGCGACCGTCAGTCGCGGAGCTGCAATCGCGCCTGGCTTCGTTCTGGCTGCCCGGTCAGGCGATCCTGTACATCGGCTCGAGCCAGAAGTCCGTTTCAGCCCGACTGGCCGGCATGTACAAGACACCTCTCGGCGAGAGACGCCCGCAGCCGTCCGGCTACTGGCTCAAGACGCTCCGCGCTGTCAACAAGACCCGGATATGGTGGGCTCCGGCGAGCGATCCGGAACTCTATGAGGACACTCTGCTCGAGGTTTTCACGAAGACGGCCGGTGGACTGCCCTACGCGGTTCTCGCGACGCCCGGCGGTGAGAGCCGCGATCACGGCCTGACCGCGCCGCTTCACGACGAGGAGGCCACTCGGAGGGTCAAGATCGCAAAGGTCACAGTGCTGCCGGACGCAAACGAAGGCGAGATGGCGCAGAGCAGCTCGGCCTTCCGGACTCCCGCCACCAGACCCGCCTCGCTGGCGAAACTCGCGCGCGCCAGGGCGGCGCCCCGCAAGCCAACGGTGCCGGAGCAGCCCAAGACCGGTCCGTCCGCCATCGAGACACCAGTGGTTCGGCGATCGTCCAAGGGCCAAACCGGCGCGGGGCAGGCCTTCGGCTCAGCCAACGCCACTACCCACCTCACGGCCGAGGGCCTGACAGCCCTGCACGTCGAGCTCGAGGAGCTGACGGTGCGTCGCCGGCCCGAAGTGATCGGCCGAATCAAGGCCGCCCGTGAACTCGGCGACCTCAGTGAGAACGCCGACTACGAAGCTGCCCGCAAGGAGCAATCATTCCTCGAAGGCCGCGTTCAGCAGCTCGAGCAGATGATCAAGTCGGCGGTCGTGATCGAGGCGAGCTCCGAGGGCGGCAGCGAGGTCGTCCTGGGTTCGACCGTCGTGGTCGAGACCGCCCGTCATGGCGAGGAGACCTTCACAATCGTCGGTTCTGCCGAGGCCGATGCAGCGGGCGGCAAGATCAGCTTCACCTCGCCGATCGGGCGGGCGCTGATGGGCCGGCACCCCGGCGAGACCGTTCGCGTCCAGGTGCCCGCAGGCATGGTCGACTACAAGGTCGTCCAGGTCCACTGAGCCCGGATCCACCGGTCAAGGGACCACGTGGCGGCACTCAGCTGACAGGGGGCACCGGAGGTGCCGGCGGCTCCGCCCGACCCCACGAGTTGGAGTTCGGCCGGCCGGACCGCGATCGCCCCGGGATGAGGTTCCAGAGCACGATCAGGACGCCCAGGCCTACGGCCATGACCGGCAGAGCGTTGTGAAGCAGGTTGTTCGGGTTGGCGTTGTCGACACCGATGATGTTCTCGAAGAACAGCCCGAAGCCGATGAACAGCCCAAGCCCAGTCGCGGCCGTCCGCAGACCGGCGTCCAGCAGGTCCCAGCGGCGATGCAACAGTCCGTACAGGGTCAGCGTTGCGCCGACGGATCCAGGCGCGACGAGCGCCCAGGCGTATGCCCAGCTGGCGTACGTGTCTGTCGCATCCTGAAAAGCCAGCACGAGTCCCGCCGTAGTTATGATCCCGCCCGGGATCGCGGCGCCCAGGCCTCCCTCGTGGGGCACCGCAAGACCCACCATCAGGAGGAGTACCCCGGGCGCGATGACGAACACCGGCCAGCCGTACTGACCGTAGTCGGGGTTCAGCTGCTCGGACGCGAGGAAGAAGATGCCGAGCAGAACCAGGAGGATCCAGAGGGTAAGAATCCCTCGCTGTCCGTCGCCGTGACGGTCGTCTCTTCGTTCGTTCCATCCGTCCTTCATGACCCACCTCGCTGCCGCACGCTCGCTCGGCCAGTCTAGCCATGGGTGGCACCGTTGAGGTCATCCCGCAGTCTGACTCCCAGGTGGTGGGCGCCATTCTCCAGGAGGAGCCGACCTAGGAGTTCGACGCGACGAAGACCGGGACGTCGCCGACCGAAAGGATCTTGTCCGGACCGAGGTCCACCCGGCTGCCGGCGACAACCAGCGAGACGCTGACGTCGCTCGAGGCCAGGAGCATTGGCGTCCCGACGGCGACCCGTCCGTCGACCGCGATGTCCCGCTGGAGCGTGTTGCCGTTGAAACTCGGCGTCCCATTGCCATACACGAGTAGCTGGTTCATCGCGTGAGTCGGGTCGATGGCTCCGGGCGGCAAGCCAAGCCGCACGGGGTCGATCACCTGCCAGGCGGTCACGCCCAGCTGCTCGACAAGGACGTGGAAGCCGCCATTCGTTGGAATGGCCTCCACGACCGGCAGCGAGCCGCTGAACCCGACGACAACGCGGGGCGTGTTCGACCAGCCGGCGAGGCCAAACTGATCGAACGAAACGTCGACCATCGAGTCCACCGAAGACCGAATGTCGACCGGCAATGCCACGATCCACCGGTCAGCGTCCGACGCTATCGAAGCCAGCTCGTCCGAGATCATCCTGGCCACGACCGGGCCCGCCAGGACTATTCCGCCGGTCTCGGCGCTCGAGCCGTCGGCCTGCCCCATGGTGACGAGGGGCATGAACTGGCCCGCGTACGATCCGGTCTTGAGGCCCAGCTTGTTGGACGCGAGGGCGTAGTAGATCGCCTTGCCGGTTTGGATCCGGACCTCCAAGCCGGGCACCAGCGGTACCGGGATCGTCGATCCATCGGCGGCGTAGTAGACGAAGCCGTCGCCCTGTTGAGCGAAGCCTGTCACCCGGTCCGTGGGGCCTGATGAGGAAGAAGGCGAGGCCGAAACGCTCGGTGCGGGGGTGGTCGGACGGATCGTGCCCGAGGGCGTTGCCTGGCGGGACGTCGACGAAGGGCGGGCCGGAGTAGAGCTGGGCCGGCCCAGGGTCGTTCCCCCGCCGCCGGTCGCGGCCCCTCCACTGGCGACGAAGCCAGAGTCGAAGACAACCGAGGCGACGCCGATCCCAACAAGGAGGACGGCCACTCCGGTCAGGACTGCGACGACGCGCCGCTTGGGTTCCATCGTCTGGCAACTCCGCCTGCAGAGGCTCGGTTGCAGTCTAGTGGCTTCTTAGGCGTGTGACCGCGTGTCGCGCCGGGGTTGGTCTGGCTTCAAGAGTGGCAGTGCTCCTCAACGATCGCAACGACCGCGTCGACGACGGCCGGCAGTGCCCGTTCCACCTCAGGCGACAGGCGATCGCCGACTCCCAGGGAGGCCGCGCCAACGCTCACCAGGAAGACGACCGGCGATGCATGCCACAGTTCGCGCGCCAGCGCTACGAGCGCTTCCGGGGCAACGTGGTGAGACCAGGCCGAACCGGCGCCAGGGGTCGAATCCAGGCGCCGGACCGAAACGGCGCCCGCCTCGTCGGCTTCGCTGGCGTCGATGAAGACGACCAGCGACGCCTTGCTGATGTCCACGGCCAGCTCTGGAGTCAGCTGGTGCTGCCAGAGCACCTGCGCTCCCCGTAGCCTCGGCTCATCGGCGAGGCGCGCGGCCGCGTGCCAGCCCAAGCCATCGTCGCTGCGCAGGGTATTGCCGTAGCCGACTATGAGAGCGCCGTCAGCGCTCCAGAGCCGCGGACCGCACGACCCGCCGCCGGCGTGGGGGGTCGCGACCGCCGCGGCCCCGTCGCTGTCGCCGGCAATCGTCACCGTGCAAGCTCGTGCAGGACGGCTCCATCAGGCGCGAGAAGCCGGATCCGCAGGGCCATGTTGCCCAGGGCGTGCGTAGAGCAGCTGAGACACGGGTCGTAGCAGCGGATGACTGCCTCGACCCGGTTGAGCATCGCCTCCTCGAGCCTGTCGCCCTTGACGTGGTGGCGCGCCACCTGGAGCACGGCCCGGTTCATCGCCATGCTGTTGTGACCCGTGGCGATGATCAGGTTGGCCCATTCGACGATGCCATCGTCGTCCACCCTGTAGTGGTGCATGAGCGTACCGCGGGGTGCCTCTGACACGCCGATGCCCTCGTGGCGGTTGACCTCGGCGCGCGACCGGACGTGCTGAGACAGGATGTCCGGGCTCCGCAGAATCGCCTCGACCTTTTCGATGCAATGGAGCGTGTCGATAAGCCGCGCGTAGTGGTAATGGAACGAGGAGCCGGCCACCCGACCGACACGCCAGCGGAACTTGTCGAGCTCCTCGTCGGCGCGGGGGGTGCCCATGCGCTCGGCGACATTGACGCGAGCGAGCGGCCCGACCCGGTATATGCCGTCCGGATAGCCCATGGACTTCCAGTAGGTCGACTTGAGGTACGACCACGGCTCTACGGCCTCGCCGATATAGTCGTTGAAGTTGCGCGGATCGATGCGGTCGGCAAGGAACTTGCCGTCAGCGTCGACGACGCGCAGCCAGCCGTCATAGTGGTCAACGTTGCCATTGCGGTCGACGAGGCCCATGAACGCCGAGCGGAAGTTGCCGAAGGTCGACGCCTCCTCTTCCCAGCGCAGCATGTCCGTCTTATACCAGGCGATCGCCCGCTCGACGGCCGCGATCGCCTCTGGGACGCCGGCAAGTATCCGATCGCGGACCTCTGGCGTGAGCGCCTGGGCGACGCCGCCCGGGACGATCCACATCGGGTGGATTCGTTTGCCGCCCAACCACTCGATGATCTGCTGGCCCCACTTGCGGAGCGCGATGCCGTCCCTCGCCAGCTGCGGGTTCTCCCGGGCCAGTCCGATGATGTTCCGCTTGGCGGGGTCCGCGTCGAAGCCGAAAAGGAGGTCCGGCGCCGACAGGTGGAAGAACGACAACGCATTCGACTGCACGATCTGGCCGAGGTTCATGACGCGCCGCAGATCCGCCCCCGTCGGAGACGGCTCGACGGCGAGGATGTCATCGACGGCCTTGGCGGACGCGACCATGTGGCTGACCGGGCAGATACCGCAAATGCGGGCCATGATCCCGGGCATCTCATTGACCGGGCGGCCCTGCGTGATGCGCTCGAACCCTCGGAACTGCGTCACGTGGAAATGAGCGTCGACGACCTCACCTGCGTCGTCTAGCTGGATCGTGATCTTGGAGTGGCCCTCGATCCTCGTGACGGGATCGATGACGATTGTTTCGCGGCTCATGTCGACTCCCGTCAGCGACCGAACCGGGCGGAAGCCACATCGGGGACGCGACCGGCCAGCAGGTCATCGAGCAAGGTGTAGATGAGGTCGGCGGACGGCGGGCAGCCGGGCAGGAAAACATCGACGTTCACGACGCGGTGGACCGGTTGCGAGGTCGGCAATAGCTTGGGCACGACCTGCGACGGAATCTGCGGGTTAATAGTCACGTTCTCCCGGTAGGCACGGTCCATCAGAGCTGGGACCCCGATCGGGTTACGCATGCCCGGGACATTCGACGTCACGGCGCAATCGCCGAACGCAACAAGCGTCTTCGTGCGCTCGCGGACCATCCTGATCTTGTGAAGATCTTCCTCGCTGGAAACAGCGCCCTCGACCAAGCAGACATCGACGCCCTGCGGGTAGTCCTTGAAGTCCACCAGCGGGCTGTAGACGAGGTCTGCTCGCTCGAAGATGTCTAGCAGGCGCTCGTCCATGTCGAGCAGGGACATGTGGCAACCGGAGCAACCATCGAGCCAGACGGTTGCGACCCGAGGCTTGTTCACAGCCCACGCTCCTCTTGCACTACCTTGAGCCACGGGAGGAAGGGCCGCTGCCTCTTGCTGCCCGAGGCGACGGCGCGCCCCTTCTCGAAGAGAGCGCCGGTCGGGCAGACCTGGACGCACTTCCCACAGCTGGTGCAAGTGGTGGACTCGCCCCATGGAATTCCCATGTCGGTCTGAACGCGGGTCTGGAGGCCTCGGTGCATCACGTCCCAGGTGTGCGCGCCTTCGATCTCGTCGCATACGCGGACGCAACGCAGGCACAGGATGCAGCGGTTGTGGTCGATGGCGAAGAGTCGGTGGCTGGCGTCGATCTCGAGCTCAGGGTTGATCCGCGGCAGGTCGAAGTGAGTCACCTCCAGCTCGGCGGCCATGTCCTGCAGCTCGCAGTGGTCGTTGGCCACGCAGACCGCGCAGACATGATTGCGCTCCACGAACAGCATCTCGGTGATCGCCCGCCGGTACTCCTGAAGGCGTTCGGAGTGCGCCGTGACGATCATGCCCTCGGTGATGTTCGTCATGCAGGCCGCGGCGAGCTTGGGTGAGCCTTCAATCTCGACCATACACAGGCGGCAGGCGCCGCGGTCGTGGATTCCCTCCAGGTGGCAGAGGGTCGGGATGTTGATCCCGTTTTCCTCGGCCACTTCGAGGACGGTCTGGTCCTCCGAACCGGCGACGTCCTTGCCGTCGATCTGGAAGGTGAAGACTGCGGTCATACGATCGCCTCCGCCGGAGTGATCGAACAGACGCCGGCGGGACAGACCCTGTCCACGATGTGAGCGAGGTACTCATCCCGGAAGTAACGCAGCGTGCTGAAGATCGGGTTGGGCGCTCCCTGGCCGAGCCCGCAGAGCGCGGTTCTCTGGACGATGCCGGCCAGACGTTCCAGCTGGGCCAGGTCGTCCAGCGTGGCCTCGCCACGGCTGATCAGGTCGAGGAGCATGTACATCAGGGTCGTGCCGACGCGGCAGGGCACGCACTTGCCGCACGACTCGTCGCGGCAGAAATCCTGGAAGTACTTGGCCACGTCGACCATGCAGGACGTATCGTCCATGACGATGAGGCCGCCTGATCCCATGAACGAGCCGAGTTCGATGAGAGACTCGTAGCTCACCGGTATGTCGAGGAACTGGGCGGGAATGCAACCGCCCGAAGGGCCGCCGGTCTGCACCGCCTTGAACGGCCGGCCATCGATGATGCCGCCGCCGATGTCGTAGACGATCTCCCGCAGGGTCATCCCCATCGGGACCTCGACGAGACCGGTGTTCACGATACGTCCGGCCAGAGCGAAGACCTTGGTGCCCTTGCTCTTCCCGACGCCGATCCCCGCGTACCACTCCGCACCCTTGCGCAAGATCGTGGGCACGCTGGCGAACGTCTCGACGTTGTTGATGAGAGTCGGGCATTCCCACAAGCCGTTGACCGCTGGGTACGGCGGCCGGGGTCGTGGCGTACCCCGGCGTCCTTCGACCGAGGCGATCAGGGCGGTTTCCTCGCCGCACACGAAGGCGCCGGCGCCAAGCCGGATCTGCACGTCGAAGTTGAAAGAGGTCTCCGCGATCCCGGTGCCGAGGTACCCGGCGCGCTGGGCCAACCGGATTGCGGTCCGAAGGCGGGACACTGCCAGTGGATACTCGGCTCGGCAGTAGATGTAACCCTCGGTGGCGTGGACGGCGAAAGCGGCGATGGCCATGCCCTCGAGGACACGGAACGGGTCACTCTCGAGAACGCTTCGATCCATGAACGCGCCGGGGTCGCCCTCGTCCGCGTTGCAGATGACGTACTTCTGAGTACCCTGGGCCTTCGCCACCGTGGTCCACTTGAGGCCGGTGGGGTAGCCTGCGCCGCCGCGGCCGCGCAGCCCGCTGCGAGTGATCTCGTCGCGAACCTCGGTGGAGGTCATCTCGGACAGCACGCGCTTGAGGGCCTCGTAGCCACCACGGTCTACGTAGTCCTCGAGGCTCTCGGGGTCGATCCGGCCGAGGTTTTCGGTGGCCACGCGCAGCTGCCGCTCGAAGAACGGGCCCTGCGGCTGGCGCGTGTCGGTCGGCTTCACCTTCTTAAGGGCCTGGACGATACCCTCAACGTTTTCCGGCCGGACTCGCTCGAATAGCTGGCCCGTCTCGGCGATCTCGACGAGCGGGCCCGCGGCGCACAGGCCGAGGCAGCCGACGCGCTTGATCGTGACGTCGCTGAGACCGGCCGCGGCGACGCTCTCGCCGAGGCGCGCGCTGATGTCGTGGGCCTGAGCCGACATACAGCTCGCGGCCTCGCACACGTACGCGGTCGCGCACGGCGGCTCTTCAAGGACACGTTCGGTGGCGCGCCGACGGATGGGTTTCGCCGTGGCTGGAATCTCGCTCACATCGCCTCCAACTGGGCAACGAGCTCGCCCGCGGTCACCTTGCCTTTGACTTCGCCGTCGACGATGACTGCCGGCGCCAGGCTACACGCACCGAGGCAGCGCGCAGTCAGGACCGAAACTCTCCCGTCCGCACTGGTCTCCTTGGGCTTGACGTGGAGCGCACGGTCGAGACCGACCAGGATTTCTTGCGAGCCGTTGATGTAGCACGCGGTTCCCGTACAGACAACGCATGTGTGCTCGCCCTGTGGCTTCAGGGTGAAGAATGAGTAGAAGGTTGCGACGCCGAACACGCGCGAATGGGGAACGCCGAGCTTGTCGCCGACGAAATGGAGGGCGTCCGTGTCGAGGTACCCGAAGGCCTCCTGGGCGGCGTGGAGGGCCTCGATCAAAGCGGCCGGGCGATCGCCCATGCGGCGCATGCGCGTCTCGACGATCTTCCAGCGCTTGTCGTCGGTTGGCGCAAGTGGCTTGGCGTGCGGGGCGGGCATTGCCCTCCCTCCAGTGATATGACCGCAGAGAAGCAGTGAGGAGGGGCGGCCGGCGCAGAGCTTGCGCCCTCCGAGGCGAACGTTTGGACCGCGGTCCGATAGTATTGGACCTGGATCGGCGCTCCGCGGGCCGCACTTCCTGACTCCAGGGGCCGTGTCTCCCTGATCCTTCCGGGCCGGCCGGACCCAAAGCGTCGCGTCCGAACGGCGGCCTTTTGTTGGCCGACTGGTCACCCGGACCCGGATGGCGCCGCGTGGCCCGAACCGGCCGCAGGTGTGGCTTTCCTCGCGCGAGCGCGGTCGGCGACGTCTGCGGACGTCGAGCACGTCGCTGCTGCCTTCCGCGAGAACAACCAAAGTATCTTCTCCAGATGCTCTTTGCTACGGGGTCATGGCTCACGCACTGCCCGATGAGCAGGGCACCCTCGCCTACCAGCGGCGTCGGCGCGATGGCCCGGGCCCGTCAACGGGGCCGAATGGCCCACGCTCGCCGACCTGATGGCACTGCCCGCGCCACGGGCCCAAAGGCATGCTCGCGCCATGGATGAGTACGCGGTCGTCATTGCCACGCTCAACCACACATGGTTCGGAGCCGAGCTTTCGCCCGAGACACAGGAGCGCCTGGCCAGGCTCGGCGAGCTGCAGGACTTCGAGGCGGACGAGGTGATCCTGCAGGAGGGCGACGACGCCAGGGAGATGGGCATCCTCCTCTCCGGTCGGCTGGCTCTGCGGACGCTCGTCCCCGGACGGGGGCCGGTCACGATCCTGAGCGTCGAGCCGGGCGACATCTTCGGCTGGTCTGCCGTTCTGGCCGACACCCAGGCCCAGTCAACGGTCGTGGCCACCGAGGCCAGCAAGGCCCTCGTGATCGAGGGCACGAAGCTCCGGGCGGCTCTCAAGGAGGACCACGCCCTCGCCGCGAGTCTCTACCCTCGAGTCCTCAAGGCAGTGGCTCGGCGCCTCAGGTCCACGCGGCTGCAGCTTCTCGATCTGTTCGCTCGCTGACAGTCGTCCCAAGCCCGTGTCTCAGTCCTCTCCCCAGGAGGTTTCCGGAGCCGTGATCACCAGCCCCGCGCAAAGCCAGGCGGCCGCGGCCAGGCAGTGGTTCCTCGCCCACGAGAATCTCGGCGCCCTGGTCGAGGCCATCCGCGGCACCGGTCGGCGCGTCATCGGCCCGACCGTCCGGGAAGGAGCCATCGTCTACGACGAGATCCAGACGGTGGCCGACCTGCCGGCCGGCTGGCGGGACGAACAGACCGCCGGACGGTACAGACTGGAGCGCGGCACAGACGATCAGGTCTTCGGCTACACCGTCGGGCCGACGCCCTGGAAGCGTTTCACCTTCCCGCCCAACCTGACGATCGCGACGGCTCATCGAACAAACACCGTTGGTTTCGAGCAGCCCGCGCCGGACGCTCCACCGGTCGCCTTCCTGGGAGTTCGAGCCTGCGAGCTCGCGGCCCTTGCGATCCAGGATCGGGTCTTCCTGGGCGGCCAGTTCACCGACGAGGACTTCCGGGCTCGGCGAGCCGCCGCCTTCATCGTCGCCGTCCAGTGCACCGTCTGCTCGAGCACGTGCTTCTGCACCTCGATGGGAACCGGGCCGGAAATCCACGGCGGCTACGACATCCTCCTGACCGAGATCGACGAGGGCTTCATCATCCAGGCGGGATCGCCGGGTGGGGCCGCCATCGTGGCCAAACTTCCGACTCGGCGCCCCTCCCACGCCGAGGCCGGTGCGGCGGTGGACAGCGTCGAGGCGGTCCGGACCCGGATGGGCGAACCGCTGCCGATGGTCGGCGTGGGCGAGCGACTCAAGCTGCAACTCGACCACCCGCGCTGGGCCCAGGTCGCCGACCGCTGTGTCGAGTGCGGCAACTGCACCATGGCCTGCCCGACCTGCTTCTGCACGTCGGTTGTCGAGAAATCGGACCTGGACGGCAAGTCCAGCACGACCGAGCGGCAGTGGGACTCCTGCTTCGACGTCGGTTTTGCGAAGGTGGCCGGCGGCGATTTCCGAGCCAGGCCTCGCGATCGATACCGCCAGTGGCTGACCCACAAGTTCTCGACATGGTGGGACCAGTTCGGCAGTTCCGGCTGTGTCGGTTGCGGCCGCTGCATCACCTGGTGCCCGGTCCGAATCGACGTCCGTGAAGAGCTGGCCGCGATCGCACCACCCGTCGCACCGGTCGTCCTGCCGGTGGCCGTAGAGCCGGTAGCCGCCAGCCCGGGTAGCTACTCCATGGCGCGCCTCGCGTCCGTGCGACCGGAGACCGAGGACACCTCAACACTCACGCTGACGGACCTTGACCCGGCCTTCCTGGCCGGCCGGCCAGGCCAGTTCGTGATGATCGCTCTGCCGGCCTTCCCGGCGGTGCCGATCTCCATCTCGCGCTTCGGGTCCAACGCGATCGACCTCACGATACGGGCCGTCGGCCCCACCTCGACAGCCCTGGTGAACCTGCACCCCGGCGCCAAGGTGGGCCTACGAGGTCCGCTCGGGACGTTCTGGCCCGTCCAGGAGGCATACGGACGGCATGCCGTCGTGGTTGCCGGTGGAGTCGGTCTCTCGCCGCTCCACGGCCTGGTGGATGCGCTCGTGGCCAACCACGATCGTTTCGAGTCGGTCTCGCTCTTCTACGGCTCACGAACGCCCGAGGACCAGCTCTTCCGCGACGACCTGGCGGCCTGGTCCTCCGGCAAGGCAATCGACGTGGCCATCACGGTGGATCGCGCCGGGCCGGAATGGAAGGGCCGAGTCGGCGTCGTCACGACGCTGTTCGACATGATCTCCTGGGATTGCTCCAAGGTCACGGCCTTCGTCGTCGGACCGGAGCGGATGATGCAGGCCTCCGTCCAGGGCCTGATATCCAAGGGCGTCCCCGCAGATCGGATTCACGTTTCGATGGAACGACACATGGAATGCGGCATCGGGCTGTGCGGGCACTGCCAGATGGCCGGCCGTTTCGTCTGCAAAGACGGCCCGGTATTCCGGCTCAACGACCTCGGCGACATGTTCAACCGCGAGGGAATCTGATGGCCACCTCAGGCAGAACCGCACGACCGCGAGTCGCCGTCGCCAAGTTCGCCTCCTGCGACGGCTGCCAGCTCACCCTGCTCGATCTCGAGGACGAGTTGCTCGAGATCGTCTCCCGATTCGACATAGTCGAGTTTCCCGAGGCCACTTCGCGCCGATCACCTGGCCCGTACGACATCGTCTTCGTCGAGGGCTCGATCAGTGCGCCGGAGCACATCGACCAGGTCAAAGAGCTGCGCAAGCAGGCCCGTGTGCTCGTCACCATCGGGGCCTGCGCCACAGCGGGAGGCATCCAGGCATTGCGCAACTGGGCCGATCACGACGCATATCGCGCGACGGTCTACGCCCACCCGGAGTGGATCGAGTCGCTGGCCACGGCGACGGCTGTGGCCGACCACGTCAAGGTGGACGCAGAGCTGCGCGGCTGCCCGATCGACGGCGGGCAGCTGACGGAGCTGCTCACGTCAGTCCTTGTCGGCCGTCGACCCCAGATTCGCGACGAAGCGGTCTGCCGCGAGTGCAAGCGCAAGGGCATCGTCTGCATCGTCGTCGCCAAGGGCGAGGCGTGCATGGGCCCGGTCACGACGTCCGGATGCAACGCCCTATGCCCCAGCTACGGCCGCGGCTGCTACGGCTGCTTCGGACCGCGCACGAACGCCAACGCGAAGAGCTGGAGCACGGGGCTGCTCAAATCGGGCCGCCCGCCGGAGGAGGTCTGGCGGCTCTTCGCCGGCTTCACCGGCTACGCCGAGCCGTTCCGGGCGGTCGTCACCGAGTTGGGCAAGGGAAAGGGCTAGCGGGCGACACGGGTTCTGGCCCAGCCCTCGTGGTTGGCTCGAGATGAATGGCGCCGGCCACGAAAATCGCTTCGGTCGGCGGTCGTGCCCTGCGGTCGAGCGCGGATTCAGGCGCGCCATTTCGGCGCCATCGTGTCACCATGCCAACATGACTGAGCCAGTCGATCCTGCCACCTCCCGGACGCCTGAGGCCCCCGCTGCTCCTGCTGCTCCTGCTGCTCCTGCTGCTCCTGCTGCTCCTGCTGCTCCTGCTGCTCCTGCTGCTCCTGCTGCTCCTGCTGCTCCTGCTGCTCCTGCTGCTCCTGCTGCTCCTGCGGCTCCTGCGGCTGCCGCCGCACCCGCCGCTTCCGCTGCTGCTGGTCGCCGCCTTCGCCGGCGCCAGCCCACGGGCGAGCCTTCGATGACCCGCGATCCGGACTTCCAGACGGCGCGGCCGACGAAGGTCGCCATCGTTGGCGTCGGCCTGGTGGGCTCCACCTTCGCCTACACGTTGCTGCTCTCCGGCATCGTCTCCGAGATCGTATTGATTGACGTCAATCGCGAGCGCGCCGAGGGCGAGGCGATGGACCTGAACCACGCCGTCCCGTTCGCCCACCCGACGAAGATCTGCGCCGGCACCTACGCCGACTGCCAGGGGGCCGCCATCACTGTCATCGCTGCGGGCGTGGGTCAGCGGCCCGGCGAGACCAGGCTCGAGCTCGTCCGCCGGAACGCGGCCATCTTCGCCCAGATCGTTCCCGAGGTAGCCCAGGCCAATCCTGAGGGGATCATCGTCGTCGCCACCAACCCCGTGGACGTTCTGACCTACCTGACGCTCGAGCTGGCCGGACTGCCCGCCGACCGCGTCTTCGGCTCCGGAACGATCCTGGACACTGCCCGCTTCCGCTACATGCTCAGCGAGCACCTCGGCGTCGACCCGCGCAGCGTCCATGCCTTCATCATCGGCGAGCACGGTGACAGCGAGGTTCCGGTCTGGTCGCTCGCCAACGTGGCCGGGATGCGTCTGCCATCCTTCTGCGCAGAGAACGGGATTCCGCTCAGCCCCGACACTATGGAACGCATCTTCCGCCAGACCCGCGATGCCGCCTACGAGATCATCACCCGCAAGGGCGCCACCTACTACGCGGTGGCCGCGGGGTTAATGCGGATCACCGAGGCGATCCTGCGAGACCAGAACACGGTCCTTTCGATCTCCAGCCTGGTTACGGACTACTACGGCATCGACGACGTTTGCCTCAGCCTGCCGACGGTCCTGGGCCGGCGAGGCATCGAACGCGTCCTACGCCTGGATCTCAGCCCGCACGAGGCCCGAGGCGTCCGCAAGTCGGCCGGGGTGCTGCGCCAGACGATCGACTCACTCGAGGAGATGACACTGACGGCGGGAGCCCCTCGGCCGTAGGCGCTCCGCGCACTACCGCGGCCGGCCTGGTTCCGTCCCCTCATCTCCTGGATGCCGATGGTGCAGCGATCTCGCGCAGGACTGCGCTACCGGGGAAGAGCGTGCTCCTCGAGGGGCACATCCCAGTGGGCTTCGGTCAGCTCGAACCGGCGCTGCTCCTCCCGGGCCAGCTTGTCGGCGTCGGGGTAGAGACGGGCGGTGACAGCCGGGTCGGCGTGCTCCTCCATCGCGGCCCAGTCGCGGTAGGTGATCGTGACCTCGAAGGTCCAATCCCCTCGGCCGTCGCCGTGGAAGCGCGGCACGTAAGCGCGCACGTCCAGCAGCCGGCCCGACTCCAGCTGGGCCCGCAGCAGAGGCCAGTGGTTCCGTTCGAAAAGCTCGACGAACTCGTCCTGGAAGCCCCACAGGATAGTGTAGAAGTACTGGACGGTCACGGGCTTGCTGGCTTCGGCCATATCCAACTCCTCCTCTCAGCCCGACCACACCGGGCTTTGGAACATCCAACCGATCCCGAGCTCCCGCTCCCAGATCGGCCTGGCCAGCCTACACGCTCCGGCACGGGCCCGCCCGCGGCGACGACGAAAGGCTCGGTCCGAGACGCTTGGCACGAGCCTTGATCGCCTGATCCGGCCGTCCCCCGCGGTCGAGGCCGTCTGGCGGCGTCCGAAGCACCCTTCGGCACCACGTCCAGATGCCCGCCGGCACTCCGCCGCCGGCCCTACGTCGCCGATGCTTCTCAGGATCACCCGATCTCGCCACCCGGACGCCGAGGTCGTGGGTGGAGCACCAACCGTCCGCACATGCTAGACGAGACATGGCCAGCATTCGTCCCTCGCGTTCGCCCGACCTACCAGCCTCCCCGCGGACCCCGCTCCAGCAGCGCCTCGAAGGCCTCGATGGCACCCACGCCGCCGCGCCCCAGCTCGGCTTCATGCTTGCCGGTGCCCAGTGGCGCGACTCCTGGCTCCACGGCTTCCGCAGCCTGTACCTGGTGATGGAGGTCATCCTCCTTGGACTAGCCGGCGGTCTGCTGGTGTCGATCCTGAATCTGGACGTTCAGCGCGCCTGGGTGCCCGCCGCGCTCCTCGTGGTCGACGCGGTCGGCAGCCTGATCCTGCTCGCCCGGATGCGCCGGGCCGCCATCGCGCTCGGCGACGACGTCCGCTTCTGGCACCGCGAAATAGTTCGCGCGGAGCGCGAGCTGCCGCCCGATCGCCGCGTGTTCACTCGCTTCAAGCTGTTGCAGCGTTCACGCAACCATGCCGACACCGACGAGCTTGCCGCGCTGGCCCTGGCCCCGGACGGCCTCGACGAGGCCGGCCTGGACCGGCTCGTCGAGCCGTTCAACTTGAGTGCCACGCGTCGACTGATCGAGAACCGCGTTCCGGCACTGATAGCCGTGCTGTGGGTCTCATGGGTAATCGCCGGCGTCGGCGCCCTCTACCTCCGCGCCTCGGGCGTCATTCCGTGAGGACGCTCCGGGGAGTCAGACCGGCTCGTCCGGGACGACAGCCTGCCACCGATAGCCGGATCCGCTCGAGTAGACACGCCTGATGCCGGCCACGAGTCGCTGCAACGATCGGACGCGGGCTCTGCTGAACGAGACCGAAATGGTGGCCCGCCTGACGTTCAGGCGGTCGGCGACCTCCGATTGCCGCAGGTCGTCTATCAGGGCCATCCGAGCCACCGTGCGCTGACGCTCGGTCAGGCCGTCGAGCATGTCGACCAGGGCGGGCGCGAGTTCGGCGAGTAGCTCATCCACGTCGGCTCGACCGGTCAGGATTGCCAGCCGCAAGTGACCGGAACGCGCCTCGTCCATAACTCGGCGGGCCTCGAGAAAGACAGGGCCCGTGCGCTCCGTGGCAGGCGCCCCTCCTCCAACGGGGTCGACGTCCGCCTCGCCACGAACTGCGACCCATCGCATGCGGCGCCCTCCCGGCCCGAGAGCCGCGTGGAGGACGGCGGGCAGCGGATCGGCCCCCGGCGTCAGCAGCCCCTGGAGCTCGTCGCCCGGGGTGAACCCGAAGGGCGCCAGTCGCTCGTCCCCGTAGACGTCGCTGAGTTCGGCGACAAGATCGCGCAGCCAGGCGGCCGAGCCGACGCTGTCGCGCCGCGATCGGACCACATCGCCGAACAGAACCAGCCCTGTGCGATCCATCATCCCGCAGAGGCTAACTGGGACCTAGATAGCCTTCAATGGCTATCTCACGCACAGATAGACGATCACGGCTAACTGGCACGCCAGGCTGGCGAGAAACGTCGCGCGATGCGCGGCGATCGGGACGACCGTGGTCCGGCAGGCACTCGAGCGGCTATCCTGAGTCGGTGACGGCCGATACTCGCGCTCGGGGCCAACCCGGCGCCTCCACCCCGGCGATTCCGCCAAACCCAGGACGACGCGACCTGGGCATGCGGGCGACGATGATCTTCCCCAACCGCGAGATCGTGGAGCGCTACTACGTCCCGCTGATCTACACCGCCTGCCGGACCTGCTACTCGGAGCTGGCGCCGGACGACATCTTCGAGCGGGCTGTCGATGGTCGAATCACACCGGAGAAGCAGCGCGAGTTGATCGGCCGGGTCATAGAGTCGGGCCACGGCAGCACCATCGAGCACGTCGTCTTCACGTTCGCGATCACCGGCGTCAGCCGTACCCTCAGTCACCAGCTCGTCCGCCATCGCGTGGGCGTGGCTTTCGACCAGCAGAGCCAGCGCTACGTCTCGTACAAGAAGGGCGCCTCGACGATGCTGCCCGGCACGATTGCCGAAGCCGACCCGGCGTTGCTTGAGCGCTACGAAGATCAGGTCGAGGGCGCACTGGAGCTGTACACCGAACTGGTCGAGGCCGGCATCCCTGGCGAAGATGCGCGCTTCGTCTTCCCCAATGCCACCCGCACGAACCTGGTCATGACCGCAAATCTGAGGGCCCTGATCCACATGTCCGGGCTGCGGTTGTGCACGATGGCGCAGTGGGAGATTCGCCGGCTCTTCCAGTTGATCCGCCACGAGGTCTTCATTGCGAGCCCGTTCCTGGGCAGCCTTCTAGCCCCGAAATGCGTGGCCCTGGGCTACTGCGATGAGGCCGCCAACCGGGACGGGCATTGTCCAATCAGGCCGCACAAGGACAAAGTATTGGGAGCGTGGGCCGAGAAGTCCCGCGCCGACCGCCCGGCCAAACACAATTCGATCTAGCAGACGTTCCGCAGCCCCACGACTGCCTCGGTCGCAGCCTCAAGAAAGCTTCCGGCGGTACGGAAGGCGACGAGCCCTGGGACCTCCGGCTCAGTGCCCGCCTGCAACACCCGGTCCATGATGCGACCGACAAGCAGGTACGAGCAGCGTCCCGCGGGACCCACGACAACGGTTCGCGGTTTGAGACTCGAAGCCGGGCCTTTGAATCAGAGGTAGAGGTAGTAACCTGAACGGGAGGTCTCCGGCGTCCGGCCGGGGCCCGAAGCGACAAACACGGGGAGATGGGCGTGAACGAGACGGCCACGCGTCACGCGAACCGATTCCTGGCGGACCTCACGCAGGCCATGCGTTCGACCGCCGAGACGGCGCGGCAGGCGACGATCGAGCAGTGTGAGGCGGACGCGAAGTCGTACACAGAGCAGCTGCAGGCGCGAACGGACGGCGAGGGAGCCTCCCTCCGCCAAGCCGCCGAGGCCGACGTGAGCGCCATTCGCGATTGGTCCACGGCCGAGATTGAGCGCATTGGCGTCGAAACTGAGCAGCGAATCGCGCGCCGACGGGAGCTTCTCGAGCAAGAGCTGCACGAATACGCCTCCGCGATCGAGGTCGAGATCGCTAGCATCCAGAAGCACGTTGCTGACTATGAAGCGGAAGTTGCAAGCTTCTTCGAGCGGCTACTCAAAGAGGGCGATCCCAGCGTCTTCGCCGGCCTTGCCGCCCAGATGCCCGAGTCGCCGTCCTTCGGAGAGGGCGAATACGGCAGCATTTCACCGCACCTTCCGGCCCGCAGCGAAGAGATCGTCCGGTCTGGCGCCGAAACCGCGGTCGAAGTCAGCCCCGAAACCCCGCCGCCGGTCCAGGATTCGCCAGGGGTCGAGGTGGTGGACGAAGTGGTGGACGAATCGGCTCAGGCCGAGGCCCGAACACCCGGCAAGCCCGCTTCCGTCGATTCCACCCAAGTCGTCGTCGTTGGACTCGTCAGCGTTGCCAGCATCGCTACCTTCAAGCGCCAGCTCGGCCGTTTGCCCGGCGTGAAGAACGTGGGTGTGTCGTCCGGACCTGACGGCGAGTTCATCTTCACCGTCAGCCACGGCTCGGACACCTCGCTGGCTTCGCTTATTCCGACTCTGCCCGCGTTCCAGGCGCGTGTCGTGAGCGAGCTCGAGGGCGTGATAAACGTGTCGGCCCACGACCCAGAAGCCGAGGGATAGATTTCACCGAAGGGCCCGGTCCCACAAGGAGATTCGGTCAGGTGCCTCGGCCTACAATCGCCATTGCTCTACCGTCCGCTGAGTATGCCGCGGTTAGCGCGCACCTCGCCGAAGCGGGCTACGACCCGATAGAGATCAGGACTGCGGAGGCCCTCGAGGCACTTCTGAAGATGCGCCACGATGTCCGCGTGGCGATCCTCGACGGCGAGAACGACTTCGACCGAACGCTGGAGATGTACTCGCTCCTCCACGAAGATGATCGCAACATCCCGGCCCTGATGGTCGTGGCGGACCGGGCCCTCGATCGTATGAGCGTGGCGGGCAAGGCCCGCGTCAACGACGAGTACTTCACGCGGCCCTACTCGCCCCAGTCGCTGCGGTGGCGGGTCGAAGCCATGCTGATCCGGGCCGAGGTCCCGGTCGAGGGCACGGCGAGCGGGATCCTTCAGGGAGAATCGAGGATCGGATTCCCTGTCGAGGAACATCGCGGCCAGATCGTCATCGTCTTCAATCCCAAGGGCGGCGTAGGCAAGACCACCATCGCCGTCAACCTGGCCGCTTTGCTGCAGCTCCGGAAGACGCAGCGCGTCCTGCTCGTCGACTGCGATACGATCACCGGTCATGTCGCCTCGTCTCTCGGCATGGAGAACGTCCGAACGGTCGCGGACGCCTGGACCGAGGATCTTGACACCGGCGTGGCGGAGGAATTCGCAGATATCGCGGCCCCGCACCTGAACGGCGTCTCGGTTCTGGTCATGGCCGAGTCTCCTCTCCACACCGAGATCCTCGATCCCAAGCGCGTCGCCGAGGCGATCACCACCGCCTGTCGCGTCTACGACTGGGTAATCATCGATATGCACCCGGACTACGGGCCGCTCAACCTGATCATCTTCGAGCGGGCGGACAGGATCATCGTGCCGGTGACACCTGACGTGCCTGCGATCCGGGCCGCAGTCCAGTTCCGCGAGGTCGCCGTCGAACTCGGGATCCGCGACCGCCTGGCCATGGTCGTGAATCGCGCCAGCAGCGGCATATCGGTCGGGGACATGGAGAGGACCGTGGGTATGCCGGCCCTGGCCGAAGTTCGGTCGGCGGGCATGCTCTTTGTTCGCGCGGCCAACGAGGGTCGCTCGGCGGTGGAGCGATTCCCCAAGGAGAAGGTCATCGGCGACATCGAGACCCTGTCCGATCGGATCATGGCTTCACGCGATCCCGGCTCGGCCAAGTCCGGCCAGGGCCTCCACGGCATCTTTCGCGGTGGCCGAAAGACCGATCCGTCGGTACGCGCCTCCTAGGCCTCCTAGGCGCCGACGCTATCCCGCGACCCCAACCACTCGTCGGGGCCGCGCATTACTCGTGGCCACCAGCCGCTGAGCCGCCGGGGGCACCCCGCTCCGGAGTGGCTCCGAGCCGTGCCGAATCGTCTGCCGCGTCGGCGCTGCCCGAGGGCGAAGCCCCGTCTCGTACTGGCGATTGCGTGAGAACAACGCGCTGAGGCCGCGGAATCTCGATACCACGCGCCAGGAAGGCCGCCAGCAGGCGCTTACGTAACTCGCCGCCAACGGCCCACTGCTCGGAGGCCCGGACCTTGCTGATGATCTTGAGAGTCACGCCCAGTTCGCCGAGGGCCGAAATCTGGTCCACGTGCGGTGCCTCGAGGATACGGGGCCCAAACTCCTCGTCGTTGGCCAGCTCCTGCCCCACGCGATCGACGACGGCGATCGCCTCCTCGATGTCCGTGCCGTAGACGACCTGGATCTCCTGGTTGACCAGGGCGAAGACGCGCGTCAGGTTCGAGGCCACGGTGATCTCGCCGTTGGGCACGGTGTGCACCGTCCCATCCCCGTCGCGCAGGGTTGTCCGACGCAACGTGAAATCCTCCACCTTGCCCGACACCCCGGCGATGCTAACCACGTCGCCCTTGCCGTACTGGTTCTCGATCAGGATCAACGCGCCGTTGAGGTAGTCGCGGACCAGGTGCTGAGTGCCCAGGCCGATGGCGATGCCGGCGATGCCGAGGCCGGCGACGGCCGGACCAATGTCCACCTTGAAGGCGGCCTCGAGGATCATCAGGGCGGCGATCACAACCACAAAGGAGCGGATGACGTTGACCGCGAGGATCTCGATTGTGGTCTGCCGCTTCTTCAGCTCGGCCGCGGTCAGCTCCTGGGCCGTGCCCTCGACGTTCTCACGCCTCAGCAGCGCCCCCGCGATGCCACGGACGAAGACATGGGCGAGGCGAATGAAGATCGCCGCCACGATCAGAATCGCAATCACGGCGCCGACGGTTTGCGCCAGCGGACCGACGTCGATCGCCCAATCATTACCGGTTGGCAGATGGACGGTCAGTTGCATGAGATTCGGCGTCGGGCTTGGCATGGGCATAGCCTAGCGCGGCGGCAGGTCGGTGGGTCGGCTCTGAGATGCAGGAACCCGGAAAAGAAGCAGCCCCTCGGCAGGGGGACCGAGGGGCTGCGGAAGGACAACTCTGCGTTCAGACCCGCTTAGCGGGCCCAGGATCACATGGAGGCGACTACGCCCCCGATGCGATCGGTGATCACGGCTGCCGCTTCGCGAGCATGATCAACCAGCTCCGGCACGCGGCTCGGCATGATCCGGTTGCCCGCGGCGCGAACCTCGAGCGCGGCCACGACAGACGCGCGCTGGTCGAAGACCGGCACCGCGATGGCGTTGACACTCGGCTCGTGTTCGCCGAAGGCGGTGGCGAAGCCACGCTTGCGGACGCGGGCCAGCTCCTCAAGCAGGAGATCTACTCGAACTATCGTGTGGGACGTGTACGGCGTGAAGCCGATCTTGGACAGGCGGATGACCTCACGCTCGGGCTGACTGGCCAGCAGGACCTTGCCGGGCGCCGTCGCATGAAGCGGAGCGTTTCTGCCGGTTCGATCACGGCCCATACCCGAGGCGTCCGAATACGCGACCGTCAGGACGCTGTCTCCCTCGAGGATCTCGAGGGTAGTCGTCTCGCGAATCGATCGAGCCAGCGACTCCAGCTCCAACATAGCGATCGATCGCAAGTCGAGAGACTTCTCGGCGTGGCCACCGAGGCGAACGACCGCCACCCCGAGTCTGTATTTGCCCGAGTCGTCATCCTGCTCGACCAGGCCCCGCTTCTGGAGCGTGGCGAGCAGCCTCGACGCGGTCGATTTGTGGAGTCCGAGGCGGCGTGCGAGCTCGGTGACCCCTGCCTCTCCCTGCGTGTCCCCGAGAGCGATCAGGAGCGACGCAGCGCGGTCCACCGACCGTACCGCATTCCCATCGAGCATCGTCTTCTCCTAACGGGCGTCCTGCGAACGGAAGCTCAGCCGGCTTCCTGATCAGCATCGGGGCCGGCGCCGCTCCGCGCCCAACCGGAACGACGTTGTCCAACTGTGTTGCGGCTGCCGCGCCGCTTGACGTTCCGGTACCGCGAGACCTACCTGCTCGGGTCGCAAATCTGGGATGAATCTCTCTTTACGTCTCGCGAGGCGCAACGTTCGAGGTAATCTTTACATAGTTACTCGGGATTAGTCAAGACCCCCAAGGGCGTCCATCGTGGTCCGGTTGTGTCGTCTTACCGACACAAAGATTCGGTCCGATATAGTTGCAGCCACACTCATCCCCCGCCCCGGGTGCTTCAATCTCCGTACAAAGTCGGGGCGACCTCCGTTCGGGAGCCTGCCTAAGGCATAAAGTCAACCGGCGCAGTCGAAAGGCGACACTTACCGCCGATCGAGCCACCGACACGCCCGCGGCCCGGAGCCACTGTGCAAAGCGATCACGCCTCGCCAATTCACACCTTGTCACCAGGAACGCCGTCGGACGCCGACGAGATCGGCCTGGGCCGGGCGCTGGCCACCATCCGGGCCGAGTTCCCCGCCCTCTCCCGCCGGCACGACGGCCACGCTTACAGCTACCTCGACGGCCCGGGCGGAACGCAGGTCCCCCGTCGAACGATCGATGCCATGGCCGGATATCTGGAGAGGTCGAACGCGAATCACGCCGGGGCATTCCCGACCAGCGAGGAAAGCGACGCGATCCTGTCCGAGGCGCATTCCGCCGCGGCCGACTTCCTCGGAGCCGCCGGACCGGACGAGGTCGCCTTCGGCCAGAACATGACGACCGTGACCTTCGCCGTGAGCCGAGCGATCGGGCGGACCCTGCGAGCCGGTGACGAGGTCGTGGTCACGCGCCTGGACCACGACGCCAACGTCGCGCCGTGGCTCGCCCTCGAGCAGGACCGGGGCGTTACGGTGCGGTGGGTGGGGATCCGGGCGGACGACTGCACCCTGGACCTCGAGGGACTGGGGCTCGCTCTCGGGCCGCGCACGCGAGTGGTCGCGGTCGGCCTCGCGTCCAACGCTGTCGGGACGATCAACCCGATTCCGCGTGTCGTGGAGATGGCTCACGCGGTTGGGGCGTGGACGTACATCGACGCTGTCCACGCGGCGCCCCATATACCGATCGACGTGGTCGCGCTCGACACGGACTTCCTTGTCTGCTCGCCGTACAAGTTCTTCGGGCCTCACCTCGGCCTGCTGTACGGCAAACGGGAGCGCCTGGAACATCTCCTCTCCTACAAGGTGCGCCCCGCCGCGAACAAGCCGCCGGGCAAGTGGGAGACCGGCACGTTGCCAGGCGAGTCGATCGCCGGACTTCTTGGCACGTTCGGATATCTGGAATGGCTGGGCCGCGAATTCGGTGGCGCGCGAGAGGCCGCTTCGCGACGCGAGGCGCTGGCTGCGGCGATGCGGGCGATCCGCGTTACGGAACGCGGGCTCGCCCTTCGCGCCCTGATCGCGCTGGGCGCCGTTCCCGGCCTTGAGTTGCGGGGGATCGTCGACGCTGCCCGCCTCGACGAGCGCGTGCCCACGTTCGCCTTCACGCTGCGCGGCCGGACTCCACGCGAGGTCGCCGCCGAGCTGGGCCGGCGCGGGATCGCCGTTTGGGATGGCGACTACTATGCCTACGAACTGATACGCGCCCTGGGCCTGGCGGAATCGGGCGGGATGGTTCGGGTCGGCCTGGTCCACTACAACGAGCCAGCCGAGATCGACCGCCTGGCCGAAGCGCTCGAGGAGATCGCCGGGTCGGGCGGCGGAATCGCCGACTCGATCGTGATGGAGTGAGCATGACAGTCCAGGGACCAACCGCCGCGGCGCTCTTCGAAGCCATTCGCCGCGGCAACGACCTGGCGGTGGACACGGCACTGGGCGCCAACATCGCGCTGCTCCTGGCTCGCGACGGGTCTGGCCGGTCGCCGGTTCTGGCAGCCGTTTTCTCGGGCCATGCGGCGATGGCCGGGCGAATCGCCGCCTTGTTGGCGGAGACGCCCGACGGCCTGGACATCTTCGATGCGGCGGCCATCGGCGATGTCGGGGCCGTGCGGGCCCTGCTCACCGGCGACCGTGCCTCGGTCAACGATCACGGACCGGATGGACTGACGGCCCTTCACCTCGCCGCCTCCTTCGGGCATCTTGAGCTGGCACGGTTGCTGCTCGGCCGCGGCGCTGACCCCAACGCCGTCTCTCTCAACGAGGCGCGGATCACGCCTCTCCACAGCGCAGTTTCGGCGAAGCATCGCGACACGGCCAGTCTCCTTTTGGCCCTGGGCGCGTCGCCAAATGTGGTTCAGCACGGTGGCTGGACTCCCCTCCACGCCGCCGCACGAAACGGCGACGAGGAGATCGTCGACATGCTCCTTCTTCGTGGCGCCGACCCAACTCGGGCCGGCGACGACGGCCACACGGCCATCGACCTGGCGGAGGTGAACGGCCACGCCGCCATTGCCAGGCGCCTCCGCACGGCAGCGGCAAAGCGCTGATGCGCAAGCCCCGCCGGGACCGACGTGGCCGAGCCCTACCCGGCGAGGCCCAACCAGCCCGGCAGCTCCTTGGCGAGCGTCGCCAGCGGCAGTGTGCCGTGCCCTAAGACGGCGTCATGGAACGTCCGGATGTCGAAGGCCGGCCCGAGCGCCGCGAACGCCTCGCCCCGCAGCCGCTCGATCTCCCGCTGGCCAACCTTGTAGGTCAGAGCCTGGGCCGGCCAGCAGATGTAGCGGTCGGTCTCGATGGCCGCGTCCGTCTCCGACAGACCCGCGTCGAGGAGTTGCGCCACGGACCGCTCGCGCGGCCAGTGGAACGCGTGGATGCCGGTGTCTACGACTAGCCGCGCCGCCCGCCAGGACTGGCCGTCGAGCATCCCGAAGCGCTCGGCCGCGTTGAGGTACAGGCCCATCTCGTCGGCCAGCCGCTCCGAGTACAGGCCCCAGCCTTCAACGTAGGCCATCCCCGCCGTCCGCGAGCCCATCCGCCGAAACGCGTTGAGGCTCGGATGCTCGGTCTGGAGCGCGATCTGGAAATGGTGGCCGGGCACGGCCTCATGGAAGCTCGTGTCGGCCAGGCCGACGTAGCTCCGGCTGGGCAGGTCATAGGTATTGACGTAGTAGATGCCCGGTCGGCTGCCATCGACCGCCGGCGGGTAGTAGTACGCCGCCGGCGCGTCGGCTTCCTTGTACGGCTCCACCGGCCGAACTTCGCAGCCGGCGTGGGGCACATTGCCGAAGTAGCCCGGGGCCGCGGCGAGAGCGCGCTCGATCTGGCCACGGGCGCGGTTCAGCAGCTCGTCGATGGACTGCGGAATCGAGGCGGGATCGTTCTTGAGGGCCGCGCGAGCCGCCTTTGTATCATCGACGAAACCGAGTTCGTGGGTGATGATGTGGCGCTCCTCCTCGATCGAGGCGAGCTCCGCGAGCCCAATGCGATGCAGCTCGCCGGGATCGATGTCGAGCGAGGTCCAGGCTCGAATCTGAGTCCGGTAGAGCTGCTCTCCGTCGGGTGCGGAACAGAGCCCGGGCTCCTCGCGCGAGGCTTCCCGGTACTTGCCGAGCAGCGCCTCCAGGAAGACCCGTTCGGCCGGGCGGACGTGCTTCCCGACGGCAGCTGTGACGCGCTCCCGGTCGGTCGGGCGGTGGGGCGTCAGCGCCGTCACGATCGGCGACTGGTCGTCGGGGATCGCCTGGAGCCGCTCCAGCTGGCCGATGACGCGTTCGGTGACGATGCGGGCGGCGGTCAGTCCTCCGGCCAGACCCTCCCGAACCACCTCTGCATTGGCCGCCATGAAACGCGGGTAGTCCGCCAGGCGGGCCAGAAAGGCTTCGAATTGCTCGGGCGTCTCCGTGGGCTGGAACGCGGCCAGCAGCGGCAGGAGAGTCTGCGGACCCTCCATCTGGTCGACGACCTTGAGCCGATCGACCCGCTGACCCTGCTGCTCGAGCTCGACCGCGCAAATGACCTTCAGGATGTCGAGAGTGATGCGCTCCTCCGTCGCCAGGCTCGACGCACCTGCAGGCCCGGCCTCTATCGCGGCAGCCCCGGCAAGCGTCTTTCGAAAGAGCCTTTGAGCCCGCTGCCGACCTTCGGGCCCGGGGTCGTCCAGCCGATCCATACCCTTCTCGTATCCGAGCACGGTGGCCGTGATCGGAGAGAGATCCAGGACGCCGTCCCAGAAACGATCTGCCAGCGCGTTCACCGCGTCGGCTGCGTTGCCCACGTCGACCACCAAAGCCTCCACCCGCTCGGCAGCGGCCGCACGCACAAGGTCGCCCGGCGGTAGCTGTCGGCCCTAGGTTAGCGCGAACCCCGCGTCTGCCGGTGTACCTACGGCCGGCCCGACTATGGCAGACCAGCGGCGACGACGAGCACCGCAGCGATCGCACTTCGAGGTGCGTGAGCCAGGCGCGCAGGAGCCAACGCAGGAATGTGACGGCTGAGCGGCGATCAGCCCCCGAACAGGGGCAGCTGTTGCCCGGCCGAGTCGGCCGCGGCATCCAAACCCAGGTACGGCTCCAGGTCCGCCAGCGTGGCTTCGGGTCGGGCTGCGAACTCAGCCAGGTGGTTCCACTTGAGGAAGTGCCAGTTCCGCTCCTCAATGGCCTTGCGCAACAGCGGCGAGCGCGCCAGCTTGACCTTCGCCAGGGCGGCCCGTTCAGGCGGGATGACCAGGAAACGAACGACCTTGTCGTCGATCGGGTAGCGGGCGTGATGGACCAGGACCGGATCCCCCAGCATCGCCGTCCACTCGACCTCGAACATGAAGGTCGCCTTGCGGCGGACGTACCAGGCGCAGTCGACCCGATCGAGCTCGCCTTCGGGCGCCCAGGCGATCAACGGCAGATGCACGTCGCGCTCGGCCTCGTCCAGCCAGGCCGCCAGCGGCCGACCGTCGACGCGCCGGGCCTGCAGACGCCGACCGATCCAGACGCGCATTCCGAGGCGATGACCCACGTCGGCGAGCATGGCGACGACCCTGTCGTGGTCGACGGTCCTGGCCTCGAGCTGCTCGAAGCCGGCGACGGCCTCCGGCGTGCTCGTGGGCGCAATGTAGCTGGCCAGGCAGGCCTCGATGAGCGCGCCGTCGGGCGCGTCACGATCCTTGAACAAGGCCGCGGTTCGGTCGAAAGCTGCGCGTTCCGTGAGATGTCCAGCCGACGAGAGCAGCGAGAAGACGGCCCACTCCACTCTGTCGGCCAGCGGCGCAGAGGCGACGCCTCGATCCTCTTCGGAGGCGAGCCAGTACAGCCCGGCCTCAATCTGGCGGATGCGGCGGTTGTTGGGACGGTCGAGCTCACCGCGGATGATGCCGATCAGCCGCTCCACCGGGACGAGTTGCGACTCCTCGTCCGCGGCGTCGGCGGCTGCCCGGCGGGACGGCCCGAAGCTGCTCCGCACACCGGCACCAGGGCCGTTCGCGGCCGACCCGGCGCGCGTCGAAACCACGGGCAGCCCGGCCGAACCTCCAGTCGGATCGGTCGCGGCGGTTGCGGCGGCGGCCGCGGGCACTAGCCCGGCCGCAACGCCCGGCCCCACGCCGTACGCCTCGATCCAGGCCGCCCAACCTTCGTCGGCTCTCTCAGGTCGCAACTCTCGGGCCAGCCTGGCCAGCTGGCCGGATTTGTCGAGGCCGATCAGGAGGTCGCCCAGGAGCTGTTCGAAAGACGCCGGCTCGCCGCGCGCCTTGAGCAGCTCGACGGCCGTCTCGGTGACCGTCGCGGCCGCCACTCCGGCCCGAAACGGACCCTCGTCAAGCCTCTCCGGCCCGGCGAAGACGCCCCGGCTGAGAACGGTGCCGGGGTCGCCGGCACCGCCGGTGACCGGCGGCAGCGGCCGGTTGGCGCGAGTCCGAGCCCCCGGCGACATGACGCCGGTCGGTGGAACGTACACGACCATGCCGGGGCTGTCATCGCCGCCACGATGAAGCCGCGCGTCGACTAGGCGGCAGCCCGCCGCCGCTCCACCAAGCGCAGCGGCAACCAGCGTGATCGGCTCGTCGTCGTCGAGCAGGAGAACGGCCCGGCCGGTCAGGGCCAGGGCCGGGGTAGCGATGGCCAGGGTGCGGCCCACGGAGCGGGCGAGGTCCATCGCCTCTTCGATCGCGGCCGGCTTCACGAACTGCCGGAACAGCGCCTCGTACGGCAACATCGAGACCGCCGCCGATCCGAAGATCCAGCCGGTGCCGTGGTACGAGGCGGCGAGGCGCTCCGGGGTCCATCTCATCGGCGCCTGCCCCAGCATGAGGCGAACACGCGAGGGAGAGCCGGAATGCGACAGCCGCTCGCCGTGGAGCCCGAGCCGTCGCAGTGAGGCCGGGGTGATTTCGCCCACCGTTACGTTGGATGTGCCCTCCTCGAGCGCCGCCATGTCCGGCCCGAGACGAGCGAAGGCGGCGCGAGGGGTGCCGGCCTCGAGTCGCCCCACGAAAGTCTTGACCAGCTTCAGGCCGCTCTCGAAAGCCAGCCACGGGTTCAGCTCGCGCCACTCGTTGGCAGTGGGCGGCTTTAGCATGCCGTTCGATATGCGAAGAGGCGCGGGCTTGCCGCGGGAGACGTTGAGACGGCTCGCCAGGATGACGGCGTGCAGCAGCGCGAGCCGCAGCGTCGCGGTCAGGGCGCCAGGGCGATCCTCGGCGTCGATCCGCGCCAGGATCGCATGCAGGCCCAGGAGCTGCCTTGGCGTGTGCAGGTCGATCAGCTGATCGACCAGCGGATGCGTCGGCCGCGGGGCCGGGAAACGCCGGCGCATCGCCTCGCGGACCTCGCCCGGGCCGAGGACTGACTCGGCCAGGTGCACGTCCCCATGCGTTGGATCGGCGGCTCGCAACTCGGACCCACCCAGCTGTTCATGGCACTGGGCGCAGCGATACTCGCGGGCGATGGCCCGAAGCGCCTCCGCCGCGCCGAACGACAGGTCCGGCAGGGCGCGAATTGCGACGAGCACGGCGGCCGTCTTGCCGCGGCCACGTGCGCGCGCCTTGGGAACCGCCGGGGTGTCCGTCGTGGCTCGAGCGGCAACGGGCTTCCACACCATCGACTCGAGGATCACGGGCCGGCCGCAGCGCGGGCACGTGCTGGCGTAGAGGGCCTCGATCGTCCGACGGATCGTGGAGCCGGCGAGCGGCGCGTTGGCAATGGCCAGGGCCGCGGAATCGATCTGGCGCAAATCGGGCGGGCGCAGCACGACATCGGCGAGCAGCCGGGTCAGAGGCCACGTTTCGAAGTCGGCGGCCCGGCGCTGTTCCGCGATGGCGGCCCGAGCCACCCAGCCGCCCCGGCCATTCAGGTCGAGGACGACCTCGCCGGGTTTGGTCCAGGCTTCGATCGCGGCCACGAGCTCGGCCGCGGGTGCAGGCGGGGCAAGCCGCTCAAAAGCGGGCAGCGACGGAACGCTCGCGAGCCTTGACTCGGGGTTAGTGGCAGCACGCCCGACCATGCCCCAATTGTGACAGACGAGCCCGCAGACGAGTCAGGGGCAGCCGCGTCAGTCTGGCGGTCGAACCGCGCCCAGACCGCGAACGGCCGGAGGGCGAACCACCGGCCGGCGAACCCGCCAGAACGAAAACCTACGGCTCTTCGAGCTCGTCGGTCTCCTCTTCGAACGCTTCCTCGCCCGTGACCTCGGCAGGCAGAACGCGATCGAGATCCTCGATCTCCTCGTCCTCGTCATCCTCCTCGAGCTCCTCCTCAATTAGCTCTTCCTCGCGGAGGAGCGTGCCCTTCGTGTAAGGGCGGAGGTCAGAAGAGCGGGCCGCGGTCGGGAAGCTGACCTTGCCGTAGTTGCGCGGGTCCTGGAAGATCTCGCGGATGACGATGCGGACGTCGCGGTCGCCCAGGGAGGTGATCCCAGCCGAGTACTTGTTGCCGTCGGCGAGCAGTTTGAGCAGGCGGGCCGCAACGCGCGGCTCGACGATCCCGATGCGCGTTCCGTTGGCCTCAGCGTAGAGGCGGTTGCCTTCGGGGATCAGCTCCACTGAATCGCCCGGGTTCACGTGCGCGAGGGTCCGCGGCGCGGCCAGGTCCGTCAGCATCGCGAAGCCGGTCTTGCCGGTTTCCTCGACGAAGATGGCCACGGGCGCCTTCTCGGCCTTCTCCGCTGCCACGGTCTTCTCGCCGGCCTCGCTCATGAGGACGCGCAGCCGTTCTATGTTCCGCTCGGCGATTCGGTTGGTGGGATCGAGGGCCAGAGCGATCTGGTAGCGCTCGCGCGCCTCGCCGAGCTCTCCGAGCTCCCAGAGTGCTTTGGCAAGGCGGTTCTCGGCCTCGGCATCCGCGCCAAACTCCAAGATCTTGCGGTTCGTCTCGGCTGCCTCAGCCCAACGACCTTCGACGGCGTGGGCGATCGCCGCGTCCACCAGCTGACGCTTGATCCGAACGGTATTGCCGCCGGTGCCCTTGTCGATTTCGGGGAAAGCCAAGGAGATGTGTCCTTTCGTCAACTGCGCCGAGTCGAAGCTGGAGCGGCGAGACGACGGTTGCCGCCACCTCGCGGAAGGCATACCAATTCTTACGGGAGAAACCCGTCCGGACCAAGCTTTCTAGCACCCGGCTGCCCGACTGTCAACGTGAGTGTCGTTGCCTGTCAATGTGAGGCATCGGCGAAGCGCCGCTCTCGGGTCCGATCGTCTTCCGTCGGCCCCGAAGTTTCCTGGTTCTCACCAGCAGAACATTGGGCAATACGCGGGGCCGCGGTCTGGCCGTGCCACGTCCATGATATGGACTTGCGGTGCGCGCCCGAGCGTGGAACCGCTCCATGCCGACCGCCGCGACGGCCCGCGACAAGCAAAGGGACTCTTGCGCGGTCCGCCGCCCGATTGCCTTTGCCCGATGTCTTTGGGATGAGAGTTCGGCAAGGACCCCCGACCCTGGCACCGGCCCGATCGGGTCAGGCGCCATAACGCGGCATCGTTCGACACGACGACGTTGCCGGAATGGGCGCGCATGCGCTCTCGATCCTGGGTCCGTCCGGATGGAGGATGAGACCGATCGGCTGGTTCAAACCCGTCGTGTACCGGGGTAGCTTCGCGAACAGGTCGATCAACAAGTGCGTGGAGAGCGGCGTCGCAGAGACGTCGTACAACCACATCCGGTACGACAGTACGTGGCGGATGCTCCGGGGAGTGGCGGTCGGCGCACGCGAGACGCCGCAGTTGCATCACTTCCCTATCAGGCCCCAGGCGATCACCGCCAGCGCCGCGATGCCCAGCACCGCCATCTCCTGCAGAAGCCGCGCGTTCTGAGAAACCGGCTCAGGCGACTCGCGGAGGCTCGTCACCGCGTACGACACGAGCGTCAGCAGCGCCGGGATGAACAATCGTGGCAAAGCCAGCGACCGGAGGGCCGCCGTGGCGACCGCAACCGGCAGGGCGTACTGGCCGAAGGCTACGACCCGCACGATGCGGTCGAATCGGCTCGGCGACGTCAGGGATGCCAGCCGGTATCCCACTGCGCCGGCGATGGCTGCATTCAGGGCCACGAACTCGGCCAGGTGGGCCGTGGTCATCGGCTGGCGGTCGAGGGCGAGGCCGCCCGGCACGAGGCCACCGGCCGCCACGAAGCCGAAGAAGGCCAGCCCGAGTGCGGCCGAGCGAACCGCCAGCGGCCGGGGATGCGCCGGAAGCTCGGGCGCGGTTACGACCACCGGATCGGCCACGATCCGGGCCAGGCCGAACTCGGCTCGCCGCCTGGCGCGCAGGCGTACGGCCGACCGGGCGGTGACCCGGGCCGCCGCAGCAACCCCGACCGGCCCAGTGGCCGGATTCTTGTCGAGGGTCAGGGCATCGGGTGCCGTCTCTAACCCGACCAGCCAGGTCAGGCCGGCCCAACCGGCCACGAAAACGAGGGCGAGCCACGGCACCGGGGCGACGACCCGCGCAATCCCCGCAATCGAGATCGCTGCCAGGGCGGGTAGCACCATTGGAATGAGCGGCATGCGCCACGGTCGCCACTCCCCGACGAGCGGGCCCGTCCCGGCGGCGGCCGCTGCCGCGATCAACGCCGTTGCGAGCACGGCAGGAGCCGGATCCAGCCAGTGGACAAGAACCGCGACCGACGCCGTTACCAGCCCGAGTTCGCGGGCTACGTTGCGTTGCTGCATCCGCGAATGGTACGCAACCAGGCCCAATCGCGGCGAACTACGAAACTGGCGGCGCCACTCCTGCCATCGCACCCGCCCGTCGGAGCTTGCCGGAAACCCACTTGAGCAACTCCGCGCGAGAGCGGGTGTTCATCACCCGATCGGGTGTGAGCCAGGCCCGGCGGGCCATTGCCGTGCCCCAGCGCAGATTGTCGAGCTCCTCGATTCGATGGGCGTCGGAATCGATCGTGAAGACACAGCCGAACTCGGAAGCTCGACGCGCTCGAACGTCCGAAAGGTCCAGGCGTTCGTCGGAGCCGTTGAGCTCGAGGGCGGTGCCGGTTCGCGCAGCTTCCGTGAATATCGCGTCCCAATCCAGGTCGAGGTCGTCGCGCGAGCCGATGTACCGGCCGGCGGGGTGGGCAATGACGTCCACGTTGGGGTTTCGAATCGCAGCCAGCGTCCGGGCGGTCAGCTGTTCGCGGGTCTGGCGGCGAGCGACGTGGACGGAGGCGACTACCAGGTCGTAGCGGGCAAGCAGCTCGTCGGGGTAGTCGAGCGTCGCGTCCGCCCGAACCTCCAGCTCGCAACCGTGCAGCAGCCGAAAGCCATCTGGCGGCGTCTCCGGTGGGGCGGTTCCATCGGTCTCCTCGGCTTCGAACCGGCGATTGAGCGACGCTACGATCGCCCGCTGCATCCCGACTCGATCGAGCGATAGCCCGTGGGCGATCGCCAGGCTGACGGTGTGGTCGGTCAGGACGAGATACGAATAGCCCCGCCGGCGGGCCGCTTCCGCCATCTGCTCGACCGTGTGCACGCCGTCCGACCAGTCGGAGTGGCTGTGGCAGTCGCCGCGCAGGTCGGCCCGTGCAACGAGCGAAGGCAGCGCCCCCGCCAGGCCGGCCTCAACTTCACCACGATCCTCACGCAACTCCGGCTCGATGAACGGCAGGCCGAGGAAGGCGTAGGCTTCCGCCTCGGTCGGGAAGGTCCGCAGCTCGGCGGCGCCTCCGGTGAGAGGCTCGCCGTCATCGCCGAGCCGCAGGAAGCCCTTCTCGGACAGGCTCCAGCCCATGTCTCGGGCCATGCCCCGCAGCCGGACGTTGTGCTCCTTCGACCCGGTGAAGTGGATCAGGTACGTGCCGGCCTCGCCCGGGGGCATGATCATCAGGTCAACCTGCGGGCCGCGAAGCAGGCGAACGGCCGCCTTGTGCGGGCCCTTCGCGAGGACCGACTCGACCGAACCGAGGGACGTGAAGCGATCGACGAGTTCGAGCGGCCGGTCCGTTTCGGCGAGCAGATCAAGATCGCCGATGGTCTCGCGGCGGCGCCGGAACGATCCCGCCGGCTGGATGGACCGCAGCCCCGGTTCGCCCGAGAGTTCCGCAAGCAGAGTCTCGAGGATAGCCTCGGCCCCGCCCAGGCGCATCCGCTCCTGCCGCGCCTCGAGCGCCGCGATGCCAGCCAGGACACCCTGCTCGGTCTTCCCGGACATGCCCTTCAGACTTCGCAGCGAACCTGACTCGGCCGCGCGACGGAGATCGTCGAGCGTTTCGACGCCGAGTTCCTCGTGCAGCTGCCTCACGGTCCGCGGGCCCACGCCGGGGATCTCCAGCAGCGCCACCAGGCTCGGCGGGACCTCCTCGCGCAGGCGATCGTAGAAGGCGAGGCGACCGGTTCGGGCCAGCTCTTCGATCTTTCCGGCGATCGCCTCTCCGACGCCAGGGATCCGGGGCGGCCGGCCGTCCAGATAGGCGCGCGAGACTTCTACCGGTGAATGGGCGATCGCGTCGGCGGCCCTGTGGTAAGCCACAGTCTTGAAAACGAGCTCACCTTTGACCTCGAGCATGTCGCCGATCTCGTGGAAGATGCGGGCCAGCTCGCCGTTGGTGAGGATCGGTGGCGTCTCAGGCGCATCCATCGACCGAATGGTAACGGTCGGCGTTGTCGGCGCCGCCCGGCCCGTCGGTTCGCCGCGCCGCGCGCGACCCCGCGCGGGCGGCTACTGAGCCACGTCAGAGTGCCAGGCTTCAACGACCCGATCGCGGCCGGATCGCTTGGCTGAGTAAAGAGCCCGGTCGGCCCGCTCCACGATGTCGTCGATGGGCTCGCCGGCGTGCTGCCCGGAAGCCACTCCAACCGAAACCGTGATCCGTTCCGTGACGCCGACGTCGAGCAGGTCCAGCTCGCGCACCGTCTGGCGGATTCGCTCGCCGATCTCCAGGGCGATTCCCTGAGCGGGGTCGTGCAGCAGGATCAGGAACTCCTCGCCGCCGAAACGGACGGGCACGTCCTCCTCGCGGACGGAGAGCTGGATGGCGTCCGCAATCCCGCGCAGGACCACGTCGCCAACCTGATGGCCGTACCGGTCGTTGAACTTCTTGAAGTGGTCGACGTCAACGGACAGGATCGCCACGCGGTCGGTGGCCCGCCGACGACTGGCGAGGAGCCTGCAGTACTCGTCGAAATAGCGCCGATTCGGCAGCTGGGTCAACTGGTCGGTTCGGGCCTCGGACTCTGCGGCCTGGTGCGAGTAGACGCGGACCAGGGCTGCAGATGCCTCCGAGGCCGCCCTGTACAGCAGCCGCTCGGCGGCCTCGGGCCAGACGTCGCCCGTCCGACGCGACAGCACGATGGCGCCGGCGATCGACCTGGCCGTCAGGAGTGGCGCGGCCAGGGTGTTGCGAAGCCCGTAGGAGTCACGCAGGCGATACGCGATCCGATCGGCTACATCGTGAGCCCTCGCCTCGTCGTCCGCGGGACCGAGAACCCGGAGCCGCGCTCCGGCATCGGGCCAGATGGAGGCCGCAGTCTCATTCACGACATCGGCCGGACCGGCCGGGCGGTCACGATCGTTTCGCCCGACCGGCGTCGGCTTGCGCACGCGGCGAGTCTCGACCGGCTCAAGCTGGCGAAGCGGCATGACCGTGTTCGAAGTCGGGGTGCCGGGGAGCATCGACACGAACGTCACGTCCAGAACGGTGGCGCCGGGGCGCATTCGCACCACGGCAACGTGGTCCGCCTCAGTGGCCGCCCCCAGCTCGTGGACGATGGCCTCGACCACAGCGTCGGGCGACACGGAACGCGACAGGGCCCGCATTATCCGGCTGAAGCTCTCCGCTTCCGAGTTGCGCCGCTGCCCCTCGATACCGGCGGTCTGGGCATTGATGACAGCCGACGCAGCCAGGCCCGTTACCGCAATCGACAGGGCCAATTCCGTCAGGTCGCCGTGAGAGACGAAGAAATCCGCCAACCCGTTGCCGACGAGAAGGGCAGCCGAGATCCCGAGCAGAGCCCAGGTGAGGACGACGCGCGGGGCCGGTCCCTTTCGATGTCTGCCGGGGTCCTGGCGAAGGGGCGAGCTCACAACCGAAGGATGCTCCAAGCGGGTTCGGCGTGTCGCATTTCGGCTGGTACTTACGCTCTTCCAGCGACCGTACTTGTCGTTCGATCGGCCCCGGTGCTCTCAGACTCTGACTCACACCCTGACTCTGATTCGTGTGATTCCGCTTCGTGACCTCGCATTCGTGACCCGGCTTCGTTGACCCGTCGGGCGGGGGCGGACTACACTCCACGGTGGTTCGAGGGCTGAATGTCTTCGTGCCCAGCGTCTTGTTTAGACCCGCTTCGGAGGATCCCTCCCTCAGTGGAGACCGGACCCAGTACCAGCGGCGCTGTACGTGCAGGCAGCGCGTACGCCGCCGACATCTTCTATCTGGTCCGCCCAACCTTCCAGCGGTAAGCGCCCCCTGGCGCATGCCACCTGAGGGGCGGGACGGGCCCGCCATCGAGGTGGCATATGCTCTATCTGAGCCAGGCGATCGGCCGGCCTGTGCGCGACCAGCACGGCGAGCCGATCGGAAAGGTCGCCGACTTGATCGTCGCCATCGGCGGTCGGTACCCGCCGGTGACAGGCATCGTCGTCAACACGAACGGCCGCGAGATCTTCCTGCAGTGGCAGTCGGTAACCTCCCTGGACTCCGGCGGCGCAACGCTGCGCACGTCCGCTATCGACATCACGAAGTTCCAGCAGCGCCCCAACGAGATCCGCCTGAAGCGGGACCTGATGGATCGCCAGATCGTGGACATCGACGGCCGCAAGGTGGTCCGGGTAAACGACCTGCGCCTCGACGAGGTCGAGGGCGCGCTGCATCTCGTGGCCGTGGACGTGGGTCCGTCCGGGCTGCTGCGCCGTCTGGGCCTTGAGGGACCGTGGCAGACTCTCGCCCGGGGCCTGCATCGCGAAGTCCCGGAGCGCTACATCGACTGGGAGGATGTGGATCCGGTCGAGCGGACGATAGCCAGCGTCAAGCTACGTGTCCCCCACCAGCGCCTAGCCGAGCTTCATCCCGCGGATTTGGCCACGATCATCGACCAGCTCAGCCGCAGCGACCGCGTCGGCGTCATCACCTCTCTCGACGACGAGGCCGCGGCCGACGCCATCGGCGAGATGGAGCCCGAAACCCAGGTCGACATCCTCGAAGACCTGGAGCCCGCGCGCGCCGCCGACATCCTCGAGGAGATGGATCCGGACGAAGCCGCCGACCTCGTGGCCGACCTGTCCGAGGAGAGCCGCGAAGAGATCCTGGGCCTCATGGAGAAGGACGAGGCTGAAGAGGTCCAGGAACTGATGACGTACGACGAGGAGACGGCTGGCGGCATCATGACCACCGAGTTCGTGGCCGTGCGGGCCGACCTCACGGCCGCCCAAACGATCGATCGCCTGCGCGAGCTCGAGCCCACCGCCGAGACTATCTACTACGTCTACGTCACCGACCCCGATGGCCGGCTGGTGGGCGTGCTGTCGCTGCGCGACCTGATCGTGGCCAGGCCGGACACGCCGATCTCCACGTTCATGTACGAAGAGCCGGTAGCGGTTCACACCGACGCTGGACAGGATGAGGTGACCGAGGTCGTGGCCCGGTACAACCTGCTGGCCGTGCCGGTCGTCGATGCCGACGGCCGCCTCGAAGGCATCGTCACCGTCGACGACGCCATCGACACCCTCTTGCCGCAGCCATCCAAGCGTCGTCTTCCGCACCTGTTCGGCCGCTCCGGGGCGGCCGATCGTTGAAGAAGCCCGCCCTGACGCTTACTCCCCGCGCGGTAAATCGGGTCCGTTTTGCGGCGATCCTCGGCGTCCTGGGACCGGGCCTCGTGAGCGGCTTCGCCGACAACGACGCTGGCGGCATCTCCACCTACTCCGTGGTCGGCGTTCGGTTCGGCTACGACCTGCTTTGGGTCCTGCTGGCCAGCCAGATTGTGCTGTTCTTCACCCAGGAGGTAGGTGCCAGGCTCGGGCTCGCCACCGGACAGGGGCTCGCCGGGCTGGTCCGCGAACAGTACGGCGTGCGTTGGGCGACGTTCATGATCAGCGCGATGCTCGTGGCCAACGTCGGCTCGATCATCTCCGAGTTCGCCGGCTGCAGCGCCGCCCTCGGACTCTTCGGCTGGCCCAGCTGGGCAAGCGCTCTCCTAGCGGCGACGGTTGTCGTTCTGCTGCTGACTCGAGGCAATTACAGCAAGGTCCAGTACCTCTTCGTCGCAGTCGGCATCTGCGTCTCGACGGCCTACTTCATATCGGCCTTGCTCGCCCATCCCGATTGGGGTCGGGCCGCCTCTTCGCTCGTGATCCCCCGCCTCGCAGCATCGCCCGCGTACTGGGTCGCCGTCGTGGCCACGGTCGGAACCACGATCACGCCGTGGGGCCAGGCCTTCATCCAGTCGTACGTGGCCGACAAGCGCCTCGGACCGGAAGATCTCGTCGGCGAGCGCCTCGACGTGGGGTTGGGCGCGTTCCTGACGAACCTGATCGCGGCCTTCATCGTGGTGGCCTGTGCTGCCGCGCTGTGGGCCCACAACGAGACCAACGCCACGGACGTCGCCACTATCGCACTGGCGCTCCAGCCGCTGGCCGGATCCTTGACGACTGTCCTCTTCGCCGTCGGCCTGCTGGCGGCATCGTTCCTGGGCCTGGGCGTGGTCCCGCTCACGAGCGCCTACGCGGCGTGCGAGGCATTCGGCTGGGAAACCGGCGTCGACTGGCGCTGGCGCGAGGCGCCGGCCTTCTACGGCCTCATGGTCTTCTTCGTCGCCAGCGCAGCGCTCGTCGTCCTGGTGGTGCCGTCCAGCGGTCTGGTCCAGGTGATGTTCACGGCCCAGGTCGTCAACTGCCTGCTTCTGCCGTTCGTGCTCGTCTTTGTGATGCGCCTGTCGGCCGACAAGAAGCTGATGGGCCCGCTCGTCAGCGGGCGGTTTCTGCTGTCAATCGGCTGGCTTGGCACGGCGCTGCTGGTAGTCCTGTCCGTGGCGCTGGTGGTGACGTCGGTCCTGGGAACCTGAGCGCAGCCGGCGGCAGATCGTTCGCCGGAAGCAGCCGGTTGGACGGCGCGGGAAGGCAAACGGCCGCCGAGGCATGCGCGACCGTCAGGCCCGAACGCCAAGCTCCGCCCACACCTCGGCCATCTCCGCGGCGGCGATCTGGATATCGTGTCCGGCGACGGACGCCGGGCCGGCCGCACCCAGGCGGGCGCGCAGGTCCACGTCCTCGAGCCGGGCCAGGGCCGCGGAAAGCGCTGCCGGGTCGTTTGGCGGGATGAGCAGCCCGTTCTCGCCTTCGCGTATGACCTCCGGCAGGCCGCCCACCGCCGACGCCACCACCGGCGTGCCGCAGGCAAGGGCCTCGACCGCGGCCAGCCCCAGCCCTTCGCGCCGCGAGGGCACCACGACCACGTCGGCCGCCTGCAGCCACTTCGGCACTTCCTCGGGCGCGACGGCGCCCGGCAAACGGATGCGCGAGTGCTCAGTCTGCAGGCGCGCGGAAAGCGGCCCTGCCCCCACCGCCACGCCTTGCCAGCGGCTCGCAAGCTCGAGGCCCTCGGCGAAGACATCCGCACCCTTATAGCCGGACAGGTGTCCGACGAACAGGGCCATCAAACCCTCCGGTAGACCCAGTGCGAGGCGCAGCTCGTGCCTCGGGATGGCGGCCGGGCTGAACAGCCTCAGGTCCACGCCGGGGCTGACGATGCGGGCCGAGGCCCCGAGCCGGGACACCGCACTGGCAGTGTCCGCGGAGTTGGCGACGACGATCCCTGCGCCGCGCACGACCCACGTGGCCAGGGACCGGGCGACCCGGCCCCGCTGCGCCTGAACCGAGACGTCGCTCCCGTGTGCGAAGGCCACCATCGGCCGGCGGCGTAGCCTCGCGGCAAGCAGCCCGATGACTCCGGCGGCGTAGACCGGATGGGCCTCCACGCCGTCGAACGGGCCTCTGGCCGTGAACGCTCGCCAGGCGATCTGAAGATGCCGCAGCGCTGCACCGCGGCGATAGGTGGACGGCCCGGCGACGACCACCTCCACCCCTCGAGCCCGCAGCGAGGCCACCCTCCGAGCGACGAATGGTCCGGTCTGCGGACGATCGGGCGTCGGGTACATATTGGTGACGAGCAGCAGACGGGTCGGCCGTCTCGGAGTCGTCACGTCGACCTGCGAGGGTCGGCTTCGCCACATGCGGACAATGATGCCAGCTGGCCGAGGCCACGTACGGCCATCGCGCTCCCCGTGGCCTTCGGTTCGCCAGGCGAGGCCGCGCTACTCTGTCGGTCGGCAGCGCCGGCGCCGTTCCTCGATCTTGCCGCGGGCCCCGTCAGCCGGCCTCCCTCTCCGCGACCACCTCGTCGAGCAGCTGCGCCAGCCGTCGAGCAAGGTTGACCCGGTCGAAGCGACCGGCCGGGTCGGCCGGAACCGGCGCTCGGGGGCGATCCAAGAGCTTCTCGAGAGCGTCGGCAACGCTCGCCGGCTCCACGTCGGCGACGATGCCTCCGGGCAGGCTCTCGACCAGCGCGCGCCCGTCGCCCGGCGGCATGACGGCGAGGATCGGCCGGTCGAAGGCCATGTATTCGAGCAGCTTCCCGCCGACGAAGAGGTCGGCCCCGGCCACGTCCGGCATCAGCTGCAGCAGCGCATCGGCACCCGCCATCCGAGCCAGCGCCCTGGGGCGCGGCATGAATCCTTCGAAGCCAACGACACCGCCAAGTCGCTCGGGCCTCTCGAACTCGGCGATCAGCCGTGAGTTGGCCTCGTTGACGATGCCGACGAAGTCGACTCTGAGGCGTTCACGAAGGTCGCGCCGTCGGCCGAGCAAACGCTCGACCCCCAGCAGGAATGCCTCGAGCTCCTGCGGGCGGTACAGGCTGCCCGCGTACAGAATGTGGAACCCGCCGGGCTGGGGCGGCGCCGCGGGCGCGATTCCGATCAGATCAGACCGATCGTACCCATTGGGAATCGTGACGAAACGGCGAGCCGCCTCCGGGTACCGGCCGGCGTAGAGGTTCATCAGACCCGAGGTTGCGAAGACGGATCGGGCTGCCAGGTGGACGAACCGCCGCTCGATCCGCTCCTGGAGCCGCGCATGAACGGCCGGAAGTGGCGCCGCAAAGACGTTGCCGACCCACGGATCGCGGAAGTCGGCGACCCACGGCAGGCCCGCACGGCTCGCGATCAACGCCGCCGCAAGATGGCTGGAGAAGGGCCCGGCCGACGAGTAGACGACGTCAACGGGCGAGCGTCGGTGGGCTTCGAGGCCGCAACGCACCGCGAACGGCGCCCACGTCACCTCGGGATCCGGGAAGAAGACGACGCGCTCCAGCCGCGCCCAGATCCCGGCCAGGCCTCCGTAGTCGCGGACGCGCCGCGCCGGTGGAGCCTCCCGGGTCCCATCAGCACCGCCCTGCGGCATCGAGTGCCCGATCTGCGTGCGCTCTGTCACCCGGCCCGGCGACAGCGACGCCGCCCATCTCACGGCCCGCCCGAGCGCCCGCCTCAGCTTGACCGGCTCGGGCGAGAAGGCCCGCTCGACGATCAGGTCCGGCGCCAGTCCGCGCTCCGCCTCATCGTCGCGGGGAAGCGCGCCGGGGTTACGGGCGGTGAGAACCACCGGCTCCCAGCCCGACTCGGGCAGATAAGTCACGTACTTGAGGGTTCGCTGGATCCCCGCGCCCCCGATCGGCGGGAAGTTGTACGCGACCACCAGAACGCGACCGGGCATCAGCGCGCACCTCCTGCGTCCGACCGCGCCTTGCCGAACGGCGGCAGACGATCAGTCAGCCGCCACAGGCCGGTAACGAACAGTACCGCTTCGGTCCGCCCGGGGATAACGAGCGACCGCATCGGCTGCCCGGAAAGGCGGCTCGCCATGACGAGCGTTATCAAAGCGTGGGCCGTGTACGAAAGGACCGACGCCAGCGAAGCGCCGACTATGCCGTAACGCGGGATCAGGATGAAGTTCGCCGCAACGTTCAGCACGAGAGCCACCGTGATCGCAACCGAGACGAGCCCGGCGTGTCCTCGGCCGCTTATGTAGCCGGTCATGATCTTGGCCATGCTCAAGCTCACCACCGCGGGGAGCAGGACGTAGAACGCCGGCAGGCAGGCCTCGTATTTCGGCAAGATGAGGTGGATGCCAAGGAACGCCGTCGGAATCAGGGCGAGGGCCAGGCAAACGGTGATCAGCATCGATAGGCGGGCGACCCGTCCGAGCATCTGGCTCGCATCCCCCGCCGTGGATCCTGCGACTCGCGGCAGGAAGATCGTCGCGATCGAATTCGGCACGAAGAAGACCAGCTCTGCCATGACTACTGCCGTGTTGTAGTTCGCCAGTGGGGTTCGCGAGTCCGGAACGACAGCCTGGATGATGTAGGTGTCCGCGCGATAGTTGAAGTAGCCGCTGAGGCTTGCCGGGTAGAGACGGAAGGCGTACGAAGCGAGGGCTCGAGGGCTGGCGGGGACACCGGCAGTGTCCCGCCGCTTCAACTGGCGAACCGCCTCCATCACGCCCAGCGCAAGCAGCGGGGCCATGAGCACGCTGCCGGCAACGGCTCCGGCCAGTCCCAGGCGAAGCCATCCGAGGAGCACGATCACCGACAGCAACGACGCGAGGGCCTGGACGACCTGGATGATGTTGTAGACGCGGACGTCCTGCCGGCCGTACAGGATGGACCCGCCGAACGACGCCAGGATGGTCAACGGCAAGGTCAAGACCATGACGCGCAGGAGAGTGTCGTCCGTTCTTGCGGCGCTCAAGAACGATCCTTCCAGCAGAGGCAGCACGACCCAGACCGCTGCGATGAGGATCACGGACAGGGCCGCCGTGAAGATGAACGACAGACGCACCAGGCTGGCGACGGAATGGCCCTTGCCGGCGTAGTAGTTCACGGCATTCGGCAGGCCGAACATGCCCAGAGCCGAGAGCATTCCGGGGAGCGTCGTCACCGCCACGAACGACCCGAAATCATTGCTGGAGAGAAGCCTTCGCAGGAGGATGGACGCCACGAACCCAAACCCAAAGGCCAGTACCTGCGTCCCGAAGACGCCGCTCACGCGCCGGGCGAACGGGCTCAATCCACGGGCAGGCGCGGCTGAGCTCATGCTGCCTCTCGCTTCATCGGGCCGGCCGAGACGCAACCAGCCGGCGATAGAGAGTTTCCATCTCGGCCATGGCCAGTCTCTGGTCCGCCCGTTCGAGCACCGCGGCACGCCCGCGATCGGCCAGCTCGGCTCGCTGCTGCGGGCTCCTGGCCAGGACCGCCCCGATGGCCGCCGCCGTGGCCGCGCCATCGCCCACCGGAACCAGGCAGGCGGGGTCGAGATCCGCCAGCCACTCCCGGTTAGGTGGCAGGTTGGAAGCGACGACCGGTCGGCCACTGGCGAGGGCCTCGACAACGGTCTTCGGGCCGCCGTCCGAGATGGGCACGGAGACGACCACGTCGGCCAGACGATAGAGGTCGGGCAGCTCCGACTCGGCCAATTTGGGCAGAATACGGACTCGGTCGGCTACACCCAGCGCAGCCGCCCTGGCCCTGAGGGCCGCCAGCTCCGACTCCTGCGCACCTTGAAGAGTCAGGACCAGCAGGGTTTCCGCGGGCAATCGTGCGAATGCCTCGACCACGACATCCTGGCGGTACAAGGGCGCAATGGCGCGGGGTGACAGCACGACCCGAGCTCCCGGCACTCCCAGCCCGGACCGAAGTCCGGGAGGACAGTCACCAGGGCGGAAGTGATCGGTGTCCACCCCCAAATGAACGTAGCGTGTCCGCTCCGGGCGCGCGCCGGCCGCGATGGCTCCCTTGACAAGGTGCTCCGAGCCCCCGGTCACTAGATCCGCCGAGCGCAGCGACAACCTGGCGAGCAGCCTCGCCCGGGCGCTTCGCCGGGGGTCGATGAGCACGTCGTTGCCCCACACCGTGACGACGCGAGGATGGAACCCCGACACCCAGGCCCGGAAGCCATTCAGGGTGAGGTAGTGGACCTGCAGGATGTCGGGCCGGATCCGCGTCACGGCCCGTCTGAACGACAGGCCGGTGGCGATCATCCCGAGCTGGCTGGTGCGCCACCCGGCCTGAGCGGCGTATCGCTCGACAGCGATGCCATCCTCGTAGCCGGGCTCGACGGCCACTCCCTCGGGCACAAGAAGCGTCATCCTGTGGCCGCGGCCGGCGAAGTACGAGACCCAGCGACGGACGTGGATGCTGTTGGCGTCGCCAAGCACCGCGATGGCGAGCGGGCGTTCGCCACCTTCGGCCCGGCGGGAGTCGCTCTGCGCCGGCTCCTCGGTTTGTCTCAAGCGGTCGCCTCCTGGGAGCATCCGAGCGTGCGGCAGACCGTGCGGGCTCGAGCGTCCCAGGTGTTGGCAGGAGCGGCTGCGTACGCCTGCGCCGCCGCCGAACAGCGCTCGGCCATGGCCCTGTCCCCCAGCAGCTCCAGGATGCCCCCCGCCATGCCTTCGGCTGAGCCGTCCGTGACGATGCCGGCACCGCTTGCCTCCAGGATCGCCCGCGTCTCCGTCGTGTCCGTGGCCACGACGGGCTTGCCGAAGGCCAGCAGGTCGAGCAGCCGGACGGCCACGGCCATGTTCGTGTAGGCGTTCACGGGCAGTGGAAGGACACACGCTCGGGCGGCCGCGAGCGCCTCTGGGAGGGACGATCGGCCGGCTGCGACGACGTCCACCCACGAAGGAAGCTGCACCGCCGCGGCCCCCGTGGATCGCGTTACGATCCGGAGGCGTGCCTCTGGCCGGCGCATCCGGACCAGCTCCATGGCGACCACGAGCGTGTCCAAGCCGGATCCGGGCGTCAGCTGCACGATCGCGCCTACGAGATCATCCTGCCCGATGCCCAGGAATGGCGCCGTCGGATCCGTGCCGGGCGGAAGTATCACGGCGTCGGATAGCCCGAGGACCTCGGCCAGGCCTCGCGAGGGGGCATAACGCACCGATGATATGGCCCTCAAGGCAGGCAGGCTGATCCGCCACAGCCAGTCCGTCAGGATCTGGCGGCGGTGCACCCGCGGATTGACGTCGCGGAAAAGTTGATAGGCATCGCGGAAGTACACCCCCACCGGGCGGCGAAGCAACCGCATCACCGCCAGAAATGCCAGGTCGGTCGGCATGGAGGTCGTCGTGGCCGACTCGACGTAGACGGCATCGACGCGACGATGTCCGCCGGAGGCGAGCCACCGGAATGAGGCCGCTGCTCGGCCCAGACGCCCGCCCGTAATGCTTTCCGTGTGAACCTGTCGCGACAACGCCGCGGTCATCATGGCGATCCTGACCATGGGGGCGCTGGTCGCGCTGGCGATGTCGTACATGCCGTAGATCAGGATCCCGGCCGAGCGCCCCGGCCGCGACTGCGAGCGTGACTCTGGCGCCACCGCTAGCTCACGGGCGCGGCTGCATTGACCAGATCGACGCTGTGCCCGCCGGACGCAATCCCGATCGCCGTGGCCAGGCCGATGTAGCAAGCTCCGACCATGATGAGATGGTACGTGTCAGACATGGCTCAACGATACAGGAGCGGAACTCAGGAGGTCGACCTCGCCGCGGCTCGACCTCGCCACGGTGGCGACACCGGTGGGCGCCGACTGGACGACGCTATGGCGAGGCAGGCCTCAGCGGCTGCCTTCGATCCCCGCCACGACATATGCTGCCACGGCGTCGAGATCGTGGCTTGCCCGCCAGCCCAGCATCCGCCGCGCCAGCGAGACGTCGGCCACCATCCAGGGCACCTCGCCCGATCGCGCCGAGCCGGTCGCACGCTCGCCGATCCCGCCCTCGAAGCCGACCTGCCGAGCCATGGCCACGACAAGGTCGCGGGCCGTATGAGGCCTGCCGGTGCCTACGTTGACGACGGGCACGGCAAGGGTCGGGGCACTGCAGGCCGAAACGACGGCGGCGGCGATGTCGCGGACGTCGGTAAAATCGCGGACCGCACCCAGAGGCCCCATCTCGATTCGGGCCTGCCCCTTGTCGCGGGCCGTCACGAGACGCCGCAGCGCGGCGCCGGGCAAGCTGTCCGGCGGCATCCCCGGGCCCACCGCGTTGAATACGCGGAGTACGACCCCCTGGACCAGTCCTTCTGCCCGGGCGGCCACCATCAGCCGCGTTGCCGCCAGTTTGGTGGCGCCGTACGGCCCCACGGGCACAGCGGCCGTGCGCTCGTTCACTGGCCGGCCCGGCGTTACGACTCCGTACTCGGCCGCAGAACCGATGTGGACCAGCCGTGGGCGCAAGCCGCTGCGGCGGACGCCGTCCAGCAGTCGTTCGACCGTATCGACGTTGGCTGCCGTGAGCTGAGCTTCGTCGCCGGCCGTCCTGCCCGCGCAGTTTACGATCACGTCGGGGCGAATCGCGGCCAGGGTGGCGGCTACTTCGTCGGGGTCGGCCGCCAGATCCAGGCCGGCGAAGGCAGGCCCGCTGCCGCTCCCGGGCAGATCCGACTCAACGAGGTCCAGCCCGTCTTCTCGAGCCAGGGCCGCAGCCACCGCCCGGCCCAGGAAGCCACGGGCGCCCAGGACGAGCGCAACGGCCACCTACCGGCCTTTCAGGAACTGGTCGCGGAGACTCGGGAATTCCTGGTTGGCCCGGTCGTAGTCCTCCGGCCGTCCAATATCCAGCCAGTAGCCCCCGTGCGGGTAAGAAGCGGGCTGTCGACCGGCGGCCAGGAGGTCGAGAACGAGCTGGTCGAAGCCGAGCGCCTCGCCCCCTGGATAGCCTGCCAGAGTCGACTTCGAGAGTGCGTAAACACCCATGCTCACCGAGTAGTCGAGCTTCGGCTTCTCGCTGAAGCCCACGACCCGGCCGTCCTGGACCTCCAGCACTCCGAAATCCACATCCACGGTGCGCCTGTATGTCGCAATGGTGATGGGCGCCGAAGAGGACGCGTGGGCCCGCAGCAGATCCGCGTACGGAAGGTCGGTAAGGATGTCTCCGTTCAGGACGAGGAAGTGCTCCGGCAACCGGTCGAGAACTGCCACCACGGGGCCCATCGTGCCGAGCGGCCTGGTCTCCAGCGCGTAATCACATTCGAGGCCCCATTGCTCGCCGGTACCCACGTAGGCCCGGATCAACTCACCCAGGTGGCCTATTGCGAGCGTCACCCGTCCGAAGCCGCTGCCCGCCAGCTGGCGCAGGACGATCTCCAGAATGGCGCAGTCGTCGCCGATGGGTACCAGCGGCTTGGGGATGGTCGTGGTGTACGGCCGTAGCCGCGTGCCCTTGCCGCCGGCCAGGATGACCGCGTGCATGTCGCTCACAGGGTGTACCGGTTCCATCTGTAACGAGCCAGATTCTCGGGCCTGGCGAACCATTCCGCAGTTTTGGCCAGGCCGGTCCGCAGGTCCTGCTTCGGTCGCCAGCCGGTCGCAGTTCTCAGGCGCGAGCTGTCGCAGACCAGGCGCATGACCTCCGATGCCGCGGGCCGCAACCGCGCCTCATCCTGGACGATCTCGGCAGACCTGCCGGTGACCTCGCACACCAGCGCGGCCAGCTCCCCTATGGAGATCTCCTCGCCGGTGCCGGAGTTCAGGACGCGCCCGACTACCGCCTCAGCCGGCGCATCTCCCACGGCCATGAAGGCCGCGGCGGTGTCCGTCACAAACGAGAAGTCTCGCGTTGGTCGAAGGTCGCCCAGCGAGATGCGCTCAAGCCCGGCCGATAGCTGGGCCAGGATCGTGGGTATGACGGCCCGGGTGGATTGACGAGGCCCGAAGGTGTTGAAAGGACGGAGAGTGGCCACCGGAACCCCGAAGGCCAGGCTGTAACTCTCGGCGAGCTTGTCCGCGCCGATCTTGGAGGCCGAGTACGGTGACTGACCCTGCAGAGGGTGATCTTCGTTGATGGGGACCGTGCGGGCCGTGCCGTAGACCTCGCTGGTCGACGTGTGGACCACGCGCGGCGTCCCGAGCTCACGAGCCGCCTCGAGGACGTTCATGGTGCCGATGACGTTCGTGTCGACGTAGGACCGCGGTGCGTGATAGGAGTACGGAATGGCGATCAGGGCAGCCAGGTGGTAGACGACGTCGGCCCCTTCAACCAGCCGACGCACGGAGTTGAGGTCCCGCACGTCGCCGAGCTGGACCTCCACGTTTGCCATGACACCCGGCGCCAGCGAATCCAGCCAGCCCCAGGAGTCAAAGGAGTTGTAGAGCACCATCGCCCTGACGCGCAGACCTCGCTCCACCAGTGCTTCCACCAGGTGAGAACCGATGAAGCCTTCGGCTCCGGTGACGGCTGCCGTCGCTGACAGTGGTTGATCCCTTTCGTGCGCCTGGGCTGCGGAGGGTCACGAAGACGCTTCCGGCCCGCTAAGGATACCGGGTGCGCGACCCGCCGTGACCGCTGAATAGTCGCTGGCGACCGGCGGCCGGCGCGCCCGCACGTGACCGGCCTGCCGCTATTTCGCACGCACACAGATCCGTAGACGTTCTCCCGGCTGGCTCAAACAGGAGAGTCGCGTCAACGGCAAGGGCGCAGCAAGATCGGGTCCGGCCTCCAGGCTGGACGTCGGCCAACCTCGAGCGGCGACCCGAGCCTCAATCCAGGTCCGTCCCGTCGGCCAGTATCCTGTACCAGCCCTCCACCTGCAGCAGATTGCGCCTGACGTCAGCGCGTTCGATGGCCGCTGCGCGCAACCGCCGTCCGAGATCGGCCCGATCGCCCGGCGAAAGGGCGAGACGATCCTCGATGGCCGTCGCGATGGCGATGGGGTCGTCGCCGGGCACGATGGCGTCCGGGTCCACTTCATCAAGCACCTCGTGCGCACTTGGCAATTCTCCGACCACGATCGGGATCCCGCAGGCCATCGCCTCGAGGGCGGTCACCGAAAACGCATCGGATCTGGGCACGGAGACGACTACGTCCGCGAGCCGGTACATGTCTGCCATGTGCTCGTGCGAGACGGGCGGCGCGAACCGTACCCGACCCACAAGGCCGAGATCCGCGACGAGGCGCCCGAGAACGGCCAGGTAGTCCGGATCGGGCTGGAACTTCACGATGACCAATACGACGTCCTGCGGCAATCGGACAAGAGCCCTGATCGCGACTTCGTGCCGGTAGATCGGCCGAAGACCGCGGGGAGAGAGCACGACCCGGCAGCCCTCGAGATTCAGCGTCGCGCGCAGGTCCGCAGGCACCGGGCCCGGAGCGAAGACGTCCGGGTCGATCCCGAATTGCACGATCCGCGTCAGATCCGGCCTCGCTCCGAGCTCGACCGCCGCCCTCGCCAGATCCTCGGAAACGGCGGTCACGAGTGCGGCCCGCGAGAGAGTGCGTCGCGCCCACATCCGGGCCGCCGACGAGGCCGCCGGCTCAACGAAGACGTCGGAGCCCCAGACGGTGATCACGTAGGGCCGAAACCCCGAGAGGCGGGCGGCCCAGCCGTAGCGGGTCAGGAAGTGGGCGTGCAGGACGTCAGGTCGAAGTCGAAGCAACGTCAGCCGGAGCGCCAGCATCGTCAGCAGCCTGGAGACGCCGCGAATTGGCGAGCGCGGCCAGGCCAAAAACCGGTGGACGGCGATGGACGGATCCAGACCCTCATCGACTCGATCGCCGGAGGGCACGAGAAGGTGCACTGAGTGCCCGCGGGCGGCAAAGAAGGCGAGCCATCGCTGGGTGTGGATACTGTTCGGGTCGCCCAGATATACCAGGGTCAGCCGTTCCGGAGCCGGTCGGCGGGTCATCCTTCCGCCCCGGCCGTCAGGCCCGTCGTCGAGCTGCTCCGATTCGGCGAGAACGGGCATACGGCACTCCTCGGCCCCGGTGACTCTGGCGCGATCGATGATATTCGACAGACTCCTGCGTGACTCGCCGACCCGGATCGCTGCCTGCGGCGATGGCCCTTGCCTTCCTGTAGAGTCTGCGGCATGTGTGGGATCGCCGGTCTCTTCAGCCTGGACGATCGGCACCCAGATCCGGCCCTGGTTGAGCGCATGCTCCGGCGGCTGGTTCACCGCGGTCCGGATGACGAAGGCTGTGACGAACTGGGTCCGGTCGTCCTGGGGATGAGGCGGCTGAGCATCCTGGATCCCACGCCGCGCGGACATCAGCCGATGACGTCCCCGGACGGCCGATACACCATCGTCTTCAACGGCGAGATATACAACTTCCTCGAGCTCGCCGACGAGTTGCGGCCGCTCGGCCACGCCTTCGCGACCTCGTCCGACACCGAAGTTCTGCTCGCCGCCTACGCGACGTGGGGCCCGGATTGCGCGAAACGCCTGAACGGCATCTGGGCATTCGCCATCTGGGACGCCCGCGAGAGAACACTCTTTCTGTCTCGCGACCGGTTTGGCGTCAAACCTCTCTACCTGGCCGAAGAATCGGGCAACCTGGCCTTTGCGTCCGAGATAAAGGCCCTGCAGACGCTGCCGTGGGTCTCCGGCGACCCGGATGTCGGAGTGGTCCGGACGTACTTGCTGGACGGTTCCCTGGGCCGCGGGAGCCGGACCTTCTTTCGGGAGATCCAGTGCTTCCCGGCGGCCCATTCTCTGCTCATCTCGCCCGGCGGGCGACACCTCGACTGCTACTGGCCGGCGCCTGAGCTGACCACGGATCCGTCGTTCGGTCGGCAGGCCGGCGATGAAGAGCGGATCGAGGAATTCAGGTCTCTGCTGATCGATTCCGTCGCCCTTCAGCTGCGATCGGACGTTGCCATCGGATCATGCCTGTCCGGCGGTCTCGACAGCTCATCGATAGTCAGCATCGCCGCCGCGCTGCGGTCGAAGAGCCTGCTCGCGCCCGGACGGGGTCACAAGGAGCGCGAGGCGACGCCGCAGCTGGCGTTCTTCGCCCAGTTCAGGGAAGCGGGCATCGACGAGCGGCCGTACGTCGACGCCGTCGTGGCCGCCACCGGCGTGGCGCTCCGTACGACCACGCCAGACACCGACCTCTTCCTCGAGTCGCTGCCCGGGATCCTGCGCGCGCAAGACGAGCCCTTCGGCTCGACGAGCATAGTCGCCCAGTACCACGTGATGCGGATAGCGCACGAGGCCGGCGTCAAGGTGCTGCTCGACGGGCAGGGCGCAGACGAACTGCTGGGAGGCTACGTGCGATACCCGGCAATGCGTCTCGCAGGCGCTCTGCGCAGTCCGCGAACCGCGTGGCAGGCGGGCCGGACGATGATGGCGGACCACGGCCCTTTCCGGGCGACGCTGGGCTACGCTCTCATTGGGACGCGCCGCATGCCGTCGCGCCTGAACCGGCGCCGCATGCCGTCGCGATGGATCGGCCGAGCCGCCGGGTCGAGCGGTCAGGCGATCGTGGAGCCCGTCTCGCAGCGTGGCACCCTCCTGACGAAGAAGCTCTGGTTCGACGTGGCTTCGGACAACCTGCCCGACCTGCTGCGCTACGAAGACCGCAACAGCATGGCCTTCGGCATCGAGGCCCGCGTCCCCTTCCTCGATCATCGGCTCGCCGAGGCCAGCCTGCTGCTCCCTGACAGGCTCAAGATAGGCGGCCGCGAAGAGCGCAAGATCGTCCTCAAGACGGCGATGCAGGGGATCGTGCCGGACGACGTGTTGAGGCGCCGCGACAAGGTCGCCTTCCAGCCACCCGAGCGGCGATGGCTGCTGGAAGCCGAGCCCGTGTGGCGCAGGCTGGCATCACGTTCCAGGGCCGAGGCCGCGGACCTGCTTGCGCCCTGGGCTCTCTCAGACGCCATCGAAGCGTTCAGGGCAGGCCGCGTTGGCAGCAGCCTGCTGTGGAGAGCCCTCAATCTCGAGATGTGGTTGCGCGGCGCAGCCGGCGAAGAGCCCCTGGCCTAGCCCGGGCGCGTTCGGGTCTACGGGCAGGTGTTGGCGGGCGCCGGCTTGCCGTACCAGGTGCTGTCCTTGCCGAACAGCTGGACCGACAGCGCGGCGACCTTGTAGTTGAGCAGGCAGGTCGTCGAGGCCGCGCTCGTGGTGTTGACGTTGAGGATCGTGTACGGCGGCCCCAGAACGACGTCGGTGAAGTTCTGACTTGGGACGTTCTGGCCGATCGCCACGTAGTCGGCCACCTGGCCAGCCGGGAAGTTCGTGGTCACGCTCGATCCGAGCGTCGAGATGAGGCCCGGCAGGGCTAGGAGCTCGCTCGGCTGCGCCATCTTGTGCAGCAGCGCTACCAGCGCCTGCTGCTGGCGCGACGACCTGGCCCAGTCGCTGTTGTCGGCTCCATGGCGCGACCTCACGTAGGCCAGCGCTTGATCCCCGTCCAGGTGCTGCGGACCGGCCGCGAGGTGGAAGCCGATGATCTGGCCGGCGGGCGTGGCGTAGACCGGGTCGTCTATCACACTAGGGTTGACGACGTCGATTCCCCCGACGGCGTCGATCATCTTCACGAACCCATCGAGGTCCATGACGGCGTAGTAGTCGATCGGGATTCCGACCAGGTAACTCACCTCTTTAACAAGAGTCATGTAGGGGCTGTCCGGCGACTGGATCCAGCCATTCTTCACATAGGTCGGCACGGAGTTGATCCTGGTCGTGACCGGAACCACCGGGTGGTTGCCGAAGTACATCGGGAAGCTGGCGCTGTCGCGCGGCACGCTTACCATCTGGACCGAGTCCGTCTTCGGGTCATAGCTGACGACCATGATCGAGTCGTACAGCGACTCGGTCCGACTTGCGGCGGCGTCCACGCCGGTGAATAGGATGGTGACGCGGCTGTCGATCGAAGGCGTCTGGACCGGCGTCGCCGTGGGTCCCGGCAGAGCGGAAGAACTCGGATTCGGGCTGGGAGTGGTCAGGTCGATGAGGGAGCTGTCCGGGTTGAAAACGTGAGACTCGGCGTCGGAGGTCAGCGCCAGGAGCATGCCGGTCCCGGCGTAACCGGTAACGAGGACGACGGCCAGCGCGGCGAGGACGACCGTGTCGAGGATCCGGCGCGTCCTGCGCCGTTCGCCGCTGACGAAGGCGTGCACTACAGCCGCGACCTGCCAGGAACCGAGCAGGACCACAACAACGGCGGCGGCACGACTGAAAGCAGGGTCGGCGAAGCGCGCGAGGAAGACCACCGGCCCCTGGCGCAATTCGTACGCCAGGAGCACCAGGACGAGCAGCGCGGGCACGGCGAAGAGCGCCGCCAGGCGGCGTTTGCCCGTGTAGAGCTGTCCCAGGCCGGGCCACAAGAAGGAGAGAAGGGCGGCCAGCGAAGGGGATCGCCCGCGAACCCTCGGAGTCGGCGCGTCAGTGTCCAAGTCGAGGCGGACTGTATCACATGTGCCGCGCGCGACCGATTGCGCGGCACCGGCGGGTGCGGGGGCGCCCACGCCGTGACGCCGGGGGCCGAGGGTCCGGCCGGCCTCAGCCCAGAGCGAACCGGTCGCGGGCCGTATCGGCCAGCCACCTGCCGATCGCGAGGGACGCAGTGGCGGCTGGCGACGGCGCGTTCTGGACGTGCAGGACGTGCGCGGACCCGCCGATCACGAAGTCATCGACCATCCCGCCGCGGATATCGATGGCCTGCGCCCGAACCCCGGACGGACCCGGCAGCAGGTCGGCGGCAGTCAGCTCCGGGATGAACCGCCGCAGCGCGCCGAGGAAGGCTCGCTTGTTGAAGTCGCGCCACATCTCGCCGACGCCTACGGACAGGTACGCGCCGGCAACCCGCAGGAACCCTCGATAGGACAGGACCCGAGCCATATCTGCCGGACTGATGTCGCGCCGGCGGTAGCCTTCGCGGGCGAAGGCGAGGACGGCATTGGGACCCGCCCAGACCTCGCCGTCGATCCGGCGCGTGAAATGGACGCCCAGGAACGGGAAGCGGGGGTCCGGAACCGGGTAGATCAGAGCTCTGACCATGGCCGCGGCCTCGGGCCGGAGCAGGTAGTAGTCACCCCGGAACGGAACGATCCGGGGACCGGGCGTTCCGGTCATCGCCGCCAGCCGGTCGGCCTGCAGGCCGGCGCACACGATCAGGTCGCGCGCCGCGATGGGTCCGCCCGAAGTCTCGACGACACGTTCGCCGGGCGAATCGCTGATCGCGGTCACACGCCGGCCCAGGAGTATCTCGCCGCCGGCGGCTTCGATCTCCCGCGCGAGAGCCTCGGCCACTCGTCGGAAATCGATGACGCCCGTTTCCGGGGACCACAGGGCTCCGACCCCGGCGACGTGGGGCTCGATCTCCTTCATTCGATCCGGGGCCACGAGCTCCACACCGACGACGCCGTTCCCCCGGGCGCGGGTCAGCAGATCGGCCAGCCCGGACGTCTCGCTCTCGTCGACGGCAACGACGAGCTTGCCGCAGCCCTCGAATGGGATGCCGTGCTCGGCGGCGAAGGCCTCGAGTTCGGCCTTGCCGGCCCGACACATGAGCGCCTTGCGCGAGCCAGGGGCGTAGTACACCCCGGCGTGGAGTACGCCGGAGTTGTGCCCGGTCTGGTGGGCTGCGATCGTCGCTTCCTTGTCGACGACCGTGATCTTCAACGAGGGCTTTGAGCGGAGGAGCGCCCGGGCGGTGGCGAGCCCGACGATCCCTGCCCCTATCACGAGGACGTCCGAGCGGGCGGTCAACTCGCGGCGCCTCCGGCCCGGTCGGGCGCGTACCGGAAGCTGGCGGCCTCGGGTCGGGCGAGCCACTCGGCGAGGCTCTGGGCAGCCGCATCCCTGGCGGAGAGGATCGGGTCGGCGACCGGCCACTCGATGCCGATGGCCGGGTCGTTCCAGCGAATCCCGGACTCGGCGGCCCCGTTGTAGGTGCCGGTCGTCAGGTACTCGATCTCCGCGACATCCGACAGCACGCAGAATCCACGGGCGAAGCTAGCGGGCGCCCACAGCTGGCGCGGCTCCTCGGCGCTCGCCTCCAGACCGACCCAGCGACCCAGCGTCGGCGACCCGACCCGGATGTCGACGGCAACCAGAAAGGCCCGACCCGCGGTCACGCGCATGAGCTTGCTCATCGGCGGATCCCACTGGAAGTGCAGCCCGCGGACCACGTTCCGGCTCGATCGGGAATGATTCAGTTGGACGAACCGATCGGGCAGCCCGAGCTCGGTGAAGAGATCCTGCCGGTAGACCTCCATGAAGAACCCGCGGCCGTCCCGGATGGGCTTGGGCACGACGACCTTGACCTCGTCGAGCGCGGTGGGTTCGATTTCGAAGGGCATCGGGCCGGTGCTCCGTCCTGCTGAAGAGCGTTGCGGAGCCAGCCTACAAGAAGCAGAGCGGGGCGACCAGCGAAAGCCGGACCGGCGACTCTCGTGGTGGGCGCATGCGCGTCCAGGTCGAGGCCGCTGCATCAACCACGCGGGGGCCCGGCGGTTGCGACTCTGCGGGATGCGAGGGATACTCACCCTCTGGACCGGAGTGCACTCGAGTGCCCATGGAGGAAGGGGAAGGCACATGATCCGCCGCTATGGCGCGGCACTTCGCTTGACTCTCGCGGCCGCCGACATCGTGCTCGCGCTGGCCGTCCTGATCGGCGCGACGAATCTCCGATTCGGAGGTATGTCCGGATGGGCGTCCGACGTCAATGCCGCCCTGCCGGACCCCGGCCTTGCCGCGGCCGTCTTCATCGGCATGTGGATCGCCGTGCTGTGGATCCACGGCCTGTATCGAAGTCGGGCTCGATGGACCAGGCGTGGAGACATAGCAATAGTCCTCCGGGCAACTCTCGTCCAGCTGGCCCTCACCCTGAGCATGCTGTATTTCTTCAAGCTGCCGAATGTAAGCCGGCTGCTGCTGATCGCGGTCTTCCCGTCCCTGGCCGCCGCCGCCATCGGCATCCGGGTCGTCGTGAGGCAGATCCTGGTCTTTGCGCGCGACCACGGGCGCAACGTCCGGTACATGCTGGTGCTGGGCACCAGCGCCCGCGCGGTGGCCTTCGCCGATCTGGTGGAGAGCCATGCCGACCTGGGTCTGGTCGTGATCGGCTACCTCAAAGCCGATGCGTCGGAGGACAACGTCGTTCTCGACCGGCCCCTGTTGGGCATGATCGACGACCTCGAGGCGGTCCTGCACAGCCAGATCGTGGACGAGGTGGCGATATGCCTGCCCTTCTCGATGGAGGAGCTGATCGAGCAGGCGGTCTACGTCTGCGAGCAGGAAGGCAAGGTCGTGCGGATCCCCGTCGCCCCTGTGGAGCGCGTACTCACGATGAGCCAGCTCGAGAGCGTCGACGGCGTGGGCGTGTACTCGCTGGCGAATGGCCCGGATCGCGCGGTGAGCCTGGCCGTCAAGCGACTGATCGACATCATCGGCGCCACCGTGCTGATGGTCGTTCTGTCGCCCCTGATGGCCGTCCTGGGGCTCGCGATCAAGCTCGACTCGAAGGGCCCGGTCCTGTTCCGTCAAGAGAGAGTGGGCCTGCACGGACGACCGATCAGGGTGCTCAAGTTCAGGAGCATGTCCGCCGACGCGGAGCAGCGGCTCGGCGCGCTGCGCGACCACAACGAGATCAACGGGCACGCCTTCAAGCTCGCCAACGACCCCCGGACGACCCGCGTTGGCCGCTTCCTCCGGCGCTTGTCTCTCGACGAGCTGCCTCAGCTTTGGAACGTGCTGCGAGGCCAGATGAGCCTCGTAGGCCCGCGCCCGCCCCTTCCGGGCGAGGTCGCCAACTACGACACGTGGCATCGCCGCCGGCTGTCCATGAAGCCGGGGATGACCGGCCTCTGGCAGGTCGGCGCGCGCCGCAGCCCGGAGTTCGACCACTGGGTGCAGCAGGACCTCGAGTACATCGACAGCTGGTCGCTCTGGCTCGACTTCAAGATCATCGCCCGGACGGTACCCGCAGTGTTGAGCGGCACCGGCAGGTGATGCCGGCCGGGATTGTCTGCCGCCGAGGCTGACACCCGCCTGGCCCGCTCCTGACATCGCGGACCGAGCCCACCCGGCCGTTGTGCAGCGGCCGATCGCACAACCTGCTCAGGCTCCGTTGCCGAACCGGCGATCCAGGCGCGCCCTCTGTCGGGTGACTCGGGCTCCCGCTAGAAGCAGCCCGACGATTGCTGAGTCGACGCCAAACCGCGCGCGAAAACACGCCAGGGTCGCGGCAGTACCGTCGAGCTTCTCAGCGACCGAGAGCGAAGACTCGCGGATGGCCCGGATGTGCAGGTCACGAAGGTCGCGGTAAAGGTGACTCGCCGGCATCGAGGCACGATCACCGGCCTTTGACGGGTACAGAGCATCCAACCTGCGTTTGCGATCCTCGTCGGCCGTTTCCGGGGGGCGATTCTGGCGGCGCAGGTAAAGATGGCCTCCAACCCTCAGGACCGGGCCCCGCAGTGCGAGCCGTGCCAGCACCAAGTGATCAGGACTGAACACGTCGGGAAAGCCCCCGGTGGCGACCAGCGCCTCGCGCCGGGCCACGCCGTAGATCATGTTGCAGATGGCCAACCGCCAGATCAAACGCTTGTAGCGATCCAGAGCCGACGGCTGATCGAGGTCTATCTGGTCGTCCATCTCCTCGATCACGGCCCCGTTACCATCGATCAAGAGGCTCTGCGGGTAAGCCAGCACAGCCGCCGGATCGGCCTCCAGCGCCGCAAAACACCGAGAGATGAGGGTCGGCTCCCACAGGTCATGGTCGGCTGCCCACATGAAGTAGGTGCCTCGGGCAAGCCCAAGCGCGCGATTGAAACTGGCCGAGACGCCGACGTGAGTCTCGTGGCGAACATACAAGACCCGGTCGGACCGTTTGGCATACGAACGCGCGATTGCGCCCGTCTCATCGGTCGAACAGTTGTCGCTGATGACCAGCTCGAAGTTCGGATAGTCCTGGCCGAGCAGCGAGTCGAGCGACTGGGCCAGGTACCGAGCACCGTTGTAGGTCGGCATGCCGATCGAGACGAGCGGCGCGCGCTGGTCCAACCGAGACCTCCGCTGGAGCCCGACCGATCGTCCGCCCGGGGTTCCTGATCGGGCATAATTGTCGGCGTGAGAGTAGTCATCCTTGCCGGAGGACAGGGTACACGCCTGTCAGAGGAGACGGAGGCGCGCCCCAAGCCGATGGTCGACATCGGCGGCCGGCCCATCCTCTGGCACATCATGAAGCACTACGCGCACTACGGATTCGGGGAATTCGCCATCGCGTTGGGCTATAGGGCCGAAGACGTCAAGCGGTTCTTCGTGGAATACGTTTCACTCAACGGAGACATGACCGTTGAGCTCGGCAGTCGGGCGGTGCAGCGCCATGAGCCGGAGCGAGACGCCTGGACCGTCCACCTCGTCGACACCGGCCTGAACACCAACACCGGCGGTCGCGTCGGACGGCTCCGGACCTGGCTCGCGGACGGCCCATTCCTCCTGACCTACGGCGACGGTGTCTCCGACGTCAACCTTCAGCGTCTCGTCGAATGCCACCGTTCCTCCGGCAAGCTCGCCACCGTCACGGCGATCAGGCCCCCGTCGCGATTCGGCGGGTTGAGCTTCGAGGCGGATGGCTCGGTGCGCTTCACCGAGAAACCGCAGATCGGCGAGGGCTGGATCAACGGCGGGTTCATGGTCCTCGAGCCCGAGGTCCTCGACTACATCCCGGGAGACGAGACGAGCCTGGAAGCCGACGTTCTCGAGAGGATCTCGGACGAGGGCAGGCTTGGGGCCTACCGCCACGAAGGCTTCTGGCAGTCGATGGATACATTGCGCGACGTTCGTTACTTGCGGGCGCTGTGGGCCGCTCAGACGGCGCCGTGGGCAACGTGGCGGTAGGAGACGACAGCCGCCGCGGCCCCTGGTTCGGCCGCACGGTTCTCATCACCGGGGCGGCTGGCTTGCTGGGGGGATGGGTCGCGCGCGACCTTCTCGCATCCGGGGCATCGATCCTGGGGCTGGACATCGCCTGGGACGGCCCGCGGGCCACGATCCCGCCCGAGGGCGTCGAGCGGATCGAGGGCGACATCCGGAACACGCCTCTGCTCCGTGACCTGTTGAGCGGCCGCCGGATCGACACGGTCGTCCACCTGGCAGCGCAGACCCTGGTGGGACCGGCGATCGAAGACCCGGTCGACACCTTCAGCAACAACATCGAGGGAAGCTGGAGCATACTGGAGGCGTGCCGCAACGTGGGCGGCGCCCGCCGGATCGTGGTCGCTTCGTCGGACAAGGCGTACGGCGATTCCGCCGGACGGCCTTACCGGGAGGACATCCCGCTCCGGCCTCGCCATCCCTACGACACGTCCAAGGCGGTCACGGACCTGCTTGCCCAGACGTACGCCCACACGTACGGGCTGCCCGTGGCGATCACGAGGTGCGGCAACCTCTACGGAGGCGGCGACCTGAACTGGAGTCGGATCGTCCCCGGGACCATCCGCTCAATCGTGGAGGGGGACGCTCCCGTCATCCGCTCCGACGGGACCTTCGTCCGCGACTACCTGTACGTGAAAGACGCCGCCGCCGGGGTCGTGGCCCTGGCGGAAGCCGTGGGCGACCGACCCGAGATCGCCGGCACGGCCTTCAACTTTGCCGCCGGGGTCCGGCTGCCCGTCATCGACGTCGTCCGCCGGATCCTTGCCCTGATGGGCTCCGAAGCGGAGCCGGTCGTCCTGGGCCTCCCCCTCAAGGAGATCCCAGAGCAACGCGTCTCCGCCGCCAGGGCGCGGCGCCTCCTCGGCTGGCGACCTCGGACGACCATGGAGTCGGGCCTGCGCGAGACCATCGACTGGTATCGCGGCCACCTCAAGACCGCCGCATGAACCGGCCCGCCTGCCGGGGCTGCGGAAGATCCGGTCTCGAGGTCGTACTCGACCTCGGGCAGATGCCGCTCGCCAACGCCATTCTCGAGGAAGACGACCTAGCCCGACCCGAGCCGCGCTACCCGCTGGCGCTGGCCTACTGCCCGGACTGCTGGCTGGTCCAGATAACCGAGACGGTCGCGCCAGAGCTCCTCTTTCGGGAGTACACCTACTTCTCCTCGGTCTCGGACGAGTTCGTCGGGCACGCCCGCGCGATAGTCGAGCGGCTGATCGTCGGGCGGCACCTAGGTTCGGACAGCCTGGTCGTCGAGCTGGCCAGCAACGATGGCTACCTGCTGCAGCACTACGCCGGTGCCGGCGTGCCGGTCCTGGGCATCGATCCCGCCCGAAACGTCGCAGAGGTCGCCACCGCACGCGGCGTGCCGACCCTCGCCGAGTTCTTCACGCGCGACCTGGCCGACGAGCTGGCGAGAAGCGGCCGGACGGCGGACGTCGTGCACGCCAACAACGTCATCGCCCACGTGCCCGATCTCAACGGCTTCGTGGCCGGCATCGCGCGGATCCTCAAACCTGACGGCGTAGCCGTGATCGAGACGCCCTACCTGCGCGAGCTGGTGGAGCGGCTCGAGTTCGACACGATCTACCACGAGCACGTCTTCTACCACTCGCTCACCGCGCTTTCGAGCCTCTTCGAGCGCAACGGGCTCAGCGTCGTCGACGTCGAGCGCATCGCGGTCCACGGCGGATCGCTGCGCGTCTTCGCCATGCACTCCGGAGCCGCCGAACCGGGCGAAGCCGTTCGCTCGCTTCTCGCCGAAGAGACGGCCGTGGGCCTCTGCCGCCCCGGTTACTACGCCACCTTCGCCGGTCGCGTGGAAGCTCTCGGACGGGAGCTGCAAACCATGCTGGGCGGCCTGAGATCGCAGGGCCACACCGTCGCCGCGTACGGCGCCGCGGCCAAGGGCGCCGTGCTCCTGAACGCGTTCGATCTCGGCCCCGACCTGATCTCGTTCGTTGTCGATCGGAGCCCCCACAAGCAGGGTCACCTGATGCCGGGGGTGCATATTCCGATCGTCGCCCCCGATCAACTGCTGGTTCGAAAGCCGCAGGAGTGCCTGCTTCTCGCCTGGAACTTCGCCGACGAGATACTGGCCCAGCAAGCCGAGTACCGGCGCCTCGGTGGCAGGTTCATCATTCCGATTCCGAAGCCGACGTTGGTGTGACGATGATCGATGGCGTGCTCGTAGTTCCCCTCAAGCGGATCCCAGACGAGCGCGGGACGGTCCTGCACATGCTCAAGCGGACCGACCCGCACTTCATCGAGTTCGGCGAGATCTACTTCTCCACTGTCTATCCGGGCGTCGTGAAGGGATGGCACAAGCACGCCGAGATGACCCTCAACTACGCCTGTATCCACGGCCGCATCAAGCTCGTACTGTTCGACGACAGGGAAGGGTCGCCCACGAAAGGCGAACTCATGGAGATCTTCCTGGGTCCGGAGAACTACAGCCTCGTGCAGATTCCGCCGGGCATCTGGAACGGCTTCAAGGGCATGGGAAGCAAGGCGGCGATCGTCGCCAATTGCTGCACCCATCCTCACGACCCGAGCCGCTCCATCCGCCTCGACCCGTTCGACAACGACATCCCCTACGACTGGGGTGTCCGCCAGCACTGATGCGCATCCTGCTGACCGGGGCCACCGGCTTCATCGGGGCGCACGTCGCCCGGGCGCTCCTCGCCCGAGGCGTCGAAGTGCACGGCATGACGCTGCCGGGCGCGCCTCGAGACCGACTGGCCGAGGTCGCGTCGCAACTGGAGCTGCGCGAGGGCGACCTGTCCGACGCGGCCTGGGTTCGCGCCACGATTCGGTCGATCGCGCCGGCGGCGGCCATCCACCTGGCCTGGTACGCCGAGCCGCGCTCGTACCTTCGAGCGGTGCCCGAGAACCTTGCTTCGCTCCGGGGCGGGATCAACCTCCTCGAGGCACTGGCCGAGGGCGAGACCTGCCGCCGGGTCGTCCTGGCCGGAACGTGCCTCGAGAACCTCGACATTCCCGGGCCGACGGTTTACGCGGCGGCAAAGGCGGCTCAGCACCGTCTCGCCCTGGGCTTCACAGACCGATCGATGACTGCGGCCTGCGCCCACATTCACTACCTCTACGGGCCCTGGGAAAACGAGCGGCGGGTCGTCCCGACGATCATTCGATCGTTGCTTCACGGCGAGGGGATCGACGTGACGGAGGGCACGCAATCGCGCGATTACCTGCACGTCGCCGACGTCGCCGATGCGCTGTGCCGGGTCGCCGAGAGCGGCCTGTGCGGCCGGGTGGACATCTGCACCGGCACGCCCGTGAGACTGAGGGACGTCTTCGAGGAGATCGCCCGGGCAACCGGCCGGGGGGAGCTGCTCCGGATCGGGGCCCTGGAAGAGTTCGAGTCGACGGAGTGGCCGGCTACGGGCGATCCGGCTCGGCTGCTGACCACGGGCTGGCAGCCGCGCTACAGCCTCCGCCAGGGAATCGAAGAAACCACCGCCTGGTGGTCGGCCCGCGAGAGGAGCGGTCGGTGAAGGAACCGACAGACGCCTACCGGCCCGATGAGTTCTGGCGCCAGCTCGGCGAGAAACACCGCCGCGACCTCCACGAGTACGGCCCCGACGCGATCAAGCGGAACCAGTCGTTCCGATACTTCAACTGGCGATGGAGCTGGGCTTCGATCCGTCGCAGCGAGCAGATGCGGTTCCTGCTCAGACACACCTCCCGCGCCGACCTGCTGCGTTGCGCACTCACCCCTGCAGATCTGTCGGATCGAGCGTGGGAGAACGTGCGCTGGCCGAGCTCAGGCAAAGGCAGCGACACCGACGCATCGGAGCCGCCGGGCGCCATCTCAGTCGAGCAGTCGGGCGTGCACTCCTGGCCGCGGCGGGATCGCTGGCTCTATGCATTCGCCGTGAGGCTGCTGTGGCTGTACGCCGAGCGCAACGACCCTCTGCAGGTGACGAGGCTACCGGAACCGTCGCTCGGGCAGCCTTTGCCGATTACCTGGCGCGGCAGGCTGATATCCCAGGACCTGGCCAACACGGCCCTCGAGGCCGCCGCCATCGGGCGCGCCCTGGCGGGCCGGACACCGGGGTCGATCCTGGAGCTTGGGGCCGGATATGGGCGAACCGCCTACGCCCTGATGAACTTGTTTCCTGGCGCTACGTACACGATCGTCGACATCGAGCCGGCAATCAGCATCTCGCGCTGGTACCTGTCTCAGCTATTCCCGCCACGGAGGCTCAGATTCCTGAGCCCTGAGGAGGCCATGGAATTGCCCGAAGGCTCGATCGATCTGGCTCTCACGATCTCTTCTCTTCAGGAAATGACACCGGCCCAGGTCGCCCGGTATCTGAGCACCTTCGACCGCGCGGCCCGAGGCGGCCTCGTCTACTTGAAGCAGTGGCGCAAATGGCGCAATCCGGTCGACATGGTCGAGATGGCTTTCGACAAGTACCCCGTACCGGCGCATTGGACGCTCCTGTTCAAGGAGCGCGCCCCGGTTCAAACCAACTTCACCCAGGCCGCCTGGGCAGTCCCGTCGGAAGGTGGACCTCCGGCGCCGGCTACGGTGTGAAGTAGCCGGTCACGTCGAACACGAGATCGGTCGTGGCCCCGGCAGTGGACATGTAGGTCGCGGACAGGGTGCCAGCCGAGCCCAGGGCGACGGTCAGGCCGTTGGCCAGGATCTCG
>Ga0187889_10000163_pt1 | contig 77331 bp, 65 predicted proteins | sample June2016WEW_7_10_2_FD_132992 | JGI IMG/M metagenome (GOLD analysis project Ga0187889, IMG submission 132992) | Peatland microbial communities from SPRUCE experiment site at the Marcell Experimental Forest, Minnesota, USA - June2016WEW_7_100 | ecosystem: Environmental > Terrestrial > Soil >... | reverse complement strand
TGGGCGCGAGGTACGCGCGGTTCCGGATGTAGTCGAGAATGTCCCGCTGGGCGATCCGGATGTGCTCGAGCAGATGCCAGGGTGTGTAAGGGATGTTGGGCGGCAGCCCGTTGACGGCGTCGTTCGGGAAGTCCGCCACCGCGGCGTCGAACGGCATGTGGGCTCCGTGCCCGTCGATGAGCGCGAGGAATTGCTCGCGCAGGATGTCGCTGGCGGTCATCTTGTCCCTCGGTTTGCTGGACTCGGCGGCGCGTGGTCTGACGCTCCGGTGCTCTTTACCGCCCGGGACGCGCCCTCCACGCTGGTCGCCGACAATGCTGCGCCATCGCCCGCCTTTCGTCTTGAAGGCGAAGATCCTGTCGACCAGGCAACTCGGCTGCCGTTCGAAGGCCGGTCCTGACCCCGGCCCCGACCTCAATCGGCCACGGGCCTCGCACGATCAAGCCTCGTGATAATCGCCAAAGCCGATCGGGTCCCAATCCCGAGCAGACGATGCTGCCGCCCGACAGCCGCCCTAGCAGGACAGGTCTGCGTCGAAGCCGCCGGCGAAGTACTGCGCCAATGCCACACGTCCGCCGGTGAAGCCTTTGCTCCGGCAGCTGCTGGCTGCCTGGCGGGCAGTCGTGGCACCGGCCACCCAGCTCGGATAGCCGGCGAAGGCGGCCGTGCCGCCGGTAATCTGTTTCCACTGGTATTGAGTCGAGTAGAAACCGATGCCCGCAGGGCTCACCGATTGGAGGTACGCGACCGCACCCTGGAGAGCTGCCACGTTCAGGGTGACATTGGTCCGCCAGCTGTTGGAGGTCTCGACGTCGAGCCACCACGCGTTCGGGGACGGCGTGCGAGTTGCGCTCGAAGAGGCCAGGCCCACGGAGATATACGCGCGGAGCGCCGTCTGGTAGGAGTCGGCCGCCGCGTTCCAGCCGTAGTCGTAGGCGCAATTGGCGGTGTCGGATCCCGGCGACGTTGCCGTGTTGCACTGGCGCGGGGCCGTCTGGCTGTTGGGCCAGTGGGACGAGAGAGCAGGTCCGGGGTTACCGGTGTTGGCGTAGAGCTGCGCCTTCACCCCGCCGGCCCACATGAGTTCGGGCGAGCCGTCGCCTGCACCGAGGCATGGGTTGGGGCTGAAGACGATCCCCTCGTTCACGCCCACGATCCCGAACGCGGCGTTGGTGGGGAATTGGCGGCCGCACTGCGGGTAGGAGATGTCGTACCCGACGGTCGAACTGCCACCGGCGCTCGCGGCCGCGACGGTCGCCGGGGCCGTCAGGAGCAGCGCAAGGACGGCAGCGGCCGCCACGATTGGGCGGGCGAGAGATCGGACGGAGTTGCCGGACGGGCTCATGGCGACCTTCCTTGGCGGGAGTTCGGGTGAAGATAGGCCGGCCGAAGACGAGCGTCAATCGCTGAGAGTGAAATCGGGCGCACGGTTCCTGGCAAAGCGACGAGGTATTCCGCAGACTCCAGACGGATGAAGCCGCTCGAGCCAGCCCGCCCAACGCTCGATCTGATAACGGACCCGCCCTCCGTCAGGGCGGGCTTGGCGCAGGCGCTCCCGACCCTCCGAGCGAGTAACATGAGGCCTTCCTCGCGACATTCGCCGAGGAGGGGTATTTCGATCGCCATGGGCAAGGACCTGGCAAAGCCGCGCCAAATGAGGCTCAAATGACTGGCACCCACGCGTCCACGGCGGCACCCGCTGGCATCAACGCCCGGCCCGAGACGGCAACGACGGCCCGGCCGGTCCGCTTCCCGGAGGGCTTTCTCTGGGGCGCTGCCACGTCCTCATATCAGATCGAAGGCGCAATCGACCAGGACGGGCGTAAACCGTCGATCTGGGACGTCTTCTGTCGGGTACCGGGGAAGGTCCTCCACGGAGACACCGGCGACAAGGCCTGCGATCACTACAACCGCCTCGTCGACGACCTCGACCTGATGAAGGAGCTCGGTCTCCGAGCGTATCGATTCTCCGTCGCCTGGCCGCGCATCCAACCCGATGGGATCGGGCCGGTCAACAGCCGCGGCATGGACTTCTATGAGCGGCTGGTCGACGGTCTTCTCGAACGCGGCATCGCCCCGGCGCTGACCTTGTACCACTGGGACCTCCCGCAGACGCTCGGCGACCTCGGCGGCTGGACCTCCCGCGATACCGCTTCTCGATTCGCGGACTACGCCGACCTGGTGGCGTTGTCCCTCGGCGATCGGGTGAAGATCTGGATGACGCTCAACGAGCCGTGGGTCTCTGCCTGGATGGGGTACGGGTCGGGCCGACACGCGCCGGGAGTCGCGGACCTGCGGTCGGCGGCGGTGGCACATCACCACCTCCTCCTCGGGCACGGTCAGGGATTGGCAAGGCTGCGATCGCGGCTGCCGAAGGGCGCCCAGGTAGGTGTGGCCCTGAGCCTGATGAGCACATACCCGGCGAGCGAGCACCCGGACGACGTCATGGCGGCGAGCATCGCCGACGGCCAGTTCAACCGCTCGTGCCTGGACCCTATCGTCCGAGGCACGTATCCCGATGACATCGGCCCGTTCTCCTCCACGTGGCTGGGCGCGGACGGTCCGGTCCGCGCCGGCGACATGGACCTGATCTCGGCCCCGATCGACTTCCTTGGAGTCAACTCCTACAGCGCGCGCACGGTCACCGCACGGGGCCGCCTGGATGCGGCCCGTGCCGCGGGCCTGGTGGGTCAATTCGATCCCGTGGGGTCGTTCGGCATGGACGTCGCCGATGTCGTTCCCATCGGAACTCCCGTCACGGACATCGGGTGGCCCGTCGTCCCGTCCGGCATGCGCGACCTGCTCGTCCGGCTCCAGAAGGACTACGGACTCCCCGTCTACATCACCGAGAACGGAGCCGCGTACCCGGACTACATCACCCCGGAAGGCCTGGTCAACGATCCGGAGCGGATCGAATACCTGGACGCGTACCTTCGGGCCGTCGGTGAGGCCATATGGCTCGGCGCCGACGTCCGCGGGTACTTCCTGTGGAGCCTCTTCGACAACTTCGAGTGGGGTTCCGGGTACGCGAAGCGATTCGGGATCGTCTACGTCGACTACCCGACGTCGCGCCGGATTCCCAAGTCAAGCGCCCGCTGGTACGGCCAGGTGATCCGCACCAATTCCGTCGGCACCGCCGCCTTCTGACACGACGGCCGGCGCGGCTTCAGGCTACCCGGCTGGCTTTCTCGCTTTCGAGATCGAAGCAGCCCACGTAGTGGTCTTCCTCGATCTTCGCCAGGGTCGGCTCGTCGGCCGGGGCGTGCGGCGTGCGACCGGCCAGCGGGTAAGCCTCGTGGAACAGGCACCCGCCCCCACCGGCGATCGCCGACGGCAGCTCGTTCTCGATCTGGGCCCACTTCTTGTGGAGCTGCGGCACGGACGCGATCAGCATCCGCGTGTACGGGTGAGTCGGATTGCCGAAGACCTTGTTCGTTGCGCCCATCTCGACGACGACGCCTCGGCGCAGGATCACAGTCTTCTCGCTGATGTAGTTGCCGAGCGACAGGTCGTGGGTGATGAAAAGGATCCCCATGCCCCGGCCTTTGAGCTCGGCCAAGAGATTGAGGACGTCGATGCGTGTAGACGCGTCGAGCATGCTGATGATCTCGTCGGCAACGAGGACCTTGAGCTCGAGCAGCAACGCTCGGGCGACTAGCAGCCGCTGGAGCTGGCCGCCGCTGAGCTGGTGCGGATACTTGTTCAGGACCTGGTCCGGCTCGAGGGTGACGGCCCGCAGCGCGGCTTCGACCTTGTCGTTCCACTCGGAGCGGGCCACGCCCGCGAAGTACTCGCTGCGGATCATGCCAAAGACGCGGTCTGCCTTGAAGATCGGGTTGTACGAGCTGAAGGGGTCCTGGAAGACGCCCTGGACGTGCTTGTAGTACGACTTGACGTCCGAGCCGCCGATGGAACCGACGTCGAGCCCGTCGAGCGTGATGGAGCCGCGGCTGATGCTGATCAGTTTCAGCACCATCTTCCCGACCGTCGTCTTGCCACTGCCGCTCTCGCCGATGAGGGAGACGACCTCGCCGGGGTTGATGTCGAAGCTGACGTCTCGGACCGCGAGCAGGTCCTTCCCGCCGAAGGTTCCAACCTTGTAGATCTTGGAAACCCTGTTGAGGCTAAGCATCGGTTCCAGTGGCCTTCCAGCAGGCGACCGAATGGTTGGTATCGACTTCCACGAACGGCGGCTCCTCGACGCACCTGGCGAATGCCAGCGGGCAGCGGGCCCGGAACCGGCATCCCGTCGGAGGATTCAGGAGGGAGGGCGGGCTGCCGGGGATGCCCGCCAGCTTCTTGTCGGCGTAGCGCACGCCGACCTCAGGCAGCGACGAAACGAGCATCTGCGTGTATGGATGCCGCGGCTGCTGGATGATCGTGCTGGTCGGCGCCTTTTCGGCGAGCTTGCCGGCGTACATGACCAGGATCGAGTCGGCGATCTGATACAGGATCGAGACGTCGTGAGTGATCACCAGCATGCTCTTCACGAAACCGTGATCCCGGAAGCTGACGAGCGTCTCCGCCACTGCCCTCTGAGTCGAGACGTCCAGGGCGGACGTGATCTCGTCGGCGATCAGCAGCGATGGATCGAAAAGGGTCGAAATGACCATGACCGTGCGCTGCTTCATGCCGCCCGAGAGCTCGATCGGGTAGCGCTTGAGGACGTCCCGCCCCAGCCCTACGAGGTCGATGCGTCTTTCGAGCTCGCCCTTGATCTCCCGGAACTCGGTCCCCCGAGACTCGACCAGCTCGGCAATCATCTGGCCGATCTTCCGAGTCGGGTTCATCGCGCTCATGGCGTACTGCGGCACCACGGAGATTTCGCGGAAGCGGAACGGGATCATGCCTACCTTGTCCCAGATGGGCACCTCGGCTCCGTCCAGGTTGACGCTGCCGGACACGTACTTCATGCGGCCGTCAAGTCGGATCAGGCTGTTGCCGAGCGTGGACTTGCCACAGCCCGACTCGCCCGCGAGGCCCATGATCTCTTTGTCGGCGATGGAGAAGGTGGCACCGTCGAGGGCCTTGACGTCGCCGGCAAGGGTTCTGTAGTAGACCCGGAGGTCGGATACCTGGAGGCTCATCGGGTCACAGTTCCCGCAGCTTGGGGTTGAAGATCTCGTCGAGCCCCACGTTCATCACGTAGAGCGCGCCGACGAGGGCAATGATGCCGATGCCGGGTGGGATGAACCACCACCAGATCCCGAGCTGCAGGGCGGCCCAGGTGACGGCGTTGTACATCATGAGCCCGAGGGACATTCCGCCGGTCGGTCCCAGGCCGATGAAGTCCAGGCTGGCTGCGATCAGGATGGCGCCACCGAACAGCAGGATGTACGTCAGGAACAGGTAGGAGCTCATGTTCGGCGCAATCTCGAAGACGATCACCTTCCACCCGCTCCGGCCACTCAGCTTGGCCAGATCGATGAAGTCCCGAGACCGCAGCGAGAACGTCTGAGCGCGAATGGCGCGGGCAGCCCACGGCCACGAGGTGATGCCGATGAAGATGGCCTCGAACATCACGCCACGCGCTTGCAGATAGGACGTGATGACCAGCAGCACGGCCAGCGTCGGGATCACCAGGAAGACGTTCGTGACCATGTTCAGGATCTCGTCGATCCAGCCGCCTCGATAGCCGGCCAAGAAACCGATGACCATCCCGATCACGGCCCCCAGCCCGCCGCCCAGGAGGCCCACGAAGAATGAGGCGCGCAAGCCGTTGGCGAACTGCGCGAAGACGTCCTCGCCGAAGTACGTCGTACCGAACCAGTTGCCCGGGTCCAGCGTTGGATGGCGCATCGGCAGGCCGGCCTGGGCCAGCGGATCGGTGGGATCGATAATCGGCCCGAAGATCGCGATGCACATAAGCACCAGAAGGATCGCTATCGAGACGAGGAACTTCTTCGAGCGCAAGGCGAAGAAGAGGAATTCACCGCGGGCGCGCCTGGCCGGAGGAGTCGGAACTTTCTCGGCGTCATCGACCGCCGGATACGGGTCAGTCGTTGTGCCAGTCGCCGCCGTCAAGCCGTGCCTCCTCGCATGGCCACGCGGGTTCGCGGATCGACGATGACGTAAACGATGTCGACGATGAAGTTGGCCAGCAGAACTCCGATGATGATGAACATGAAGATGCCCTGCAGGAGGAAGTAGTCCTCGCTCTGGATGGCCGCGAAGACAAGGTGGCCGACGCCGGGATAGGAGAAGACGATCTCAGTGACGAGCGACCCGGAAACGATCACGCCCAGCTGCAGAGCCAGGCCCGTGATCTGCGGCAGCATCGCGTTGCGGAAGGCGTACTTGCGGACCAGGCTCTGAGGGGCGCCGAGCGTCTCCAGGTAGCGACTGTAGTCCGACTCCAGCTCGTAGATGATCAAGTTCCTCATCCCGATCGCCCAGCCGCCGAACATGACGAGGAAGAGCGACAGGAACGGCAGCACCCAATGGGCGACGAGGTCCGTGAAGAACAGCCAGGTCAGCGTCGGTTCGAGGTTGAAACCGTAGCCGCCGGAGAGCGGGAAGAGCCGCAGGCTGAATGCCAGCACGAACGACAGGACGAGCGCAAGCCACATGTAGGGCGTCGCGGTCAGGATGTAGCCCACGGGCAGGACGGTGCTGTCGAGCCACTTGCGGCGAGCTGCGAGGGCCCCGAAGGTATTGCCGGCCCACCAGCTCAACAGGATCGCCGGTATCAGAAGGGCCAGCGTGTAGGGCACCGCGGCCATGATCATGTCGGTCACAGGCGTGCCGTGCCCGTACACGCTCAGTCCGAGGTTGCCGTGGAGCAGGGCGTTCCAGAAGTTCACGTACTGCGCCGGCAGTGACTCTTTCAGGCCGAAGAGGTTGTAGTAGTAGTCGGCCAGCGCCTGGGCCGCTTTCGGCGAGAGGCCGTTCGTCTGGGAGACCAGCCCCGCGACGGGATCACCGGGCATGAACCTCGGGATCATCCAGTCGATCGTTGCGGCCACGAAGAACGTGATCAAGTAGGTGAATAGCTTTCGCCCGAAGTAGCGTCGCACGCGATCTCCCGTTCGCGGATCCCGAAATCATAGAACAACCCCTCCCCCCGGGTTGAATCGGGGGGAGGGGCATGGTGGCTAAGGATCAGCCGGCTGGCTTGATCTCGGTGAGCATGTAGATTGCTCCCATTTGCCAGTAGCCGTTCCAGGTAGCGGGCTGAACGTGATAGGTCGTGTCGGACGGCCAGTTGGTCCAGACCGAGTTGTTGACCTGCGACCACTCCCCGTTGTACCAGAGCGGGATGATCGGCTCGTCGGTCAGCTGGATCGTCTGGAGCTGTGAGGTGATCGCCTGCATGGCGGTCACATCAAGCGTCTGGTCGAGCTTCTGGACGAGGGCCCAGGCCGTGGCGTTGTCGTACTGCTCGAAGTTGCGGTTTCGGGCTGGGCCCGCCGCGATCTCCGGCTGGCGGAAGATGTAGTCGTAGTACGTCCAGGGCGTGCTGCCGATCTGGACGTCGTTGTTGATGACCAGGTCGAAGGTCGGGGCGGCGCTGGACGTGCCGTTGCGATCGTTGACGACCGTGGCATAGGCGGGGTGGGTGGGATTGATGTTGATCCCGGCGAGCGCGGCGTCGGCGGCGATCAGGTTCTCGGCTTCCATCCAGTCAGACCAGCCATCGGGGACTTCGAGGTTGAGCTTGATGGCCGAGCCGTCCTTGTTGGTTACGAACCCGTCGCTGCCGACCTTGTAGCCGGCCGCTGCGAGATCGGCCTTGGCCTTCGCCGTGTTGAACGAGACGCCGAGCGTCTTGACCACGTTCTGATCGACGTACTTGTCCCACACCGGCAGAAGGCCGGTCGGGCTTGCTGCCGCGACGATGTTGCCGTAGTCCTTGACAACGACGTTCTGGGGGTTGATCGCCTCAGCAAGAGCCTTGCGGAAGGCCGGGTCGTCGAGGGGCTTCTTCTTGGTGTTGGGGACGAGCCACGCGGTGTTGCCCGCCAGCATGTAGGGCGGCCCTGCGAAGTACGTCGTGATGCCGTACCCGCCGTTCACGATCTGGGCGATGCCGGGCAGGTAGTTGTTGTCCAGGTCGAGGCCGCCCGAGAGAAGCTGGCCGAGGGCGACGTTGTTGGAGCTGTTGACGATGTCAACGATGTACGTGGGCTGGACGCTAAGGCCGAGGGCCTTGGTCGCCCACCAGTTCGGGTTCTTGACCCACACCATGCGGTCCTGGGCGGCCGTCTTGTACATGTACGGGCCGGTGCCAACGCCGTTCTGGTTCAGGAACTTGAAGATGTTCTCGTTGTTGTACTGCGTCCAGATCGCCGCCGGGACCATCGGCATTTGGTAAAGGTCCTGCATCCATTCCTGGTACGCCGGGGTTCCCTGGAACGTGACGACAACGTTGTTACCGCTGGCCGTCACTGCCTTGACGAATGTGAACAGGTCGGAGCCAAGCGTCGTGTTCTGGTAAAGGTTAATCGAGAAGGCGACGTCGGCGGCCGTGAAGGCGGAGCCGTCGGACCAGGTCACGCCTTGGCGGACGTTGATCGTGTACGTCGTATTGGTGGAATCCCACGACCCGCCCGAAGCGAGCCAGGGAGTGTAGACATCCTTGATCGGGTCATACAGGAAGAGGGTCTCGTACTGGAGGCCCACGACGCCCATCGCGGCGTTCGGATCCAGCGGGTTCCAGGTGGACGGAGCGCCCCACTGCTTACCGCTGGTATACAGGGTCTGCGCGCGCGGGTAGACAGTCGCGTCCGTCGCCGGAAGGCCGGTCGCGCTCGGAGCGGCGGTCGGGGCGACTGCGGTCGGCTGCACGCCTCCCTGAGTGGGCGCAGGTGCGGTGGTCGGCGACGCGGTCGAACTGCCGCACGCGGACGCGACGATGCTCGCAGCGGCAAGCAGAGCTAGAACCCTGGATTTGCCCATTTGCATCCCTTTCCTCCCTTCCCATGCGGAACACAGGGGCAACGCCTCAGGCCTGACCACACTCAGGCACGCTGGACGCCCCGCATGGCTATGCCAGATCACTAACTCCGTAAGTCTCCCTTGTGACGGGGCTAGAGATCGACAACCGGACAGTAGATCACGTTTAGTAGTCTGTCAATCTGCGAAAGTGCTAAAACCTTCAGTAATCACCTCCGATATAGCCCCAACCGGGCCCCCGATCCGGCCCCAATCCCCCCTTTGAGCTGAAAAGCGTCCCGCATTAGGTTGACCTGCGAAAACGCCGGCTGATATCATGCACTGAAGTCTTCACTAAAGCGAGGGAGGGGCGTGCCGAAGAGCCAAGAAACAAGGCCTGCCACGCTGGCAGACGTCGCGGCTGCTGTTGGGCTGTCTCCGGCCGCCGTGTCCCTGGCTCTGCGGGGCAAGCTTGGCGTCTCGGAAGCCACCCGCACGCGTGTCGTCGACGCCGCCAGGAGACTCGGCTACCGTCCTGTGACGGGCGGGTCGCGCCAGCACCAGAAGCCGATTACCTTCGGCCTCGTGATCAACCCGGTGCACGGCGGTATCCAGGAAGCGAATCGCTTCTACGCCCCGGTCATAGCCGGCATCCAGGCGAGCTGCCGGAGCCACCACGTGGACTTGATGCTGGCGACCATGGCGGTCGACCAGCACCAGTACCCCATCGAGCTCCCGCGCATCGTCACCAACCGAACCTGCGACGGCCTGATCGTGGTCGGCACGCATCTCTCGCCGGCTACCACGGCGATATTCCAGGCCGCGCCTCCGGCCATCCTGGTTGACGCGTATGCGGATGACGACGCCTTCGATTCGGTAGTGATGGACAACGTCGGCGGGGCGCGGATCGCGGTCGAGCATCTCGTCTCGCTGGGCCACCGCAACATCGCGGTCCTGGCGACCGAGCCGCAGGCCTACCCCAGCATTCTGCAGCGACGCCGTGGCTATGAGCAGGTCCTCGCCGAGGCCGGACTGACTCCCCATTACGTCGATGCCCTGTACTGGCAACCGGAGTCGGCCGCCGTGGTCGCACTGGCCTACCTCAAGGCTCACCCCGAAGTCACCGCCGTCTTCTGCGCCAACGACCTCGTGGCAGTCGCCCTCCTCCAGGCAGCCAGGCAGGAGGGAATCGAGGTGCCCAACCGGCTCTCGGTCGTGGGCTACGACGACATCGATCTGGCGGGGTTCGTCCACCCTGCGCTGACGACGATGGCCGTTGACAAAGTCGGCATGGGCCGGCTGGCGGTGACGCTGCTCGCCCATCGCCTCGAGTTCGGCAAGGAGTGCGTTACACAGACATTTGTCCGGCCCACGCTGGTTGAGCGCGAGACCACCCGAGCCGTGGAACCGGCAGCGCAGCCGGAAGAGGGCACCGCCGCCCTTCGTGCTGATCCCATGCCGGCGTAGCGAAAGGGGCCATGATGGACGCCGTCGACGGACTGTTACTCCCCACCGCGGGCGCCGCGCCGGCCGACGCGCTCCCGAACATCCCGTGGGAAGACCGTCCGGCCGACTCCAGCGCGGTCCTGTGGCGGTCCAGCCGCAACCCGATCATCAAGAGAGATCTGATCGAGCGCTCCAACAGCATCTTCAACTCAGCGGTGGTGCCCTTCGGCCCGGGCTTCGCCGGAGTCTTCCGCGTCGACGATACGACGCGCGAGATGAACCTCCACGCCGGCCGCAGCGCCGACGGCGTCAACTGGACGCTCGAGCAGGAGACGATCGAATGGCATGCCACTGACGCTCGCGTGAGCGAGATCCAGGAACGCTTCGAGCATGCCTACGACCCCCGGGTCACATGGCTCGAGGATCGTTACTACGTGACCTGGTGCTACGGCTACCACGGCCCGACCATCGGCGTCGGCTACACGTACGACTTCGACAGGTTCTATCAGCTCGACAACGCGTTCTTGCCGTTCAACCGCAACGGCGTCCTCTTTCCGCGCAAAGTGGGCGGCTCCTACCTGCTGCTGTCGCGGCCCAGCGACAACGGTCACACGCCCTTTGGTGACATCTACCTGTCGGAGAGCCTTGACCTGATCCATTGGGGTCGCCACAGACACGTCATGGCCACGCGCCCACTGACGTGGGAATCGACGAAGATCGGCGCCGGACCGACGCCGATCGAGACGCCCGAAGGCTGGCTGCTGATCTACCACGGCGTCCTGACATCCTGCAACGGCTTCGTGTACTCGATGGGCGCCGCTTTGCTCGACCTCGATCAGCCGTGGAAGGTGATCGCCCGCAGCCGCGACTACTTGATCTCGCCGCAGGTCCCGTACGAGCAGATCGGCGACGTGCCGAACGTCGTGTTCCCATGTGCGGCCCTGCTCGACCGACCCACCGGCCGGCTGACCGTCTACTACGGCGGGGCCGACACGGTCGTCTGCCTCGCCCACGGCTATCTGCCTGAACTGGTGGACTTCGTCAAGAAGCGAAGCTAAACGGGTCCGAAGTCGGGCGTCGGCTTCGCTCCCAGGGGCCGCCGTAGCGGAGACTCCTCAAGCAATCGGTGGCGCCGTCGCGGAGCGGTGCGGCGCGCAAGAATGTCGTGGCCTCGCCCGCCAAGCGGGGCGCGACCGATGCGAGGGACGCGTGATCGAGCAGTCGCTCAATGGAACCTGGCAGATGCGCGAGTGCGGCACGGAAGAGTGGCTGCCCGGCGTGGTTCCCGGCGGAGTCCATCTCGACCTCATGGCCGCGGGACGCATACCCGATCCGTTCGTGGGCGACCAAGAGCTGCGCGTCGGGTGGGTCGCGGATCGCGACTGGGAGTACCGGCGCGACTTCGTCGCGGAGGCCGGCCTCGCCGCGGAGGAGCGCCTCGCCCTTGTCTTCGACGGCCTCGACACCCTGGCTGAAGTCCGCCTCAACGGAGAACGGCTGGGCAGCGCGGACAACATGTTTCGTGCGTGGCGCTGGGAAATCACCGGCTTGATTCGGCCCGGCTCGAACGAGCTGGCCGTGGTCTTCCGATCGGCCGTACGCCGGGGAGCCGAGCTGGAGGCGATCAGGCACCTCGACTCCCCCAACGGCCAGCTCGCCGGCGCACCCTACCTGCGCAAGGCGCCGTGCCAGTTTGGCTGGGACTGGGGCCCCAAGCTGCCGAACATCGGCTTCTGGCAGGGCGCACGAATGGAGGGCTGGAGCGTCGGCCGGCTGGCCGACGTCCGGCTCTCGCAGTCGCTCGAGGGCGGTCGGGCGGGGATCGCGGCGGAGGTGCAGGTCGACCGGGCACCCGGTCGTTCGGGCGAGCTCGAGGCCGTCGTGCGTGTCGAGCAGCCGAACGGACGAGTCGATCTCGTCCGGTCGGTCGTGCCGGCGGAGCGTTCGGTCGCCAGCCTCGCGATAGATATCGCCGATCCCGAGCTCTGGTGGCCTAACGGCCTCGGAGGCCAGCCGCTCTACCAGATCGACGTGGAGCTGGCCGGCGGAGATCGAACGCTCGACGTCCGGCGCTACCAGGTTGGCCTGCGAACGCTCGAGCTTCGGCGCGAGCCCGACCAGTGGGGCGAGTCGTTCACATTCGTCGTGAATGGCGTGCCGGTCTTCGCCAGGGGCTCCAACTGGATTCCTGCCGACTCCTTCCCGGCGAGGGTGACCGCAGCGCAGCTCGGCGCGCTGATCGGCGCCGCGGCTGATGCAAACCACAACATGATCCGGATCTGGGGCGGCGGCCACTACGAGACCGAGACGTTCTACGACCTGTGCGACCGCCACGGCATCCTCGTCTGGCAGGACTTCATGTTCGCCTGCAGCGTCTACCCGCTGACCGACCCCGCTTTCCTCGCCGGCGTCGAGTCCGAGGTCCGCGAGCAGGTGCGCCGGCTGCGGCATCGCCCCTGCCTGGCCCTGTGGTGCGGCAACAACGAGATGGAACGGGGCTGGACGAACTGGGGCTGGAGCCGGCCCGGGAACGAAGACCTCCGCGAGGCATACCTGCGCTTCTTCTCCCAGACGCTGCCCGCATGGGTCGCGGTCGAGGATCCGGCCACTCCCTACTGGCCAAGCTCGCCTTCGTCGGGACGGCCGCTGGAGGAGCCGATCGGCGGTGGTCGCGGTGACGAGCACGAGTGGATCGTCTGGCACGGACTTGCGCCGTTCTCCGCCTATGGCCGCGAGACCTACCGGTTCGTCAGCGAGTTCGGTTTCGAGTCGCTGCCGGCCCTGGCGACGGTCGCGGCGTTCGCGCCGGATCCAGACGACTGGAACCTGGGTTCGCCGCTCCTCGACCATCACCAGCGCTGCCCGGCCGGCAACGCCCGCATCCTCTACTACATGGCCCAGCAGTTCCGACTGCCCCGCGACTTCGACGGGCTAGTCTACCTGAGCCAGGTCCTGCAGGCCGAGGCGATGCGCGTGGGCGTGGAGCACTGGCGGCGCGAGCGAGCCCGTTGCGGCGGCACGCTGTTCTGGCAGCTGAACGACTGCTGGCCGGTGTCTTCCTGGTCGAGCATCGACTACTTCGGGCGCTGGAAGGCGCTCCACTACGCCACGCGGCGGTTCTACGCGCCGGTGCTCCTGTCCTGTTCGGTGGCCGGCGAGGCAGCGAGCGGCAAGGCCGGCAACGGCGTGACCGCCACGCTTTCCGTCACCAACGACCTGCCGAGGGCGTGGCGCGGCGAGATCCGCTGGACCCTGGAGCGGCTCGATGGCGAGGTGGTGGCGGCCGGCAGCATGCCGGTGGAGGCGCCTGGGTTGGCGACGACCTCCGTCTGCAGCGTCGATGTGCCTGTTTCGATCGAGGACAGGCGGTCGCAGGTTCTGGTCGCCGAGCTGCTCGAGGCCGGCTCGAGTCACGCGCTGGTCGTCACGCCTTTCGTCCCGGACAAGCACCTGGCGCTCCGCCCTCCGGAAATCGACGCACGGGTCGACCCCGAAGGCGCCCCCGTCGAGGCCGAAGGCGCCCCCGTCGAGGCCGGAGCTGTCGTCGAGGCCGAACCGGCCCGGGCAATCGTCCGGCTCCGATCCGACACGCTGGCCCGCTGGGTCGAGCTCTCGCTTGACGGGGCCGACGTCGTCTTCAGCGACAACTACTTCGACCTCGCGGCTCGCCGCCAGACAGACGTGTCGTTCGCGCTCCCGCCCGGTTGGTCGATCGATCGAGCTCGCCACGCCCTCCGGGTTCGTTCGGTCGTTAACACGTACGCGCAGGTCGAACGGCCCCGATAGTCGCCAGACGCTCCCGGCAACCCGTCGTCCTCGCTCTTTGCCCGGTCGCTCACCCCAACACCACGTCCACCTTAACCGTGCTCGTCCCAGGCGACGGCAGCGGAACCACGTCGCCGGGCACCGCCACGCCGTCGACCACGAGCGATACGTCGTTGCCCGGCCCTTCGCGCGTGACCCTGATCTCATAGGCCGTACCCCGGAACTCGCGATGAGCTTTGAAGCCGGGCCACGCCGATGGCATAACCGGGGCCACGCGCAGGCCCTCGTAGGAGGGTCGGATGCCCAGGATCCACTGCGTTGCGGCGACGAACGTCCATGACGCGGTACCGGTCAGCCAGGCGTTGCGGGCCATGCCGAAGCACGGGTGCGCCGGCCCGCAGATGTTCTGCGGATACGTATACGGCTCGACCATATACAGGTCGGAGTCCGTCCGGGCGAGCGGCAGGATCTGGCGGTAGTACTTGTACGCCTCATCGCCGTGGCCGAGCATCGCTGCAGCCACGATCGACCAGGCATTGGCGTGGCAGAAGATGCCGCCGTTCTCCTTGGCCCCGGGCACGTACGTTGAAGTTCCACGGACGCGCGCGTCGGCGCCATCGTAGGGCGGCCACAGCATGGCAATGCCGAATCTGGTGTTGAGCTTCTCGTCGGCCGAACGCATGGCCTGCTCGGCCCGCTCTACCGGCCCGACCTCGCCGAGCACGCTCCAGCTCTGGGGGATCAGGTCGATGGCGTGGTGCGTGGCGCCGGAAACACCGATCGGCAGCCCATCGTCGTCGAAGGCCCGCGTGTACCAGGCACCGTCCCAGGCGTGCTCGTTGATCGCCGCGGCCATCGAGGCGTGGAGTCCGGCGAAGCGCCGGGCGTCGGCCGGTCGATCGAGCTTCCCGCACAGCTCCTCGAGATCGCGCATAGCCCGGCAGAACTGCATGGCAGTCCAGACGCTCTCGGCCTTGCCCGAACCGTGGTCGATGTTGAGGGTGTCGTTCCAGTCGGAGAAGCCGGGGCGCGGCAGGCCGTGTGGTCCGCGGTGTTCGAGCGTGAAGTCGACGGCCCGGAGCATGTGCTCCCAGACCGTCTCCTCGGCATGGTCCACGTACGGGACTTTCTGCTCGAGGTAGTTGAAGTCGCCGGTCTCGCGAAGGTAGGCGCAGACCGAGACGATCAGCCAGAGGTGGTCGTCGGAGAACCACTGCGGCCCGTCGGGAGACTCCGCCGCGAGGCCGGGACCGCCCTCGAGCGTGAGCGGGTAGAACTGGTGCCAGGTGTGGCCGTCTGCGAACTGCATCGTCCAGATCATGGTCAGCATGCGGCGAGCATGGTCCGGGACGGTGTGCATGATGCCCAGGGTGTCCTGGCCGCTGTCGCGGGTGCCTATGCCGCGGGCCAGGCCGGTCTCGTAACCGGAGACGAAGCGGGACCAGTGGAGCGTCGTCCGGCACTGGACCTGGTTCCAGAAGTTGAGCATCGCATTCGTGTCGGCGTCGGGAGTCTCGACGGTGAAGCGCGAGAGATAGGCGCCCCAGTCGTCGCGGAGAGCCCGGAACGAGGCCGCCACTTCCGCCGGATCGGCGAAGCGCGCCACGAGACGGGAGATCTCGGCCGGCCGGTCGGTGGCGCCCATGACGAACACGATCTGCCGCTCTCCGCCCGGTTCGAGCTCGATGTCGTGCGTCAGCGAGCCGATGCTGTTGCCGCGCGGCGACGGGGAGTTGGAGGGAGTGCCCGTCTCGACGACGATCGGATCGGCAAGATCTCGCCCGCGCCCAACAAAATCCTCGCGGTCGCACGTGTAGCCGGCAGGGGCCAAGCTGCTGCCGAAGAAGAGGGTCGGCGGCCTGAACTTGGTTTGGACACGTATGACCCCGTTCTCGAACGTGCTGAAGACGATGTGCTGGGCCCAGTCCAGGTTCGTCATATCGACTAAGGCGTCGGCGAAGCCGAACTCGGCATAGCTGAACGAGCGCAGGCGTCGAGGGACCGTGCCGTCGTTGCGGACCCGCAGAACCCACAGCTCGCAGGGCGCCGGATCGTCGACCGGGCTGGGCGGCACGAAGTACAAGATCTCGGCGGCGATCCCCTTGAACGAGCTGGAGATCCGCGTGTAGGCCGTGCCGTGGCGGCACTCGTAGTCCTCGAGGGCGACCCTGGTCGGCCTGGCCGTGGGGCTCCAGTACTCGCCCGAATCCTGGTCGCGCAGGTAGACGTAGCGACCGGGCTGATCGACCGGGATCGAGTTGTATCGATAGCGGGTGACTCGCCGATTGCGCGGGTCGCGGTCGAACGAGTAGCCGCCCCCGGTGTTGGAGACGATGCCGCCGTAGCGCCCCTCGCCGATGTAGTTGAGCCACGGCGTGGGCGTATCCGGCCCGGTGATGACGTACTCGCGAGCCGCCTCGTCGAAGTAACCATACGGGTTGGCGCCCGGAGACGCCTTGACTTCAGTCACTGAGAGTCATCGAAACCTCGCCTCCGCCGTCGCCCCGATGGACGGCACCGAGCGTGTTCGCCGCTGGACGCAAGCCGAATGCTACCCGACGAAGGCCTCGACATCGAACGACTCGCCCGGTCGGGTCGGGAGCGGGGCCAGGCTACCGGCAATCTCGCGGCCGTCGACGATAAGTCGAGCCACTCGACCGACCGCACCCTTGGGCTTGCGGACGGTGATGCTGTACCGGGCCCCGCGGAACCGCCGGGTGACCTTGAAATCGCCCCAATCCGCCGGCACAACCGGGTCGACACGCAGGCCGTTGTGCTCGGCGCGGATGCCCAGGATCCACTGGCTGATTGCGACGAAGTTCCACGCGGCCGTGCCGGTGAGCCAGGAGTTCTTGGCCTCCCCGTGGGCCGGCGCGTCCTTGCCGGCGATCATCTGGGCGTACACATATGGCTCGCAACGGTGGATCTCGGAGATCGCCTCGCGAACCGATGGGTTGATTCGCAGGTAGTAGTCCAGCGCGCCCTCGCCGTTGCCGGCGCGGGCCTCGGCGATCATCAGCCACGGGTTGGTGTGGCAGAAGATGCCGGCGTTCTCCTTGTAGCCCTGCGGATACGACGAGATCTCGCCAAGGTTCAGGTAGTAGCGCGTATAGGCGGGGTTGAGCAGCACGATGCCGTGCGGCGTGGCGAGGCGCTCCCGGACCGAGGCCAGCGCCCTGGCCGCCTTGCCGTCGTCGAGGCCGATCCCGGCCATGATGCACATGCCCTGCGGCTCGATGAAGATCTGGCCTTCCTCGCACTCCCTGGAGCCGATCACCTTGCCGAAGAAGTCGTAGGCGCGCCGGAACCAGTCGCCGTCCCAGCCGGCCGTCTCGACGACCTCGGCCATCGTGGTCGAGGCTGCCCGGCAGCGATCGGCCTGGTCAGCGTCGTTTCGCAGGTCGGCGATGGCTGCCATCTCCTCGGCAGCCAGGACGAAGAGACCGCCGATGAAGACGGACTCGGCCACGCCCCCGGCTTTGTTCTCGGTCGTCTGGAACGACTCGCCGGGCGTCTCCGAGAAGCAGTTGAGGTTCAGGCAATCGTTCCAGTCGGCCCGACCAATGAGCGGCAAGCCGTGGGGGCCAAGCCGCTCGAGGGTGTAGCCGATGCAGCGCTGCAGGTGCTCGTACAGCGGCGTCTCGGTGCCTGCGGCGTTGTCGTACGGGACCGGCTCGTCCAGGATGCTCTGGTCGCCGGTTTCCTTAAGGTACGCCGCCACGGCCAGGACGAGCCAGGCCGGATCGTCGTTGAAGCCGCCCCCGATGTCGTTGTTGCCTCGCTTGGTCAGCGGCTGGTACTGGTGGTACGCACCGCCGGTGGGCAGCTGGGTGGCTGCGATATCGATGATTCGCTCGCGGGCCCGGGTCGGGACCATGTGGACGAAGCCGAGCAGGTCCTGGTTCGAGTCGCGGAAGCCCATGCCGCGGCCAATACCCGACTCGAAGGAGGAGGCCGAACGCGACAGGTTGAACGTCACCATGCACTGGTAGGCGTTCCAGATGTTGACCATGCGGTCGACGTGCTCGTTGCCGGTCTGGACCTGCAGGATGCCGAGCGTCCTGGTCCAATCGTCGCGCAGTTCGGCGAAGGCCTTCTCAACGGCAGCCGGCTCCAGATAGCGGGCGATGATCGGCTTGACCCGCCTCTTGTTGATCGTCTGCGAGCCGGGCGGATCGAACTTGTCGTCATCGGGATTCTCCCCGTAGCCCAGCAAAACGATCACTTCCTTCGTCTCGCCGGGTGCCAGTTCGAACTTGACGTGGTGCGAGCCCATGGGCTGCCAGCCGTGCGCCTCCGAATCGGTGGTTCTGCCCTGCTCGACCACGATCGGCCGATCCCAGCTCCGGTAAGGCCCGAGGAAGGCGTCGCGCTGCGTGTCGTACCCGGCGATCTTTTCTGAGCAGGCGAAGAACGCGAAGTGGTTGCGCCTCTCGCGGTATTCGCTCTTGTGGTAGATGACGCCGTCCTCGATCTCGACCTGGCCGATGGAGTAGTTGCGCTGGAAGTTCGTGGAGTCGTCGTTGGCTTCCCAGAGGCACCATTCGATCGAGCTGAAGAGAGAGACTTTGGCCGCGGTCGGCCGCTCGTTGGTAACCCTGACGCGCCAGACCTCGAGGTTCTCGCCCGGTGGCACGAAGTACAGGGTCTCGGCCCGGACGCCCCGATAGCGGGAGCCGATGATCGAGTAACCCAGGCCGTGGCGGCACGTGTAGTCCTCGAGGTCACGCTGTGCCGGCTGCCAGCTGGGGCTCCAGAACTCGCCCGACTCGTCGTCGCGGAGGTAGACGTAACGCCCGCCCAGGTCGAGCGGCGCGTTGTTGTACCGGTAGCGGGTCAGGCGGCGCAGACGCGCGTCGCGGTAGAAGGAGTAACCGCCGGCGGTGTTCGAGATGATCCCGAAGTAGGCCTCGCTGCCCAGGTAGTTGATCCAGGGCCAGGGCGTGTCGGGCCGGGTTATGACGTATTCACGCGCCTCGTCGTCGAATTGACCGTAGCGCACAGTTCTCCCTCCCAGTTTCCCGATACTGCCGACCGAATGCCGTCGCCTCCCACGCCTGCCTCGCCAGCCGCATGGCTCCCCGCGTCAATCTGCGGCGGCCGCATTGGGCGGCCGCCCCGGCCGGCCCGGCGTGCGGATGGACGTTACCATTCCCAACCGGGCCGGCGCTGGCCGCGGCGCAAGGCTCAGGGGCGCAGCGGATGGGGCGCCAGGATAAGACTTACGGGAGGCCGGATCTCGGGGTGGCTCGCGCGTCGATCGCCTACGTCATCCTGTACGTCGCGGTCGCGGCCTACTCCCCGTTCCTGCAACCGTACTACCAGGCCCTGGGGATCTCGCTCGGCGACATCGGTGCCCTGGTCGCGTTCACCTCCGCCGTAGCCCTGGTCAGCGCGCCGACCTGGGGTGCCGTCCACGACCGGTCGCCGACGTCCCCCTTGTTGCTGCCGCTGGCGGCCGCGATCGCGGCCCTGGGGGCAGTCGGGCTGGCCACCGTCGGGGCGTCCCCCCTGCTCATCCCATCCGCGGCGGCGTTCGCGATCGGGATGTCCGGCCTGAGCCCGATGATGGACGTCCGCGTGCTCGACCTCGTCGGGTCGGATCGAACCCGCTATGCCCGAGTCCGCGTCTGGGGCTCGATCAGCTTCATGATCTGCACCCCGATCGTCGGCTTCGCGATCGGCGAGAACTACCGCAACCTGTTCTTCGTCCTGATCCCGAGCGTCCTGCTCGGCGGCCTCGCCGCGACGCTGCTGCCGGGGCGGGCCGGCGGAGTTCACGGCGTAAGCCTGCGGCACGCGCCCGGCCGCGTGCTCGGCCACCTGCCCATCGCGCTCTTCCTGATCGGCGCCCTCGTCGGCTGGACGGCCGTCTACGCGCAGAACACCTTCTTCTCGATCTACCTTCGCCAGATCGGCGCGTCCAACGACCAGATCGGCTGGGCCTGGTCGGTCCAGGCAGCCCTCGAGGTCCCCTCGATGATGCTGTTCCCACAGCTGGCGCGAAGGTTCGGGGCCGAACGCCTGATGGTGCTGGGCATGGCCATCATGGCCGTCCGACAGGTTGCCAACGCCGTCTTCGTGACGCCGTCGCTCCTGATCGCTTGCTCGCTCTTGCAGGGCGCCGGCTACGGCCTGCTCCTGATCGGGGGCATCGCCTTCGTCTCGCGTCAGGCGCCGAGGGGCACGGCCGCCACCGCCCAGGGGATCCTGAACGGGGTCACGTTCAGCCTGTCGGTCATCATCGGCTCGGGCCTGGGCGGGCCGCTGGCCGGCTGGCTTACGATCCGCGGGCTGTTCGCGATCTCAGCCTGCCTGGGCGTCGCGGCGATCCTCCTGATCGCCCTGGCAGTTCTGCCGGCGGCGAACGGGCCCGCGGCCGAGGCGCCCTCGACCGGCCCGCCTACCCTCGCCAAGCGGGTGGAGGTCGCCGATGAAGCCTGAGATCGGACGCCACTCCGGCGAGCTACCGCGGAGGCTGTAGCCAGCGGCGAAGCCATGGTCCGCTTCGCGGTCATGGCCTGCACCCTGCCGACGAGCCCGGCATCCTCGGCTGCCGGCGGCGCCTCTCGGCCAGGGCCGAGGGTGCGGCGGAGGAGACGGCGGCGGAGGCGGAGGCGGAGGCGGAGCAGACGATGGCGGCATCGCCGGCTCGGCGTGAGCCCGACACGAGCGACCATCCTGTCGGTCGCCGGTCGCCGGCTACATTGGATCTAGAGCCCGGACTGCGACTCGGACGCTACAGCAATCCCGGTCGCGGCGGCCGGCTGGGCGGGTCCAGATTCGACTCCCGGACCATTCGCCCACAGCCGTCGAAGCTGCCGGACAAGGGCCGCCCCATGGACCGCCAGGGGCGCCGAATAGGTGAAGGTGAGTGTCCTGTTGGAGCCGCGCAGCGTGACCCGGGCGATGAGCGGCGAGAGAACCACCCCGACGCTTCGCAACTCGCGGAGCGACAGGCGCTCCGGCCTCGGGCCGACAACTCCAACCGCAGACGGGCTCAGCCACAGACCGAGAGCGTGACGCTGACCTTCGCGGCGGGGACTGTACACGAAGGCAAGCAAATCCCCCGCCTCGTTCCGGGCCGCCTCCTGGAGCGTCCGCGCCTCGTCGAGCTGGTGAAACCGCTCGGCAGTTTCCTCGACGAACTCGACGGCCTCGGTCGCGTAGACGCGTCGCAGCCGGCCGCGATTGCGGTCGGGCAAGAAGCGCGACAACATAGACTCGAAGACGCGAACCTCCGCCTCCAGTTCGACCGGCAGAGCCACGTTGTGCCGGCCGCCCGGCGTCTGGAGGACGAGCCGAAGCGTCTCGCGCTCGTCCTCCACCCGAACGCCCGTGAGCTGCTCAACGGGCACCATGTCTACGTCGACGCCCCAATCGGACAGGCATGAGTCGGGGTTCATGTGGTCGACGAGCCAGAGGACCTCACGATCCGTGAGGAGCAGGAGCCCCGAGCGGTGGGTGCGCCCGTCGCGCAGCCGGGTGAGAAGCCCGGCGTCCGATCGCCACGGTCGCTCGATCGAATAGCGGAGACGCTCGTCCGGATCGAGCATGCCTTCGAGACCGCGAAGGAGCCGCGGTGGCAGTCGATCGAGTGAACGTTCGGCCCTGCTGTAGACGCCACCGGCCCGCAGCGCCTCCGCGGACATGTCCCCCGGCGGCCGCCAGGCAAGACCGCCGGTGATCCGGCCGCGGCCGCGACGTTCGCGGAACGCCCGCTTCGCCGCCGCGGCGCGCTCCGACCCGTGTCGGCCATCGATCCACTCGGCGTCCGGGGACACACGACCAATCGCTCGGAGGACGGCGTCGATGGGAACCGCGGCGCCCGGCAGTCGAGCCACCAGGACCAGGCCCGAGGCGTCCGAGAACCCGCCGACGAGCTCGGCGTCGATCCGGGCTCCGACGAAGCTGGAGGCGGACAGCGCGACGAGCACGGGCACGGCCCGACCGTGGCCGTCATCGGAATCGACGAGGAACGCCCGGTCCGCGCCGAGCCATAGTCCACCGCCACGGGCACCCTTCAGAACGATGCCGCCGCGCTCGAGATCGCGGTCGTAGTCCAGGCCCGGGCCGAGCGCCTCCTCGACCTCGACGAGGATGGAGCGGCGGGACTGTGTTGCGGTCATGCCCGGTCCTATTGGCGCAGCTGGCGGCGGGCTACGAGCCGCAGATGCCGCCAGCGGCCGAGCGCGCGAGCCGTTTCTCGCTCGCTGATCTCCGTCCGCCCGTAGATCGCCAGCTGGTAGTCCGCCGCAAGGAGCCCGAGCGGCACGCGCGGCAGCGCGGAACTGCCGGCGCGGTCCGCGTGGCTTCGCGGTGTCTCGGCCGGCTGCCTGGCGAGATCGCCTCGATCGGCAAGCTCGTCCAGGAGCGCGACGTACGCCTCGGCAGCGGACGCCGGACGCCGCCGGGAGGCCACGTGCGGATGGATGGCCGGCAGCGCAAGGTGAAAGGTGAGCCTCGGCCCGCGGATCTCCCGGTGCCGTTCCTCGCGCGGTCGAGTGGCGGCCGGCTTGGCCGGCCGGGCGGCGGCGAATCGACGGACCAGGGCCGCCAGCACGGCCGCGACGACGACCAACCCAACCAGGGCGAGCAGGACAACCAGGACGAGCGGCGGTGAGCCGCCGGATCCCGCGACCGCAGACGCGCCCGGCGCACCGCTGGCGTTCCCGCCGCCACCCTCGCCGGCACTGCCGCTTCCATTCCCGCTCCCACCCAGGCCGGGAAGCGAAGGCAGGTGGATGCCGCTGAGGAGCTGCCCGAGAGCGGATGCGAGCGAGGCAAGAAGATTGCCGAGCGGTGCAAACAGTGCACCGGTAACCCCACCGACCGGGCCGCCGACCGTGGACGCGACATCCCGTGCGGAGGTCCCAGTGAGAAGCGCGGTCGGGATCGCCAGGGCCGCGACCACGACCACGACACCGGTCGCGAGCATTGGCCAGGTGTGTCCGCCACGGCTATCCGATCCGAGCAGTTCGAGTTCCCGCAGTCGCGCGTAACCGATTGCCAGCAGGCCGGCACCGACACAAACCGCGGATCCGACGAGGGCCGGTCCGACGAACGAACCACCGGACCCGAGGCGCAGCAACCACGAGGCAGCGAGCACGGGGAACGCATACGCGAATGCCCGGGTCGAGGTCTCGATCTCGTCGGCTGCCTCCTCGTGGACCACCCCACGAATGACCGAGACACCGAGCAGCCAGCCGGCGGGGTGAACGCTGATCGCACCGGGCAGATCGGCGTGGACGGTAAGGGCGGCGCGAGCCGCCGGATCGGCGAGCCAGCCGAGAACCCCGGCAAGGAGCGTGAAAGCGGCGATCCAGAGCACCCGGGGCACTTCTCGCGGGCGGAGGCGAGCCCACACGACTCCGGCGGCCGCGGCAAAACAGAACTCGACGAGCGACAGCGGTGCGCTCGGTCTCGCGCTCCCCGACGCGATCGCCAGGTACGCTACGCCGACGAGACTGCCTTCGAACAGCCCGTCGAGCGCGACGGGCAGCAGGTCAGCTCGCCAGGACCAACGCATCGCTGGTCCGCCAGTCGGGCGTGAGCGACCCGGTCGTGGCCGCGAGTCCGACCGCCCGGGCCCGCGCGACGGCACGATCGCCGTTCGGGCCGAGCCCGACAAGTTGAACGTGGCAGCCGGACCGGTCGAGCCGGGCGAGCGCGGCGATGTACGGTTCTGGGTCGCGGGCGGTGAGCACGAGGACGGTGGTGCCAGGCGATACGGTCTGCAGCAGGCGAGCGAGGAGATGCTCGAAGGGGGCCGACGGGGTTTCGCTGAGGCGAGCCAGCATGTCGGTGATCGAGGCCAGCTGATCCCTGCCGGCGCGAGGGGCGACGACGGCGAACCGGTCGAGCGTTCGGCTGAACGCCGCCGCTGCAAGCCCGCACGACGCGCCCTCGGCGAGCGCGGCGCGCGCCAGCGAGGCCGCCGCGACCATCAGGCTCTCGACGAGCTCCTCGTCGAACTGCAGCGTCCAATGAGGGCCTGGCAAGGTCTGAACGTCGAGTGCCACGAGAACCTCCAGCGCCCGGGACGGATCGAACCGCTTACTCACGGTTGCGCCCGTCCGGGCGGTCGCGCGCCAGTGGACTCGCCGCATCGGATCGCCCGGCTGATACGGGCGGACGCCGGCGAAGAGTGCCGGGTCCTCGAACAGGCTGTGGCGAGCTCGCAAGTATCCCGCTGGAGCATGCTGCTGGCTGGCGAGGTGGACGGGCAGGCTGCGCGGCCGAACGATGTACGAGCCCCGATCCTGGTGTTCCTGCGTCGCCGCCCCGTGGCCGAAGAGGTCGGCAACGGTCATTCGAACGGGGCCGAAGGAGTACACGCCGCGGTGGTCGGCCACGATCGTCAGGTGACGAACGATGCGCTCGTACCAGCCGACCGTCCAGCGGCTGCGCAAGATCGTGAAACCAGGTCGCTCGCTTCGCGCGAGCGGCTCCTCGAGCACGACCGCGCCCTGGGTCGCGTAATCGTCGATCGAAAGCCAGGCGAGTGGCAGCGGCTTGTCGTTCCAGACCGCGATGTCGAGCGGAACCTCGTCGCCCCAGACTGCTCGGTTGCGGCCGATGCTCCGCAGGTAGCGGAGGTCGCGCAGTCCGTAGCGGCTCCACAGCTCGGTCACGCTGACTGCAAAGACCGCGAGAAGCCCGATCAGGACAAGCCCGGGCGTCCTGGCGACGATGCCGGCGGCGACGAGGGCGAGACCGAGGGCGAGCCCAGCGCGGGTCATCGTTCAGATGCCGGCACCGGCACCGGCACCGAGCCGAGCACCTCGGTCAGGACGCGCTCGACGGTAGCGCCGCGGAGCAGCCGGTCCACGTCGAGCAGTAGCCGGTGGCCCAGGACCGGGCGGGCAACCGCGACCACGTCGTCGGGCAGGACGAAGCCGCGCCCCGCCAGCGCTGCCCAGGCCTGGCTCGACCGGAAGAGGGCGACGCTCGTCCGCGGGCTCGCCCCAAGGCGCAGATCCGGGTGCTCTCGGGTGGCTCGGACCAGGTCGACCGCGTAGCCTTCGACCGCGTCGCTGACGACGATCTCGCTTACTGCCCGCTGCAGCGCGAGCAGCGAGTCGCGGTCGACGATCGGTTCGATCCGGTCCAGCGGTTCCGTACCGCCACGGTAGCGGCGGGCGATGAGCCGCTCGCCGTCTCGGTCCGGATAGCCCATGGTCACGCGAACCAGGAAGCGGTCGAGCTGGGCCTCCGGCAGCGAGAACGTCCCTTCCAGCTCGACAGGGTTCTGAGTGGCGACGACGAGGAAAGGTGCCGGCAGCGGCCGCGTTTCGCCCTCGATCGAGACCTGACGCTCCTGCATCGCCTCGAGAAGCGCCGACTGCGTCCGAGGCGTCGCGCGGTTGATCTCATCCACGAGCAGGACGTTGGCGAATACCGGGCCGGCCACGAAACGCAGCCGGCCGACCTCGAGGATGCTCGAACCTGTAACGTCGCTCGGGAGCAGGTCGGGCGTCCCCTGGACGCGGTTGAACGAGAGGCCGAGGGATCGGGCGAAGGCACGCGCAAGAAGAGTCTTGCCGACTCCGGGAACGTCCTCGATCAGGGCGTGACCGTCGGCCAGCATCGCCACGGCGAGCAGCCGCAGGGCCGGCTCTTCGCCCACGACCGCGCCGGCGACTGAATCGCGGAGATCGCGCCAGAACCGGCCGATGCGCGCCTGGCTGGGGATCGGAAGCCCTCCATCGGTCGCGGCCTCCGTCTCAAGCGGCTCCGTGGTACTCATTGTTCGGCCCCTGTGAGAGCGGCTGCCTTCACCCCAAGTCGGTCGATCGCTCGTTCAAGTACATGTTGGTCGGCGTCGTGAGTCAACAACCTCATCGCTTCCCCAAGGTTCGCGAACCTCGCCTCGGCGAAGATCGGCTCGTGCGCGATCTCGCCACCGACGCGATGGGCAAGGAACCAGTCCACCTGCTTTCGATTCGTGGCGCCGTTGTGGCTCTTAAACTGGTACCGCGTCGACCCGAGCGAACCGTCCAGGGCGATGTCGATGCCAGTCTCTTCGCGCACCTCGCGGCAGGCGGCAGCCTCCGGCGCCTCATCTCGCTCTAGATGGCCCTTTGGGAACGCCCACTCGCGTCCGCGCCGGATGAGGAGGCACCTCCCCTCATCGATTACGACAGCGCCTGCCGAGTGGTGAAACACGTGTCGAGATCGGGATGAGACCATCGAGCTCATAGCTCGGCCTCCGTAACGAAAAAGGCCTCCGGACTACAGCCCAGAAGCCATCACCCGCTGAGCGGGAAACTGCGCGAGCTTCATCGCGCGTCCAACTGGCCGACATGCTAGCGCGTCTCCACTCGGATGGCTACTCATGACGCTCCATGTCGCCCGCCGGTCCCCTTCCGTGGCGCCACTCCCAGCCATTGCGGCCGCCGAGCACCTCGGTGGCCTGCGCAGCGGAGACGTGATGCTCGTGTGTCAGGCGATGCCGGCGGTCGTATGTGCTGTCATGAGCGAAGGCCTCCAGCGAGGCCCGCAGCTCCGTCATCCGCGCGATCTGCCGATCGAGGACGGGCTGAACGCTCGCGATCCGGATCTCACTGACGGAGGCCGCCCGGGCCAGGCGGACGATGTCCGGAAGGCACAGAGCGGCGCGAGCGAGAGCCTCACGCCAGCGCTCGTTGTCCAGGCGATGGAGCAGACGCTCGATGGCGTGCTTGACACCATCGTCTTCAGCGGCGCAGACGGGACAGTCGGGTGCGGCGGCCGCGTAGTCGAGCCTGCGGCCGCTCGCTCGACCCGGCTCGGTCTTCGCGCCGGCTAGCTCCTCGAGCCTGTGGCGCAGCACCGACTCGAGCAGAATGGCGGCACCGAGCGAGCCGCCCATCTCGTCGCGATCCGCCTCGAACAACCCGACGGTGTGCCGGCCGCAGAAGCCGCGCGACTTCTCCAATACGCGACGAAACCCGACGTCGTTGACGCCCTCATAGACGAGGGACCGCAGAAAACGCCTGCCCTGGGCGACACGGTGGCGGCACAGAGGGCAGCCGGCCTCGAACAACTCCTCGGAGAGACCGATGTCGACGTTGTCGTGGGCTTCGAGCTCGGCCGCGGCGCGGCTCGCCTCGGTATCGCGGCGGGCCATCTCAGTCCTCCTCGTCCACGTCCATGGCGGCCGTCATCAGGTCGCGCACCTGCAGATCGAAGCGCGTCTGACCGACGGTCGGTTCCCCCAGCGCGGGTGACGGCGGGTCGTCCGGCGACGGCGTGGCATCGGGCGATCCATAGACCGGTCCATTCTCCCCCAGGGCGACATCCTCCAGGGCGGAGACGAGCTCCATCAGCCGCTCCAGCGCCGGATCGAGCGTGTCGCGCAGGGCCGGGTCCACGTGGCCGTAGGCTCGGAGACGGCGGCTCCCGACTTCGGCCAGGTTCTCCCAGGAAATGCGCATCAGCCCCGCGATCTCGCGGCCGGAGTCGCGCTCTTGGGGGACCAGATTGAACGCCCGAGACGCCGACGCGATCGTCGAGCGCAGGTCGGCCACGATTGCGTCGGCGCGAGCACGCTCTTCGCGCGCCCAGGACGGTCGAAGGCGGCGGTAGAGAAGGCCCTGCTCGTCCCGGTGGAGCAGTTCTTCCACGCGGCCCAGGCGCTCCTCGAGCAGCCTGAGCGCCACGTCAACGGCGCGCTCCTGGTTGGGATTGAGGCTCACTGTCGTGCCGACTTCATGTGCTGGCTCCCGGGTTGCCCAACCGTCGCGATCGGGAGTCGGCAACTCGGGCCGACGTGCGGGCGGAGTCCGAGAGGAACTGATCCCATGGCTGCCTCCGAATCTCGTTCAAAGTTCAGAGGCTGTCAGCGGTGGGACCGCGGATCGCCACGCAGAGAATCTGCAAGTGGCAGGCGAGCTTCATCGCCGGCTCGATCATACTGCGGCCGACAGAGGCCGGAAATGCGGCTTCTTCTTGACGCGGACGTCGATACATCCGTGTCCGCCTCGAATCACAAGAGGGCCATCCGTGCGACTGCTGATCGTCAGCGACCTCCACGCCAACGCGTCCGCCCTCGAACGCGTGGTCGAGCACGCCGACGCCGTGGCCGTCCTGGGTGACCTGGTCGACTACGGGCCCGATCCCGAGGCGACCATCGCCTGGGTCCGCCGCAACGCGACCTACGCCGTGCGTGGCAATCACGACGAGGCGGTAGCCTCCGGCGCGCCGACCGGAGCATCCGAGCGCCTCGTGGACGTCGCGGAGGAGAGCGCGACCTGGACGCGAGCCCGGCTCGGCGATGCGGACAGGCACTTCCTCGGTTCGCTGCCGCTTCGCGTCGAGTTCTCCTTTGCCGGCACAACATTCGCCGCGGTCCATGCCGCGCCGTCAGATCCGTTGCGCCCCTACCTCCGGCCCGACACACCAGACGAGCGATGGCAGTCTGAACTGGCTTCCGTTCAGGCCGAGTGGCTGCTCGTGGGACACACCCACCTTCCGTTCATGCGCCAGTTCGGATCGCAGACCGTCCTCAATCCGGGCAGCGTCGGGCAGCCGCGCGACGGCATCCCGCTGGCGAGCTACATGATCTGGGAGGACGGCGACGTCTTCCTGATCCGGAGACGATATGCCGTCGACGATGTGGTGCGCCGGCTTCGCGACGTGGACTTCTCTGCAGCGGGACGGGAGCGTCTTTCGAGCCTGCTTCAGACGGGTTCGCGCTGAATAGACCTGCGGGCAGACTCGGGTCGGCTCGCTCATCGAGTGCAGCGAGAGACCCGGCGGACGCCCGGCCCGTTCGAGACGGTTCGGCTCAGCGCCGCCCGGCCCACCTGCGCCGCCCGCGAACTGGGCGATCGCTAGGGGACGACGCCCTCTGGCACCAGCGGCAGCGAGCGCAACCGCACCCCCGTCGCGTCGAAGATCGCGTTGGCGAGCGCCGGGGCGATCGCAATGATGGGCGTCTCGCCCCCTCCGGCTGAGGGGAGATCCCGTCGGTCGAGGAGCACCACCTCAATGGGGGGAACATCGGTGATGCGCGGGACGCGGTAGTCCGACAGGGACGCGTTCTGGATCGTGCCGGCCTCGAAGTGGATCGCCTCGAAGAGTGCGGCGCCGAGGCCCATGACAGTCGCCCCCTCGACCTGGTTCGTGAGGCCGTCGGGGTTGACGATCGCGCCACACTCGAAGGCGGTCACGATGCGCAGGATCTCCAGGCGCCGGTCGTCGCCGACGCGCACCGCTACGCAAGTGGCGACCCGGGCACCCTTCTCCACGCCGCCGGCGATGCCCATGCCGAAACCGGGCTCGAGCGGCCGGCGCGCCCAATCCATGCGGTCGGCCGCAACGCGGAAGACTTCCGCAAGCCGTTCGTCGCGGAGGTGCCTGAGGCGGAGCTCGAGTGGGTCGATGCCGAGCGCGTCTGCCAGCTCGTCCATGTGGGATTCGCGGGCGAAGTGGTTCGCCGTCGCCGCCAAGGCTCGATAGGAACCCTGGGGCATTGGCGAGTCGGCGGGCTGGAAGTCGATGCGCTGGTTGGGGATCTCGTAGGGACCGACGGCGCCGAACGTGCCGGAGTTCGTGTTGCGCAGTTCCCACGCCATGATGGCGCCATCCCGGCGCGCGCCGCTGCGGACGTCGATCAACGCCGCCGGTCGTAGATAGCCGCTGGTGAACTCTTCCCCGCGGCTCCAGCGCACCTTGACCGGGCGGCCAGTGGCGCGAGACAGCCGCGCAGCCTCCTCCGCGACCGCGCCTCCATGCTTGCCGCCGAAGCCGCCGCCGGTGTCCGGCACGATGACGCGCACGTGCGCTTCGGGAACGCCAAGCGCCTCGGCGAGTTCGCGCCGCACCCCGAAGGGCTGCTGCGTCCCGATCCACACGGTCAGACGCTCCCCGGCCCACTCTGCCAACGCCATGTGCGTCTCGAGGGGTACGTGGGCAATGTACGCGGTGGTGTAAGTTGCGGCGAGCTTGACCGGCGCCGCGGCCAGCTCCGCGTCCGGGTCGCCGACTTCCTTATGGAACGACCCTCCCCAGCCCTCCTCCTCCACAGGGTGGGTGCGCAGATGGCCGCTGAGCTCGCCCTCGGAGGGCTGCGGCGCGAGCTCCCACTGCGCCTCGATGGCCTGAAGCGCGCGTCCCGCACCGAACGGGTCGGGGGCGGCCACCCCCACGAACGAGCCCTCGTGCACGACGGTCACGCCCGGCAGTGCCTTGGCCCTTGCGATATCGACCGAGCGGAGGATCGCGCCGAAGGCCGGCGGTCGCAGCACCCGCCCGTGGAGCATGCCGGGCCGGGACAGGTCGGAGGGATAGCGCTTTGCGCCCGTCACGATCTCGGCCGCGGTGACGCGCCCGGTCGGGCGTCCGACCACCTGCTCCGCCGGCCCCGACGTCACGGGCGCGCTGCCGGAGGTGACCTCCACGCGCCGGATGCCGCGCACGAGCTCCCCGTAGGAGACGGAGCGGCTTCCGTCGGATTGCCGAATGCAGCCGTCGGAGGCGACGAGCTCGGCGGCCGCGACGTTCCATTGGGCCGCGGCAAGGCGGAGCAGGCACTCGCGCGCGGACGCAGCGGCCTGCCGCAGGTGCTCGCCCGCATCGGGCATGGAGCGGCTGCCGAACGTGCCAACATCGAAGGGGCAGACGTCGGTGTCCCCCATCACGAGTCGGACTGCCGCGAGCGGAACGCGCAGCTCCTCCGCGACCCTTAGGGAGAGCGCAGTCCGGTTGTCCTGCCCGACATCGACCTTTCCCGTGAAGGCCGTCACCGTGCCCTCGGTGCCGACATGGAGCCAGGCACCCACACTGGTCATCCAGCCACCCGACGCGTCCGGGCGGCCCGGCTTCTGGGCTGGCTCCCGGACCAAAACCAGCCCCTCAGGGAGGACATCGAAGTAGTCCCGCTGCTCAGAGCGGGTCAGGTCCCACGGTTGCTGGGGCCGGGTCAACAAGGTCAGCCGGCTGGCGCCAGCCGCGAGCGGCTCGAGCCGGGTCCAGCCGTCCGGATCCCGCGCCAACTCGGACGCGCGGCGCACAGCGCGCAGGATGCGGGGGTACGTGCAGCAGCGGCAGACGTTGCCAGCCAGGGCCGTCTTGATCTGCGTGTCGTCCGGATTGGCGTCCTGCTTCAGCAGCGCGACCGTGCTCATGATCATGCCGGCCGTGCAGTAGCCGCACTGGAGGGCTCCGACCTCGGCGAAGGCACGCTGCACCGGATGCAGGCGACCGTCAATCGCCAGTCCTTCGACGGTGGAGACGGCGTGGCCGGCAACGTCCGAGATACGCGCCTGGCAGGCCCGCACCGGCTCACCGTCGAGCAGTACGGTGCAGGCGCCGCACGCACCCTCGCCGCAGCCCGGCTTCGCCCCTGTCAGCCCGAATTCCTCGCGGAGCGCGTAGAGCAGACTCCGATCCGGCTCGAGCGCCAGTTCACGCGCCACCCCATTCACGACGATCTGGGCGGAACCAGTCATGCTCGTCCCTTTCGCACGGATGCCGGCAATGGCGAAGCGTAGCATCGAGCCGCCGATTGGGCCTCTCGGCCGCCGACCCCTCGGCTCGAGCTGCTCATCATCATTCTTGCCCGGCGGTCGTGACTCCAACGGCGGGTCTGCAATCGACCCGCCAGAGCGACCTGCTGGCTTTCACCGAGCTGGTCAAGAGAGCCCGGAGTCCGAGGAAGATCGCGAGTGGTCCCGGAAGCGCTCCACTACGGACCAGACAGGCCGTGGCCACTGACGCGAGGAATGACCTCTCTTCACTCATGCTGACCCGCGGCTATCACGCTGGCGGTGGGACCCTGCGCTGCTTCGGCTCACACCGTATGGGACACTACCCTGCATCCTGCGATCGCCGACGCGCTCCTGAGCTGAGAGCCTGCCCGCCGTGAAGCCGACCACCGCCCCCGCAGCCACCGTGGCGAAACCTGTCAATCGGGCCGTCACATGACCGACGGAGCGGCCCGCCGCGGCTCGCCACCTGAGTTCTCGCCATCGCCACCTGAGTTCTCGCCATCGCGGAGCATGTTGCGCGCCGCGACGGTCGGGGCCATCGCCGGGGCCGTGGGGATTGCCACGAGCGAGCTGGTGGCCGGGGTCATCCCGGGAGCCCCGTCGCTCGTCGTCGCGGTCGGGAGCCTGGCAATTGCCCTCCAGCCCGCCGGCGCGAAGGACGTCATGACCACGCTGTTCGGCACCAATGACAAGGCCGCGTTGAACGTGGCGGTCGTGGTGGTGGCACTGCTGGTGGCTGCGGTCTCGGGTATCCTGGGCCGCCGGAGCTTTGGCAGCGCGTCGTGGCTCCTGGCGGGGTTTGGGTTCGTGGCCTTCGTGGCCGCGGCCGTGCAGCCGCTCACTTCGCAGGTGCTGGCCGCAGCGAACGCCGCGGTTGCCACGGCCGCGGGCATCGGAACGCTTCGGATCCTCCTGTCGGACGCCGGGTTCATGGCTCCGGTGCGCCTCAGCCTCGGCAGCTCGGGTGAGGCCGACGGCTCGGTGACTTCGCCGCGCTCGGAGGCTCTGCCGCGCTCGGTGCCCTCCGTCCCAATGCCGGACTGGAGCCGGCGGCGGTTCCTGATCCGATCCGTGGCGTTCGTGGTCGGTGCCCTGGCCGCGGGGACCCTCGGTCGCCTCCTCATCGACCGCGGGCACCCGGCGGGCGTCCCGGTGTCGGCGACGCTGCCCGCGGCGGCTGAGGTTGTGCCGCCCCTGACCTCCGCAGAATCGCTGCACGAGCCGGGCATCACAGCGATCGTGATCGCCAACGACAGCTTCTACCGGATCGATACCGAGCTGCTCGTGCCCCAGGTGGACGCCTCCACCTGGCAGCTTCAGGTGACCGGCATGGTCGACCATCCCCTCACGTTCACATACCCGCAGCTGGTGGCGCTGCCGCTTTTTGAGCAGTACGTGACCCTGGCCTGCGTGAGCAACACGGTCGGCGGGGATCTCGTCGGCAACACACTCTGGACCGGGGTCCACCTCAAGGAGGTCCTGGCCAAGGCCGGCGTGCAACCGGGTGCCACTCAGATCGTAGGCCGCTCGGTCGACGGGTTCACGGTCGGCTTTCCCACATCCTGGGCGCTCGATCCGTCGAGGGAGCCGATGATCGCAGTGGGCATGAACCGGGTGCCACTGCCCGCCGAGCACGGCTATCCCGCGCGTCTTATCGTGCCGGGCCTCTACGGGTACGTGTCGGCCACCAAGTGGCTCTCCGAGATCGAGCTGACCACTATCGAGGCGTTCGATGCGTACTGGGTCGCGCTGGGCTGGGCGAAGGACGGCCCGATCCTGACCGAATCGCGCATCGACCATCCCTCCGACGGCGCGAACCTGCCGGCCGGACCGGTCGACATCGACGGGCTCGCCTGGGCGCCGGACCGCGGGGTGGGGCGCGTCGAGGTCCGCATCGACAACGGGCCGTGGCAGGCGGCTCTGCTGAGCCGTGCCATCTCCAGGGCGACCTGGGTGCAGTGGTGGCTGCGCTGGCAGGCGACGCCGGGCACGCACACCATCCAGGTCCGGGCGACTGATGGGACGGGCGCCGTGCAGACCGCAGTCGTCGGCGGCCCCGCCCCGGCCGGCGCGACTGGGTACGACGGGGTACAGGTGTCGGTGAGCTGAGGGTGGAGGCCGAGGCAGGGCCGGCTGCGTGGGTTGGACCAAATACCGCGGCTGAATAGCGACGGTATCGCGAGAGAGACTCGGGGCCTCGGTCGTTGTTCGGCTCTCGATCGTGGCGTCCGCGACGGCCGCGCTGCTGCGGAGCGCCAGGAGATCCGCCGGCGCTTCCGAACCCGCGACAGCGACTCCGAAGCCCCGACGCAGCCGCTCGACTGGCCGACATCTGCCGGGTCTCTGGCAACCGGCGGCGCGGGCGCCGCCAGGAGTTGTCGGCACCGTGACCTGGACGATGCTCGCCTGGCGCGGTCGCGGTGACGTGTTCGGCTGGATCGAGCTGTCTCAGACCGCCTACGTATGAGCAGCCCTGTGTCCCAGCGCGACGAAGTCTGGCTCGTTGCCCGGCTTCCACTTGATGTTGCAGCCGAGGCTGGGGAGTTGGGGTTCGGGCACCGGCTTGTCCGCAAGAACGGCATCGAGGGCAGCGCGGAGGTCGTGCCCGCTCACCGGGACGCCGTTGCCCGGACGGGCGCCGTCGAGCTGCCCCCTATAGACGAGCCTGCGGTCGGCGTCGAAGAGGAAGAAGTCCGGCGTGCATGCGGCGTGGTAGGTCTTCGCCACCTCCTGCGTCTCGTCGTACAGGTACGGCATAGTGAAGCCCATGGCGGTCGCCACCTCGGCCATCCGCGCAGGGCTGTCATCCGGGTATTGCTCGACGTCGTTGCTGGAGACCGCGACCACCCCCACGCCGCGCGCTTGATATTCCCCTGCAACACGGACCACTTCCTCGGCGACGTGCTGCACGTAAGGGCAGTGGTTGCACAGGAACATGACGAGCAGCGCGGGTTTGCCCGCGAAGTCGTCCCTCGAGACGAGGCGCCCCGTGGAGTCGGGCAGGTGGAAATCCGGGGCACCCGTGCCCAGCGGGAGCATTGTCGACGCGGTTGCGGCCATTGGCCATGCCTCACGTTCAGACGTGGCGCAGACGGGGTGTGCCGGCCTGCGACCCGATCAGCCTCCGGCTGCGGGCGGCTGTCGCCCCGAGACTAGCGCACCTGATCGAATTCCGGGCCGACGAAGCCGATCTTCCGAAGCACCTGGGCCCACGACGTAGCCTTCCCCCGGGACCGCCTAGATTGTTCAGCCTAGATCTCAGGCGCCACGGGGCACTCGAGTGAACCTCAATCGTCCGCGCTGAGCGCCTCGGCGGGCGCGGCCTCGGCCGGCTCCCGGTCTCGGGCGTTGGCGGAGGCGGATACCAGGACGATGCCCAGGAATGTGGTGGCAGCGCCGACAAGGTCGAGGACTGTGAGCGGTTCACCGAGGATCACCCAGGATGACGCCAGGCCGACGACGGGAACGGCCAGGAAGCCCATCGTCGTCGCGAGCGGACTGAGCGAGCGCGAGATGGACTGGCTAAGCCAGAAGGCCAGAGCCGTGGCGAGCGGGCCGCTGTAGAGGACTGCGGCGATCGCCGTCGGCTCCCAGTGAATCGGCCTGCCCGCCTCGAACACCAGCGCGACGATCACGAGTGGCACCAGCGCGACTAAGAGCTGCCACGGCATCAGGTCAAGCGGCGCGCCGTGCCAATCGTGGCGGCGGATATGGATCGTCGTGGCAGCCCAAAGCACGGCGCTGACGAGAAGGGCCGCGCTGCCGAGCAGCTGTCCCGGGGAACCCCAGTCGATCGCAAGCGGGTTGAGCAGCAAACCGATTCCGGCAAGACCGATCAGCAACCCACCAACCTGCCGCCCGGCGCCACCGGCGCGCAGCGCGGGGAGCTGAAAGAGCCCCACCCAGAGCGGCATCGTGTACACGAGGATCGAAGATCGGCCGGCGGAAATGAGTGGTAGGGCGAGGTTCATGAGGGCAATCCCCGCAGCCATCTGGCCGAGGCCCACCGAGAAGACAACGGGGATGTCGCGGCGGTCGGGAAGCCGGAGACCGCGCCGCGCGACGAGCACGCCGACTATCACGGCCAGCCCCGTCGCGACTCGGAGTGCACCGTAAGTGAACGGCGGCAGATCGCGAAGGCCAATCTTGGCAACCGGCCAGTGAACGCCCCACACGAGGGCCAGGCAGATAAGCAGCAAGTACGGGCGAGCTCGCCCTCCGCTCAGCCCCAGAAGCATGCCGCCTGGCCGCTTATGCGTCGTGCGCTGCGAGGCGTTCGACGGAGAGCGGCACACCCGGGCGCAGTACCGGCACCGTCGTGCTGACGTCAAGGCGCGCGCAGAACGGCACGTCGTCGCCTGCCCCGAGCATCGTGACGAGTTCGCCGCTCACCGATTCGCGCAGGAGCGTAAGCAAGTCCGGATAGCTCTCGCGCAAGCGGACGGCCGCCACCGCCCCTTCAGTCAGGCTGTGGCTGCCGCCGCGAGCCCGAACGGCTTCGATCAGCCTCTCAATGAAGACACCGGCCGTGACCCCGTCCTCGATCGCGAACCGGTCCTCGGTGCCAGCACAAATGATCCCCACGCGGGCGTCCAAGGAATCGGCGAGCCTCGCGGCGGCCTCGGCACAGGCTCGGGCGTTCAGCAGGCACCCGACGAGAGTGGCGGGCATGGCCGTCAGATGGCTCAAGACTCTCGTTCCGTTCGTAGTGGACAGGACAACGACGCGTCCCCGCACGTCGCCGCGTGAGATCGCGGCCGGGGAATTGTCGAAGTCGAAGCCCGGCGGTGCGTAGCCGTGTCGCTCGCCGGCCAGAAGCCCATGGTGCTCCCGCGCGAGGGCCCGCGCCGCCCTGAGCCCGACGGTGAGGTACACCCGATCGCAGCCCAGGTCCAGGAGCGTCGTGATCGTGGAGCTCGCCCGCAGCTCGTCGATGACGATGCAGACCGTGCGGTCCCAGCCGCGTGCCTCGGACGGCACGAGGGCTACGTCTATCTCCATCGGCCTAAGCCTCCCTTAGGGCAGCTTCCCGGCGATGCACGCGTGTGCGACCGCCTGCCACGGACCAGGCAGCGGGGCGCCAGCTGTTCTGGGCCCCGCTGGTCCGAGTCGGTGCGCTCGACCTACGCCCGGGCGGCAGGGGCGAGCCTCAACTGCTTGAACTCCGCCACCTGACTGCGAATGGCCCGCTCCGTGGGCAGCCGCTCGATGCTCGAGGCACCGAAGAAGCCCTGGACGCCCGGCATGCGCGCGAGCGCCTGGCCGACGTTTTCGGGCTCGTCAAACGGGCCGCCATGGCAGATGACCAGGATGTCCTTGCGGACCGAGCGACCGGCCTCGGCGACCGTCATGACGCGGTCGATCGCCTGATCGAGGGTCAGAGCCACGCCGGCGCCGATGGTCCCGGCCGTGGTCAGGCCGACGTGGGCTACCAGCTGGTCCGCCCCCGCCTTCGCCATCGCCTTCGCGTCGTCGGCGGTGAAGACGTAGGGCGAAGTGAAGAGGTCCAGCTCGTGAGCAACGGCGATTGCGTCGATCTCCTTGTCGTAGCCCATCCCGGTGGCTTCCAGGTTGGCCCGGAAGTTGCCGTCGATCAGGCCCACGGTCGGGAAGTTCTGGACGCCGTCGAAGCCCATCTCCTTGAGCTGCTTGAGGAACACCGGCATCAGCCGGAACGGGTCGGTGCCGTTGATGCCCGCGAGGACCGGCACGTTCTTGACGACCGGCAGGACCTCGGAGGCCATCTCGACGACGATGCCGTTGGCATCACCATATGAGAGAAGCCCGGCGAGTGAGCCTCGCCCGGCCATCCGATAGCGTCCCGAGTTGTAGATGATGATCAGGTCGCAGCCGCCGGCCTCGGCCATCTTGGCCGAGATCCCGGTGCCGGCGCCGCAGCCGACGATCGGCTTGCCGGTGGCAGCCTGCGCCCGGAGTCGCCGCTCGACCTCGGCGCGCGCGATGAATGGCATGGCCGTTCCTCCTTATGAGGCTCCTGTAGTTTCCGGAACCAGCTGGCTACTTCGCGAGCATCGCCAGCAGGCGATCGACCATCGCGTCGGCGAAGGCGGGATCGTTGATGGCGAGGTCGAGCTCGACCAGCTCGACCTTCGAGCGGTCGAGGTGGGCGCGGATTGCGTCGAACAGCGCCGCATCCGCAACGGGGTCGTGGAACGGCATGCCCTCGACGTCGATCGCGCTCACGCCCTTGAGCGGCACGAAAAGCGCAGTCGGTCCGGTGGTCTTGTTTAGCTTCTTGGCGATGATCTCGCCCAGCTTCGCGCACTCCTCCGGCGTGGTGCGCATCAGCGTCACCTCGGGGTTGTGGATGTAAATGTTCCGCTTCTCGAACTTCTCCGGCAGGGTGTCACGAGGACCGAAGTTGACCATGTCGAGGGCGCCGAGCGAGACGACCTGGGGAACGCCCGTTCGCGAGGCGGCGTCGAGGCGCTCCGGTCCGGCCGACAGGACCCCGCCCACCAGCTCGTCGCACCATTCAGTGGTTGTGGCGTCCACAACTCCGTCAAAAACACCGTCGGAGATGAGCGCCTCGAAGGACCGGCCGCCGCTGCCGACCGCGTGGAAGACGAGCATCTCGTAGCCGATCGCCTCCATCCGCGCCCGGACACGGTCGACGCACGGCGTCGTGACGCCGAACATCGTCGCGCCGACCAGAGGCTTCTCCTCGGCCTTCGGCATCGTCTGCTCGACCATGCCGCCAATGGCTCCGGCGGCGTTCGCGAAGATGCGGCGGGACAGGCGGTTCAGCCCGGACACGTCGACGACGGAGTACATCATCGTAATGTCCTTGACGCCGACGTATGGACCGACGTCGCCCGAGGCCATTGTGGACACGATGACCTTGGGCATGCCTACTGGGAGCGCCTGCATGGCCGTGCTCCCGATGGACGTGCCACCCGAGCCGCCCATGCTGATGACGCCGTCGAACTTGCCCTGACGGGCCATTTCGACCGCCAGTGCCCGCGCCCCCAGGCCCATGATCTCGATGGCGTGGCCCCGGTCGCGCTTCTCTCGCAGCTCGGCAAGCGAGCCTCCGCCGGCCTCGGCGGTGCGAGCGGCCGGGCTGTCGGGCGTGAACACGGGCTCGCCGAGGACCCCGGCATCCAGCACGAACGTTTCGAGCCCGCGGGCGCGAATCAGGTCGCGGACGTAGGCATATTCCCGACCCTTGGTGTCCAGTGTGCCGATCAACAGAACCGTCTTCGACATTGCCTCTCCTTCAAGCGCTTCGAGTGGGCCGGACGGCCTACCCGCCTACTGCTCGACCTGCCGCCACGCCCTCCGCTGGGGCATCGCCGACATGGGCCGAAATTGCGATCTGCGCGCCCGACCGAATGGAGCTGACTCACCCCGCGTGCGACGCGTGGCCCGCGGTGCCCCGTGTCTCGAGGAACGCCTGCACCTGGTCGGCGACTCTCGCTGCCGACAGGCCGTACAACTCGAGCAACTCGCTGTTCGTCGCCGACTCCCCGTAGACATCCTGCATCCCGAGCCGCTTGAGGACGGTCGGGCTGTACTCCGAAAGGGTTTCCGCGACCGCGCCGCCGAGGCCCCCGATAACGGTTCCTTCCTCTACGGTGACGACGATCCGCGTGCGATCTGCCGCTGCCACGATCGCTGGCACGTCGAGCGGCTTGAGGGTCGGGACGTGCAGAACGTGGGCCTGAATACCGCGAGCCGCCAGGAGGTCTGCGGCGTCGACGACGCGTGGGGTCTGGGCCCCGGTGCTGATGAGGGTGACGTCACCGCCATCGCGGACGGCGACCGCTCGACCGGGAGCAAATGAATACGCCTCGTCGAAGAGGCGCTGGGTGGCGTCGCGGACGAGCCGGATGTAGACAGGGCCGTCGTAGCCGGCTGCCCATCGCAGGACCTGGGCGGCCTCGACGTCATCTGCTGGGACGACGGTCACCATGCCGGGCATCGCCCTCATGATCGAAAGGTCGTCCACGATCAGGTGGGTCTTGCCCGTGACCCCGGTGAAGAGGCCGGCGTACCCGCCGCAGATCTTGACGTTCAGGCCGGTCTGCGCGATCAGGACGCGGATCTGGTCGAGCGGGCGGACGACAGCGAAAGCGACGAACGTGCTGACAAACGGCACAAACCCCGTCGTGGCCAGCCCCGCTGCCACACCAAGCATGTTCTGCTCGGCGATGCCCATCTGGAGATAGCGCTCCGGATAGGCTTTCTGAAAGATGTCCGCCTTGGTCGAGCTGCCGGTGTCGGCGTCGAGCATGACGATCCGCGGATCCCGGCTGGCCAGCTCGGTAACGGTCTCGCCGAAGACCTCGCGCATCGCGCGACCCATCGGAAGGGTCATGCCGGGCCTCCCGCCGTGGTGGTGATGGGCTCGCCGAGCTCGGCCATCGCGGTGGCAAATTCCTCGGCGGTCAGTGGTCGGGTATGCCAGTAGTAGCGGCCCTCCATAAAGGAAACGCCGCGCCCCTTGATCGTGTTGGCGACGATCGCGACGGGCCGGCCATCGCCCACGGTCGCCTCCTCGAGCACGCGCACGACAGCTGCCATGTCGTGGCCGTCGACCTCGAGCACACGCCAGCCGAAGGCCGACCATTTGGCCACAAGCTCGCCGGGCCAGGCTGGAGGCAGGCGGTCGTCCGGGCCGTCGCCCTGCCAGCCGTACTGCTGCAGCTTGTTGTGGTCCACGATGGCGATGAGGTTGTCGAGGCCGTAACGGGGGGCCAGGAATGCGGCCTCCCAGACCTCTCCCTCCTGGCATTCGCCGTCGCCGAGCATCACGAACGTCCGGACGTCGCGACCTGCGAGGCGGCTTCCGAGGGCTATTCCGATGCCCGCCGAGATGCCCATGCCGAGCGATCCCGTTGACATGTCGAGGCCCGGCAGGCGGGTCATGTCGGGGTGGCCTTGCAGCCGGGAGCCAAGCGAGTCGAAGGTCAGGAGCTCCTCGAGCGGGAAGTACCCGCGCAGGGCGAGGGCGGCGTAGAGACCTATAGACGAGTGGCCCTTCGAGAGGATGAAGCGATCACGATCGGGCCAGTCCGGCTCGTCGGGGCGGATGCGCATGATGTGGAAGTAAAGGGCCGCCAGGATGTCCGCCGCGGACAGTGGTCCACCGAGGTGGCCGGCCTTGGCCTCGTTGACCCCGCGGATGACGCCGACGCGGATGCGGCGGGCGACGTCCTCCAGGCGAGCGAGATCGGCCGCGCTGGTCGTCGCAGCCATGTCAGGCACCCTTCCCGCCGCTGCCGCGCTCGTAGCCGCCTGGCACGATGGGGGGGGAGAAGACGCAGACCATCTCGAGCGGCTCGGGGCCGTCGGATTCGGTCGCGTGGTGGGTTCCGATTGGAATGAAGACGGCCACGCCGGGTTCCAACTCCGCGGTCGCCTCCGCGGTTACCAGCCGACCGCGTCCGGAGACCACGTAAACGGTCTCCTCCTCGGCCTCGTGCACGTGACCCGCAGGCCGGGAACCGGGCGGGAATATGGTTACGCTCACGGTGAGGTGCTGCGCCGGGCTGTTCTGCGGCCCGACGTACAGGAGCCAGTCGCGTCCAGGCAGCGGATAGATCTCCGCCTCTTCGCGTGTAACCCGCTTGATCATCGGACTCCTCCGTACTGGTGGCAGTGCAAGCTGCGGCGGTGTCGAGCCGGTCCGCGAAAGTCGCTTTTCGATGATTGTCGTTTGAGCAGGCTTTGACTCCCCTAACGTGCAGCGGTCAGGCTCGACCGGCTTCGACTTCTGGGGCCCGCTTTCGCCCGGCAAGGCGGATCAAATCCTCATGAAGCTCAAACCAGACCGTGTGGTAGCTCTCGACGCGAGGGGAGGCCACGTAGCGCTGGTCTCCGGCGCGAGCCAGGGATAGTGCTCGATCCAGCCTGACCCGGTAGGTTTCCATCCGTCCGAGCCCCCTCGCGATCGCGCCCAGCAACTCGACGGCATCGTCGTGCAGGGCGGAAAGGCCCGCGAGGACGCTCGCGTCGTAGGCCGCGTCGCTGTGGTCGTTGAGGGTGGACTCCCCACCGATCTCTCGGACCTGCCAGGCGGTCACGGTGTCCTTCATGCGGTGGTCGAGGGGCAGGAATCCTTCCAGCGCGCCCTCGGCGTTCTCGACTCCCCACCGCTCGCGCTCGGCCGCGATGACGTCGTGGGCGGCCAGCTTCCCTTCGGCGGTCAGGCGGATCGCCCCTGAGGCGGATTCGACGAGGCCGGCCGCGCTGGCCGTGTCGATGAGGGGCTGCAGTTCATCGACGGCTACCAGGAGCGCCTGGCCCAGCGACTCGGGCGAGGACTGACCTTTGATCAGGAGACCGCGCAGGACGTCGTCGGTTGTGGCGGCGACGGCCGCGTTCGTCGGGGTCTCCGATGCCGCGGGCCCGGCCGGGCCTTCGCCTTCGCCCTCGGGAATCGCGATGCCGAGCTCACGCGCCCAGCGCAACAGCGTGGCGGCCTCGGGCACGATTTCGCAGGCGCCGCAGACCTCGCCCTCGAAAACCTCGCCGGTTCCGCCATCGATGGTGATCGTCTCGCCGACAGAGAAGCGGCGGCCGGCGATGACCACGCTGTTCTCGCCGACTTCGACCGAGGTCGTGCCGACGACCGCGGGGATCCCCCACCCTCGAGCCACGACCGCTGCGTGGCTGGTCAAGCCGCCTCGTGAAGTCAGAATCCCGGCGGCCTTGGCCATGCCCCGCACGTCGTCCGGCGAGGTCTCGGCCCGCACCAGGATCACGGGGCGGCCGGCCCCGGCCACGGCCTCGGCCGCATCGGAAGAAGTGACGATCTCACCCGAGGCCATCCCGGGCGAGGCCGGCAAACCGGTGGTCAGAGCGACGGCACCGTCTACACGGCCGGTAGATTCGACCGGCGGAGAAGCCAGGTAAGGCGCCGTGCGCTCCACTGCCTCCACTCTCGACAGCGGGAAGTCAGGCGCCTCGGCCATGTCGATCGCGATCCGGAGAGCTGCCTGCGGGCTGCGCTTGCCAACGCGGACCTGAAGCATCCAGAGCTTGCCTCGCTCGATCGTGAACTCGATGTCACAGAGATCGGCGTAGTGGCGTTCGAGCGCCGTCGCGTACGACCGGAGCTGAGTCGCAACTGTCGGTAGCCGTTGGTCGAGGACGCTCAGCGATTCCGTCCTGTGGGTGCCGGCAACGACGTCCTCGCCCTGGGCATTGAACATGATGTCGCCGTAGATCCCCGGTTCGCCGGTCGAGGGGTTGCGCGTGAACAGCACTCCGGTGGCCGAGTCGGAGCCTCGGTTGCCGAACACCATTGCCTGAACGGTGACCGCGGTTCCGAGATCGTCAGAAATTCCCTCTCGCTGCCGATACGCACACGCGCGGTCGCTGTTCCACGACCGGAAGACAGCCTCGACCGCGGCCTTTAGCTGCTGCCACGGGTCCTCGGGGACGCCCTCAACGCCGACGGTGTGCTTGAACATCGTCACGAACCGCTCGTGGCAGTCGGCCGCAAACGCCGGGTCGCCGGACGCAGCCGCGAGGCCCTTCTCCGTCGCGTCGTTCAGCCCGAGATCGAGGATCGTGTCCATCATCCCCGGCATCGAGATAGGGGCGCCGGACCGGACGCTCACGAGCAGCGGATCAACGGGATCGCCGAAACGTCGTCCGACTACGTGCTCGACCCTGACCATGTGCTCACGGATCTCGGCCTCGAGTCCGTCCGGCCATCCCTCCGAAAGGTAGGCCTTGCAGGCTGCCGTGCCGGCGACGAATCCGGGCGGCACCGGCAATCCCAGCTCATTGACCATCACGCCGATGTTGGCTGCCTTCCCGCCGACGAGCATCTTCGTTTCTGACAGCGGCAGGTCATGAGGGTCATCGAGGGCGTAGACGAAGCTCACGAACCGAGGTCTCCTTACGTTTCCCATCTCACCGGCGACGGTCGCGGGCGTTCGGCCGTGAAACCGAGCGCGGCGCTTCTTGGTCGCGTAGTTCAGCGCGCCGAACCAGCCGGCACAGCTGTGAGCTTGTCCCACAGGGATCCGGCGTTGAGCGTTTGGATGTACTCCATCATGTAGCCCTGTCCAACGTCGACGGGGCAACGATCAGCGAAATTGACTCGAGCCACAGTCTCCTCGCGTGACCAGCCTTTGGCCACGGCAAGCGCGACGGCCGTCTTCCATTCGAGCAGCGTTGCCCGTTGCGAGTCCACGTAGGCTTTCGTGGTGACCGGACCGTGCCCCGGGACGACGCGATCGACGTCGAGAGCGCGGATCCGATCGAGGGATGCTATCCACTGGTCAACGTTGGACGTCATGAGCCAGGTCTGGCACTCGGAGAAGATCGTGTCGCCGGTGAAGACGGTGCGCTCCTCGGGGACGTGGACCGCGATCTGGCCGGGGGTATGACCCGGGGTGTGGAGGCAATGGAAGGTGTGGTCGCCGACGCGGAGCGTCAGGTCTCCGGTGAAGACGATCGTGCCCTTGTTCGGGTCGCGGTAGTACTCGTCCCGGTCCGGCCACAGCGCGACGCCCGCGGGATCGTCGAGATCCGTGCCCCTACCGGACGGCGTCGGAAGGGCCTCGTAGGCGTAGGCGAACGGGTCCAGCTCGGGGTAGACGACCATGAAGTTGTCGTAGACGCCCTGGTGATTCACGACCGTCCCAGCGCCTTTGAAGTAGTAGTTCCCAAAGATGTGGTCGACGTGGTGCTCGGTGTTGATGACGTAGCGGACCGGGCCGTGGGACTCGGCCTCCTTGCGCATCGCCACGGCCTTCGTGGGCAGCTGCGGCGTGTCGATGACCACGACGCCGTCCCTCGTAACTACGTAGCTCGGATTGCAGCCGCGCAGCTTCGTCTCAGTGAAGATTCTGCCGGTAACCTGCTCCATCGACGTCCTCCCGTGCCGGCTACTGGGTGGCTGTGAGGCCGCCGTCGATCGTGAGGATCTGGCCGGTCACGAACGACGAGGCATCAGAGGTGAAGAACAACGCCGCCCCAACCAGATCTCCGGTCTCGCCGACGCGGTCCAGGGGGATCCGGCTCACTAAGCCGGCCTTGAACGCCGGGTCGTCCAGCAGCATCGCCACCTGGGGTGTGTCGACGAAAGTCGGCGCTATGGCATTGACGGTGATGCCGTGCTTCGCCCACTCAGTAGCCCACTGACGGGTCAGGGAGCTTACGGCACCTTTTGCAGCGACATACGCCGAGTAGCCGGAGTTGATCCCGAGCTGCGCCCGGACCGACGAGATGTTCAGGACGCGGCCTCCGCGGCCGCCCTGGATCATGGCTTTCACCGCGGCCTGCGTGGCGACGAGCGTGCTCCGCAGGTTCAGATCGAAGATCCAGTCCCACTCCTTGAGCGGATAGGCCTCGGCATCGAAGAGAACCTTGCCCGCGCCGCCGCCAACTGCGTTGACGATGATGTCCAGCCTTCCGAACCGCTGGAGTGCCCGGCCAACCAGGCGCTCCGCTTCCGCTGGGTTGGCGATGTCGGCGGCGACGGCCAGGCATTCCGCGCCGGCTTCCTCGACGCGCTTCGCCGCGGCGTCGGCGCGGTCCTGGGCGATATCGCCGATCACGATCTTCGCTCCGGCCGAGGCGAGGGCGACCGCGATCGCGGAGCCGATCGCGCCGCCACCCCCCGAAACGAAGGCCACGCGACCGTCGAGTCTGAAGGAATCAAGCATGCTCATGTGGACTCCCTTCGTGGCGGCAAGAGAGGTGGCATTCGCCGAATCTATCGATTCCCCGGGAAGACCAGGCTGAGGGCCTCCCGGCGCCCCGGCTCGGGCCAGCGGACGGTGACCATCTTCTGCTGGGTGAAGAAGCGAATGCCGTCCTCGCCGCGCATCTTGAGGTCGCCGAAGGCGGACCCACGCGTGCCACCGAACGAGAGATAGCCCGCGGGGACTGGGATCGGCACGTTGACCCCGATCATCGGGACGTCCACCTCGAGCTCGAACCGGCGAGCCGCTCCGCCGTCGGTCGTGAAGATCGCGGTGCCGTTGCCGTACTGGTGGCCGTTGATCATCGCAAGGGCGTCGTCGTACGTTGCGGCCCGGACGATGCCGAGCACGGGCCCGAAGATCTCCTCGCGGTAGATCTCCATCTCGGGCGTGACGTGGTCGAAGAGAGTGACTCCCAGGAAGTAGCCATCGGGGTGCTCGGCGACGTGGAAGGGCCGACCGTCGTGGACGAGCTCTGCGCCCTCGTTCACGCCCTTGTCGATCCAGTCGATGATCGAGGCGCGGTGCTCGGCCGAGTAGATGGGGCCCATGTCGACATTCGGCTCCATGCCCGGGCCGATCTTGAGCTTGCCGATCCGCTCCTTCATGAGCAGCAGCAGACGATCTGCGGAGTCGCCGACGGCGATGACCAGGGTCTGGGCCATGCAGCGCTCACCGGCTGATCCGTAGCCCGACGCAACCGCGGCGTCGGCGGCGAGTTCCATGTCGGCGTCGGGGAGGACGACCATCGCGTTCTTGGCGGCAGTGTACGCGCCGACGCGCTTGCCGTTCTTGGTGCCCGTCTCGTAGACGTAGCGACCGACCGGAGTCGAGCCGACGAACTGGATGGCGTCGATGCCGGGGTGCTCGAGGATCGCCGCGACCGCCTCACGACCGCCGTAGACGATGTTGAAGACGCCGTCCGGCAGCCCCGCCTCCTTCCACAGCTCCGCCTGGAGCTGCGTCGCGCCCGGCGTGTGGCTGGAGGGCTTCCAGACGAAGGTGTTCCCGCAGGCGAGGGCGATCGGGTAGATCCACATCGGGACCATCACCGGGAAGTTGAACGGGGTGATACCCGCGGCCACGCCGAGCGGCTGACGGATCGTGTGGGCGTCGATCTTGGTCGAGACGTTCGGCGTGTTGAGGCCGGCGAGGTGGACGGGCAGCCCGCACGCGAATTCGACCGTCTCGAGGCCGCGCAGGACCTCGCCCAGGGCGTCGGGAAACGTCTTGCCGTGGTCGCGGGTGATCAGCGCCGCAAGCTCCTCACGGTGGCGATAGACGAGCTCCCGATAGGCGAAGAAGATCCCGCTCCGCGCCATCAGCGGCATGTCGCGCCAGGCCGGGAATGCCCGGCGGGCGGCGGCGACGGCAGCTTCGACCTCGGCTGCTCCCCCGCGCGGAACCCGAGCGATCACGGAGCCGGTGGCGGGATCGTGGACGGGTCCGGTGTGCTCGGGGTGGACCTCGACCGAACGACCGTCGATCCAGTGGCTCAGGATCGGGGGGCCCACGTATTCGACCGAGTCGGGTACCTGCGTAGTCACGATTGGTGCCTCCGTGGCTGCTGTCTTGGCGGACTCAGACTGTCCGCGCGTCGGGGTTCGGAAGGACGATGTCGCGTATTGCGGCCTGCAAATCGTGATAGGCCTTGATGAAGCTGCGCAGTGTCCGAACGGTGGCGCCGTACGTGTCGAACTCGGCGGGTGTCAGCCCGTCGGGCTCGAAGGCGCGTCGGAAGTCGGGGAGCTTGTCACAGAGCTCGGCAAGAATGGCCGGGTCGACGGGTGCGTCGATGCGCGAGAGAGGCTCGATGCCGCTTTTGTTGAAGCGAACCTGCCAGGCGTACGGAATGGTCATGCTGACCTCTCCGCCGACGAGCTCGGTCCAATGGAGGTGATGGCGATAGGCCGCTGCGAGCATGCGGCTGCGGTAGCCGCGCTCCTTGAAGATGCCGTACGTGCGCTTGAAGACGGCAATCCCGGCCCAGTCCAGGGCGGCCGGGTTCACGGACAGGCCGTCGCGATCGACCAGGACCTTCACCCAATCGTCGAGGCGGCCGATCATGAGGGTGACGATCGGGGCCAGCTTTCGCGGATCGCCCCCGCCGGCCGCAAGCCGGTCCAATCCGCGCTCTACCGCCTCGGCGGCCGCCAGTGCCTGGGGGACCGTGAACGAGACGGTCGCGTTGATGTTGACTCCGCGGGCCGTGGCCTCCTCTATCGCGAGTATGCCCGCCGACGTGACGGGAAACTTGACCTGGAGGTTCGGGGCCAGGCCCGCGAAGCGGACGGCCTGCTCGACCATCCGCGCCGGGTCGCGGTAGTTGGCCGGGTTGACTTGCACCGACAGCCAGCCTTTTCGGCCCGACTCTCGGGCGTGCACGGGAGTCAGTTGCGCCGCCCCGCGGACGGCCATCTCCTCGATGATCGCCCAGGTCAACTCCACCTCTGTCCAGGTCGGATTCGCCGCGGCCAGCTCCCTGACGCGCGGCTCCCAACGTGCCTTTTCCTTGCCGATGACGTCGAGCACGATCATCGGGTTCGAGGTCGCGCCGGTCGCGCCGCGCTCGATCGCGTAAGCCAGCTCATCGACCGAGCACGAGTCGTTCCAGTAGTCGGTTGGGCCGAGCCGGGCCGTGCGCAGCAGCGGACAATCGACCGACGTCACGGGCGTACCTCCGGGTCTCCAGGTTGTTGGATCCTCTCAAGGATCAATAATCGATGATCGATGAAAAGTGCCATACGGCACTTGCTTGTCCGGAACTCGGGCTCAACTGTTCAACCTCGGCAGGAGGTCTCGCTCGAGCGCTTGACGGCACTCGCTGTCCCCTCGCGGAGCAACGGGCGTTGCGCGGCCGGGCAGACCGAGCTGCATGTCCGTTGCTGGTGACCAGCCGCCTGGCTGGCAGGAGATGGAGGTTCAGCGTGGAGACAGAGACCAAGAACACAATCCCGCTCTGGCTGGCTGTCGCGATCACGGTCGTCGTGGCCCTGCCGTTCGGAATCTGGCTCGACAAGCTCGATCTGCCGCTGTGGGCAGCGTTCATCGTGTGGGCCGAGTACTTCGTCCTCGGCGCCAAGCCTTCGGCCCTCAAGATCATGGTACCCGCGTACACCCTGGGCGTCGTCGGCGGAGCATTGATTTGCGAGTTCTACCAGGTCCTCGACAAGATCTTTGGCACCCCCTCGAACGTCCTCGTGGACTTCGGCCTGCAGAAGCTGACCTATGACAACGTTGCCCTCTATGTCTCCTTCTTCATCGGTTTCTGCATCCTGATCTACGCCATGAAGTGGATGGCCGTCACGGGCGGCGCGGGGACCCTTCCGTTCTTCAATGGCATCTCGGTCTTCCTCGGCGTGTACTTCACCGGCAAGTGGCTGGGATGGTTCAACGACTTCAGCTTCGGCACCGACACAATTGGGTACGCGTATGTGATCTTCGCGGCCCTCAGCGCTTTCCTGGGCGGAATGCTCGGCTGTCTTGCCGGCTGGTTCAACGTGGTGATCCTGTTCCCGCGCGAGGTGAAGAAGACCTCGTAAACGGCGGCCGCGCAGTCCACTCAACCGGGGGCCCCGCGTTCACGCCGCTCGAAGCCCCAACGGATAGGCCTGTCGGAGCCCGAGATGCGTTCTCACCGTCAGCGCTGGACCCTCGCCGCCCGTCACGGCGAGAAGGTCCTCCGGGCCCGGTCAAGCAGCGAGCATCGGTTCGCCAACGAGTCGGCCGGCACTTTGGACCGCGCCCGGCGAGGACCGAGGCCGGCGAACGCAGACGAGGAGCGGATTTCAGTTAGCTGGATATCTGCCAACCGTACGGTTGGCAATCGCGGCGCGCGACCGCATCGCAAGGGCGATGCTGACGTCAAGTCCACCTGTATCTGGAGGCAATGGCAATGGCGGAAGCCACGAAGTTAGTTGGCCCGGGTGAAGAGATCCTGGGTCAGTTCCTCGGCGACAAGGACTTCCCGGTCACCTGGGCGTCGGAGACAGAGAAGGAGCTCTTCTGGGTCTACGACGATCTCCACTGTCCGCACCCGCTCAGCCCGATGTACTACGACATCGGCGGGTGGTGGCTCAGCTGCGATCACATGTTCCGGCGCTTCGGCACGCCGTTCGCCACGGACTGGATCGCCAAGGTAGTGAATGGCTACCTGTACACCGCGGCCATCCCGGCCCAGGCGGGCCTGACGACCTTCGCTGACTGCGAGTACGGCTACACGACCACGCCGATCGTGCCCCAGGAGGCCGACTACGCGGCCAAGATCGGCGCCTATCTGGGCTTCGTCCTCCCCACCTACGGCGATGAGTTCGCGACGTGGTGGAAAGACCGCCTGCGCCCCGAGATGGAGCACAACTTCAAGTACCTGGAGGACAAGTTCGACCAGGCCCCCAAGATGAACCTGGGTCAGCTGGCCTGCCTGCTCGAGGATGCCATCGACATCCACGACCGGCACTGGAAGATCCACTGGATGCTCAACTTCGCCCAGCTCTCCGCGACACTCAACCTGCGGGCCGTCACGGAGAAGACCCACGGCAAGGTTAACGAGCAGCTTCTCGGACGGCTCCAGAGCTCGGCCGCCGACCGCAACTGGGACTCCATCGAAGCCCTCTGGAAAATGAAGGAGGAGGCCAAGGCCGACAAGGTTCTGACCGCCGCCTTCGACCACGAGACCGCAGGCGAGATCATCGCCGCCCTCAAGGCGACCGATCGGGGCAAGCGCTTCATCGACGAGCGCGTGGTCCCCTACCAGAAGGAATACGGCTGGCACGCGGTCTGGAGCCACGAGTTCAGATTCGCGACCGTGCGCGAGCACATGGAGCCGGTGATCGAGCTCATCCGCGGCTACATCCAGACGGACTACGACTATCCCAAGACGGTCGCTGCACTTGCGGCCGACATTGCCGCCGCGGCCAAGGAGATCCTCGAAGGTCTTAGCGGCGACGCGCTCGCGGAGATGCGGGCCGCCAACGACGTCAACCTCAAGATGGCCCCGCTCACGCCGGACCACCACTTCTACATCGACCAGGGCGCCAACGCCCATCTACGGATGGCGCTGATCCTGTGCGGCCAGAAGCTCGTCGAGATGGGCGCCCTCGACTCCCCCGAGGACGTGGTGTACTTCAAGTACAACGAGTTCCGGGTCTTCATGGGCGATCCCAAGGCCATGGACGGCAGGGCGATAGTCGCCAAGCGCCGGGCCGAACAGGACAAGGCCTACACCATCCGGCCGAAGGAGTGGATCGGCACCTGCACGCCCACTCAACTGGCCTTCCCCTACCTGAACCTGTGGGGCTTCCCCGACAAGTTCCACCGCAAGGCCTCGACGGTCAAGGGCCAGATCAACGGCCTCGCCGCCTCGCCTGGTGTCGTCGAAGGCATCGCGAAGGTAGTCCTCACGGAGGACCAGTTCGACCAGGTCAGAGCGGGCGACATCCTCGTCTGCATCATGACCAACCCGGCCTGGGTTGTACTCTTCACCAAGATCGTCGGCCTCGTCACCGACGCGGGCGGTACGGTGTCTCACCCGGCCGTCCTGTCGCGCGAGTTCGGCATCCCGTGCGTCGTCGGGTCGTCGGTAGCGACTCAGCAGATCAAGAGCGGCGACCGGATCCGCATCAACGGAACCACCGGTCTCGTCGAGATCCTAGAGGTCGCTGCTCCGGCCAAGAGAGACGACTTGATGACAAAGCTCTAGCCTGAGGCAGGCCACGTAACTGGAGGGCAGATGGCCTCGACCGTCCAGATCTCGCGCAGCCCCCTGAGCGATCAGGTCAAGGATCGTCTCCTGCAGGAGATTCTGGCCGGCGAGTACCCACCCGGCTCTCGAATCGTCGAGACCCGAGTTGCACGGGAGCTTGGCACCAGCCAGGCTCCCGTGCGAGAAGCCCTGCGCGACCTCGAAGCGCTCGGGGTCGTCGAGATTTCGGCATTCCGTGGAGCCCGTGTCCGACATCCAAGCAAGGCCGAGCTGCTAGAGGCGTATGGGATTCGAGCCGAACTCGAATCCCTCGGCGCCCGGCTTGCCCTGCCCCTGCTGTCGGACGCGGACCTCGAAGAGCTGCAGGGCTACGTAGACGAAATGCAGCGAGCGGCCGACGCGGGCGATGCGCACGCCGAAGCCGTAGTCGATGTCGCGTTCCACGCTCGCGTAATCCAGATAGCTCACAACAACACGTTAGAGCGGGTCTGGCGGACCCTTGAGCCGCTCTCGCGTACGTACATCACCCTCGTCGTTCCCGGCGTGAACGCGCGCCATATCGCCGACCTCCACGTCCCGATCCTCGCGGCCCTTCGCGGCCGCAATCCCGACCTGGCCACGGAGGCGTACCACCTCCACTTCGAGGCGGCCGGCGACATGTTCCGCGAGACGTGGGTCGACGAGCCGTCGGCTTCGAACGGGGCTGCTTACTCCGATCCAGGCACGGCCTCCGCCGAAGGAGCCTAGCCGGCGGAGGGATGACGGCCGGACGCACGAATCCGTCCGGCGCGACTCCGTCTGAGAGCCGAGACGGCCGAGTTCGCGGTCGACCGGCAAGACCCCGACCAAAGATACGGCTGCGGCATCGGCCGCCTGTAGTGAGGAAGACATGAACGAGCAACTGCAACTGTCGGAGGAGATGTCCGCCGAGACCGCGCGGCTGCGGGTGGACGTCTACGGCAGTCAGCCCCGCGAACACGTCCTGGAGGATCTGAACTTCCTCAACTACCGGCTCGCCGACGTACGCATCTCGCCCGAAGTGACCCTGTCGAAGCCAGACATCGTCTGGCACCAGGACGGGCATAAGTCGATCTCCTACGACGGCCGGATTATGACGTTCGAGGGACAATGGCCGGCAGGCCCGATCCAGAAGGTCGTGGTCGCGTTGCTCGCCCTGCGCATGGAGGCGGAGGGATTGCACCCGTTCCATGCCTCTGCAGTGCGATATCACGGCAAGACCGTGATGTTCCTCGGCGGCGAATCGAACCACGGTAAGAGCATGGGCCAGATCGAGGCGTGCCGGCGCGGCGCGCTGCTCGTCTCCACTGAGACGACGGTCGTCGACGATGCCGGGCGAGCGGTGAAGGGCTCCAAGGAGCCTTTCATCAAGAAGCGCACCGAGGGCACCGAGCGCGCCGACAAGGCCGCCCCTGAGGCAGGCGTCGCCAAGTTCTTCGGCGGCATGCCCACTTGGGAGCTCTACACGGAACCGAGCAACGTCGACGTCGTCGTCGTGCCCGCGATCGACGGGAACTTCGACCCGAGTCTGGGCGAGATGATCCCGTTCGAGCGCCAGTTCCAGACGCTCCACTCGCTCCAGAACTACTTCCTGCTCAACGAGCTGCTGGCAGCCGATTGGCCGATGCCGATGGTCGACACGGAGCCGCTGCGCCGCGTACGCGCGAAGTGGGTCACCAAGTTCACGGATCGCCCCTTCTACTTCGTCCGGGCAGCCAATCCGCAGGTGCTCCTGGACGAGGTGGACAAGATCCTCTGAGCCGCGGAGGTCCCGAGATTATGCAGACGTTCGCTTACGAGCGGCCAGCCACGTTGGCCGAGGCCGTGGCACTCCTGGATACCCACGACGCGGACTCACGCGTCCTGGCCGGGGGCACGGACCTGGTCCTCCGGCTGCGAAGCGGCTCGGAGAAACCGTCGGTAGTGATCGACATCAAGCGCATCGCCGACCTGCGCCCGGGCATCCGCGAGGCGGCCGGCGCCGTGACGATCGGCGCCACGACCGTGATGACGGACGTGGCCGCGAGCCCGCTCGTGCGCCGGCATTTCCGCGCCCTGGCCGAGGCGGCGGCGATCGTTGGCTCGGTCCAGATTCGCAACCGGGCCACGCTCGCGGGCAATATCTGCAACGCGTCGCCGGCCGCGGACACGGCGCCGCCGCTGCTGGTCTACGGGGCCACCGTGGTTGCGGCAGGCCCACGGGGACCGCGGCGCATCCCCATCACCGACTTCTTCGTGGAGTCCGGGGTGACGACCCTCGGCCGCGGTGAGCTCGTGACTGCCATCGAGTTGCCGGTCCCGTCCCGCCGGTCGGGCACCGTCCACCTCCGCCGCACTCGACGGCGCGGCCACGACCTGGCCTCGGTAACGCTGTGCTGCTCGGTCGACGAGGGTGGCGTCACCAGGCTCGCCTACGGCAGCGTCGGGCCGCGGCCGGTCCTCTTCGTGGACGAGACCGGCACGCTCGCGGATCCAAAGGCAGACGACGAGGCGAAGGAACGGATCCTGGAGAAGATGTTCGCGGGCGCGAGCCCATCCAAACGATCGATGCGGGCAAGCCCGGAGTACCGACTGGCGATGCTCCGTGTGCTCGGCCGGCGGGCGCTGCATACGGCCATCGATCGGCTGGCGGAGGGACGGACCGATGGTTGACACGCTTCCGATCGAGATGACCGTCAACGGGCGCCGGCGGGCCCTCGAGGTGGCCGTCAACAGCACCCTCCTGGACGTCCTACGCGACGACCTTGAACTGACCGGCACCAAGGAGTGCTGCGACGTCGGCGAGTGCGGCGCCTGCACCGTTCTGGTGAACGGGCTGGCGGTGGACAGCTGCCTGATGCTTGCCGTCGAGGCCGACGGCGCCGAGGTCTCCACGGTCGAAGGTCTGGCTCAGGACGGGAAGCTCAACCCGCTCCAGCAGGCGTTCCTGGACAAGGGCGCGGTCCAGTGCGGGTTCTGCACGCCCGGCCAGCTGATGGCCGCCCAGGCCCTGCTGGCCGCGAATCCACATCCCACGCTGGACGAAGTTCAGGAGGGCCTGTCGGGGAACCTCTGCCGATGCGCCTGCTATGTCCAGATCACCGAGGCCGTTCTGGCCGTGGCGGAAGGGACACCCCAATGAGCGCAGTCAAGGTCGGTGCCTCGCCGTGGCGCGTCGGCGGAGACGCGCGCGTCACCGGCCACCAGGAGTACGTGGCCGATATTCACCTTCCCGGCGAGCTCCACGCGAAGCTCGTCACCCTGCCGGTCGCGCGGGCGAGGATCCTCAGGGTCGACACGTCGGCCGCCGCGCAGGTGCCGGGCGTCCGCGTCGTGGTCACGGCCGCCGATCTACCCCAGCCCGTCCCGAGGTACGGGCCCCAGTTCAAGGATCGCCCGGTTCTGGCGGTCGGCGAGACGAAGTACCACGGCGAGCCTGTGGCCGCGGTGGCAGCCGACTCGAAGGCTGCGGCCGAGGCGGCCGCCGGCCTGGTCCGGGTTGAGTACGAGGAGCTGCCGGCCATCGTCACGATCACCTCGGCCCTCGACTCGGCGGCCCCGCTCGTCCAGGATCCAGCCCTCCGGCCGGGCGACCCGCTCGCCGCCACCAACGTCATGCGCGTGCATCGGGTGGGGTGGGGAGACGTCGACGCCGAGCCGGCGGATGTCGTCATCGAGAACAGCTACAGCTTCCCGATGGTGACCCACTTCGCGATCGAGCCCCACGCCTTCATGGCCGCCCCAGACGGCGACGGGATCGCCGTCTGGACGACGATCCAGCATCCCTACTGGCTCCAGAGAATCCTGTCCGGGATCCTCGGCCTGCCCCTGTCAAGGGTGCGGGTAATCGCCCCGGATCCGGGAGGCGGGTTCGGCGGCAAACAGCAGATCAAGTACGAGCCCGTGGTTGCCTTCATGGCCCTTCAGGCCGGCCGCCCGGTGCGGCTCGTGCTGACCCTGGAGGAGACGTTTCAGGCGGTTCGCCGCACGGCGGCGGAGGTCCGCGTCCGAACCGGCGTCCGCTCGGACGGCACCCTGGCGTTCCAGGACATCAAGGCCGACTACCTGATGGGGGCCTACGTCGACATCGCCGACCGCGTCGTGAACAAGGGCAGCTACGTCGGGGCTGGGCCCTACCGCATGCCGGCCGCCAGGATCGTGGCCCGCGGGATCCTCTCCCACACGGTTCCGGCCACCGCGTTCCGCGGCTTCGGGAACCCCCAAATCAACTGGGCGGTGGAATCGAACCTGGACGAGGCTGCCCGCGCGCTCGGCATCGATCGCCTCGAGTTCCGCCTGCGCAACCTGGCCCGCAAGGGCGAAGCCTTCATCCCGTGGGACACGCCGGCCGACGGCGACTGGCAGCAGACCGTCCGCCGGGCCGGCGAACTGATCGGGTGGGGCACGCCGCTCCCGGTCGGTCACGGCCGCGGCATTGCCATCGGCATCAAGTCCGGCCCCACCACGGGCCTCTCGTACTCGACCGTCCGCCTTCTCGCCGACGGCAGCGTCATCGTTTACGCCGGCACGTCCGACATGGGCCAGGGGGCGCGCACCGTCTTCGCCCAGATCGCCGCCCAGGAGCTGGGCGCGCCGATGGACTGGGTGACCGTGGTCATGGGCGACACAGCCATCGTGCCGTACGACGCGCAGACCTCGGCCAGCCGGTCAACTGTCCTGATGGGCAACGCCGTGCTGAAGGCCTGCAAGTCGATCCAGTCACAGATCCGGACGATGGCCGCCCGACTGCACCGGCTCGATGAAGCCGCGATCACCGTCGAGCGAGGCGTAGTCAGGCTTCCCGACCGGGAGCTGACGATCCTGGAGGTCCTCAAACCCGGCCTGGGGTCACTGGGCGGCGAGTTGACCGGGAACGGCGAGAGCCGCAAGGACGCCGAGCCCGACCATCCGCTCCAGGGCGCGCCGGCTTTCTTCGAGTTCAACTGCACCGCCATCGAAGCCAGGGTGGACGAGGGCACGGGCGACGTCGTCATCGTCCGCCACGTGACCGTCTCGGACGTCGGCAAGGCCATCAACCCTCTCCAGGTCCGGATGCAGGACGAGGGCGCAGCCATCATGGGCCTCGGCCACACCCTCATGGAGCACTACATCTTCGACGAGGCCGGCCGTGTCCGGAACTTGGGCGCGATCGACTACCGCATCCCGACGAGCATGGACCTGCCCCTGGAGCTGCACAGCGAGGTAGTCGAGAACGCCGACGGACCAGGCCCCTACGGCGCCAAGGGCATGAGCGAGGGCGCTCTCTTGTGCGTGGCGGCGGCCGTGGCGGCCGCGGTGCGCGAAGCCACCGGCGTCGTGATACGCGACCTGCCGCTCACGCCCGAACGCGTCTGGCGGGCTGTTCAGGAGCGCGACCGAGACCCAGCGCATGGGAGGGACGAACGATGAGTGTGGGCAAGGAAGTTGGGCTCATCGGCGAGCTGCCGGCGGAGCAGATCGTTCGGGCGGCCAGCCTGGTTCGCCAGGGTCGGAGCTACTCCCTGGCCGCGACCCGCTACCCGGGCATGCCGCTCTTCCCCGGCCACCCGCCGTTCCAGGTCCTCAATTACCGCACACCGCGGGGCATCCGCGTGACCGGCGCCGAGCCGTGGGGCCCGATCAACGACGCCGGCCTCGGCTACATGGCCGAGTACATCATGGCGACCTCGCACTCGGGTGCCCACCTGGACGCCCTTGCGCACATGACTGTGGGCGAGGACATGCACTGGTACGGCGGCGGCAACGCAGACGACCACCTGACCGACTTCGGGCCGACCTTCGGCGATGCGGCGAAGATGCCACCGTTCTTCACCCGCGGCATCCTCCTGGACGCCGCCGGCCATCGAGGCCTGACCTATCTGCCCAAGGGCTCGCCGATCGAGGCCGACGAGATGGAGGCGATGTGCAAGGCCGAGGGCGTGACCGTGGAGCCCTGGGACGTGGTCCTGATCCGGACCGGCTACATGAGCCTCTGGCCCGACGCCGAGAAGATGGCGGCCAACAAGACCGCCGGACCCGACATCTCCGCGGCCCGCTGGCTCCTTGACCGGGGCGTCGTCGCTACCGGCACGGACACCGAGACGTACGAAGTCCAGCCGGCTCCCGATCCGGGCCCCACGGGCAATCCCCAGCCGGTCCACACCCTGCTGCTCATCGACAACGGGATCCACATCATGGAGAGCCTCGACCTGGAGGCGCTCGCCAGGGATCGTGTCTACGAGTTCCTTTTCGTTGCCCTGCCGCTCAAGATCCGGGGCGCAACCGGGTCGATGGTCGACCCTCTCGCTGTCATCTAGGAGGAGGCTTCCGTGCTCGACGTATCCCCGACCATGAAGGCCCTCGTCGTCCTCGAGCCCAACAAGGTCGAAATCCAGGAAGTGCCGACCCCAACTCCAGGCCCCAACGAGGTCCTGGCTCGAGTGCGGGCCGTTTCGATCTGCGGCACGGACGTCCACCTCGTCAGGGGCGACTACCCCGGCTTCTGGCCGCTCAGCTTTCCGTTCATTCCAGGGCACGAGTGGGCCGGCGAGATCGTGGCACTCGGTCCGGGCGCCGAGCGGTACGGATGGAAGCTCGGCGACCGTGTGGCCGGCACCTCTCACGACGCCTGCGGCTTCTGCCAGAAATGCGTCGAAGGCCACTACAACCTGTGCGAGAACTACGGCGTCGAAGGGCTGCACCGCCAGTACGGGCACAACGTTCAGGGTGCCGACGCCACGTATGTCGTCCATGGCGTGAAGTGCATTTTCAAGCTGCCCGACGCGATCAGCTTTGAGGACGGAGCGATCATCGATCCCGCGTCGATCGCTCTCCACGTCGCGAATCGCGGCGGCGTAGCCCCGGGCGACGCGGTCGCGATCACCGGCGGCGGTGCGATCGGCCTCCTCTCCGGGGACGCGGCGCTCATCCGAGGTGCTTCACGGGTCATCGTGCTGGAGCCTAACGATCGGCGACGGGCGAAAGCCGCCGAATTGGGCTTCGAGACGGTCGATCCGCGAGCGGGAGACCCGGTTGAGGTCGTTCGCACCATGACCGGCGGCCTGGGTGTTGACGTGGTTCTCGAGTGCGCCGGCGTTCCGGTCACCGTGCAGTGGGCGCTCGGCATGCTCCGCCGCGGCGGGCGATGCGCGGCAGTGGGGATCCCCACGCTCGGCGTCGAGATTGCGATGCCTCGGCTGGTCCTCGACGAGCTCGAGCTCGTCGGCTGCCGGGCCAGCGCCGGCGAGATGCGTCGCGTGATGCCGCTCGTGGAACAGGGCCGGATGCGTGTCCACGAGATGGTTACGCATCGCCTCTCGCTCAGCCAGTACGACCAGGCCCTGGCCACATTCAACGACCCCGATGGCGGTGCCATCAAGATAGTTATCCTGCCGTGAACTCGCCCTCCGCGGATCGGCGACGCTCGTGCAGCCAGCGAGGTGCGCCCGTGGTTTCTCAATCCGGGCGCGTGTCGGCCCGCGCCACACGCGCCGCTCTGGCCGTGCGGCCGGACGGTCCAAGATGAGCGACAACCCGGAGCCCTACTTCCGAACGAGCACGCCGTCAAACGCCGGCCCCAAGGAGACCAACACCGGGGGTGCCTGGATGGGTCCGCGCGACGCCCATTCACTGTACGAGCTGGCCGAGGGCGTCTCGTTCCGCCCCGTCTTCGGAAAGAACCTGCTACTCAACTACGTCACCTTCGGACCCGACCTGGGATTCCCGAGCCACAACCACCCCGAGGAGCAGTTCGGTCTCGTCCTTGAGGGCGAGATGGAGCTCACCATCGGCGAGGAGACTCGGCTGCTTCACAAGGGAGACCTCTATGTCATCCCGCCGGACGTCCCCCACGAAGGCCGGACGCTGGGTACCGCGTGTCTCGTCGTGGACATATTCGCTCCACCACGCGCCGGCTTCCGTGAGCTGATCGCCCGCGCCAACCCGCTGCGTTCCCCGACCAACTGGTGGGAACCGGCCGAGCCGTTCGAGCCAGGCGAGCCCGCCTGATCCCGGCCGACCGCGACCGTCCGGGGCAGCATCGAGAGGGGCCGCTTGCGAACCGCCTCCAGGAGCAGGGGGAGAGCTTTTGCGTGCGCCTGGCAATCCCTGCTCGCGCGTACCGAGGAGAAGGCCGCAGTTGCCGGCGAGCGACGTAGGCGCCCAGGCGTCTCTCAGGAACCCTCGAGGAAGGCAGCCCGGAGCGCGTCGATCGCGCCGTCGTCCAACGCAAGCCCGTCGGCGAAGTAGCGCTCGATCGTGCCGAACGAACCGCGCATCTCGTCGAGGGCGGCATCGAGGTACTCCGGTCTGACCCACATGAAGTCGGCGATGAGGCCCGGTTCGCCGCCGCGAGCTTCGAAGTCGTCGAAGAACGGTTGGAACATTGCCTGCAGGTACTCGTTGCTGGCCAGGAAGTCCGCCATCACCAGGTCCTCGGGCACGCCCAGCAGGAGCTGGAGCGAGGCCGCCGCCCAGCCCGTTCGATCCTTGCCCCCGGCGCAGTGGATGAGGGCCGGTCGGGACCGTTCGTCGGCAAGATCCTTGAACACCCTACCGAAGCCAAGGCGGGCGCTGTCGAGGGTGACGAACTCCCGATAGTGAGCCGCGAACATGGCCGCGCCCTTACCGTCGCGGAACGCCTCGCGAGCGGCGGCCGGATTGCGCATTGACTCCATGATCTGGAGGGGGGTGTGCTCGGCCTGGGTGCCCACGACGTCGGCGACCACGTACTGGGTTCCGGGCGGCACCCGATCGGGCCGCGCCGTCCGCTCGGGCTCGGTGCGGAAGTCGTAGATCGTTCGGACGCCCAGCCGGTCGAACTCGGCCGCATCCGCGCCAATCATCCGGTCGAGGGCACTCGAACGGTACAGGACGCCCGTTCTGACGCGCCGGCCGGCGGCGGCCGTCAGGCCGCCCACGTCGCGCAGGTTCGGAACTGAAGCGATCGGGAAGGTTCGGCTGGCGTCCGTGTCGGTCCTCCTGGGGGCGCCCGCCGAGCGGGCACGTGCTGGACTGGGGGCAGGCAGGCGTGGCAGATATGTCGCCGCTCAGCCTGGAGGGAACTGCGGCGGACCGCTCATCGCGGGGTCTGCCGCCTCGTCAAGTCTACCGAATGCCCCGGAGCGGTGCCCGCGACGACAGCTGTGGCGCCCTCCGCGCCCGTTCCGGCGAAGCCTCGAGCGCCGCCAGGTCATCCGGCGTGTCGATGTCCGGGTTCGAGCCCTCCACCTCGACTTCGGACACGAGATCCTGGTGGTCGTGCGCGACAGGCCCAAGGCCGCGATCCGCCCGTGCTTCTCGTCCCAGCGACCAGGCCGTGCGATGGATAAGCAGTGGGTTTGGACCGCCGCCGTCCCGGTATCGCGGCGCTGCTATCGGCCGGGCCGCCGAAACGTCCGCGGCCAGCAACCGCTCGACGACCTCCACTCGCACGAGCGGCTGGTCGCCAAGCAGGATGAGCGCGGCCTCGTTCGCGGGGCTCAGGCTTTCGAGACCGAGGCGGAGCGAGCTGGACAGGCCCGCGTCCGGATCCGGATTACGGAGGCGCCGCTCGGACCGCCACTCCATACGCCGTTCGATCTCGTCCGCATCGTGGCCAAGCACCACGACGATCTCCGCAAACCCGACCGCCGACACCACGTCGAGCACGTGCTGAAGCAAGGGCCAGCCCCACAGCAAGGCAAGCGCCTTCGGGCGCCCGAATCGCGACGAGGCGCCGGCCGCGAGCACGAGCGCCCCTGCCCGGTAAGCTTCCATCAGCTGCGGAGGACCGGCGTGGGCGAGACTGTCGTGGCCTCCTGGTTGGTCTCGGCGCGGGCCCGATCGCGCAACGGCAGCCCAGTTCCTCTGTAGCGCATCGCCACTATCTCGGCCATGATCGCGAGCGCGATCTCGGTCGGCGCGCGGCCGCCGAGGTCCAACCCTATCGGGCTTCGTAACCGGTCGAGATCCTCTCGCCGAGCCCCGGCGGCGATCAGACGTTCTCGCCTACCGGCCAGCCTCTTGCGGGACCCGATCACGCCGACGTACCGGCAGCGGCGAGAGAGAGCGGTCAGAATCGCCGGCTCGTCGAACTTCACGTCGTGCGACAGCACAACGACGGCGTCGAACTGGCTCAGGCCGATCTCGTCCGCCACCTCGTCGGGCCAGCCCACTACCAGTCGATCGACGTCGGGGAACCTCTCCGGGGTGGCGAAGGCCGGCCGGCCGTCGACGACGATCGTCTCGTACCCGAGGGTGCGAGCAATCGCGACGAGGGGAATCGCGACCTGGGCTGCGCCGACGACGATGAGCCTGGGCGGGGTCGGGAACGTCTCGATGAATAGCGACCGACCCGCGAGCTCCACCGTGCGGGAGGTTCCGCTGGCCAGCGATTCCAGGGTCAGCCGGACGAGTTCGGCGTCGAGTGTCGGGTCGCCGAGGGAACCGTCGAGGTGGCCGTCCTCCCAGGCGACGAGCACCGGAGCCGGTGGCTCGCCCCCGCCCGGCGGAAGTAGCCCGGCGTCGGGCCCGGGCGAATCGGCGGGAAGCGGCGTGATCACGGCTCGGCCGCCGGTTGGGCCCTCTCCTGCCGCGGCGCGTGCTGCGGCCTCGGCACCATCGCCCACCGACGGCTCGATCAGGACGTCTATTACCCCGCCGCAGGCCAGACCCACGTCCCAGGCCTGCTCGTCGGTGATGCCGTAGCGAACGACTCTTGAGCGGCCGGTCGCCCGAGCTCGACCTATCTCCTCGACCGCGGCGCCTTCGACGCAGCCACCGCTTACCGAGCCGGCGATACGGCCGTCGGCCGTCGCGAGCATGACCGCTCCCTCCGGTCGCGGCGCCGACCCGAACGTCCGAATGACCACGGCGCGCCCGATCTCGGCGCCTTCCGCCCGCCAGGCGGCGAGGGTCGCGACGAGCTCCTTCATCGCATTGCCTCCTGCCGGAGCGGCTGTAATTGCCGGCCGCCTGTCCGATGTCCTGTCTCTCGCCACGACCGCGGTATCGATCGATCGCGGATGTACCCCGCCAGGATTCTACGTCTCAGGGCAGTGGCATGCCTCCGGTCGAGTGGCCTCTGCGACCGACCCCGATCCGCCGCAAGACAACGCCGGAGAAGCCCGTCATTCTACTGGGCGAACAGTGGTGCAAGAGGCTTCCCAGTCGACGCTGGTGGCCCGAGGACCGCCGGAACGACGTAGGAGAAGGTTGTCCGAGCATGAGCAAACCGACCATCGTCTGCGCCGGCATGTGCAACACCAAGGGCGCGGAGATCAAGTACCTCGCCGAGCAGGTCGCCGAGCAGGGCGGCGAGCCGGTCATCATGGACATCAGCCTTGGCGCATCAGTCGATTGGGCCGACGTCTCCCTGGAGGAAGTACTGGCTTCCACCGGAACTCGCATCGAAGACGTCTTCGCCGCGCCTCGGGCGACGGCGATCGACCTGGTCGGTCACGCCGGTGCCGTCAAGATCGTCGAGCTCCACGCCAGGGGCAGGTGCGACGGCATCATCTCGTGGGCGGGATCGGTCGGGACGACCACCGCCACCCGGATCATGCGAGCGCTGCCGTTCGGCGTGCCGAAGGTGATGCTCACCGACATGGCGTCGAGCGACGTCAGCATGTGGTTGGGCAACAAGGACATCTACATCGCCAACCCCACCGCCGAGCAGGGCATCAACGTCGTTACCCGGAAGGCTGTGGCGAACGCGGCTGCGGCCGTCGTTGCGATGGCGCTCGTCCCCGAAGTCCCGCCCGGCTCCAAGCCGCTGGTTGCGATCACGTCCTATGGCACCACAACGCCGACCGTCCAGCGGTGCGCCGAGTTCATGGAAGGCAAGGGCTGGGATGCCGCCATCTTCCACGCCGTGGGCGTGGGCGCCACGATGGAGGATCTGATCCGATCGGGGCTGATCACGGCCCTCATCGACATCACGCCCGCCGAGCTCATGAACAACCTGTTCGGCAGCGTCTACGGAACCCCGAAGACGTGGGAGGGCGAGCGCCTGACAGCGGCGAGTGAGGTGGGCATCCCGCAGATCGTGGTGCCGGGCGGCCTCGACCACGCCGCTCTCGGTCCGCTCCATTCGGTGGCACCGGGGTATCTCGACGACGTCAAGAACGAGCGGCGGAGGTCCTACCTGGGCAGCGGATTGCCGTACCAGCACAACGACTCAGTGACGATCATGCTGCCAACGCTCGAAGAGGTGGAGCTGGTTTCGCTGGAGATCGCCCGGAAGCTCAGCGACACGCGCGGGCCGACCGCGTTCATCATTCCGATGCGCGGCTGGTCCGCCTACGACCAGAGTCAGGACGTGGCCACGCTGGAGCGGGGCTGGGCCGAGGGCAACGGCGACGGGCCGACATGGCTGCCCGATCCGTCGCATCCGCTCTGGTCGCAGCGTGCCACGCTCATGCTGTCGGTGCTGCAGAAACACCTGAACCGCAGCAACCCGAACCTCGATCTCCTGGCCTGTGACATGCACATCCTGGATCCGGAGCTGGCTGACCTCCTGAACACGTGCATGGGCGACATGCTCAAGAACACGTGGCGGAAGGGCCAGTACAGGGATCTCGACAAGGTGATCGCCTGACCCCCGGCGACGGTATCACCGCTGGACATGGCCTCGGGCCGCACGTCGTGCAGGGCCGCGGCCCCCGGCCAGCGCGACGAGTTGGAGCGGCTCGGCCATCATTAGCTCCGGCGAGCCGCGTTGAGTGGCGCTGCCAGGGGCGGCCGGATAGGAGGCGAGGCAGCGGGTGACGAACGAGCCTGAGCCCATGCTGAGCGTCGAAGAGGCGCAGGATCGGCTCCTGCGGGCTGTGGGAAACCCCCTGCCCAGCGAAGATGTGCCGCTCGCGGAGGCGCTTGACCGGGTCCTCGCGGAGCCCATCCGGAGCGCCCTCGATCTGCCGCCCTGGGACAACAGCTCGATGGACGGGTTCGCGGTACGCGCCGCGGACACGACCGACGCCACGCCGGCGTCACCGGTTCGTTTGCGCGTCGTCGGCGACGTCCGGGCGGGCGGATCGCCGGACGTACAGGTGCCGCCCGGGTGTGCCGCCCGCATTGCGACCGGAGCGCCAGTTCCATCGTCTGCCGACGCCATTGTGCCGGTGGAAGCCACGATCGTCGACGAAGCCGCGGCTGGATCGGCCCCCGGCGATGCTGCCCGCCCCGCATCGCCCCGCGCATACGGGTTCCGGGCATTGGAGCCGTTGCCAGACGTGTGCCTGGTGACCGCCGCCGTCGAGCCGGGAGCTTACATCCGCCACCGAGGCGAGGACGTTCGAGCGGGGACGCGGCTGCTCGAGCCGCACTTGAGGCTCGGGCCAGCGCAGATCGCGATGTCCGCGGCCGTTGGCATCGGCTCTCTGCGAGTCCATCGGAGACCGGTGGCAGGTGTGCTCTCCACCGGCGACGAGTTGCGATACCCCGGGCAGGCGCTTGGCGAATCGGGTATCCCCGACGCGAACCGGCCCGGACTGCTGGCGATGTGCAGCGCGGTGGGCGCCCGGGCCGTTGACCTCGGGATCGCCGGCGATGCGCTCGAATCGGTCCTGGGCGCCCTGCGGCCGGCGGTCGAGCGTTCGGACCTGCTGATCGTAAGCGGCGGCGTGTCGGTCGGGCCGTACGACATCGTCCGGGCGGCATTCGAGGCGCTCGGCCGCGTCGAGCTGTGGCGGGTCGCCGTCCAGCCGGGCAAGCCGTTCGCCTTCGGCCGGTCGGAGCCTCGAAGGTCCGACGGACGGCAAGTCCTGCTGTTCGGCCTGCCCGGCAATCCGGTATCAGCCCTGGTGACCTTCGAGCTGTTCGTTCGTCCGGCGCTGCAGCGGCTAAGCGGCCTGCTCGCGCCTGTGGTGCACGCGGATCGCGCCGTCACCGAGGACAGGCTCGGAAAGGCCGCCGGGCGGCGCGGCTATCTCCGGGTGATGGTCGTACGCGACGAACGGGGTGCTCCCATTCGCGACGGCCAGGGCCGGCTGCGCGTGCGCGGAGCGGGGCGCCAGAGCAGCCACGTGCTGAGCGCCATGGCAGCGGCAGACGCGCTGGCGGTCGTGCCTGAAGGAGTCGAGCAGCTCGAGCCCGGAGCGGAGGTGGAGATCAGATGGCTGCGAACTTGAGGAGGAAAGACCACGAGGCCGGCCCGCGCCCGGTCGAGCGTCCGGGAAAGATCGGCGACCCGGCCGCCGAGCGTCGCCGCGCGCTGGTCGTGACCGTGAGCGACGGGGTCGCGGCAGGAGTCCGCCAGGACGTGAGTGGCGACGGCCTGGCGCACCGGCTGCTGGAGCTCGGCTTTGCCGTCGATCGGGCGGTCGTGCCCGACGAGCGGACCCAGATCGAGCAGCTACTGTCCGCTGCGGCGGAAGGCCATGTCCTGATCCTGACGACGGGCGGAACCGGTCTGACCCCGCGCGACGTGACGCCCCAAGCCACGCAGGCCGTAATCGAGTACGACGTGCCGGGCCTGCCCGAGCTGATGCGGGCAGAGGGCGGGCGATCCACCCTGTACGCATACCTGAGCCGGGCGGCGGCCGGCGTGGTCCGGCATTGCCTGATCGTCAACCTACCCGGCAGTCCGCGCGGAGCCATCGACTCGCTGGCTGCTCTCGAGCCGATCCTCGATCATGCGTTGATGACGCTGATAGGACCGTTCGACCACGACCTGGCGCCGGGCCTCGATCGCACTCCCGGCGGCCCTCGTCGATAGACCCTCCTCACGGCGGGCATTCCTGGGCAAGACCGGACAACAAATAGCTATATGGCTCCGAATTGGCTATGCTTCCTAGCTATGGATTCCAGCCACGCCAATCCGTCCGCGAGTCTCCGCGTCGGCCAGGCCGCCGAGATGCCCGGGATATCCATAGAAACACTTCGACGATGGGGCACCGACGGCACTATCCGGATGGAGCGCTCGAGCGGCGGGCAACGCGTCGTGGCAATCGCGGAGGTGTCCCGACTCCTCGATGAGCGGCGGCGCTCGCGGCCGGACCGCACGATCGTGGCCCAGTCGGCACGCAACCGCTTCCCAGGCGTCGTCACCCGGGTCGAGCGGGACGGAGTCGCAGCCGTCGTCGAGGTCATGGCCGGGCCGCACCGGCTGATGAGCCTGCTGACTGCGGAGGCCGTCATCGAGCTGGGGCTGAGGGTCGGCGACGAGGTTGTGTGCATCGTGAAGGCCACCAACGTCATGGTCGAGATCCCATCTGCCAAGGAGTCCCGCGCATGAGAACCCGTTTCGCTGCGTCGATCACCGCCCTCGCTCTTGTGCTGGCGGGATGTTCGAGCGGTGCTACGCCAGCGCCGAGCGCCCCGACATCAACCCCGATCGCGTCAACCGGCGCGCCAACCGCGGCGCCGGCCAGCCTGACGATCTACGGCGCGTCGTCGCTCAACGCGGTCCTAGCCAAGATGAAGACCACGTACGAGGCGGCCAATCCGGGCACGACCCTCATGATCTCGACGGACTCGTCTACGGCGCTCGAGACGAAGATCGAACAGGGCGCCCCGGCAGACGTCTTCCTGTCGGCAGACACGGCGAACCCCCAGAAGCTGGTCGACAAGGGGCTCGCCGCTGGCGGCCTCACCAAGTTTGCCGGCAACCTCCTTACCGTGATCGTCCCCACGGGTAACCCCGCCGGGATCCAGACTCCGGCGGACCTCGCAAAGAACGGGATCAAGGTGATCGCCGCCGGTGACACGGTCCCGATAACGAAGTACGCGAACCAGCTCGTGGCGAACCTCGCCAAGCAGCCCGGCTACCCGGCCGACTTCGTCGCGAAGTACACCGCCAACATCGTGTCCAAGCAGGACAACGTCGCCGCGGTCGTGGCTCAGGTCGCCCTCGGCGAGGGCGATGCCGGCATCGTCTATGCGACCGATGCGAAGACCTCCACGCAGGTCATGACCGTTCCGGTGCCCGCCGTGGCGAACGTGCCCGCCACCTACGCCGGAGTAGTGGTCAAAACATCCGGGAACGTGCACGCGGCACAGGCGTTCATGACCTGGCTAACCGGGCCGGATGGCCAGGCGATCCTCGCCTCGTTCGGGTTCCTGCCGGCTCCCTGATCGGCCTGACCCATGGACCAACCGAGCCACACCGCATCCACAGGGGCGCGCTCGGCGGCCCACGCCCCGTGGGTACGCCGTCGCTGGGGCACTCCGTCGCTCTTCGCCCTCGCCGGCCTGGCGGCGACCTTCCTGGGCCTGCCGGTCGCGGTCCTCGTCGCGCGGGCGATTTTCGATGGTTCCCTCGCTCGTGCCCTGACCGCGCAGGTCGTCCTCTCGGCCCTGGTCCTGAGCCTCACGACAACGGCGATCAGCCTCGTCCTCACGGTCGCCTTCGGCCTGCCCCTCGCATTCGTCCTGGCCCGGCGCAGGTTCCGGGGCTCGGGATTGGTCGAGGCGGTCGTCGATCTGCCGCTCGTCCTGCCGCCGTCCGTCGCCGGCCTCGCTCTGCTGCTCGCCCTGGGTCGGCGCGGCCTCCTAGGCGGACCGCTCGAGGCGGTCGGGATCGAGATCCCATTCACGACCTTCGCCGTCATCCTGGCTCAGACCTTCGTGTCGGCGCCGTTCTTCGTCCGTTCGGCGCGGACGGGAATCGCGAGCGTCGAGCGCGACTTCGAGGACGCCGCGCGGGTCGACGGCGCCTCGGAGATCTCGGTCTTCCGGCACATAACCGTTCCCCTTGCCGGCAGCGCTCTCGCAGCCGGTATTGTCATGAGCTGGGCCCGTGCGCTCGGAGAGTTCGGGGCCACCATCATGTTCGCCGGGAACCTCGAGGGGCGGACGCAAACGCTCCCGCTCGTGGTCTACGGCGAATTCCAGGGCGGCGATCTCGATGCCTCTATCGCCGCAGCGGCGATCCTTGTGCTGGCCGCCTTCGGCGTCCTCGTCGCGGTCCGGTTGCTTCACTGGGGCCGCGCGCTCGATCTTCGGAGCCTCGGCTGACGGCGTGCCGGCGCCGCAGCATGCCACCGGCCGGGGTGGTTCTTGCGTGGCTTGCGGCCCGACGCTCACCAGTCCATAGCGCGTCTGCCGGTGCCGCGTCGGGAGATCCGGACACGCCCCCTACACTGGGGCATCGATGTTCCGCTGTGAGTCGACCCAGCAGGTCCGGCAGCGGTATTGCAGGAGGCAGACGCCCATGAGGCTAAGCGCTCGAAACCAGCTCCCGGGCACGGTAAGAACGGTGACCCAGGGGACGGTCATGGCGGAGGTCGTCGTCGAAGTGGCCGGCGGCCATGAGCTCGTGGCGGCGATAACCGCGGAGTCCGCCCGCCAGCTCGGCCTTGCACCCGGGAAGCGCGTCGTCGTCGTCGTCAAGTCGACCGAGGTGATGATCGGGGTCGACGACTGATTCGATCGGGCCGCTACCGCACCGACCGGACTGGATCCTTCGACTCGCCACTCCGCCGGCCGCGGCTTCGCGCCAGAGGCAGGCTCGCGCTTGCGCGCGCCTCGGCCTCGGCCGCCTTCTCCGCCTCGAACTCCGCGATCGCGGAGGCCGGCGTCCGGTCGCACGTTCCTTCTCCGAGCGACAGCACCTCGATGATGTCGCCGACGCGGACCTCACCCTCCGCGCGTACGACCGCGAAGAGGCCCTCGCGGGGCATGACGCAGTCGCCTGCCTGGTAGTAGATCGCGCACTTCGTGTGGCAGACCTTGCCAATCTGGCTGATCTCGAGCTCGGGGGAGCCTCCAATCTTGATTACGCTGCCGATCGGCAGCGAAAGCAGGTCGATCCCGGAAGTGGTGATGTTCTCGGCAAAGTCACCGGGGCCGACGCTGAGCCCCTCCGCCACCATCTTGTCGATCGACTCCTGACCGAGCAGCGAAACCTGGCGGTGCCAGTCTCCGGCGTGGGCGTCGCCCTCGAACCCGCGATCAAAGATCAGCGTGCCCCTCTGACTGCGCGTCTTGCGCACCGTCTTCCGCGCACTGAGGTTGACTGAAACGACAACTCCCGGATCCGGTAGCGGCATCGCCTACAGGTCCTCTCCCTGGATCCAGCGTCCGGACTCCCCGCCCTCTTTCAGCAGAAGCCCCAGGCCGTCTACGGTCATGCCCCGGTCGACCGCCTTGCACATGTCGTACAGAGTGAGCGCGGCAACTCCTGCGGCCGTCAGCGCTTCCATCTCGACGCCCGTGACGTCGTTCGTCTCGACGCTGGCGCGGACCCGCACGCCGTCGCCAACGGGCTCGAAATCGACGCTCGCCTGCGTGATCGCGAGCGGATGGCACAGGGGAATGAGATCGCTCGTTCGCTTCGCCGCCATGATGCCGGCCACTCGAGCGACGGCGAACACGTCACCCTTGGGCGCCCGCCCTTCTACGATCATCGCCAGCGTCTCAGGACGCATGTGAATGACGGTTTCTGCGATGGCTCGGCGGTGGGTGATGGCCTTCCCAGCCACGTCCACCATCCGCGCAGCGCCGTGCTCGTCGACATGGGTGAGATGCTCGTCGCCCACAGCCTAGCCTCCAACCTGCGACATCCGGCGAAGCGTACCCATCCGCATGTTGTGCGACTCAGGTTTCGCAGCCACAGCCGCGAGTATGAGTGAACGCAGATCGGCCTCATTGCCGTGGCGGAGAATGTGGCGCGCATCGAGCTCATCGTCCGAGAAGAGGCATGTCCGCAGCCTGCCGTCCGCGGTCAGCCGCAACCGGTTGCACTCGCTGCAGAATCGGTCCGACAGCGGCGAGATCACCCCGATGACCCCCTCCGCGCGCTCGAACCGGTAGTACCTCGCCGGCCCCCAGCCGCTGGGCGCCTCGCTCCGCTCGATGGGCTCCAGCTGACCAAGGCCGGCGTCGGCGCATTCAGCAGCCAACCTGGCCAGGGTCTCGTCGCTCGAAACGTGGTCTGCCTGTTTCCAGTCGCCGGCCTCCTCGCCGGCAACCCCGCCATCATCCCCGCCGCCGACCGGCATGTACTCGATGAAGCGGACGTGTACGGGACGGTCCGTCGTCAGCCTCGCGAAAGACACCAGGTCCTGCTTGAACGAACGCGCCACGACCACATTGATCTTCACGGGGCGCATGCCGGCGGCGAGAGCCGCGTCGATGCCGGCCAGCGCGTCCGCGAGTCGACCACCCCTGGTCAGGCGCGAGTACTCGGCCGGATCGAGCGAGACGAGCGAGATGTTCACCCGTTCGAGCCCCGCCGCCACCAGGCCACTGGCCATGCGCGGCAGAAGCGTGCCGTTGGTCGTCATCGAGATCGCCTCGATTCCGGGGTCCGCTCGAAGCCGACCTACGAGGTCCACGATCCCCCGGCGCACGAGAGGCTCGCCCCCGGTCAGGCGGATCTTCGAAATCCCTTCGTCCACGGCCACGGCCGTAAAGCGCACGATCTCCTCGAAAGTGAGGAGATCCGCGCTATCCGCCCAAGGAACTCCTTCGCTCGGCATGCAGTAGATGCATCGGAAGTTGCAGCGATCCGTCACGGAGATCCTGAGGTAGTCAATGCGGCGACCGAACGTGTCGACGGCCATCGCGCTATTCATCTCCCGCGCGCACGCCATCTCCAGACATCGTTTCGATCCAGATGTCGCTCCCCGCATGGGGCCAGTCGCCGAAGTGCTTCGCGCAGAGTCCGTCCATCAGCGCCTCCGCTTCGTCGACCAACGCACCGAAGGCCCCGACGAGCCATCTCCCCTCATCGGAGACAATTGAGCCTCCGCCCCCTTTGCCACCCGTCTGCCGCTCGAGCAGCGTGAAGCCGAGATGGTCTTCGGCCCGACGCACGATGTACCACGCCTTGCTGTACGCCATGCCCATGTCGGAGGCAGCTTGACGGAGCGATCCCGTCGATTCGACACGGACGAGCAACTCGCAAATCCCAGGCCCAAAGACCGGCATGCCCTGGTCATGCAGCCAGATTCTCTGTCCGCAACGGATACCTTTCGGACGTGTTTCCGCGGAGACGGCACCCGAGTTGGCTTCGTCCATCACCAGCAATCCCGCGCGCTATTCTCGCAAGAGCATAACGGGTCCATGCCGCCTTCCTGGGGGCCGTTCGTCCCCATCGCGGGGGCAGGTTGACCGGTCTGTTGCTACACCAACCGGTAGTCGGCGGGCGTTGATGGAGCCCGATGTCATGGCGTGGGCGGAGGAAACTGGCTCGACAGGTGCGGCAGAGCAGCATCGCCGCGCTACATGGGCATGCGGCCCGACTCGGTTGACCTAGTCGGGCCAGAGATATGGGGCTCGACCCGTCCCATCTTGACGTAGACGGTCTGAACAGCCGAACCGAAAAGCGGCCGCACGACCTTGCGCGACTGCTCCACCAGACCGGCCTCGGCCATGGCGTAGCGCAGCTCGTCCGCGCGGAGCCGGTGGTGCGACGGCACCAGCCCCCTGCCCGACCCCGCCGACGCTTCCGGCTCCACCACCACGAACCGGCCGTCAGGGCGGAGGGAGCGGGCGAGCGCCCCCAGAGTCGCCGGCAGCGCGGCACGTTCTACGTCGTGCAGGACGAAGTTGGCGAAGACAACGTCGAAGCCCTCGGCCGGCAGCGCCGCGGCCGGCGCCTCGCCGAGCAGGAAATCGACGTTGGTCTGGCGGCGAAGCCGCCGGCGTGCCTCCGCCAGCCACGTCGGCGAGATGTCAAGGCAGGTGAGGCGACCGCCCCGATCCAGGGCACGGGCCAGGTAGATCGCCTCGGAGCCAGCCCCGGAACCGAAGTCGATAACGCGTTCCGTCCCGGTGAGCTCGAGCGACGCCACGAGCTGGCGCAGGTATCCGGCTCGAAGCGGGTCGTACGCCAGCCGGTACCCGGCGCGGGTGAGGCGCGACGGCGCAGTGTAGTGGTTCTCGTGGTGGCTCATCCTTGTCTCCTTGCTGGGGCCGGTGATGGCCATGTTGGACGGGAGATGTGAACGAGTCGTGTGGACGCCGCGGATGCTTGGGGGACCCGGCGGTTAGCCAGCGGCACAAGCCACCGATGGTGTGCGGGCACCGAAATGGGGACCCATTCTCGTATGCCCCGCAGCAGCCCCACGGCCCAGACGACGATGCTGATGAGGCGCTGCGCACGCAGCTCCTCTGCGTGCCTTGGCCTCCCTGAGTCGGGTGACGGTGGCTACCGGCTTGAATCGGCCGCGAGAGAGACCGCGTCTCCCCGCCGCTATGGCCGAAGAGGGACGCCGTCCACTACGTGGAGGGATCGACCACCCGGCCCAGGAAGAGGATCGCGTCGGTGTTCCTGTCCCGGACGGCAAAGATGAAGGGCCGATCGACGTGCAGGGTCACCTGTTTGCGCGGTGCCGTGGTCGCTGCTGCTGCGATCTCCACGGCCGTAGCCGCCGAGGCTTCCGTTCCCTTCTCATCGACCGAGATGTTGGCCTGGTGGATCACAGCCGAGATATACAGCTGCTCCTGCGTAGAGATCCCCGAGAAGTCGGCCCGATCGGGATCGAACGCCAGGGGCATCCCCATTTGCGCCAGCGTCGACGACAGGTCGGACTTAGTCTCGATCTTGAAGCGAGGCAGCGTCAGATCCACATCAGTTGGTTGGAGGGAGGCCGTTATCTGGGCCAAGCCAGCCGCGTCGAGGCTGCCTTCAAATGTGGCCAGGTCGTCGGGAACCACGATGGTCATTGCCAGCGAGCCGTCCGCGTAAGGAAGCTCGACGGCCTGCCAGCCCGAGCCGGCGGCATAGCTGCCCTCAGTCAGGTTAAGGCTCATGGTGGGAACGCTGACCTGCGAGCCGTCGGACCGAGTGAACGGCTCGGGGTTCGTGCTCTTCACATCGAAGGGTGTCTGCCACGGGGCCTTGAGGTAGATAGCGTTCACCAGGACGAGCCGTGTCGTCGGGTCGAGGCCTGCTAGTAGCTTGGGGATCCTTCCCTCGGTCTGGTCGCTAACCCAGCCGTCGATCAGGCGACATGCCCCGCCCGGGTCGTTCTGGAAGTCAACGAGTCGCAGGCCCGCTCCATATCTCGACGCGAGCGTGTCCAGGAAGGGCTCCTGAAGCTGCAGGCCGCTCTGGGCGAACGGCGCGTTGGCGATGCGAAGGGTCAGCTGCTGGTCCGTGCCGTTGGCATCCTTGAAGGTGCCCGAGAGCCCGGCAAGGGCCTGGTCCAGGGAGTTGATCCCATTGCCGCCACCGGAGTCCGCCGCCGAGTGAAGGACGGCGTCCATCTGGGAGGCCGTCTCGCCGACGGCACCTGCCTGGGCCATAGATAAGGCCAGGACGACGCTGGCCGGCGAGAAGACGGCGTTGCCACCAGACGTAAGCGTGGCCTTGTAGAAGTCGAACCCGAAGGCGTCAATGGCCGTGGCGGCCTGAGCGGCGTCGTTTGGTGAGCCCGCGGCGCGGGTCGCCTGGGAAGTTGCCTCCGCCATTGCGGCGGCCTGGCCGGCGCAGCCGGACACGAGAACACCGATAAGGACCAGTGCTCCGAGACCCAACAGCCCTCCTCGGGTAGCGCGGGAGCGCTCGATGGGGTTGGCGGCTTGGCTCATCTTCCTCACCTCCGCAGAGATGCGAGAGTTCTCTCGCCCCGCTATGACGCGACTCGGATGGCTTCAGTTCCCGCCACCATGGCCGTGAGTGACTCAGAGGTGCCCGAGTGGAGAAGGGCATGAAGTGCAGCCCTTGGCGACGTCGCCGCTGCGCCGAGGCCGCATACGTTAATCGACGATTGCGAAGGCCCTGACGGGAAATGTGGCCATCCCCTTGACCATGACCGGCACGGCGAAGAAGCGTCCGCCGTTGGCGGGTAGCGCATCGAGACCACAGAGATGTTCGACTATCGGAATCCCCGCCGCCAGAAGTGCGGTGTGGGCCGGTCGACGGCCGTCGTCAGTGTCGTCGATGTTCAGTGAGTCGATGCCCACAAGTGCCGGGCGGCGTTCTGCCAGGAGGGAAGCCGCCTCAGCCGTCAGAAAGGGGTTGTGGCTCAGATAGGCGTCGGTACCCCATCTGGTCGCCCAGCCCGTCTGGACCAACACAGCGTGTCCACTCAAGTCGAGGGATTCGAAGATGCTCTGGCCGATGGCTCGGTCGCCGTCGCGCAGGTTCGGACGGACGAGGCAGATCGGCAGGTCGGCCAGGCGCTCCAACGGCAGGTCGGCCAGGTCGGCCTGGCCTGCAAATCGATGGGCCGGAGCGTCCACGTACGTGCCTGTGTTGGCGACCATATCGATTCGGCCGATCTGGAACTCCGTGCCCGGTCCGTAATGCGATCGCGAGGCCTCGTAGCTCAAGTGGAGGGAGATGACCGGGCCGGGCAATCCCGGGTAGGTGGTCATCCCATGCTCGATGACGTGACTGAGATCGACCAACCGTCCCACGTCTCCTCCTCCCGTCAGTCTGTCAGGGAGCGTATCCCATTCCAGCGCTCCAGGAGGTCCGGATACCCTGCCCCGACTGTCCGGCGCCGACGGCTCCCCCCGCGACGGGGCGGAGGATGAGGAGTCGGCGTCGGTCGATGACGCAGGCGGGCCGGGCACGACTCAAGGCATCCTTTGGTCTCTCCAAAGAGGTGGTGGGTTGCCTTGAGGATCAGTTTCATGGATCTTCTACACATGTCACAAGGCCGGCCGAATGACCGCCGGCCAACCCGAATGGAGGATCGCGCGTGACCGAACTCACCCAGACGAAGAGCCCTCTGCAGGTGCCGACGATCGGCGACGTCTACCAGGCCCGGAGGCGGATCGCGCCGTACCTGCGGCCGACGCCTCTCTATCGCCACCCGGCCGTCTGCGAGCTGCTGGGTACCGACGCCTGGGTCAAGCACGAGAACCACCAGCCGATCGGCGTGTTCAAGATCCGTGGCGGGATCAATCTTGTGTCGCAGCTCACGGACGAGGAGCGCCGGGCGGGGATCGTTACTGCCTCCACCGGCAACCATGGCCAGTCCGTGGCGCGCTCGGCGCAGCTCTTCGGCGCGCGCGCTGTGATCGCCGTCCCGGAGGGTGCCAACCCGCTCAAGGTGAGGGCGATGGAGCGTCTCGGCGCGGAAGTGCTTGCTCGTGGCCGTGACTTCGATGAGGCGCGAGAGTTCGCCGAGCAACTGGCGGCGGAGCGCGGCTGTCGCTACGTCCACGTGGCCAACGAGCCACAGCTTATCGCTGGGGTCGCGACCGAGACGCTCGAGATCTTCGAGGAGCTGCCCGATGTGGAAGTCATCATCGGCCCGGTCGGTGGCGGCAGCGGTATGGCCGGCGCATGCATCGTGGCCAAGGCGTTGTCTCCGGGCACTGAGTTGATCGCCGTGCAGGCCGAGGCGGCCCCGGCCGCCTATCGCTCCTGGCGGGCACGGCGGCTGCTGCAGGATCGCATGGAAACGGCCGCCGAAGGGGTCGCCACCCGGGTCGCGTTCGAGCTGACTCAGCGAATCCTCTGGGACGGGCTGACCGACTTCGTCGTCGTCACGGAGGACGAGATCCGGAGGGCGACGGCGCTCATGATCGAGACCACGCGGACGCTCGTCGAGCCTGCCGGTGCTCTCGCCCTGGCGGCAGCGCTCCGCATACGCGATCGCCTGGTTGGCCGGAAGGTCGTACTGCGTTGTACGGGAGGTAACATCAGCCCGGCCCAGCTTCGCGACGTTCTCGCCTGACATCCCTCTGCCGGTCCTGGGACGCCTCCGGGCGACCCGTCCAGGCCGCGCCCAGCAGACGGCTCCAGCGAAACAGCGTCCCCAGACCGCTTCGGCTAGCGCATCTGCGATCCAGCTCGGTACGACGATCCGGCATGTGGGAACGTCGGGTTCATCCCTCTCGCCACGATCATTCCGCTCGATCGGCCGATGGTGCGCGACCCTGGCGAACCAGACCACGCCGGGCAACGCGTGGGGCGCCCGACCCTACCCCACCCAGACCTGATCTGCTATATCTGTCGCTGCTCCGAGCTTTGAAGCCGACACCATACGGATGAAGGTACGGTCCGGCCTTACGAGGTCTCCGCGCCGTGTTGACAACGACTTGGAAATGGCTAGGGCGGCCCGCAACTGTCACTGGAGGATGCGCCGCAACGCTGCCAGGAGGAGCACCACGTTCTCCTCGCGGGAGGAATGGCCCATGAGGCCGATGCGCCAGATCCTGCCTTTGAGGTCGCCCATGCCGCCCGCGATCTCGATGCCGTAGTCGGCCAAGAGCTGCCCCCGGACCTTCGCCTCGTCGACCCCGTCGGGCACCCGGACGGTGGTGAGCGAGGGGGCCCGGTGAGCGGGGTCGGCCACGTGCAGCGAGAGGCCCAGATCCTCGAGGCCGGCCCAGAGCAGCTGGGCGTTCCGCTGATGCCGCGCCCAGCGAGCCTCCAGGCCCTCCTCGGACACCAAGCGCAGCGCCTCGTAAAGGGCGAAGTTCATGGAGATCGGCGCCGTGTGATGGTAGGTCCGCTCACGACCCCAGTAGCGGTCGACCATGGCCAGGTCTAGGTACCAGCTGCGCACCGGGGAGGTGCGGGCATTCAGCTTCGCCACGGCCCGTTCACCGAGGGTGATCGGCCCCAGGCCGGGCGGGCAGGAGAGGCACTTCTGAGTGCCGCTGTAACAGACGTCGATTTCGCGATCGTCGACCGCTACCGTTGTCCCGGCGAGCGAGGTAACAGCGTCCACGATGAGAACGCCATCACGCTCGTGGACCACCTCGGCAAGGTCGTCAAGCGGTTGGAGGGCACCGGTACTGGTTTCAGCGTGCACGATGGCCACGATCTTCGCCGGGCGGCGGTGGAGAGCGTCGGCGATCTCACCCACGTCGAAGACCTCGCCCCAGGGCCGGCTGATGGTCTCAACCTCGGCATCGTACCGACGGGCCATCTCTGCGATGCGGCCCCCGAAGACACCGTTGATGCAAACGAGAACCGGATCGCCTGGCTCCACCATATTGGCGACCGCCGCCTCCATCGCCGCACTCCCAGTCCCCGACACCGGCACCGTCAGGCGATTCCGCGTCTCGAACGTATATCTCAGGAGCTCCTGAAGGCGGTCCATGAGGGTCAGGAACTCGGGGTCGAGGTGCCCGATGAGCGGCGCCGACATGGCGGCCAAGACACGGGGATGGGCCATCGACGGTCCCGGCCCGAGGAGTATGCGCGGGGACATCGTGTGCGACGGGAAGATGGGTTTCTGGTTCGGCATAACCGACCCTCCACTCTTGACGGCAAGTTGACCGTCACAGCCCTGGTGCTCTCGCTGCGCGGTCATGGTCCTACGCCCTGCCCGACTAGCTAGCCCGACATCATCGGCTACTGGCGCGCGCCTCGCGGCCGAGGCAAAGCCGAAGCAGGCGATGGCGGCTTCGATGGCTCAGCGTGAGCCCATCACTATGAAACCCATCGTCGGAGCAGCCCACCGGGCTAGTTGGACCCGTGCCGCTCGAAGAGTCGTTGCTCCTCGATGGTCCGTTCGGCAAGGGGTTGCGCCTCGAGTCGCTCATCCGGAATCGGCATCCCGCTCTGGACCGA